>Ga0210390_10001584_pt1 | contig 21513 bp, 18 predicted proteins | sample IncBWH11OmetaG_FD_161050 | JGI IMG/M metagenome (GOLD analysis project Ga0210390, IMG submission 161050) | Forest soil microbial communities from Barre Woods Harvard Forest LTER site, Petersham, Massachusetts, United States - Inc-BW-H-11-O ... | reverse complement strand
GGGAGGCTCGAGACACCGGGCCCTGGTCGTTGCTTTCGATCATGCGTTGGTGCTGGGGCCCATTCCTGGCACTGACGATCCACTCGGTAAGATTCGACAATTTGCTCAAGCCAATATCGATGCCTTGCTGCTGAACCTCGGACTCATTCGCCAATTCGCAAACTCGAACATAGTTGGTCCGATACCGAGTCTGATAGCCCGCCTGGATTGGACCACCATTTGGTCCGCGAGTGGGCAAAATGGAAGCGGCGCGCTGCACAGTTCCCTTCTCGCACGCCCCGAGGAAGCGCTACGACATGGCGCGGATGCCGTTCTCACCTATCTCGTGGTGGGTACCGGCGACGCCGAGTTCGAGATGAAAGAGATCACGCGCAACGCCGAAGTCGCCCGCGAATGTGAGCGAGTTGGAATTCCGCTTATTGTTGAGTCTCTCGCACGGGGAAAGGATGTGCAGAATCCAGGTGATCCCAAGTGGTTAAACCTCCACACTCGTATGGCCGCCGAGCTGGGTGCGGATGCTGTTAAAACGGATTACAGCGGGGATATAGCCTCAATGCGTTCAGTGGTGAAACAATGTCCCATCCCAATCCTGGTGCTGGGTGGAAGCCGTGTCGCCTCGGACAAACAGGCTCTGGATGTGATCCGCGAGGTCGCGGCCGCTGGAGCGGCAGGAGTTTTCTTTGGCCGCAATGTTTTCCAAGCCCACAATATGAGCGCTTTTCTTGAACAGGCGCGCGCTGCTCTTGACGGAACGCCGAAGACAGAATTTCAATCGACTACAGGATCATGACATCGGTTCGCAGGTGCAGGCGGTTGGTTGAGAAGAGCGATACAACCGCCCCCGGCACCGTGGCAAGGAAAAACGTTCTGCAGGGAGTTGGAATTCAGGACAACCCCGTTCATTATGAGTTTGCTTGCCATTGATATCGGTTCGAGTAGATGCAAAGCGGTGGTATTCGCGGTAACGGGTGAGATACTCGCCCAGCACGTATACGCCTACGCGCCGGAGTTTCCCGCTCCTTCGCACGCGGAGATTAATCCCGAGCGCTTTTGGCAGGCGGTGTGTCATTGTTCGCAAGCAGTCTACCAGAACCTTTCTGATCCGGTTCGAGCGTTGTGTCTGAACTCGCACGGTGAAACGTTCGTGCCTGTAAATGGACGCAACCAGGCCATAGCTCCCGCCATTCTCAATCAAGACAATCGCGCCACGGAAGAAGCAGTATGGCTAGAAAGAACATTCGGAAGAAAAACACTTTTCGAAATTACTGGCCTGGTCGCCCATCCTATGTATCCGGTGCCGAAATTTCTATGGTTGCGTAAGTATCGGGCGGACATTTTTGCTTCTTCGGTCCGCTTCCTTAGCGTGATCGGTTATGTTCTATCGCGGTTAGGGCTGCCCGCCTATATCGATTATTCCCTGGCCTCGCGCTATCTGGCGTTTGACATACGGAAGCGGCGCTGGTCGGAAGAAATTCTCGCTGCCGCAGAAATAAATGCAGATTGCCTCCCCATTCCGGTCCCTGCTGGAACCATTGCAGGAACATTGGAGAGTTCCGTTGCCAGTCAACTCGGTCTTTCGGCTGGAACGATGGTTGTGATAGGAGGACACGATCAGCCCTGCGGTGCACTGGGAGTTGGTGCTATCGATTCGCGCCGAGTGGCCGCCTCGATGGGCACTTATGAATGTTTATTGGCAGCATCCGATCAACCGACCTTAACGGCTGCGGCGCTGGCGGCTTCGCTCAACTCCTATTGCCACGTGGTTCCGGACAAGTTCGTCACGCTGGCGTTTTTCCCATCGGGAATCATGATCAAGTGGTTCCACGATCTGTTGTACGAAAAAGCGTGCAACGATGGCATCTCCGATCAGGACCGGGACTCATCTGACGCGGAGTCTATTCACTACGCGACGCTGGAACGACAAGCACCCGCAGGTCCCACGAGTCTTTGCATTACTCCCAATCTGATCGGGACCTGCAATCCTGACTTTAACCCTCATGCACGCGGAATTATCTCAGGCTTGTGCCCAAACACAACCCGAAGCCAAATCTACAAGGGCATCCTCGAGGGGCTTGCATGTGAAATGTCACAGATGGCCGACATTCTGGCAAACGCGATGGGAGATTTTAGAGAAGTCTACGTCACCGGCGGGGGCTCGCGCTCAGCTCTGGGTCTTCAGTTGCGCGCTGCTTTGTCGGGGCGGCGGCTGCATGTGCCGCAATGTCCGGAGGCAGTGTGTCTCGGCGGAGCCATACTTGCCGGAGTCGCATCTGGAGAATACGGGAACTTGCGGGAGGCTGTAGAACTGGTAGTCCGCGATGCGTCGACGGTATCGCCCGATGGGGCGATTGCCGCGGCTTACGCGCAACAAGCCACACAATACCGCCATTTGCGTTTTGGCATTCACGGCGATCGCGAGCACTGAAAGCATAAGAGGCCAACAGGAGGAGCGGTGATCCAAGCCACAATCGGATTCATAGTTTTTGGAGTACACAAAGATGGTTTGAAAGACCCGATGGGTACGCCATTCATTGATCACGGATTGGTTCAGCGCGCCAAGAATGCGCTCGTTGCTGCGGGTCTGAAGGTAATCGAGCATGACGTTGTCGTCGCCAGCAAAGAAGAAGCTCGGACCGCCTTCAAGCAAATGAAATGTGACGAGGCCATCGATGCGGTCGTCCTATTTTCGGGGACTTGGGTTTGGGCGGCGCACCTGGTCGGCGCGATTCGAGATTTCTGCGCAAGCGGCAAAGGCTTGCTTCTGTGGACGCATCCCGGGTCGCAAGGCTGGCGACCGGTTGGAGGGTTGGTGCTGCACGGAGGTCTGCTCGAAATCGGTCTGCCGCACAAGTTTGTGTATGGAGATCTGGAGGAGCCAGACACCGTAAGCAAGATCGTCAGCTATGCCCGAGCTTCGCATCTAAAGAACTTCTTAAACATGTCCACCATCGGCACATTTGGCGGCCGTGGGATGGGGCAAACCTGCGGCGCTGCCGATCCTTCCCAATGGATGCGGATGTTTGGCATCGATATCGACTCCCGTGACACGACGGAGTTGAAGCAAACCGCTGAAACAATCTCCCCAAAAGAACTGGACGATCTGCAATCACGCTTGAAGCAGCTATTTGGCAAGGAACCTGAGCGAAACACGGTGACAGAACGCTCGATGCGCCTGTATCTCGCTCTAAGAAAAGTGGTCGCGAAGGAAAAGTTTGATTTCTACACGATTCAATCCTTCCCTGGTCTTGCCAGCGATTACTCTGCCACTTGCTTCGCGCAGAGCATGATGCTGGAGGATGGAGTCGGTACTTCTACGCTGGGCGATTTCAATACCGCATTGACTGTTCTCCTGCTTAGCAAATTAAGCAAGGAGAGAGTTTATTACGGCGATCTGCAGCACATTAATAAGAAGACAAAAGAAATCAAGATCATCGGGGATGGCGCTTGTCCACCTTCACTGGCCAGCAAGTTAGGTCCGGCTGGCTTTTCTCAACACGGTATCCCTACCGAAGGCGAAGCCGGCGGCCTGTCCGTAAAGTTGATCTGCAAAGTGGGAGAGGGAGTGTTGGCGCGACTCGGAAGGGTAAACGGTGAGTTTCAAATGGTCATTACCAGAGCCACCATTTTTGAGCCGCCGCCCGAGCAAATAGTCAATCGGCTGAATGAGTGTGGCATCCCATTCTGGCCCCACGGTTTTGTGACCGCGCATTGTGACATCGAAGTTTTGCTACAGCATTGGACCAATGAATATGCATGTCTGGGCTACGGCGAAGAGCTATATCCGGCGCTGGTCGATTTTTGTGAGATCACGGGAATCAGGGCAATCCTTCCCTGAGCGTTCAACCGAGGAATGCCTCACGTTTTTTGCGCTTGACTTTCCATTCGTGCATAAGTAAACGTATGTATACGTAACAAATCGAAAGTATTCGAAACCGTGCCCTGCATCTCAGGGCTGGGCGCGTGGTTCGGGTCACTTTCGCACTTGGGCTGACTTATCCCCGGAGTCAGCAGGGCTTGACCGAGGAGTGTTTGACGTGGATGCGCTTGCTAAACTTCTTGATCTTTCGACAGAAGAGAAGATCGAACGCGGTTTGTTACACACTCCGGCGGAAATTGCACAACAGCCTGCCACGTGGGAGTCAACATTCTCTATCTTTCAAAAACAGCGTACGAGGCTCGCGGCGTTCCTTGCGGACGCTGGCTTCGGGAATCTTGTGGGGCCAAAACCAACTGTTTTTCTCATCGGTGCTGGCTCTTCTGACTACGTAGGCAGAAGTCTTGTGCACCTGCTCCGTCGACTCTGGAAGTGTGAAGTTATTGCCATTCCGAGCACCAGTCTGTTGATCCATGAGGAAGAGTGGCTGATTCCAGATCAGAGGTACCTCTGGATTTCGTTTTCCCGATCCGGCGATAGCCCGGAAGGTGTGTCGGTTATAGAAAAAGCTCTTGGGAGCCATCCGGATATTCATCACATTGTCGTATCGTGTAACGCAGAAGGGCGCATGATTCGCTGCACCGCAGGCAAACGACAAGCGTTCGCCGTCGCCCTCGGCGATGCAGTTAACGACCGCGCACTGGCCATGACCAGTTCGTTCTCTAATATGGTCGTATTCGGCCAGTGCATGGCTCATGTTCATGATCTGGCACAATACGAACCTATACTGCACCGGCTCGTGGCGGCGGGAAAGTCCTTTCTTCCAAAGGCCGCTGACGCGGCGGCGGCTCTGGCTGCAGAACCGTATAAACGGGTCTGTTTTGTAGGGTCCGGCGCGCTTGAGGGCGTTGCTATTGAATCAGCTCTGAAAGTACTGGAACTGACCGCGGGCAGGATTCTGACCATGTGGGAATCCGCCATGGGACTGCGCCACGGCCCGATGGCGGCTCTCGATAAAACCACGCTGCTGGTTGCTTTTCTTTCCAGTCGTGAGCACGTTGCCCGCTACGAACGAGATCTATTAGAGGAACTCATGCGGAAGCGACTCGTGAAAACGCAGGTCGTGGTGGGTGGGCATTCCGAGTTGCCGTTGAATGGCTTCGCAGACCGCTATCTTTCGCCTGATATTCGCACAGCGGTGCCGGATGATTATCGTCCGGCAGTGGACGTTCTGTTCGGTCAGTTGCTGGGGCTGTTTTTCTCCTTGCGCTGTAACTTGATGCCGGACCGGCCCAGCCCCGACGGCGTTATAAGCCGAGTGGTTCAAAATGTAAGGATTTACACCTGATTGGTGGCAGGCCAGAGAGCGAAAATGAATCGATCACAAACGAACAGAACAATTGACAAACGAGCAAGTTATCGATACATTCGCGCAATCGCAGTCCAAGTGAAACGAAAGCGCGTTAAACCATAGTCGAGTAGAAGAAGCGCAAGCAGATTTGTGCGGTCAGGGAGGCGTACGATGAACAGAAAATTTCGAGACCTATTGCCGGCGCACTGGTTCATTTGCTTCTCCTTCGGACTCATGCTGATTTTTGGACCGACGATGCTTGTGCGGGCCCAGTACACGACTGCGCGGCTCAGCGGGATCGTCACCGATCCATCGGGTGCGGTGGTGGCGGGAGCGACCGTTACCGTTCAAGATGTTGGGACGGAGTATACCCAGACCACCAAGAGCACATCCGTCGGACAGTATCTCTTTCCCAGCCTGCCAGTCGGTAATTATCAGATCACGGTTTCAGTGACCGGATACACCCAGTACGTTCAGAAGGGGATTGTGCTGTCGCTGGGCCAGGCGGCCACCCAGGACGTTCGACTGCAAGTGGGAATGGTTTCACAACAGGTGGTGGTAACTGAAAATCCGTCGCTGGTTACCACTGAATCGGCCACGGTCGATCAACTGGTCGATCAACGGGAGATCAGCCAATTACCGCTGAACGGCCGGGCCGTGCAGGAGTTGGTCTTTCTTGCGCCGGGAACCACCAACGTGACCGCGAACTATTGCGCCGCCAACTGCGAGGGAGGCGTCTTCCCCAGCGAGCAGTATGCCAAGGTGAACGGAGGCGGCGCTAATGGTGTCAATTATCTACTGGACGGCGTCGATGCCAACGACACATACATCAACACCAATGTACCTTTCCCCAATCCCGATGCTATCGAGGAATTAAATCTGATCACCGGCAATATGAGCGCCACCTATGGGAATGCGATCGGAGGCGTGGTGAACGTCGTCACAAAATCGGGGACGGACCAGATTCACGGAGATGTATTTGAATTTCTGCAGAACAACGCGCTGGATGCCAGCAATTATTTTTCCGGAGGACTGGTCAATCCGCTAAAGCAGAATCAATTCGGGGGAAGCATCGGCGGCCCGATTTTAAAAAACCGGCTATTTTATTTTGGGAGCTACCAGGGGACACGCTTCCGTACCGCCCAAAACGGCCAGATTGCGTCGGTTCCGAATGCGGCTGAACGCACAGGAGACTTTTCCGACCTGCTTCCGGGTACGCAGTTGGTGAATCCGACCACGGGGGCGCCGTACCTCAACAATCAAATTCCTGTGAGCCCCGTCGCTACTTACGTTCTGAACCATATTCCGCTCCCGAACGGACCCAACGACCAGCTTAACTTTAACGGGGCGCCGGATGCTCAGAACACCGATGAATATCTAGCCAAGGTGGATTTCAACTTCGGGAAGCATCATTTGAGCGTTCATTATTTCCAGATGAATTATACGGACCCAGTCTTTGTTCCGCCTTCCTCGAACCTGCTGCAACTCCGAGGCGACGCCGAACACCTGGTTCTCAAGAACATCAGTGTTGTCGATATCTATACCATTTCCCACACCTTCTTATTGAGCAGCTACTTCGGATACAACAGTGAGAATGGCACCACCCTTTCCTCAGCTCCCTTCAGCATGGCCGATGCCGGAGTGAACATGGCGGTGCCGCAAAATCGCGGAGCGGGGAATGCGGCCGTCCTGAATGTCACCGTCGGCGGGGATTTTACTCTGCCGGGCACGCCTTATGGGGTCTGGAATCGCGGCGACCAATCGCTGCGTGAAATTGCCACATGGATAAAGGGCAAGCATGAGGTGCAGTTCGGCGGCGAAGTTCTTCGGGTTCGCCTGCCCATGGGAAATCAGTACCAGGAAAGCGGAGTTTTCGACTTTGAGAATCTTACCGGCAGTCCTCTGGCGGACTTTGAGTTGGGCGCTGTGACTTCGTTTACCCAAGGCGGAGGACTTTACCTGAATTTTACGGGATACAGAGAAAGTCTCTTTGTGCAGGACAGCTGGAAAGCGACGCCCCGGCTGCTGTTAACCGCCGGACTCCGCTGGGATCCTTTCTTCCCCTACACCGATAGCCTGGGGCGAGTCGCCTGCTTTGTTCCGGGAGCACAGTCTCAGCGCTTTCCGAATGCCCCCGTGGGCATGCTGTTCGGGGGACAAAATCACGATCCCGGATGTCCGGCCTCCTCCATTTATAACAATCCGAAAAATTTTGGGCCGCGGCTGGGCTTTGCGTATCGGATTACTGAAGATGGCAACACCAGTATTCGCGGTGGCGCGGGGTACTACTACGAAGCTCCGAACACGGTTGCCTTCGAGGACGTGGTCGGTGTTCCTCCATTTGCTCCTATTATTAACCTCGCCTCCAGTCCGGGCTCGCCTTGGGTAAGCTTGGCCGATCCGTATGGAAGCCAAGGCGCCACCAACATCTTTCCCGCCGAATTTGGCCCTGTCAATCCGGGTCGGAACGCAACCTTCCCTTCATCCGGTATCTCTTTCAGTCAGATATTCGACCGCCATTTCCGCTTGCCCATGGTCCTGGCCTGGAACCTGACTGCGGAACACGGATTCAAACGGGACTGGATGTTGCGGGCCGCTTATGTAGGCAACAACGGGCACCATCTCAGCGGCACCGGCGACCAGGAAAGCGGCCTGCTGCAACTGAACCCCTCTCATTGGGATCCGACTCTTCAGCAGGAAGTCCCCGTTTATCCTCTATATGGATCGATCGCCTCCATCAATTCCGGAGTCGACAGCAACTACAATGCCGCCCAGATCTCGCTGCAAAAACGCATGACGCATGGGTTCTCGTTTCTGACTAACTTTACGTGGGCTAAGGAACTTGATGACTTCGCACCCGCCGGAGGATCGCCCTATTTAACCAATAGCTGCAGTTGCGGTCGCTGGTTCGATTACGGCCCCTCCGACGACGACCTCTCGAAAACTTTCAAAATCAACGGCGAGTATTTGGTTCCACATATCAGTCTGCCCAAGGGTATCGACAAGATCGTGAATGGATGGGAACTTTCCGCAACCGCCAGTTGGCAGACTGGATTTCCGTTCTCCATCTTCAGTGGGGCCGACAATTCGTTGAGCGGCATGTTAGGGGATCGCGCCGATCTTGCCGTGTCGAGTGTTCAGCAAGCCGTCCTGGGTAGTGGCCGTTCCCATGCTGCCGAAGTTCAAGAATGGTTTAACACGAATGCTTTTGTCCCGAACGCAATCGGGACCTTCGGCGATACGGGAAAGAATATTCTTCGCGGACCAAGATTTTTCGATACCGATCTGGCTGCGATTAAGAATGCCAAGATCAGCGAGCGGCTCTCGCTCGAATTCAGAGCCGAATTCTTCAACGCATTCAACAATGTCAATTTCGGCAGGCCGGACGGTAACCTCGCCGATATCGGCGCCACCTACGGACAGATTACGGGAATGGCGGGATCGTCATCCTCCAATACCTACGGAACGGCCCAGCCCAGAATCATTCAATTTGCAATGAAGCTGGCATTCTGAGGCATCGGACTTGAGGAAACGAAAGTCTTATCGGCTGGGCCTGCTCGTGACTTCAAGCTTTCCTTGCAGAAAAAAGAGAGAGTTCTGGACTCGCTGTGTAGCCGGTTCGTAGCGCACACGTAGCCCGCTTGGATCGATCCCCATAGGACGGCTGAGTTCCGCGCTTACGGAATCATCGTCATCTGATTCGCCCCTCCAAAACCCGAACTTATAACGCCTTGCGGGTCAGGCAATCAACCCTGATAATGCCCAAGGAGTCCAATGAATCGTTCATCATCGATGAAACGCGCAATCACCATTGTTCTCGTTGGGGCTGCGGCATCCGTTTGCGCCGTTCGCGCGCATGCGCAAACCCGCTTAGTCGTAGCGTCCGGTGCGATCGTTTATCAGGCCACATCATTACCAAGTTCGCGGCTCATCAACCCGGAAGAACTCGCCAAAATCCTTCAGTCTTCCAAGGGTGAAAAGCCACTCATGATCCAGGTCGGATCCCATGTGCTTTATCAGCAGGCACACATTCCGGGTTCGGAATACATTGGCCCGGCTTCCAGTGACAGTGGATTGCAGTCGTTGCATAAACGCGTGGAATCTCTGCCGCGAAACAAATTCATCGTCATTTATTGCGGGTGTTGTCCGTGGAGCCACTGCCCCAACGTCAAGCCTGCCGACGACGCGTTACGCGCCATGGGCTTCATCAACGTGAAAGTTCTCTATATTGCAAACAACTTCGGGGCGGACTGGGTTGACAAGGGCTATCCGGTCGCCAAGGGAGACTAGGAAACCCGCTTTCTGATTGAGGTCGGCGTATTGAAGAAACGGATTCCCGGCACGCTCGCGTTGATCGCGGTCGCAGCGGGGCTTTACTTCGTGAGTCGGCACCATGCTGTGCCTGGCGGCATGAATAGCGCAGCCATCGAACATCCCCTGGCCCCCAACTTTTCTCTTCCCGACTTAACGGGACAGAAACTTGACTTTTTGTCCTATCGAGGCAAGGTTGTGCTTTTGGATTTCTGGGCAACCTGGTGCGATCCCTGCCGGGATGAGATCCCTCATTTTATCGAACTGCAAAACAAGTACGGCGACCACGGCCTGCAGATCATCGGCGTTTCCATGGACGACGGACCGGAACCTGTGCGCGATTTCTACCAGCGCTTCAAAATAAACTACCCGGTCGTAATGGGCGATGCAAAGATGGGTGAACTCTATGGAGGAGTTCTCGGATTGCCGATCGCATTCCTGATCGGACGGGATGGCCGGATCAGCGCCAAGCATATTGGCGCAACCGACATTTCAGTCTTGGAAAAAGAGATCGTGAGTCTGTTGCGGAGCGGAGTCGGCCCTGGTTAAGCCGTTTAGTAGAACTGCCCGATTACTTCGAGCGTAAATGTCCCGAATGGCGCCGAAGCCGTCGCAGAACGGCTCCGGCGAAGCGAGAACGATGCCGTTCCCCCCGGACGACAAGAGTTTTCCTTCGGGATGCTGGTACCCGTCCAAGCAGTTTGCTTGGGGAGGCCCCACGGACTCAATCACAATGCATCTGGTTTGATGCTCACCGAAATAGTGCCTCGTGAGCGAATTTCGTTTCACGTTGACCTGTCCCGCAAGACGGCACCACGGTTGGTCTTGTCCGGCGAGGGAGCGGGTGTAGAATAGCTGCCACTTAGGCGCACTCTGAGGCAAGGGTTTGCAATTCCACACATTCAACGAGGCTTACTTAGAACGGCTGTGTTCAGGGGACTTCCGAACAGAAAGCCATTTTGTTGCCTATTTCAGCGAGCTCATCCAATTGAAGTTGCGTTCCCGGGTCAATTCATCTCACACCGTCGAAGACTTGCGGCAGGAAATCTTTGTGCGCGTCTTCGCCGCCCTGCGCAGTGAGGGAAGAGTGCGACAACCGGAACGGTTAGGAGCCTTTGTGAATTCCGTCTGCAACAATGTTCTATTGGAGCACTACCGCTCCTCTTCTCGAGAGAGTCCGATGGAAGACGACGCCAGCGCCAATGTGCCTGATCCAGCGCTGGACGTGGTGTCGATCTTGTCGCATAAAGAAATGGAGCAAAGGGTCCGCCAGGTTCTCGACGAGTTATCCGAGAGGGATCGGCGGCTGCTGCGGGAGATATTCCTCGAAGAACGTGACAAGGACGCAGTCTGTCGAGACTTTGGCGTGGACCGGGACTATTTGAGAGTCCTGCTTCATCGCGCCAAACAAGCCTTTAAGACAGTGTATTTGAAGAACATAGCAGCTGGCATAAGGAGTACGGCAGCGAGCTAGCGCGATGAAACGGTTGGTCCTGGTTTTACACTATCCATACGAGGGGGAATTGCCGAAATGGACCACAGCGAATCGATCCGCTTGATGGCTGCGGAGAAGTACCTCTTGGGGGAGCTTACGCCCGAGTTACGGGAACAATTCGAGGAACACTTCTTCGACTGTCAGGAATGCGCTCTTGATGTTCGTGCAGGTGCGGCCTTAGTCGAACACAGCAAGGTCGTGTTGTCGGAGCCGGTGGCAGTATCCAAGCCAGTTCCGGTTCCCGCGAAACCGGTCCGGTCCGCATGGTTCCGTCCCGCCTTCATCGTGCCGGTTCTGGCGGCTCTGCTGGTAGTGGTTGGGTATCAGAATCTGGTGACCTATCCACAACTGAAGCAGGCGATGAACAGCCCGCAGATTTTGCCCTGGGCTTCGATCAACGTCAGCACCCGCGGCACAAATACCACTCAGATCTCCCCCCGCGCCGGCGAGGGCTTCCATCTGCTGGTGAACATTCCTCCGGAAAGCCGCTACACCTCTTACACTTTTAACTTGTCTAGTCCGTCGGGAAGACTAGAATGGTCGCGCACGGTTCCCGCCGCGGCGTCCGACGAGGCTCGGTCGCTCTATGTGCCGGGAGGGAATCAGGAGCAAGGCAGTTATACGCTGGCGGTACGGGGCAATACAGCCGACGGCGAAAGTTCGGACCTCGGCCATTATTCGATTGAAGTACAAATTCAGAAGTAGCTCAGTCGAGCGGAGGGGAACAAGATGGCGACACTGCTGAAGTCACTAATACCTGAAAGAGACGCGTACCACATCTACTACGCCGCTGCGGATGTTCTTAGCGCGGATTTCGAACAACCCGTGCATGAGAAGGTCCCGCCTCGCGCCCAAGTGAAATTGCCCAAGGACGGCCACTACCAATTCAAACAGGCCGACCCTTTCCGGTTGGACGGCGTAATTTCCTATCGCTCCGGCTACACTCAGGTCGCAGGGCATCGAAGCCCGAAACACGGCCACGGCTTTACCACGCTCGCGACCTCAGTTGTTGAAGACCTCAACGTTCTCGACGTGGTCACAGCCGATCGCGTGGTTGCGCAGATTTCCACCGAACATCCTGTCTACGATCCAAAAGACGGACTCACCGATGCCGTCCCCTCCGTGACATTCTTGGGCACGCGTTTCGACAATCTGAGAATTGGCGGACACAAGGTCGAAGTCGAACGGCACGTGGATATTCTCGGGTCCAAGCCCGCCGATGCGAAATCCTACTTTGAAGACGATGGTGTCCTTAGCAGGATTTCCCAACAATATGACAACATAAACAGCGCCAGAGACCTACCCGAATGGGCCAGCAAGCAATACGAGTGGGACCGGGCCACGGCGCAAAAGCAGGGAGAAGTGAAATGCTCTCTGGTCAACCGCGTGACCGGCGCTCCGGGAATAGAATTCGGCCACGTAATTGATGTGCCTCACTTCGGCAAAATATTCCTGGCAGAGCTGAGCTTGAAGCGTGAAAAAAATGGCGCGCCCGGACCCGAGAAATACAGCTTCCATCTGACCATGATCCGGCTGGAGCTAGGCTGCCTGGCCCAGGGCAATTCAGGGATCGTGACTGCCGAGTCGAACGGCCAGGGCAGTGACCACTAGCGCCCCGGGAGTGCGGCGCGACTGCATCATCGTCGTATAGGCCAATATCGCGGGTCCACTGCGTGAGAGAAGCTTTCCAGCTTTTCAATTAGAATCGGTCGGCGAGTGGACTGGCAATGGTTTCCCTACGGAAAATCCGACACACTCGGGGGCGAGACGAACGCGGAACTTATTCCAAAAGCCGCGAATTGAGAGAAGTTTCGCTAGTTCTCATTCTTATGTGCCTTTCGGCGTGCGGCCGCCGCGATCCTCAGGCTGCTTTCGATCATGCCGCGGAGACTTTTCGGAAAGGCGACATGTTCGCTGCGGCCTCGGAAGCCGAGAAAGGTTACAAAGACTTTCGCGATACTGGTCCTCAGTGGGCCTGGAAATTCACCATCCTCAGAGCAAGGGCGCTGCGCTCGCGTGGCCTGAATGACGAAGCTCTAAAGGTCCTCGGCTCCGAGCCGGCCCCGCCCCCATCCGGCGAATTGGCCCTCCAAAAACTAAGATGGGAGAGTCTCGCCTATGTCTCCCTGCACAAGTTCCCTGAAGCGGAGCAGCGGTTGGGAGAGGCAGATCGGATCTGCGCTGATTCCTTCTACCCAGGCTGCGCAGACGTGGTCGACGTCCGGGGAAAACTCGAAATGGAACATGGCCATTACGCCAGAGCCCAAGACCTCTTCGAGCGCGTTCTCGCGTCGGCCCGTGCCAGCGGCGACCTGTCGTGGGAAGCCATTTCGTTGCTCAATCTGAGCTGGTCCGCCAACGGGCAGACCCATTTTGACCAGGCACTTGACTGGGCCGATGCCGCCCTCCAGATTTCCTTGGCACGAAACTTCGGGAGCACCGCACAAAAAGCGCTCGGGAACATGGGATGGGCGTACTTCAAGCTCGGCAATACCGAAAAGGCCGAGGAAATGTTCGTCGAGGCCGGGAACCAGGCTCAAAAACTCGGCGAACTGGCAAGCTACGTAGGTTGGCTCACCAACGCCGCATATATTGACCTTGAGTCCGGGAGGTTTGCAGTTGCCGAACAGTCCTTCCAGCAGTCCCTCAAGCTTGCACGCCAAGTCAACAGCCGCGAAGACATCATCAACTCGCTGATCGCACTGGCATTCGTTTCCGAGCAAACCGGAAAGCTGGACGACGCGAAACGCTACGCGGCCGAAGCCCTTTCCATGGCGCAAGCCGATGGCAACAAGCGCGACGAAGTTTACCCCCGGCTCGTGCAAGGACAAGTTGCCGCACAACAGCACGACGTCGCCGCTGCCGAGAACGCGTTCCGCGAGGTCGCGCAGTCTGACGACAGCCCGGTATTTCTGAAGTGGGAGGCGGAACGCTCGCTCGCCCGGCTCTATGAAGACGAACACCAGGCAGCCTCCGCGGAGCAGGAATACCGGACTGCGCTCAGCACCTTTGAGACGGCACGCTCCGAACTCCAGCACGAAGATTCACGGCTGCCGTTTCTCACTAACGCTTCGCGCATCTACGACGACTACATTCGTTTTCTTGTCTCTCAGAAAAAGACCGACCAGGCTTTGCAAGTTGCCGACTACAGCCGCGCCCGCACCCTCACCGAAGGTTTGGGATTGTTGCCCAAAGGAACCTCGTTCAACCCTGATCCGCTGAATGCGCAACAAGCCGCTAGACGGGCGGGCGGCACGATCTTCTTCTATTGGCTTGGCGAGAAGCAGTCGTATCTCTGGACGATCACGCCGCAGAAAACCAGCCTGTTTCCGCTTCCTCCAGCGGCGGAAATCGATCAGGCAGTGCAGCGCTATCGAAAAGCTCTGGTTGGTCCGCAGGATGTTCTCGAAACCGCGAATGCTGATGGGACCGCCCTCTACAGAATGCTCGTCTCCCCGGCCCAGGCTCTGCTGACCAAAGACATGCAGGTCTTCATCATTCCGGATGGCAGCTTGAACAGCTTGAATTTCGAGACCTTGTTGGTGCCGGATCCCAAGCCGCACTATTGGATCGAAGACGCAACCATCGCCGACGCCAGCTCACTCCGGCTGCTGGCGGGGTCACACACGTCGCGGCGTGATTCAGGCGCTGGCGCGGGTAAGCTCCTGCTCATCGGCGATGCCGTCGCCTCCAATGCGGAATACGGCGAATTGCCTAAAGCCGGAATCGAAATCGAAAATATCGAAAAACATTTTGTTCCAGCGAAGCGTGAGGTTCTTACCCGAGCTCAAGCCACCGCACCAGCTTACCTTGGCAGCACGCCGGAGCAGTTCGCGTATATCCATTTCGTCGCGCATGGTACCGCCAGCCGCCTCAGTCCGCTGGACTCGGCCGTCATATTGTCAAAAGCTTCCGCACAAGAAGATTCCTTCAAGCTGTACGCCCGCGACATCATTCATCATCCTTTACACGCCGACCTGGTGACCATTTCGACCTGCTACGGCGCGGGTGCACGGGCCTACACGGGTGAGGGATTAGTGGGACTCTCGTGGGCATTTCTGCGCGCGGGCGCGCACAACGTGATCGGCGCGCTGTGGGAAGTCAGCGATGCTTCGACACCCCGCCTTATGGACCAACTTTATTACGAACTCGAACAAGGTCGAAGCCCGGAAGCGGCACTTCGTGCGGCGAAGCTTTCTTTACTCCACTCCGACAACTTCCGCAAACCATTCTACTGGGCGCCGTTTCAACTTTACACGGGCACATAGAGCTGGTGTGCTCGGGTCAAATGGGATCCTGGCGCAGGGGGTGTATACAGTGGTTCGCCCATGCCTGCGAACTGTTAAGCTGACGTAAAGGTTTGGTTAAAGAAATATGAATAGATTAAGCTCGCACAAATAGTTAGCCATCACTCTGAGTCCGAAGGTTGCAGTTTAAGCGAAAACATTTGCACCATTCCCAAGGCGCTCCAGTTTGAATATAATCAGGCCTCTGCAGATGCCCCCGCATCGCGAAGGGGATGCAAAAATGCGTTGGCTTGAGCTATTTATATTGGGTTGGCTTTCATTCGGGCTTGCAACAGTAGTTTTCATGTTCTGGTTGTGTAAACGAACTGCGGCAGCCATTAAAGACCCGGGCAACGCGGGTCCCCAACGAGCTGAGATTGGCCCCGGCAAACTGTCCGGCGAACTGCGTTCCGCCTGATTTCGCTGATAACACGCTTCCCTCCACATCTCGCTTTTCGCTGATGTGAAGGCGAATCCTCCCGGCGTCATTTCTCGCGCAGATGCTACCATTGACGGTTTCCAGTCGTCTCAGTGGTCATGAACCCGGCCAACCTGATGCAGTATTTCCGCCATTCTTTTCGCTTGTTGCGGAGGGCGCCTGTCTTCTCCGCCGTCGTGGTCCTCATGCTGGCGCTCGGAATCGGCGCGAACACGGCTGTATTCAGCGTTGTCGATGGGGTCCTGCTGCGAAAGTTGCCCTACCGTGATCCCGACCGTCTGGTCATGGTCTGGGAAAAGAACCCGACGCTGGGCGCGCTGATCGGCGACCGCATCCCCGCCTCCTTTACCAACTTCACCGAATGGGTGGGTCAGTCGACGGCCTTCGAAGGCATCGCGGGAATGGAAGACGCGAATCTGAATCGCACCGGCGCTGGAGAACCAGAGCGCGTAAACGGTGCGCGGATTTCGCCGAACTTCTTTCAGGTTTTGGGAGTAACGCCCGCGATCGGCATTACTTTTGACTCTGCTGAACCGGCATCTCGCAATCAGCAGGTTGCCATTCTCAGTAACGCATATTGGGCGAGTCACTTCGGCGGGAACCACAACGTCGTAGGCCAAAACATTACGCTCAATGATGTTCCTTACACCGTCGTGGGCGTGCTCCCGGCGCAATTCTATTTGCCGTCCACTCGAGAAGGCACCGAGCAGCGAAAGCCCGACATCTGGATTCCCTACGAACCTGCGTCGCAACGCACTCCCCTCGAGTTGAACCGGCTGAAGATGCAGGTCTACGCGCGATTGCGCCCCGGCATTTCGTTGGAGCAAGCGCGCGCGGAAATGGACGTGATTGGCAAACGTCTTGAAGAGCAGAATCCCACTCTGAATGCCGGCTTTGGCATAAATATTTTTCCGGTGTACGTCGAGGATGTGGGCAAAGATCTTCGCCGCAATCTTCTGGTCCTGCTATCCGCAGTCGGACTGATTTTGCTGATCGCCTGCGCGAACCTGGCGAATCTCGTCCTGACCCGCGCCGTGGCGCAACAGAGAGAGCTGGCGATTCGCAAGGCCCTCGGGGCAAGCCGTGCCGATTTAATTGCGCAGATGATCACAGAAAGCCTGGTGCTGAGTTCGATGGGAGGTGTCCTCGGTTTGCTGGTCGCACGCTGGGGAATCAAAGCCATTCTTGCGCTCAAGCCGGCAGATATCCTGCGGCCCGAGCAAATCCACATTGGCATTCCAGTCCTTCTCTTTACTACTGTGGCCAGCCTGCTCGCGGGCGTGCTCTTCGGGATTTTCCCCGCACTCTACGTCTCGCGCACCGAAGTCATCACCGTCCTGAAGCAGGGAGGGCAATTCACCCGCACCCACCCGCGAACCATGCGCGCCGCCCTGATCGTGATCGAAGTCAGCCTGGCCTCGGTGCTGTTAATAGGCGCAGGATTCATGATTCGTAGTCTGCTATCCGTGTTGGACGTAGACCCAGGCTTCAGTCCCGACCATCTGTTGACCATGCGTTTCAGCATGCCGCCCGATCGCTATTCGACCAGCGCGCAGACAGCCGCATTTTGCCGCCAAGCGCTGGAGCGCATCGCGACGCTGCCGGGCGTCAAAGCTGCGAGCTTCGCCGACGGCTTGCCCCTGACCCGAATCCGCCTCATGCGATTCACCGTCGAGGGTCAGCCCGTTCCCAAACACGGCAGCGAGCCGACCGCAGACATGCGCGGCATCAGTTCGCCATCCTACTTCGAGACGCTGGGTATCTCGCTGGTTAGTGGCAGAAACTTCACGGCGGACGAAATCAATCAGAACCTGCCCGTGATCGTGGTCAATCAACAGCTGGCGAAAAAGCTGTGGCCCGATCAGGATGCAATTGGCAAACACATCTGGAGCGTTCCCGCCAGAGCGGAAAAAGATCCGATACAGTTAACCGTCATCGGAGTAGTGCGCGATACGCGCCAGGTATCTCTCGAAAGCGCGGCGCGCCCGGAGATCACACGAGCCATGCCTGACTACACCAATTTGACGCTCGCGGTCCGCAGCGCCTCCGATCCAACCTTGCTGACGGCGAGTATCAAACGGCAAATCGCAATGCTCGACAAAGACCTTCCCGTGTTCGACGTGCTGACCATGCAGGACGTTCTCGACGACAACCTGGGGCAGCGCCGCTTCGATTCGTTTCTCATGAGCATCTTCGGAGGGCTTGCGGTGGTGCTCGCCTGCGTTGGCATTTATGGCGTACTCGCCACTACGGTGGTGCAGCAGACTCGCGAAATCGGCGTTCGAATGGCTCTGGGCGCGCGCCGTGGCGACGTACTCAAGATGATCATGGGCCAGGGCCTGCGATGGGTTTCCCTCGGCCTGCTCATCGGCGTGAGCCTGGGATTTCTGCTGACCCGAATGCTCGCCAGCCTCCTGTTCGGAGTCGGTCCCACAAATCCTGTAACCTACATTGCCGTGAGCGGCATCATGCTCGCGGTGGCAGCGGCAGCATGCTGCTTGCCGGCACTGCGCGCCATCCGGATCGATCCCATGCGCGCCCTGCACTACGAATAATTATGAATGGAGGACGTCCTCGCCCGTCTGCTGCGAACGCGGCGAACAAGCGATACGCGCGACCATGAATCGCGATGGAGGCCCCGGGCGGAGTCGAACCGCCGACCAACGGTTTAGGAAACCGCTGCTCTATCCAACTGAGCTACGGGGCCAGGAACTCAATGATTTATTTTACCCGACACACCCCAGCCATTAAGGATTAAAGCCAGACCAGCACAACTGCCGGGAGATTTCGCATGCCTATCACTGCATAGCTTCAAGACAAGTCGATTTACGCAAAAACACTTCCCAGCGCCGCGGTTCCGCGCCGGCACCGTACAGTCTCGCCGCAGAAAAGATACCGGGGGAACCTTAAGTCTAAAGGATCAAATGCCCGACAAACCGTAGGTTGCGCCAACCTTGAAGGATATAAAGGAATCTTAAGCAGTGCCAGAGCATCAAGGATTAATAGATGGCGAAAACAAAAGTTCCGTCCGGGCCGTGGAGAATCGATCCCCAGAAGCGGTCGCAGGTCATCGACCGCTTTGGACGCGCCGTGGCCTCGGTGGAACCAGAGATCGATGCCAGTCTGGTCGCGACCGCGCCCGACATGTTTGCACTACTGGAAAGGCTTGTGAAGGATGACAACTCGATTTCTCAAGCGCTACGCGAAGAAATCCAATATGTGATCCAGAGAGCGCGCGGCGATTTTGGTCTGGCAGTCTTTCCCCGCGCCATATCCAGGCAAAGCTTCGAAGACCAGGAATGGCTGAAATTCATCGCGCGATTGTTGAAGCCGCAGCCCGGAGCTGAGTGATTAGCGGGGGGCGGCTGCAGGACTGAGACACCAACCTCACGGCGTAATCTTAAACACGGTTCCGCAGCCTGAGAATCCGCAACTAAGATCGCCGCCGTCACTGGTAGTGCCATACAGATTGCCAGCCTTATCCAGTATCAAACCTCCGATAGGATTGGCTCCGTCCGGCGCAGAGTTGAAGCTGTGCAGGCTGGTGAGCTTGCCGGCAGTGTCAAGTTTGAACACCGTTCCGTAGCCGGAGGCGCCGCCATAAAATGTTGTGCCATACAAATTACCGGACGCATCCCGAATCAAGCGGGCATAGGGATTTTCACCGTCCGGCGTCCCGGTAAAACTGTACAGCAAAATTAGTTTCCCTTTCGCACTCAACTTGAAGACGGTTCCGTAGCCGCCGCCCGTACCTCCATAGTTGGTCGTGCCGTAGAGATTGCCGGCGCCGTCGCGCAACAAACCTGCCAGCGGATTTTCTCCGTCCGGTGTTCCGGAAAAGCTGTGCAGCAGAGTCAACTTCCCTGCCGCATCCAGCTTGAATACGGTTCCGAAGCCGCCGCCGGTGCCGCCGTACTGGGTGGTGCCGTAGAGGTTGCCCAATTTGTCTCGCAGCAAACCGGCGTAGGGATCTTCGCCGTCCGGCGTTCCGGCGAAGCTATGCAACAGGGTCAGCTTCCCTGCCGCATCCAGCTTGAAGATTGTTCCGAAGCCGCCGTTCGTGCCGCCATACTGCGTGGTTCCGTAGAGATTACCCGCGGCGTCCCGCACCAGAACCGAACGCGGATCCTCGCCATCCGGAGTTCCGGCGAAGCTGTGCAGTATTGTCTTCCCGCCATTCGAATGCAGTTCGAACACGGTTCCAAAGCCACCTTGCGTGCCGCCGAATAATGCGGTGCCGTAAAAGTTTCCCGCGTTGTCCCGGATCAACCCGGAATAAGGATCCTCCGCATCCGGCGTGCCGGCAAAGCTGCGAAGGACTTTCTCCTTGCCCGCCGTATTCAACTGGAACACGGTTCCGAAGCCACCCTTGGTACCGCCATACTGAGTCGTGCCATAGAGATTGCCGGCTGCGTCCTGAATCAAACCGGCATCCGGCTGTTCCCCATCGGCCGTGTTGGTGAAGGTGTAAAGCACGGTGAACGTCTGTGCTTGTACAGGTGCGGTAAGTGCCACTGCACACATGATTGCCAGCGCCGCAGTCGCGGCTTGCAATAGGCTCGAGAATCGTCTCGCGGTTTTCGTCACAAATATCTCCTCCTCCTCCGCAACGAACCGAGTTTTTATCACGGAGGATGACCCTGAGACAAGCCCGTTCGGCGGGAGACTTCCTTATGGCCTACGACGGCTCCAGCGTTTGACAAAAGCTCTGTATGAGCGCGCCTTGCTTGGGAAGGGTGCCGATAAACTCAAAGCCGTGCAGGAAACCCATACGGTGCCGCACCACGGATCGGATCACAAAGAGCTCGGGATTGTCTGGAATCGAGAATTCCAGAGTAACCATTTCTCCCGCGTTCAACTCACTGGTAATCACGGCGCCCAATCCAGCTTCAGCAATCTCGAAGCATCGACCATGGATGCGAAGGTACCCATCCTTCCCCAGCACCTTCACAATCACCGGGATTTCCGTGCGATATCGGGCGTACCGTCGAGTGGCAGACTTGTGCATTCCGCGAGCCTTAAGGAACCGGGGTCAGAGTTTTCCAGAGAATCCTGGTCAATCCCGACAAGTAGAATAATGGATTGCTTTCGAGTCGGACAGTTACTTTCGAGACGACTAACGAAACTAGCGGAAGGACTGGATTTGCGAAGCCATTATCAACTCGCAAATAACTCAAGAATGGCGTTGCGAATTTTTTTGTTGCGAAAGTCACTTGCCACTTGTATTTTTGTACCGCTGGGAGCACACTGGGCACACTGATTTCAGGGAGGCAGAAGGGATGAATATGACGACGTTCCGCAAGCTGTGGTCGGATGATCAGGGCCAGGACATTGCCGAATACGCAGTGATGTTGGCAGTCATTCTGGTATTGGTGGTGGGTACCATCCGGTTGATCGGGGGGAGTTCAAATAACGTATTCTCTTCCGTGGCAAGTTCGATCGGCTCATAACTCCTGCGAAGCCACAACTTGATTCGCGCGGATCCAGACCCGTTTGGTCTGGCCGTTTTTTGTCCACACTAGATTTAGCCCCATTAGACGGCATGTGGGGCGCCCGCCCCTCGCACTGAAACCAGGTGTGCATAAGCCTGCTCGCCTGGCCAAAACCACAATTGGCCGTTCGGACCAGTCCCCCCCATAAGTAATCTCCCTTAGCGACCTTCCTCTGGTATCATCTTTCGAGCGTGTCCTCTGGCCAGATGGCATGGCAACCATGTTCATACCGCATCCCAATCTCAGTGACGAAGTGAATGCCAAC
>Ga0210390_10001583_pt1 | contig 21518 bp, 15 predicted proteins | sample IncBWH11OmetaG_FD_161050 | JGI IMG/M metagenome (GOLD analysis project Ga0210390, IMG submission 161050) | Forest soil microbial communities from Barre Woods Harvard Forest LTER site, Petersham, Massachusetts, United States - Inc-BW-H-11-O ... | reverse complement strand
ATCCAGGTGCGACAGGATCGCTGTGAACTTCGCGGCCAGCATCTCCTCGGTTACCACGATCTCGCCCATACCACATGAGCATGCCGCATTCCAGGAACCTACGGGTTATTTTCGCGCAAGCACTTAGCTCACCCTGTGACCAGAACATAGCCGACATATCAGCATATATACCCCCGGCGAAATGGTCACTGGGTATGCAAAGACAAAACCAGAGGCTGATGTGTCTGGCGGGATCGCGCTGACGGTGTGACTGGCGGGATCGCGCTGACGGTGTGACTGGCGGGATCGCGCTGACGGTGTGACTGGCGGGATCGCGCTGACGGTGGCCGGGTCCTGACGGCGCGACTCTTGCCTGTCCCTCCGGTAGAGGGAGATCATCATGAACATGGCAACGGGCTTCGACCGCAGACATCCGCGTGGCGTGATAATCATCCGTGGGCTGGTCACGGCCTGGCTGCTCGCCCTGACCGGCATCCTTGTGGCCTACGGGTACTGGGGCTGGTCGTTGCTGACGCTCGCGGGCGCGGTGGCGAACTTCGTGCTGGCCTATCGCGCCTACCGGTCGACACTGCGCTGATCCGACTGGAGCTGAGCCGCCGAGATCGGCGGGTGGGCGCTTATCGCTGCGCGCCGTAGCGGAGCCCGTCGATGAGGAGCGCGACCATGCGCTGGTTGTAGGTGACTCCTTCGTCCGCCACCGGCAGGCACAGGTTGGCCACGGCGTACAGGAGGTCCTTGGCGCTCACGCCGGCCCGGATCTCGCCGCTTGCTGCCGCGGCTTCCAGCAGCGCCCCGAGGGCGGGCCCGAGATGCCCCATGAAGTAACCGGGCAGGGCGTCGAATGCCGGGTCGCCGGAGTGCAGGGCCGCCGCGAGTCCTCGCTTGGTCGCGACAAACTCGGTGTACCGATGGAGCCACATCGCGAGCGCTTCTCCGGGCCCGTGGGCCGCGGCCAGCGCCGGGGCCGCGGCGGCGCAGGCGTCCACCTCGTGCTGGAATACGGCCTTGACCAGGTCCGAGCGCTGCGGGAAGTGCCGGTACAGCGTTCCGACCCCGACGCCGGCCAGGTCGGCGATCTCCTTCGGGGGCGCGTCCACGCCTGAGGCGCCAAAGACCTTCTTCGCCGCCTCAAGCAGCGCGTCGATGTTGCGCTGCGCGTCGGCGCGCAGCCGGCGCGGCGCGTGCTCGCCCGCGCCCGAAGCCGCCAAGTCGGCCCCGGCCCCGGCCCCGGCCTGCGCCTGTGCTTCCGCTTGCGCTTGCGCCTGCGCCTGCGCCTGCGCCGCGTTCTCTGTCACAAGATGTTCTCCGTCACGTACTGGTCCAGCTTGCTAAACGGATACCCTATCCGTATAGTTCTGGAAGAGCGTTCCGCTTAGGTTCAGGGTACCGCAGCGGGAAGAGCACTCTCTATCCGGTGAATTCATACCACTCGGGCGATTGCCGGTCACCCTGCCCGTCCCGAGGTTGGAGCTGAGCCAGGAGCGACCAGTCCGCCCCTGATCGACGAAGGAGATCTCGCATGAAGTACCGCACCCTCGGCCGGACCGGCATCAAGGTCAGCGCCTACGCGTTCGGCGCGATGATGCTCGGAGCCGCCGGCAACCCCGACCACGAAGAATCGATCCGCATCATGCACAAGGCGCTCGACGCGGGGATCAACTTTGTCGACACCGCCGACGCCTACTCCCACGGCGAGTCAGAAGAGATCGTGGGCCAGGCCCTCAAAGGCCGCCGCGACAACATCGTCCTGGCGACCAAGCTCTGGATGCCGATGGGAGACGATCCCAACCAGCGAGGCAACTCGCCACGGTGGATCATGACCGAGGTCGAGAACTCGCTGCGCCGCCTGCAGACCGATTACATCGACCTGTACCAGCTCCACCGGCCGGACCCCGACACCGACATCGAGGACACGCTGTCCGCGCTGTCGGACCTGATCCACAGCGGCAAGGTCCGGGTGATCGGGACGTCCACGATGCCCGCCTCCGACATCGTCGAAGCCCAGTGGGTCGCCGAGCGGCGCGGCCTGGAGCGGTTCCGCACCGAGCAGCCGCCGTATTCGATCCTGGACCGCGGCATCGAAATGGAGGTGCTGCCGGTCGCGCAGCGCTATGGGATGGGCACGCTGGTGTGGAGCCCGCTCGCGCAGGGCATGCTGACCGGCCGGATTCGGAGGGGCCAGCAGACCGACCTCCGCCGCGCCACCCGGTTCAGGCACATTACTGACGAGCACCGCATCGACGCCGTCGAACAGATCATCCCGGTCGCCGAAGAGGCGGGGTTGCCGATGACGCACCTGGCGATGGCGTTCGCGATCGCTCACCCCGGCGTGACCAGCGCGATCATCGGGCCGCGCACGATGGAACAACTGGACGACGTGCTAGCGAGCGTTGACGTCACGCTCACCGACGAGATCCTCGACCGGCTCGACAAGATAGTCCCGCCTGGCACCAACGTCGGCACGCTCGACATGGCCTACCGGCCCCCGGCCATCCAGCGCCTTGACCTTCGCCGTCGGCCGGTCAGCGAACGCGCTGCCGCCTGATTCCGTCGGCTGAGCCGGTGGCGCGCATCACGCGGCTTCCCTAAGGGTTCGTGCTGACCCTTGTCTCGGCGTCCGAGACCTTCCCGCCGGACAGCCAGTCGAGCTTGGTCGCGGAGCACCGGTACTCGACCGTGCTGACCTGGCCGGTGGCGGGGTCGAATTGCCCGCCGTAGGTGCTTCCGTTGATCATGAACGTGACGGTGGATCCGCTGGTCCAGCCGTCGCTGGTGATAGTCGCCTGGTGCGTGCGCGGCGTGGCCCTGATGGTCGACTCGTACGTGCCGAATTCGGTCACCTCCAGCGTGCTGCCGTCGTAGGTGCCGTAGAAGGTCGCGGTGCTCGTGTTGTAGACATCGGTGTGGGCGCCGCTCGCGAAGATGTGGTCTACATTGCCTGCGCCGCCGCGAATAGGGACGGTGACGTGGTTCAACGTCGTCGTGGTGGCATCGCTCCCATCGCGCCAGGTGCCGATCAGGCAGGCGTCGCCGACCGGTGGCGGCGGACTGGCCGATGGGCGCGGGCGCCGGCGCGCGGGCGCATGCTCGGTGGCGGCCGCTTTCGTCGCGAGGATTGAGGCACGATGATATTGGCCACATAACTACTCGTCACCTAACAAATACCGCATTTATTGTTCTGGCTTCAGAGCAGCGATTGCCCGGTACTGGCACGGTCCCGTCGGGGAGAGCTCAGGTAACCGCGGCCGGTGCGGGCTGGCGCAGCGGCGCCAGCGCGGCGCTCCAGGCGATGACCTGGTCGAGCAGGGTGTCCAGCGCGGCCAGGTTGTACGCGCCCGGCTTGAACACGCTGAAGTTCTCGAACTCGGTCAGCAGCGACAGCGCGACCTGCTGGCGCACGTCGGCCATCTGCAGCTCGCCGGCGATCAGGCGCAGGTGCTCGGCCGCCCGGGCGCCGCCAACCCCGCCGTAGGAGACGAACCCGGCGGCCTTGTTGTTCCACTCGGCGTACAGGTAGTCGATCGCGTTCTTCAGCACTCCGGAGGTGCTGTGGTTGTACTCGGGGGTGACGAAGACGAAACCGTCGAACGAGGCGATCTTGTCCGCCCACTGCCTGGTGTGCTCGTTCTGGTACTGCCCCATCGAAGGCGGCAGCGGCTCGTCGAGGTGCGGCAGCGGGAAGTCGCGCAGGTCGACGAGCTCGAACTCCGCGTCGCCGCGGCGCGAGGCGACCTCGTAGACCCACTTGGCCACCTGCTCCCCGTTGCGGTTGGGACGGGTGCTGCCGAGGATGATGCCGATCCTGATCATGGAAAAGTTCCTCCTGCGTTGCGGTCGAGACCTTGCCCCCACGTAACCGGACTTTACCCCGCTTATATTCCGGGATGAAGCCGGGAGACCGTTCGGAAGATCAAGTTCTTTTCGTCCGAACGGAGGCGAGGTTGCCCGGCACGGGCGGTGCCTCCCTCATGCTTGACGGCCGCCCGGCCTGATGGTTTCGCGGAGGTTCGCTCGGTACCTCTTGATCCTGCGGTCACATTCCGTCCAACAACACGTCACCGGGTTGCCATAGAAGGTGCGTAACGTCACGACCGATACCGCCGTAAAGGGAGGGATTTGTGGGACGTCCCAAGACACCGCACTTCGGCAGGAGCGCCAGGTCCGTTCTGGCCGCCTTCAGCCTGCTGGCCGCCGCCGCTGGGATGGCCGCCGCGACGGGCACCGCGCCCGCTGCCGCAGCGGTCAAGGTACCCGTCACCAAGATGGCCGGGAGCGCCGCGCCCGCGCACATCATGACGATCATGATGGAGAACACGGACTACAGCCAGTTCGCCGGCGCCGCGGCGATGCCTTACCTGAACGAGATCGCGCACGAGTACGCCACTTACACCGATGCGTACGGCTGGACCTATCCGAGCCTGCCGAACTACCTCGAGCTTCTCTCCGGCTCCGACGACGGCACGGCTGGCCAGGACTGTGACATCACGCAGGCGGGCTGCAACAACTTCACCAACCCGACGCTGGTGGACCAGCTGGATGCGAAGGGCATCAGCTGGAACGGCTACTACCAGGGTGACGAGAGCGGCTGCTACCAGGGCGACGGAACCGGGAACTACCCGTACTGGCACAACGCCTTCCGGTACTTCGCGGACTTCAGCCAGCAGTGCTCTCACATCTCGAACTTCTCTGACCTGCTCTCCAACCTGAACGAGCCCGATCCTTCTGACTTTCAGTGGGTGGTGCCGGACCTCGTCAACAGCGGCGGCGACAACGGCACGATGTCGTCGGGAGACAGCTGGCTCAACGGCGAGCTGCCGCGGATCCTGAACACTGCGTGGTACCGCCAGGGCGGCCAGATCGTGATCCTGTTCGACACCGGCTATGAAGACTCCGGTGGTGTCAACGGCTCCAGCGGCGGTCAGATCCCGATGGTTGTGGTCTCGGCGCGCACAACGGGCATGGGCGCGGTCGGCACGCCGATCAACACGGCCGGGGTGCTGCGCTCGGTCGAGCACGCCTACGGCCTGTCTTACCTGGGTGACGCGGCCGACGCGGCGAACGGCAGCCTGGGCGACGCGCTCACCTCGGGCCGGCCCATCGGTTACGGCGCGGCGACGCCGGTTTCCGCGGGCGCGGTCCTCGGCATCGACGGCACCGCCCCGCGCGCGCTGGCAACGGTTCCCGGCACGATCTCCGTCAACGGCATCGCGACGATCGGCGCCGGCGCCGGCGCCGGCGCTGGTTCACACGGCGGCTCCGCCCCGCTCGTCGAGGTCGGCCAGAATGCCGCGGGCCAAGGCGTCGTGGCCGTTTCCGGAGGGCCCGCACAAGTGGTCCCGGGCACGGCGGATCTCGAGTCGGTGGCGTGCACGCGAGGGCCGCGGTGCTACGCGGTCGGGCTTGGCGCGCTCAACTCCGACGAGGCGGTCCTGGTCTCGATCGTCGGCGGTCGGGCCGTGCGGGTGACGGATCTGCCCGCGTTCATCGGCCTGTACGGCATCGCGTGCCCGGACAGCACGACGTGCTACGCGGTCGGCTACGACAACTCGGACGACGCGGACGCGGTGACGACGATCACGGGCGGGAACGCGGGGGCCCCGGTGGAGGTGGCAGGTGGTGGCGAGTGGCTGAACGCCATCTCGTGCCCGACCTCCGCCGAGTGCTACGCCGCGGGCCTAGTGAACTACAACCCCTCCATCGTCCCGATCGACGACGGTACGCCGGGTACCGCGCTCACCATCCCCGACGCCTGGTACGTCAACGGCATCGACTGCCCGAGCGCCAGCGAGTGCGTGGCGGTCGGCGAGAACACCACCGCACAAGGTCTCGTCGGCGTCCTGGCCGATGGCGACGTCACCGCGACGGAAGTTTCCGGGACCGAGTACCTGTACGGAGTCGGCTGCGATTCCCCGACTTCGTGTGTGGTGACCGGGGCCGGCGTCCCCGCCGCCGACGGGTACTCGTCCGGGGTCGTGGCGTCCTTCGCGAACGGCGCGGCCGGGCCGGTCAGGGCCATCCCGAACACCAACGGGTTCGGCCAGGTCATTACGAACGGGAAGGGCGGATACCTGAGCGTCGGAGCGGCCTACACCGGCTAAAACGCGGTAGCAGGACCGGGGTCGGGGTCGGGACAGTAGCCCCGGCCCCGCCAAAAGCAAAGGCAAGGAGAGCCGACCCCTTGCCACTTTCAATCTATAGCGCATAGGGGGACTTGCCGCAAGACCCGGGTCGTGCCGCATAATCGCAGGTCGGGCTCGGATTCTCAGCAGCCAGGCACGCCAACGGGGAGGTACCGCGATGATGGAGCGCTCCGTGCTGCGTCTCGAAGAGATCGACAGGACGCAGGTCGCTCTCGCTGGCGGCAAGGGCGCGAACCTCGGGGAGCTTTCGCGGATCGAAGGCATTCGCGTGCCGCCCGGCTTTTGCGTCACGACGGACGCCTTCCGGCGGATCATGACGTCGGCGCCGCGGATCGACGATCAACTCGATCGCCTGGAGCGCCTGGACCCCGACGACCGGCAGGCGATCCGCACGCTCAGCGCGCAGATCCGGCGGACCGTTGAGGGGATCGCCATCCCCGGCGATCTGGCGGCCGCGATCACAAGCTCGGTTGCCCGGCTAGGCGGGCAGGCTGCCTACGCCGTCCGGTCCAGCGCGACGGCGGAGGACTCGCCGACGGCTTCCTTCGCGGGCCAGCAGGACACGTACCTGAACATCGTCGGGGCGGCCGCGATCCGCGAGCACGTCAGCCGGTGCTGGGCCTCCCTCTACACTGAACGGGCCGTGACCTATCGCCAGCGGAACGGTTTCGGTCACCGGGAGGCCGGCATCGCCGTGGTCGTGCAACGGATGCTGTTCCCGCAAGCGGCCGGCGTCCTCTTCACGGCCGACCCGGTCACCTCCAACCGGAAGGTCGTCACGATCGAGGCCGTCTTCGGCCTCGGCGAGGCCCTGGTAGCCGGCCTGGTGAACCCGGACGTCTTCACGCTGCGGGACGGCGACGTTATCGCCAGGGAAGTCGCCGCCAAGCCGGCGCTGACCGATGAGCAGCTCGTGCGGCTCGCTGCGCTGGGCCGGCGGATCGAAGCGCACTTCGGCCAGCCCCAGGACATCGAATGGTGCCTGGTCGACGACGAGTTCCAGGTTGTCCAGAGCCGGCCGATCACCACGCTGTTCCCCATCCCCGCGACCAGCGATGAAGAAAACCACGTCTACGTCTCCGTCGGTCATCAGCAGATGATGACCGACCCCATGAAGCCGCTGGGGCTCTCCCTGTGGAAGCTGACGAGCCCGGCGCTCATGGTCGAGGCCGGCGGGAGGTTGTTCGTCGACGTCACCAAGCCGCTGGGTTCGCCAGCGAGACGCGCTAGTCTCGTGGCGGCCCTGGGGAGATCCGATCCGCTGATCGGGGACGCGCTGCAGACCATCCTCGACCGCGGGGACTTCGTCGCGACCCGCGCCGACCCGGACGAGGGCCAGGGCCGGACGCCCGTTTACGCCATGCAAGCTGATGGCGCGCCCGCCCCGCTCGAGACCGATCTCGCGATCGTCGCCGAGCTGATCGAGGGCAGCCGGGCCTCGCTCGCCGCGCTGAAGCGCGAGATCCGCGCCAAGTCAGGGGCGGCGCTGCTCGACTTCATCGTCGCGGACCTCCAGGAGCTGAAGCGGGTCCTGTTCAATCAGCAAAGCCTCGGGGTGATCGTCGCGACGACCCGGGCCACCTGGACGCTCAACGAGCAACTGCAGTCGTGGCTGGGCGAGAAGAACGCGGTCGACACGCTCACGCAGTCCGTCCCCGGCAACGTCACGTCGGAAATGGGGCTGGCGCTCCTGGACGTCGCGGACGTGATCCGCCCGCACCCGGACGTGGTGGCATTCCTGCGGCAAGTTGGGGACGACGAGAACTTCCTTGACGAGCTACCCGGGCTTGACGGCGGCCGCGACGCCCGCGACGCCATCCAGATCTACCTCGGCAAGTACGGCATGCGCTGCGTCGGCGAGATCGACGTCACGAAGCCGCGTTGGAGCGAACGCCCCAGCACGCTCGTGCCCTTGATCCTCGGCAACGTCAGGAATTTCGAGCAGGGCGCAGGCGAGCGGCGCTTTGAGGAGGGCAGGCAGCAGGCCTGGGAGAAGGAACAGGAGCTGCTGACCCGGTTGCGGGCCCTGCCGCAAGGGGAGGCCAAGGCCGAAGAGGCCAAGCGGGCGATCGACCGGATCCGGAACCTCGCCGGGTACCGGGAGTATCCGAAGTACCACATGATCAGCCGGTACTTCGTCTACAAGCAGGCCTTGCTGGCTGACGCCGAGCGCCTCGTCCAGGCCGGCGTGCTCCACGACAGGGAAGACATCTTCTACCTCACGTTCCAAGAGCTGCACGACGTCGCGCGCACGAACCAGGTGGATGACCAGCTCATCGGCCAGCGCAAGAATGCGTTCGGCTCGTATCAAGCGCTCACGCCGCCCCGGGTGCTCACCTCGGACGGCGAGGCCCTCGCCGGGACGTACCGACGCGCCGATGTCCCGGCCGGCGCGCTGACCGGCCTGCCCGTTTCCGCCGGGACCGTCGAGGGACGGGCGCGCGTCATCCTGGACATGGCGCAGGCCGATCTCGAAGCGGGCGACATCCTGGTCACCGCCTACACGGACCCCAGCTGGACGCCCGCGTTCGTCGCGATCGAGGGCCTGGTGACGGAGGTAGGGGGCCTGATGACCCATGGCGCGGTGATCGCCCGCGAGTACGGCCTCCCGGCCGTGGTAGGCGTGGAGCACGCCACCAGGCTGATCCGGGATGGGCAGCGGATCCGCGTCCACGGCACGGACGGGTACATCGAGATCCTGCCTTAGCCAGGGGAAGCCGCCCCGCCGTTCGGATTAATAAAAATCGATTTCCCCGAACGAAGGGTGGCGGCTCATCCTGGGCCACCGGTCCCGGCGATCATGACGAGACGATCGCCGGGCCTCCTGCACGGGTAGGTCAGCCGACCGGCTCAGCGGACTCAAAGTCGCCGGAGGCGCTGTTGAGCAGGAGCGTCGCCTGCCCGTTGGCGGCCTCGGCAAGGCTGCCGAGAGCGTATCCGGTGAACGCGGCCGGGGTGCCGAACCCGCCGCCTGGCGCGCTGGTCAGCGCGGTCACCGCGCCGGTGGTGTTGTCCTGCAGGGCGACAACGAAGGTCCCGGCCGTGTCGCTCGCCGCCGCTAGATTAAAGATGTCGTCGGTGGAGAGCACCTGGGGCGCCGACCAGCTTCCCCCCGCGGGCAGCCGGGTGGCGTCAAAGGTCCCTTGCTCTTCGGCGTTGCTGGCCTCGCACAGGGCCAGGGCGTCACCCGCCCCGTCGATCACGGCCTCCCCGGCATAGCTGCAGCCCAGCTCGACCTGGGCGGTCCAGGTCCCGGCCGCGGAACTTTCCCTCGCGAAGGGGAACCCGCGCACCGGGCATCCGGCGCTGACGCACGGGCCGAAGACCGGCAGGCGCGGCCCGCACCTCCTCGCTGTGTCCTCGCTCAGGCCAGGCGCCGCCGATTACTGCCACGTCCACGGCCGCGGGATGGTTCACCCCGGGTCCACTGAACCGGTCAAGCAATCGGTCCGTGATACCGGGTGTCAGGCGGCGGACCAGCACGAACCTCTCACCGTGCACCGCCGCCACCATGAGTGCCGCGACAGCCCGAGCGGGGCGGCGGGGAGGCGTCATGCGGTTGGCGATGAGCGCTCAGTCTGTGCCTTCCTGCCCGGCCATACCGGCGCGCGGCTAGCAACCGCACATGTCAGGGAGGACATCATGCAGCATGCTCAATCGCACGCACGTTCATGGAGGTGGATCGGCCGGGGCGCCCTGGCGGCAGCGGCGGGCCTGATCGCGTTCGGGGTGTCGCCCGCGCTACCCGCGCTGGCGGGCACCTGGTCGGCACCGGTCCAGCTGCCGGGATCGTGCGGCGGTTCGGTGGCGGTCAATCAAGCCGGGGCCATGGCGGCCGGCGGGACCTTCACGGCGGCCGACGGCACCACGCACGTCCAGGTGTGCACCAGCGCGAACGGCAAGACCTGGCAGGCGACGGACCTGGGGCAGGGCGGCAACGCGCCACGCTCGGGACAGCGCGTGGCCGTGGCGGTCACCCCGGGCGGCGAGGCGGTCGCGCTGTGGGGCTACGAGGCGTGCTCGACGTGCGTCCCCGTGGTAGAGGCGGCCGCGCGGCCGGCCGGCGGCAGCTGGGGTGCGCCGGTGACCCTCGACACCGGACTTGACCTGTCTCCCGGCGGGCTGACGATCGGTGTGGACGGCTCCGGCAACGTCATCGCCGTCTGGGTCGTATCTCCCGGCGACGTCATCGACTCGGTCCTCCCGGCTGGCAGCGGCAGCTGGGGGCCGGACACGACGCTGGAGCTGGAAAACAACCAGGGCCCGGCGCATGGCATCAGCCTGGCCGTCAGCCCGGCCGGCGACGCGATCGTGACGTTCAACGGAGGGCTCAACAACGTCTGGGCGATCTCCGGCACGGTCACGGGCGGGTTCTCCGCGCCGGTCGAGATAGCCCTCGGTTTCGGAAACAACGATTACCACCTAACCGGGGTCACGAGGGTCGCGCTCAATAACGCCGGGCAGGCATCGATCGCCTGGTCGGTAACGGGCCACACCGGGGTGGCGACGCGATCCCCCGCCGGGGCCTGGAGCGCTCCGACGATACTGTCCACCGCGTCCTTCAGCTCGGCGTCCACCGCGATCGACGGCGCCGGCGACGCGATCGCGGTGTTCGGCTCGTCCTACTCCTGGCACTTGGCGGGCGGCGGCTGGGGAACCCCCGCGCCGCTGCCGTCCGGGTCATCGGGCGGGCTGGCCGTCGCCGACCCGGCCGGCGCGTTCGTCTTCGCCAGCACCGCCGGCAGCGCGTTCACCGTCACCGCCGGCGCCACGAGCTTCGGCGCCGGCAGCGCCGCACCGGGGAGCCTCGCCGCCCTGGCGATCGTCCCCGGTCACGCCGTCGTGCTGGCCGCCGACGCCGTCTCAACCGAACCCGTGAGCTGACTTCACCGATAGCACCGACATGCGGGCGGCCCTTCTGGGGCCGCCCGCATGCCCCAGGCACAGGACGGTGACCGCGGCGCCGTCGGCGGCCCTGGCCGACTCAGCCGCTATGCCCATCCGACGCCGGCCGCGGCGAGCCCCGCGACGGCCGCGGCGGCGAGCCCCGCGATGGCGGCCGCGATCACCACCCACCGATTGCGGCGCCGCCGTCGGCTGATCCGGGTGATCATGTCACCCCGCAGGACGCCTATCTGTTCGGCATCCGCGGGCCGGCCGACGCGGCTCGGCGGCTCGTCCGCGATTGCGGCGGGCAGCCTGCGGAGCAGGCCAGGTAGCGCGGCGAGCCCGGCGACCTCCTCCCGGCACTGCTGGCACGAGGCGAGATGCCGGGCCACCGCGGCCCGTCTGGCCGGGCTGATCGCGCCCAGGATGTACACGCCGAGCTCGGTGCGGATCTCCGCGCAATCGTCCATTCCGCTGACCCCCCGGCCGCCGACTCCCCGGAATCGGCCGGGCCCCTCTAAAGGCGGACTGCCTCCTTCCCTTGATTCACGTACCAGGCTGTGACCTGGTTCGATGTCGCAGCCATGTCGCCTTCCCCGAGCTGTGGAAGTCCTGAGCTCGCACGTTAGCCGGGTGTGAGCAGGAAGGCGTGTTCTTGGCCCTGGGCGTTGGAGCCGTTGGCGACGATCTGGCCGTTGTCGTTGATCGCGGTAGCGTTGCTGAGGGTGAACCCTGAAGGTTTTCATTCCCGCTCCTATCTCTTGATGGCTGGGCCGCCCGGCGCGCCGCGCCCCGAGCGGCCCAGGTGCTGATGAGCTGGCTGCTCAGGGGGTGTACAGCTCCGCGCTCACCACGCCGGTGGGTGCGTGTTTGGCGAAGGATTCCCCGCCGGCTACCAGGACCTGCCCGTTCTGCAGCAGGCTCGCCGTCTGGAAGAGACGAGAGACATTGAGTGAGCCGGTGGTGGTCCAGGAGTTGGCGGTCGGGTTGTACAGGACGGCCTCGCTGCTGCTGTGCGAGTTCGAGGCCAGGCCGGCGTCCCCGCCGGCGACCAGGACGTCGCCGTCGCCGAGCAGCGTGGCGCTGCTGCCGAAGCACGCCAGTACGCCCGAGCAGCCGTAGAGGCTCGGCAGCCCGTTGATGGCGGGAGACCACTGGCCGGTCGCCGGGGTGTAAAGCTCGGCAAACGGGCCGCCGTTCTCAGTGCCGATGCCGAAGCCTGACGTCGCGAGGACGTCGCCGTTTGGCAGCAAGGTCGCGTTCCCGCCTGCGCGGGCGGCGTTCATGCTGCCGGTCGGCGTCCACTTGCCCGTCGCCGGGTTGTACAGTTCCGCGGCGGTGACCGCCGAGCCGGTGGTGGTCACGCCGCCGGCCACGAGCACCTTGCCGTTCTCAAGCAGGGTCGCGGTCGCGTCGAAGACGGCGGTGCTCAGGCTGCCGGTCGGCGTCCATGTCCCGGTCGCGGGGTTGTACAGCTCGGCGCTGGATAGCTCCGTGAAGGGGGCGTTCTCGCTGAACCCGCCGGCCACGAGTACCTCTCCGTTGTTGAGCAGGGTCGCGGTCTGGTCTTCGCGGTTGGTGTGCAGGTTCCCGGTCAGCGCCCAGGTCCCTGTTGCCGGGTTGTACAGCTCGGCCGTGTCCGTCGTGGTCCCGCCGCCGCCCGCGACCAGGACGTCCCCGTCGGTGAGCAGGGTGGCCGTCGCGCTGTACGTGGGGGTGATCAAGCTGCCGGTCAGGGTCCAGGTTCCTGTCGCGGGATTGTAGAGTTCCGCGCTGGCGCCGGTGGAGTCGCCGCCGGCCACGAGTACCTCGCCGTCCGGCAAGACCGTGGCGGTATTGTCGACACGCAGGGCGTTCATGCTGGCGGTGAGGGTCCAGGTGCCGGATGCGGCCGCGGACGCGGGCGTGGCCATCAGCCCGCCGGCGAGTGCGAGCGCGGCCAGCACGGTGATGTGCGGCCAGCGGATTCGGCCCAGGAGGGCGCTGTGCTGGAGGTGCATGTGTGATGCTCCTGACCTAACTTGTCGTCTGGATCGTTGTCGTGTCGATAGCGCGAAACAGGCAGACGCTCGCCGGAAAGATCGCATCCCCGTTCCCCGTCTCCCGAAGGCACCCGGCTTTCCCTGTGGATGGGCGGCGCGGGCCCTGACCCCACAGTGCTGGTGCCGCGTCCAGCCGCGGACCAGCGCGCGTCCAGGTTTGATTCAGCCGCAGGCCAGGCGGCCGGGGCTCGGTTCTCGCGATGCTGTGAACCAGCCGGCGGGCGGCACCGTTGTATTAGCGGGCCGCGCGCGTAGGCGCGCGCCGCCCGGCGGGGTGTTTGGCTGGCCGACGGGAGGGAGATCCGGATGCGGTTCCGGATTTTAGGGCCGGTCGAGGCCCAGGCGGACGGTGGCGAGCCGGTTGTGCTGCCGCCGAAGCCGCGAGCGTTGCTAGCGGTGCTGCTGGTGAATGCGGGACGGCCGGTCAGCCGGGACCGGCTGATGGCCGCGCTATGGCCTGACGGTGCTCCGCCGTCCGCGCCGCGGGTGATCCGCACGTATGTGTCGGCACTGCGGCGGTCTTTGCGGTTGCCGCAGCATGCCGGGCTGCCGCGGCTCGTACCCGTGGGCGATGCCTATCGCCTTGAGGTGGCGCCCGACGAGGTGGACATGCTGGTGTTCGATGACCTGGCGGAGCGGGGACGGCGAGCACTGGATGACGGCGACGCCACGACCGCGGCCCGGCTGCTGGATCAGGCCCTCGTGCTGTGGCGCGGCCCTCCGGCCTCGGACGTGACCGTCGACGGCGATACCGGCGCGGTGCTCGCCGGGCTGGCCGAGCGGCGGCTGCTGGCCGAAGAAGACAGGGCCAACGCGGAACTGATCCTCGGGCGCGACGCGGCGCTGATCGCACGCCTGCGGATGCTGGTGGCGGCCCACCCGTTGCGGGAACGACCCTGGGGCCAGCTGATGACCGCGCTGTACCGGACAGGGCAGCGGGCCGCGGCCCTGGCCTGCTACCGGCAGCTTCGCGAGCACCTGATCGCCGAACTGGGCGTCGAGCCCGGCCTGGAGCTGGCCGAGCTACACCAGCAGATCCTGGCCGGCGACTCGCTCCCGGCCCGGCAGCCGGCCGCGATCGTGCCGGAGGCGCAGCTGATGCCCCGGCAGCTGCCGCCGGATGTCAGCTACTTCACCGGCCGGGACGCCGAACTGGGCCAGCTCGACGAGCTGCTCGGCACCTCGGGTGCGGGCATGCCCGCCACGGTCGTGATCACGGCGATCAACGGCACGCCTGGGGTCGGCAAGACCGCGCTGGCAGTCCACTGGGCACATCGGATGGCCAGCCGGTTTCCCGATGGTCAGCTGTACGCCAGCCTGCGCGGACATGCCGCCGCCGGGGCGGCCCCCGCCGATCCGCTGGCCGTGCTGGCCCGGTTCCTGCGTGAGCTTGGCATCGCCGCCCAGCGCATCCCCGGTGACCTTGACGAGGCCGCCGCCATGTACCGGTCGCTGCTCGAGGGCAAGCGGATCCTGATCGTGCTCGACAACGCCGCGTCTTCCGGGCAGGTCCGGCCGCTACTACCCGGAGCCCGGGACTCTGCCGTGATCGTGACCAGCCGCAGCCGCCTGCCGGGACTCGGGGCACGCGACGGCGCGGCCCAGATCACCCTCGCCCCGTTCCTCCCTGACGAGGCCGCGACGTTGCTGCGCCAGATCCTGGGGGCGCGGCGAGCCGACGCCGAACCTCCGGCGGTGGCAGCCATCGCCGCCGAGTGCGCGTTCTTGCCGCTGGCGCTGCGGATCGCCGCCGAACGAGCCATCTCCCGTCCCCGCCAGACGCTGGCCGCGCTGGCCGCCCAGCTGACGGCGGCCCGGGATCGGCTGGACGTGCTTACCGCCGACGACGACCCGGCGACGTCGGTGCGGACCGTATTCTCCTGGTCCTATCAGGCTCTGCCCGCTGGAACTGCCCGCATGTTCCGCCTGCTCGGGGTGCATCCGGGACAGGACATCGCCATCCCCGCCGCCGCGGCGCTGGCCGCTACGGGCACAGCTGAGGCGCGGCAGCTCCTGGAAGCGCTGGCCGCCGCGCATCTGCTGGAGGAGGCGTCGGCCAGCCGGTACCGGTTCCATGACCTGCTGCGCGCCTACGCGGCTGAACGTGCCGCCATCGACGACAGCCCCGCGGACCGCGCGGCCGCCCTCCTCCGGGTGCTCACCTGGTACCTGCACACCGCCGACGCCGCCGGCCAACTGCTCGATCCCGGCCGCCGCCACGTTCCCTTCGATCCTCCGCCACCGGGGTGCCAGCCGCTGCCCCTCGCCGGCTATGAGCAGGCACTGGCGTGGTGTGACGCCGAGCGTGCCAGCCTGCTGGCCTGCGTCCGCTCCGCCGCGCAAATGGGGCACGACCACATCGCGTGGCAGCTGCCCGTTGCCTTGTTCAACTACTTCGATCTCCGCAAGCCCAAGGCCGAATCGATCGCTTGCGCCCGGATCGCGCTGCGCGCTGCCCGCCGCTGCGGGGACCGCTTCGGTGAGGCCTGGGTGCTGGACTATCTCGGGTGCGCCTACTCCGGCCTCTGGTTCACCGATGCCGTGGACTGCTGGCAGCAGTCGCTGCTGATCCGCCGGGACATCGGCGACCGGCTCGGCGAGGCAGCCGCGCTGAACAACATCGGGGCCGCCTACCTGGCCATGGACAGGTGCCACGACGGCCTGAGCTGCTTCCGGCAGGCGCTCGCCATCGCCCGGGAGATACACAACCAGCACGGTGAGATGATCGCGCTGATCAACCTGGGGGAGGCCCACCTCAAGCTGGGACGATCCGGTGACGCTATACCCGTCCTCCAGCAGGCACTGGATCTGGCCCGCGCGACGGACCACTCCATGTTCGAAGGAATCGCGCTCCATACCCTCGGCGAGAGCTACCGCGCGACTGGCGAGCACGACACGTCCGTGGACTGTTTCCGGCGTGCCCTGAGCGTCCGCCAGCGCACCGGCGACCGTCACGGCCAGGCGCAGACCCTCCGTGCCCTGGGCGACCTGCTGCACGACCTCCGCGAAGCCGACGCCGCGAACGCATCCTGGCAACAGGCCCTGGACCTCTTCCAAGAACTCGGCGACCCGCAAGCCGGTGAGCTAGGAGCTCGCCTGCGGACGTTAAGCCGCGTCGACATAGGACCAGGCTGGTCTGGCGGGAATCACCTCAACCGGGTGATTGCCGCTCATCCCAACCGGAACCAGGCTCGCGGCCGGGACTGGACGACGGGAGGGTCATCATCAAGCTCATCACCCGCGGCGCGCCCACTGGCGGCCGCGCCGCGGACAGACGGGGGGTCCGCCCGTAATGGGCGCGGAACGCCAAGCCCAACGGCAGCGGTATCAGATCCGTGTCGGCGGCCTGCTGGGCGAGACGATCAGCTCGGCGTTTCCCGCCCTCCGGGCCCAGGCGGACGGCGGCGACACGGTGCTGACGGGCGTGCTGGCCGACCAGGCCGCCCTTTACGGCGTGCTGGCCGAGGTCGAGGCGCTCGGCCTCGAGCTCATCGAGGTCCGTCGGCTGCCGGTCGGCGAGCCGCCGGAGCCATCGTCGTAGGACCGGCCGAGAGCGCCCGCTACCCGCACCCTCGCCCAGGTGACATCGCACGATCGGCATGACACTCGCTCACCCGGACGGCCAGTAGCGTCCGAGCGTGGGACCGACCGCCGGAGATGGATTGACTTGACGTCAGTTACTGTCATCACTACTGTCATGACAGTGACTGTCATCAGATCGTGAAGGAGTCAGGCTATGAGCGAGTCGCAGCTGTACAAAGAGTCCGCGGAGGCGGGCCGCCCAGAGCTGTCGGCCGGCAGCGCCGCCTGGCTGCACACGAGGCGCGGCGCGATCGAGGTAGGGCCGGCGTCGTACACGCCGCCAAAGGAGAACGAGATAACTGTCAAGAACGGCGCCGTCGCCATCAACCAGCAACCGCTGGCCGGCCGTGCACACCCAGGATGCCGCCCGGCTCTTCCGGCTCGCGCTGGAGTCCGCCCCGCCCGGCTCGCGGCTGCACGGCGTGGCCGAAGAGGGCGTGCCCTTCCGCGAGTTCGCCGAGGCCATCGGCCGCAACCTCGGCGTGCCGACGGCCAGCATCGCCCCCGAGGACGCGGCCGGGCACTTTGGCTTCCTCGGCATGTTCGTCACCGCGGATAACTCCACCTCGAGCGCGCTGACCCGCCAGCGGCTGGGCTGGGCACCGACCCACCCCGGCCTGATCGCCGACCTCGACGAAGGGCACTACTTCGCTACGCGAGGATGATCGCCATGGGTTCCGCCAATGTGGTCGACGCGGCCCACCAGTCTGGGGCCGGTCGCAACCTACCTGCCGGTGCCGTTTGCCAGCACACGGACCACGTGATACTCATGCCGCCAGGCGCCGGCGACGTTGACCTCGCGTCGGGCGTCAGGCCGCTCGAACACCTCGCGCCGGCCGTGCTCCAAGTCGCTTAGCCAGCGGCATCCCAGCGGGGGCGCCCGGGAGCGAGCAGGCCCAGCGCGCGGGCGCGGTCGACGGCCTCGGCCCTGTGGTGGGTGCCGAGCTTGGCGTACAGGTTGCGGATGTGGGTCTTCACGGTGTTCAGCGACACATACAGTTCGCGGGCGATCTCCGGCGCCGTTAGGTTGGTCGGCAGATAGCGCAGCATGCGAAGCTCGCTTTCGCTGAGGGCCTCGAGCAACGGCCGCGTCCGGTGGGGAGGCGAGGGCCGGGTTCCGGACAGGACGCTCTGGATCTCGGTGAGTTGGGACGCGTGCGCCGTGGGGTACCGCGAGTGGCGCTCGAGCAGGCCTGGTGCGAGGTGAAGGAAGAACGGGGTCACCACGCCGTAGGGCCCGGCGAGGTCCAGTGCTCGCTCAAGAGCGCTGTCCGCGGCGGCCTGATCGCCGAGCGCTTCCCTGGCGGTCGCCTCCAGTACGTACGCCAGAGCCGCCCAGATCTCCCAGAAGACAGGATGGGTGCGGTCCAGGACCGGGGCGAGCGCGGCGAGCGCGGCGTGCGGGTCATCTTGGGCGAGCCGCAGCGCCGCGGTGGCGATGCGGATGTCCCCATATTCGCGGTCCTGCTGGCTGAGCCCGGCCAGGGCTTGCTCGGCGCGCTCGGTCTCGCCGAGGCGCACCAGGACATGCACCACCATTGCGCGTAGCGGGAGGACGCCGTGGTGCGGTCCGGCGAACTGCTTAGCCACCCGCTCCGCTGCCTTGAAGGCGGCCAGCGCCTCGATGTCTTGCCCGCGCGCTAGCTCGAGTATCCCGCGGGTGCTGCGGGTACTCAGGACAGGTCCGGGATGTGTTTCGGCCCTGAGGGTGCGTTCGGCGCGTTGCACCCACGGCTCGGCCTCGTCCAGCTGTCCCTGATGGATCAGCGCGCTCCCGAGCACCATGCAGGCTACGCCGAAGGCCGGCTCGTTGCTCCAGCCGTGCCGTCGGGCCAACTCGACCGCCGCCGTGGCGTGCTCGGCAGCACAGCTAAACGACTTGTAGTAATCGACCGCCGACTGGTGGGCGAGGCCGATGAACTCGAGATAGGGCCGCCCAATCCGATGGGCCAGTGTCAGGCCGCTGTCCAGGTAGCGCTCTGCGTCCGCCCCGGCCGCCCAGAACTCGGTGCTACCGCGGCTGATCAGGGCCAGGGCGTACAGGTCCTCCTCGAGGCCGGGCTGAGCATCCCCGTCCTCGGTCTCAGCCTCCAGTCGCTGCGCTTCTTCTGACACGCCAGGCCGGTTCCCGCGCTGGCTGGCCAGCAGCAAGCTGACAACTCCGAGCAGCAGGCGTAGCTGCCCCCGCCGGGCCTCGGGTGCCGACGTCGACGCCTGCTCGGCCAGGTGCACGTACCGCTCCGCCGCCTCCAGCGATCCCTGCGCCAGCTCATCGGCTGCGGCCACCGCCGCAAGCCCGGCGTCGGTCGAGAGCAGGTCGGCGGGGAACCCGGCGAGGAGCTCGTGGATAGTGGCGGCCTGCCCGTCAAGATGAAGACCGGGCCACTGATCGGCCAGCAGCCGCGCGGCAACGTCCCAGTCTCCCGCGGCCTGGGCGTGCCGCACTGCCTCCACAGGGAACCCGTGCCCGGCAAGCCATACCGCTGCCGCCCGGTGCAGCCCGGCCACCTCGCCTGGCTCAGTGCGCCGCAACTCCAGTTGTAGCAGCCCTGCGAACATCTGGTGGTAGCGGAACCAGGTCCGCGCCCCGTCCAGCGAGACTACGAACGCATTCGCCCGCTCCAGGTCTTGCAGGATCCGCTCCCCGCCGTCGTCCCCGGTCAGCAGGCGGGTCAGGTCCCCGTTGACCCGGCCGAGGACGCTGGTGCGCAGCAGCAGCCGCCGCACCTCTTCCGGCTGCCTTTCCAGCACCTCGGCCAGCAGGTATTCCGCCACGGTCCGCTCGCTGCCGGAGAATTCCGCGGCGAACCGCACCGGGTCCGGGTGCCCGGCCAGGGACAGCGCCGCCAGCCGCAGCCCCGCCGCCCAGCCCTCGGTCCGCTCATACAGGGCGGCCAGCACCGGGGCAGGCAGCTCGACCCCTGCGGCCGCCAGCAGCTGTCCCGCCTCGGCTTGGGTGAACTTCAGGTCGTCGGCGCGGATCTCAGCCAGCTCACCTTCCAGTCGCAGCCGGTGCAGGCCAAGCCGCACGTCATGCCGGGCGGCGAGCACCAACCGCAGCTCGCGCGGGGCGCGCATCACGAGCAGCTCAAGCTGGCGCAGCGCCTCCGCGTCCAGCTCGTGCACGTCGTCCATTACCAGCCATAGCCGTTCCGCCAGCGGTGCCAGGTTCTCAAGCAGTCGCTCCACCAGGCACCACGCGTCGAGGTCCGGCGCCGCCGACACCGCCTGCACCAGCTCCGCCCCGCTGGATGTCTGGCGCAGCGCGTCGGCCACCGACACCCAGAACCGCTGCGGGTCGCCCTCCCCGCGTCCCGTCGGCACCCACGCCGCCTGCCCGTCCAGCCCCGTCTGACTAAGCCACGACCGCAGCAGCACCGTCTTCCCACTGCCGGCCGCCGCCGACACGACCGTCACCCGAGCCGCCCCGAGCCGTTCGAACAGCAGCGGACGGGACAGCACGGTCCCCGTTACACGTCCAGCCTCGCTTGTCACCACGGGGGCCGGACCCTCCGCAGATCCCACGCCACCATCATCCCATGACCCCGGCTGCGGCCCCGGTGATCCCGCCCTGCCCAGCGGCCTGGCGCATTCATCCCACCGCCCCGCGCCCGGCGCGCGACTGACCTCGCACCCGGTACTCAACTGACCTCACACCCGGTACGCGACTGGAAAAGATCTTGAAAAGTACCGCCGCCAGGGGTGGCTCCGAAGCCTGTTGTCCGATATACTGTTCGCAGAGGATCTCTCCTCACAAAATCCCCCCGAACGGAGGTCCGTTCGTGTCACCTGCCCCGTTCCCCGCCCCCGGTCCCGACGGTGACGAGCCGCCGCTGCCCGCCGACGCGGCGCGAGACGACGCGGCCCCGCCCCCCGATAGCGGGGACGGTGACGGTGACGGTAAGGTCGACGCGGACGCTGGCCTGGCGCGGTTGCTGGACGATATCGGTTCCGGCCGCGTTCCCGTCCCGTCAGAGGACGAGCTGCGGGCTCTGGCGTTGATGTCGGTTCTCGGCACGACCGCTGATGTGGACCCGGTGGTGCTGGCCGCGATGGCCGGGCCGGACGGGCTGGGCGGGCAGGCGTTCGCCCAGGAGCAGGTCGCTGATGCGATGCCGCCGGGTCCGCTGCTGGCCGCGCTGACCGAAAGCGCCGCCGCTGATGTGCGGGGCCTGTCTGATGAGGCGGTGCTGGGAGTGATCTCGGCGGCGCGGCGGCTGGCGGCCCGGGCCGAGTTCCTGGAGCTGGCCGGCATCGCGGAGTTCACCGTCCGCCGCCAGGACCAGCTGGCGGCCTCGGCCGCGCGTAAGGACCCGCGCGGGCAGCGGGCCGGGGAGTTTCCCGACGCCGAGCTGGGCATGGAGCTGTTGATCTCGGGCCGTCAGGCCGGGAACCGGATGGACCAGGCGGTCGCGCTGACTACCCGGCTGCCCGCCACGTTCGCCGGGCTGGGCGCCGGGATGATCACCGCCGATAAGTCCTACTACATCTGGTTCTATACCCGGTTCTTGTCCGATGCTGATGCGGCCGAGGCCGACGCAGTGCTGGCCGCGGCCGCGCCGGGGGTCCGGCAGGACACGCTGGCGGCCAAGGCAGCCGCGCTGGAAATGAAGCTGGACCCGGAGGCGGCGCGGGCGCGCAAGGAGCACGCCCGTAAGGACGCCCGCCGGGTGGAGGCCCGCCGCGAGCTGTCGGGCAACATGTCATACGGCGGCCGGGAGCTGGCCGCGGAGGAGGCGCTGGCGGCCAGCGCGGCGATCGAGGCGGAGGCGGCGGCGCTGCGCCGCGCCGGGATGGACGGCACTATCCGCGACCTGCGGGTGGCGTGCTTCCTGGACCGGCTGCTGGGCCGTAACCCCTTCGACCG
>Ga0210390_10001581_pt1 | contig 21523 bp, 17 predicted proteins | sample IncBWH11OmetaG_FD_161050 | JGI IMG/M metagenome (GOLD analysis project Ga0210390, IMG submission 161050) | Forest soil microbial communities from Barre Woods Harvard Forest LTER site, Petersham, Massachusetts, United States - Inc-BW-H-11-O ... | reverse complement strand
GAGCCGCCGTGCGACTGACTTCGGCGACCGTCACGCGAAGCATCACTTGCTGCTCGCCAGGAACGCGGAGCAGATTGACGACGTTGCGGTTCACATCCCGCAGCAGAAAATTCTCGAGACCTTGCTCCGGCAAGTTGCCGTTCAAGTCCGGCACGGCCGTCACGTTGATGTTGCCGACGGGAATCTCCGCCGCACTGCGTTCCCGCTCTTGCGATCGCGATCCGCCGGGAGCGTTGGCGGAAACGACGCGGAGGATGTTGGCCGCATCGACAATATCTTTTGCCTCACCGCTGACGACCAGCTTGTCGCCCAAGAGCGCGAGGTGAACGACGCTGTTGGGGAAGGCCTTGTTGATCTCCTTTTCGAGCGCCTTGTAAACGCGCTCCAAGCGCTCCTTTTGCTCCGGATCGGGAATGACGCGCACGAGATAGCTCAGCACCCGCGTCTGCCCCGTGGCGGCATCGTTGAACCACAGATTCAACACGCTGCTGCCGACCTGGTGGCCGGTGATCGAAAGCTCGGTGGGCGTGATGATCGTGTCGGACACGATCCTCGGATCGGCAATCTGGGTGCGCAGCGGTGCTTGCTTGAGCACCAGCACGCGGGGCCGTCCGACGACGAGGTCCAGTGTGTTTTCCGGATCGATCGTCCCGGCCACGAACTCTTTGAATCGGTCAAGCGTCGCGGCCGAAGGACGCGGCGTCGCGCCCGAGGCTCCCAGCAAAGGAAGTCGCACTTGGCTCGGGTCAAAGGCGCCGGGCTGTGTGGCAGCCCCCTCCGCCGCACCCGGCATTGAGGGATTAGGGAGGACCGAACCGGGCTGAGTGATCGTTGGAGGAACGGACGGCGCCGGCTGATTCGCGTCGAGCTGGCTCACCGCGGCGAAAGGCGCGGATTGCGAGGGCGCCGGGGGGATCGGCTGCGGCTGAAAGGGGAGCGGAGAGGCCGCCGCGCCACGCGTTGAACCGGGGACAGCGGCAATTGTCGAGTTTGCCCCGCTCGAAGACCCCCAACCTTGCTGGCCGAGGGTCGTCGACGAGCCCGCGAACGCGCCCCAAACCCCGACAAGCGTTGCCCCGAGCAGCGCGTGACGCAATGCCCCGGAGGCACGATGCGGGAAATCAATTGTTCGTCGAAGTAGGTTTCGCACCGAGACGCCTGACCAAATGGACTTGGGGAAGTCCCCCCGATTTGGCACTTGAGCCAAACTGTTGCTGCGTCGTGCGCCCGCGCGTGCGCGGGACCGCCCGGGTTGGTCAGACCGATGCAAGTAGACAAAGTATCGACCGGATAAGCGGACGAACTTTTGCCGGTTTTGATGACATTTCCGATTGCCTCGTGGCGCCCACTCTAAGCCAGGAATCGCATCGACTTCGGAAGTGGCCGACCCGTCGGACTTCGCGCGCGAAGCTGTGTCCCCGGGTCAAATTGTGGGCCGGGCGCGGCCATTTCCAGCACCGCGTGCGTGCCTCGCGGCGCGACAACTGCCCGCCAGGGTCGAACCCCTCGACGGACGGCAAGCACGCGCCCACTCTTGTCCAGCATGGCGAGATCGAGGGGAAACCGCAGGAAGCACGTATGGATCGAACCGCACGGAACGAGCAGCAGGCCACTTCCGACTTCGGGGGTCCGCCGGAACTGCCAGCCGACGAACCGCGACCCAAAGCGGTCGGCGATGTCGCAGTTTGGGACAACCACTCGACCCGTCGCGGCGTCGACGAGTTGCCACTCGCCTCGCGCGGTCACAGCGAGCGCCGTATGCTGAACTGATCAGCCAGCCGGAAGAGGTCGTAAAACGCGGGCCCGAGCGTGAACAAGATGATCCCCGGCAGGAAACAGATCACCAGCGGAAACAACAGTTTCACGGGCAAGGCCATCGAGAATTCCAGGGCCTTCTCCCGGCGGCGTTGCCGCAAGTCTTCGGCTTGACTGCGCAGCACGTCCGCGATGCCCGAGCCGATTTGCTCAGCTTGAACGAGAGCCGAGACCAAAATGGTGACGGAAGTCACATCGAGCCGCCTGGCGATGCGACGCAGGCATTCGACGCGAGGCCGACCGGCGAGCACTTCGGCTTGGAACGTGCGGAATTCCTGCACGAGCGCGCGGTCGGGCGGGTTCGACCCGAGAATTCGATCGAGAGCCGCGTCAAATCCCAGCCCGGCCTCGGCCAGCGTCGCCAACAATTCGAGCGTGACTGGCAGGTCGCGTTCGACCTGGAGGACGCGAAGGCGGCGGACTCGGCGCACGAACACCATCGGAATAAACGCCACGAACAGCATCGCCAGATACGGGGCGATCAAGACGACGGGGTGCGCCAAGTTCTCGAATCCGCCCGGAATTTCTGCAATCGCCCGGTCGGCGGTCGCGAGCAATCCGCTTGCCCACGCGAAATATCCGAGCGTCCCACCAATCCCGAAGGCCACGAGGGTCGCAGCCACGAATCCGGCAACGGCGCCGGCGCGGCGGAAACCCGCGAATGCTAACCATTTCGTCAGAAATCCAGGGGTTGCCCGGACCGCAGCCATCAGTGGAGCGTCACCCGCATCGGACTGAAACAGGCGTCGCTGCACCTGCTGGCGCGCCGCAAAGTGTCGCACCAAGAGCGCAATCAGCACCAGCGCCACGAGCCAGGCCAGCGTTAATCCGTAAGTCAACACCGTGACACTTCCATCGTGTTCGCTTGTTAGATCTTGCTGCGGGTGATTGAGGCGGACCAGGCGATGCCGACCGCCTGCAGCAACACCGCGGCGGCCACGCACCAACTGCCAACCTCGGTGGATAAGAAACCGATCATTCGGGGCGGGTCGTTGCTCCACATCAAGAGCGCGATGAAATAGGTGATGCCCATCACCGCGAAAATCGACACCCGGGCCTGCGTGCTCATTGCCCGCATCCGGCGCGAGAGCTCGATGCGGTCGCGGATTGTGCGGCCAACCGTGGCCAGCGTCGGAGCCAGACTGCCGCCGACCTCCCAATGCACCGACAGCGCCGAGCAGAAGAGCAAAAACGTCTCGAGCGGCACGCGCTCGGTCAGGCTACGGAAAACGGTCTGCGGGTCGTCGCCGAAATGGATCCGCCCCGTGACTTCGTCGAGCTGCTCGCGGAGTGGCGGCCGGGACTCTTGCGCCGCGCTCTCCAGCGCTTTCGTCAATCCGGCTCCGGCGCGCAGCGCCCCGACCATCAAGTCAATCGCGTCGGCCAGCTGCACTTCGATTTTTTGGACACGGCGTTCGGCCAGCATCGCTTCAATCTGCCATCCTAAGAGGCCGACGACGAGCCCAGCCGTCGCGCTATAAACAGGCCTGAGTCCGACCGCGAGCCAGAGCCCGCCGGCCACTCCCGCACCGATGAGCCAGGGGATTTCGTAGTAGCGGCGTGAGAACGGACGCGCCTGACGCAGCTCGAGCGCCTCACCGTCGGCTTCGCTGGCCGCGGCAAATGCCTGGTCGAGACGCCGCCGGGAAATGTTCTGCCGCCGGGCGTCAAGCCAGAGGTAAAAGATCGCCGCGGCAGCGGCGAGGAAGATGAGTGTCGAAAATGCCTCAGCCATCGGTTCGCACGCGCGGCTTTTGAAAGATTTCCAGGGGAACGGGAATGTCGCGCTCGCGCAGGTCCTCCACAAAACGGGGCAGGATGCCGGTCGCCACAAATTCCCCCGCGACGCTCTTGCCGCGGCGGCCCCGCCGCTCGAAGCGGAAGACGTCTTGCATCTGAGGCGTGGGCCCCTCCATGCCGGTGATTTCCGCGATCGTTTCGACGCGACGGACGCCGTCCTCATAGCGTCGCACGTGCACGACGAGATTGAGCGCCGAGACAACCTGCTCGCGAATGGCCCTCGAGGGAAGGTCGAGTCCCGCCATCAAGACCATGGTTTCCAAGCGGGCAAGTGCGTCACGCGGACTGTTGGAGTGAATCGTCGTCAAGCTGCCGTCGTGGCCGGTGTTCATCGCCTGCAGCATGTCGAGGGCTTCACCGCCGCGGACTTCGCCGACGATGATGCGGTCGGGGCGCATACGCAGGGCGTTGATCACCAAGTCGCGAGCCGTGATGCGGCCCCGGCCTTCGACATTCGGAGGCCGCGTCTCCATCCGGACGACGTGTTCCTGATCGAGCATCAACTCGGCCGCGTCCTCGATGGTGACCACGCGCTCGTTGTTGGGCACCGCTTCAGCGACCGCGCCGAGGAATGTCGATTTCCCGGCCCCGGTGCCGCCCGAGATCAACAGGTTCTTGCGGAGCCGCACCGCAAATTGCAAACACGTCAACATGTCCGGAGAAAACATCCCAAGCTGCATCAGGTCGTCGCAACGAAGCCGGCGCCGACCGAAGCGGCGAATCGAAAGCGTCGGGCCGTCGAGTGTCACGGGCGGAAGCGTGGCGTTCACGCGGCTTCCGTCGGCCAATCGCGCGTCGACCATCGGGGACGTTTCATCGATCCGCCGCCCGACTCGGGCCGCGATTCGCTGGATGATCCGCACGAGGTGATCGGTATCCCGAAAGCGGACTGCCGTTTGCTCGAGCTTACCGAACCGCTCGATGTAAACCTGGTCGTAGCGGTTGACGAGGATGTCGGTCACCGCTGGATCGGCCATCAACGGCGCGAGCGGTCCGACCCCGAGCGTCTCCTCCAAGAGGTCGTCGGCGAGTCCGCGGCGCTCGGCCTCATTCAGTGGGACGTCTTCGGTCGCCAGCACGCGTTCGACGAACGCTCGGACCTCGGTCTCCAGGTCGGCTTCGCTCGCCCCCAGCAAGCCGCGCTCGTTGATCTCATCCAGTAGGCGCTGGTGCAGCTCACCCTTGACCGAGAGGTGCTCCGCATAACCGGACCGTAAGGGGGGCGGCTCGGCGCGGACCGGCTCTCGAGCCGCGGTGGTCCCGGGGCGCTCGACCTTGATCCGCGACTTGGGGACGATATGCGTCGCGCGTGTTAACACAAGCCGCGACCGCACGCGAGCCTCGGTCTCGGTCGGTGCTGTCGGCTCTTCGTCAGGCGTCATACGGAATTCCCATCACGCGTGCGGCTCGGACTCGGCCGTGGCGCCGCGCGCCGCTTTGCCGTTAAGTTCCGGCGAAGTGATCGAGAGCACCTCGTCGACAATTTCATTCAGCCGGGTGGCGCAGCGCGAGAGGGCCCATCCTCGTCCGACATACGGACGACCGAGGTTCGCGGCCGCGATTAGCCCGCGGCTATAGGGCACAACATGGTCGACGTCGCGACCGAGCCTGAGGGCGACGTCGCTGGGCTTCAGGCAGCCGCTGTGCCGCACGTAGCGGTTGATGATGATGCGTTGTCGGTTTCGCGGGAAGCCGACGGCATCGAGCAGCGTCAGGAGTTTCGCAATTCCCAAGAGGGTCGGCACTACGTTCTCCAGCACAACGTAAGCCTGATCGCACGAATCGACGACGGCCATCGCCACGCCGTCAAACATCGGGAAGGTGTCGACAATCACGTAGTCGTAGGCCCGCCGCGACAGAGTCAGCACGCGCGAGATCAGATCGTCATCGACCTCGGCCGCGACCATAGCGTCCGGAGGAGCGGCCAAGAGATGCAGGCCCGACGAATGGGACGTGGCGAGCTGACGAATGAGCATCTCGTCGAGCCGATCTCGCTCGCGGGCCGCGTCCGTCAGAGTGAGCGCGGGTTCCAGGTCGAGCAGCGCCGCGCACACGCCCATCTGCAGCGACGTGTCGACGAGCAGCACCCGCTCCGGGTACCGACGTGCCAGCCCCAGCGCCGTATTGACCGCCAATGTCGATTTGCCCACGCCCCCTTTGTTGCTGATGAAGGCCACCACTTTGCCCCAACGTGACGGGCCGCTCGCCGTTTGGCGACGGAAGCGCTCGATCAGCTGTCCCAGATCAACCGCGGAAATCGGACGGCGCAGAAAATCCCGAACACCCAACCGCAGGGCTTCGATCAACAGGGCGCTTTCCGAGACATCGTGTCCAAAAAGTTCGGGCCGAAACGCGGCCGCCGCGAGTGTCTCGGGCGAGACGGCCGCGATATCCGTCACAACGGCCTTCAGTCGCGACAGATCCGAGCCCATTTCAAGAATCGCCAGTTGCGGCCGCCGGCTCCGCGCGAGCTCGACGGCCTGCCGCGCGTCGGTCGCGCGGAGCAGCACCAGCCCGTCGGCCTGCGACGCGAGCGCCGCTTCGCACTCGGAGGCAATTTGCGGATCACTGCCGACGATCAGAATTTGGAAGGGGCCGGACATTGCACTTCAGGGCTCGAAGTTCGGACCGAGATAGTGATTGGCGAGCACTGGGGACAACAGAGACGCAGTCAGGCCGACGTTTTCGTCGAAGAGTTGCTGGATGGTCGTCTGCCCGGCAAGCTGCAGCGTCTGTGGAAGACTTGCCACGAGCGACGCGGAGGCATTTTCTGCGGCAATCCGATCGGCTGGCGCATTCTGAACCGTGTTCCACGGGGCACTCAGCGACAACTGGCCGGTCGCGTAAGTCCACTGCACGAAGCCAAATCCCACGATCGTCCGCGGCGTCGTCCCGATCGTGTCGTAAATCGGCACGTAGACAGATAAGGTCGGCGCGATGCTCAGGGACGAATCGCTGCCCACTCCCGTATAAGTCTGGCCAACTGTCGTGAGCTGGCTGAAGTTGGCGCCGACGATACCTGCTTCCGTCGCGTTTATGTTTGCAGTTCCGATGGGCGGCGCGAGGTTCGAGGTAATGACACCGGTAGCCGGGTTGACCGTTGCGGTATCGGTCCCGTTACTTGCGTTCGTCGCGTTGTTGAGACTGGCCCAATAGGTCGCCGTCAGCCCAAAGGGGGCGACGCCGCGAATCCCGTTCGTCGAATCCACGGCCCCGACCGACAACACGTGGCCAATTGTCGTCGTGGGCGTGCTCCCCGCCTGCGGTCGCAGGGGAATCGTACCGGCCGCGGCGATTGCCGTCGCGCGAACGGTAATACCCGACTCGACCGTCAAGCCACTGGTGCTCGACGAGCGGGCGAGCATTGAACCTCGGCCGAAGAGGAAGGTGATGGCCGGTCCGTTCGATGCCGTGCCGGTCGCCGCCGTGAAATCCTCGTTGGAGCGCCTGAGCCGGGCGAGGAATCCTGTCTGAGTCGCCGTACCGGTCACAGAACCCGGAGTAAAATCGCGGCGCGAGTAGTCGCTGCTTTCGTCGGCGGTCGCCGTGGGCGCATCGTAGGACGCATTCCAACCGTAGGCGCCGGACACCAGGTCCCCGTTGGGCGTGTTCGTCGTGTTGGGCTGCAGCGTCGGCTTGTAAACCGGCGGCCCCTCCGGCGGCAGAGTGATGATGCCGGACAACTGGTCGCCCATTGTGTTGGTGACCGAGGCGACGGGACCCGCTCCAAATTTCTGCAGGTCGCCGTTGGCCGGATTGAGATCGTCGTCGAAAGTGACCGACACCAGGTTGCTCGCGGCGAAGCGTCGTGCGCCGTCGATCCAGGTCTGCCACGCGGGATTGGTTGGGTCGTACGGCGTGTTGGGTTGGGGGCCAACCTGATTGGTGAGAGCCTGCGGCAGGTTGGGAGGGGTGGTCCCATTCGGGCGCCAGGCTGCCGGCAGGTCGTCCCTGAAGCGCAGTCCATCGCGAGCGGCGCTATCTGCCGCGGTCTGCACTTGCATTTGAGTCAGCCGCGCCACGCCCATGTCGGCGACGAGCCCCGCGATGGCAAACGCCGCGAAGAGAAAGAACGCGAAAAACACGAGCACGTTGCCGCGTCGCGCGCCGGCAGTGCGGACGACCGTCGGTTTAAGTCGGTTGGGTGTGGTCGGCATCGCTGAGTTCACTGGCCTTTGGCTCCCGTCAGGTTGTCCCAAAGGGACCCGCCCGATTTTCGTGCGCTCTTAGCGAACGGCTGCACGGGCCTCGCCGCGGTGTGGCGAGAATAGTCGGGGAGCACGACTGATTCGCGCTTGTCGCCCGAGATCGCATCGATTGTGGCGATGTTCGCCAGCGGGTTGGATTCGACAGTTGCGATGCCCGGATCACCGGGCTGACCCGACCGCACCACGCAACTGATCGCGACGTCGGTGCTCAGCGCCTCTTGAATCGGCGCCACTTCTGCCGGATCGACAGCGATGACGACTTCCTCGACCGGCACCTTCTTGACAAACGATCCCTGACTGAGCGTGCGGGAGGTAATCGACTTGTCATGCTGAGTGAATTCAATCAGGACGGCATTCTTGGCGAGCACCCGCACACGGGCCAGTTTTTCCATCTGGGCGATTTGCGTCTGCTGCATCAAGCCCTTCGACAGATTCCCGCTGCCCCTGGGCGCTTCGACGGGGACTGTGGCAGTCAGGTCGATGCGGTCTTGCTGCTCGAGGCCTGCGATGCCCTGAATCTTCGTGCGCTCGAGTGTCAATGAGACCTTTCCCGGAGGAATCGCTCCGGACATGCCCGCCCGCGTCCCCTTCGGGAAGAAATCGCGCTCCGTGAAGAGGTATCGCGGGCCCTTGTCGTGGTTCAGCACGCGGCCGATCACCTCGTTCGTACTGAGCATGGCTTCCTTGGGGATTTCGCCCTCCGGGACCGGGACGAAGGCCCATTTCCCGGTTCTGGGATCGATCAGATGGTCGCGCGTGATCTTCGTGTAAGCAGGGATCTTGGTCCAGCTGGCCAGCACCGGCACGTGACCCGGAGGAAGCTGGTCGCGATGAGAAAACCAGGCTACGGGATCGACCTTTCCAAACGCCCAGAGCGTGCCCACGGTCCCTGCGGCAGCTAGCGGGACGAACAAACAGATCAACACGACGACAATCCAGCGCGAGGAACGCTGCGCGCGGGAGCGGGCGTAGGGCATGGTTCACCTCTTACGACGTGATCGAGCAAAAGTGGATTTGATCAAGATGGGAATTCATTGTTTGGCGCGTCAGGGACCAAAAACCTCGCGACGGATCACCGCCTGCGCGGACATGACGCGGCGAAAGGGCCGCACGGTTTGCAGGTAAAGCCCCATTTCGCCCATCCCGTAAGTGCCGCCGTACGGACCGGCGTAAGCGGCGCCCCCTTGGTTGTCGGGGGGCGGCGGATCGGGCGCGACGGGCGTGCCGCCTCCCGGAATCGCGTTCGTCGCCGTCACACCTGCGTCGTCGGCGAGCATGGGACTGCCGGCGGTCGGCTCCGCTTCGCCGTTGGCATCCAGCGCGGCCGGTTGATAGCCGGCCATCGTCGCAGCCTGAAACGGATAATTCAGCCGGACGGCAACCACCCCTCCGGGCATTCCGGACGGAGGCGTCGAGGCGACGCTGAAGGCTCCGTTGCCATTGGAATCGGTGATCTCTTCCAAGACCGCGTGCCACTCGATCGTCTCCGGCCCCACGCCGGACGGGCTGACGACGAGCGGAACGGCCACCGTAAAGCCGCTGTAGCCGGGCTTGGGGGTTGTGGAAGTGCTCGTGATCAGGGCGCCGGGATAGCGCAAGAGCGGAACGCCGCCGACTGTGTCGGAAATCATCATCGGCAAGAGCGCCTGGTTCACCGACGGCAGCGTAATCCCTTGGGCGGCGAAGAAGTCGAAGATCGACTGGCCCGACTGCATGGCGCTGAGGTTGATCGCCAGATAATTCGGATCGTAGACGCCGTCGATCACCTGCTGGTTGGCGAGTGCGTCGGCGAACGTGGCGGTCGAGGGCAACGGCACGCGGGACAATTCGCGGGCCGCCACGTCGACCGCGGTTTGCAGCGTTTGCGTCCCGGTGAAGAGCCGACCGAATTCGACGATGGCCACGACAAGCAGGTAGATCACAAGGAAGATGAGCGCGAACTCGAGCACAGCCTGGCCGCGGCGCCGAGTCGATTTCGCGTGTGCTTTGGCCACGCCGGTTTTTGGCAACCGGCGTGACGGCTCTTCACAACACCGACGCATGATGCCAAAACTCCAAACGGACCAGGTAAGCCAAGAGACCGATTGCGATGGCGGGGACGTAGGCCAGATCGCGACGCCCGCGAATCACCGCGACGAGCGCCAGCACACCTCCCGATAGCGCGACCCAAAAGAGGGCCGACAAGAGCGCGAGAGGGCCGAGGGCCGCGCCCAGCGCGACAACAAGCTTGACGTCGCCGCCGCCGAAGCCGCCGAGAGCATAAAGCGGAAGCGTCAGCGCGAGGCCGAGCCCGGCTCCTAGCGCAAGTCCCGCCCACGTGACCTCCGTGAAGCCGGCCGCGATCGCCGCGACCGCGCAAACGACGAGCGCGGCCCCGATCCAGTCGGGCACCTCGCGCCGTCGCAGGTCGTAAACGGTGGCGACCAGGGTCAGTCCGATCGCGATGAAAATCATGGTGTTGCTTGGGTTGCAGATGCGGTCACGTCGCGGAGACTCCCTGCGCCCACGGAGGCGCAGGGAGCCCGGTCAGGACGCGAAGGGGGTTACGTCATTGCGACTCGATAATCGTGCCACCGAGTCCGTTCGTCGCGTTGGGCGATTGCGCACCGTAGAGGTTGGTGCCGAGCCGATCCGTGCCGTCGTTGGCGAGGATCCCGACCGTGCTGACCTCGATCGCCTTGCCGGTCAGTCCGCCCGAAGTGTCGGTTTCAATCAAGTGGCCGCTGGTAATCGGGTTGTTGTCATCCTGATGGGCACCGGGCAGCAGGACGGCAGCCGCGTCCATCAGATCCGAGGTCTTGTGGCCGAGCAAGGAAATGCCAACCAGTGACACGATAGCGATGCCGGAGACGAGTAGGGCGTACTCAACAAGCCCCTGACCTTTGCGATCACGTGCGAGTCTGCGAAACATGAGAGCACCTTTCGAGGGAAAAGGAACCAAGGATGCGGGAAGAGGAACTAGGACGCGGATATCGTTAAAACCGTCTCGCCTCCGCCGCGATTTTGGCGCGGGGCTGCGGTCTGACCAACCATTCGCCTCGCGCTTAGGCGCGCACGGAGACGAGAACGGCGTTTGCAGCAATGGTCTCGGTACGCGGCCGTTGACGGGTCAATCGGCGGAGGACCAGCGACGACTCGCAGCCCAAGCAAGCGAGCAGTCCTGAATCTTCAGCTCCCACTGAAATTCGCGCAGCACCAATGGTGATTGATCCGCGCGAAGCGAAAAGGCTTCAGTGGGACGGCCGCGAGCAAAGAGAGTCAGGCGCAGGGAGGCGGACGCGGACCCGCAATACCGAGGGCAAAGACTGCCACGATCGGCGGGAAGAAATGCGGCGGCGCGGGTACGACGGCTTGAGTCAGTTCGCTGCCGACGATGGTCGCCGCAATCTGACCTTGCGCCTGGAACTGGCAAATCGGGCAGGTGTCGGCATCGTGGGTATAGTCGACAGCGTCCGCCCGAAGGGCGCTCGACGGATCACTGGCCGGCACTGCCTCAGAGGCGATGGCACGCACCGCATGCTCGTGCTCGCAGCCCAACAGCTCATGCAGGCCCGGCCCCAACAGCATCATCCCCGTGTAGAGGACGAGCATGCCGGCAACGAAAGCTCGTTTCGGGCGAACCAGCATCGGGCAGAATCCACCAAAAATGCCGCGGCGCAACTCAATCGCAAGCGCAACTAAGTTGCGATTATGGAAACACTCCTTTGCGTTGTCAACGAGATTCGGGCACTGTCTCGATCAATTTGTCGCAAGTTTTTCTGGAGCAATCTTGCGGCAAATTCATCGAAAGTGCCAAGGCGAGCGCCGTTTGCTAAACTGCATGGCGACCAACCATTCGAAGACCTGCCTCCGCGAGCGATCACCGACCGTCCGCGGGTAGCCGGGCCTTCGCCGTTCGACAAAAAGCGGTCTCATGACATCCACCAAAGCCAGTGGTGAGCGTCAGGCGCTGCGCGCTCGCATGCAGGAATTCGGTCTCCGCTGTACGGCCGCGCGGCTCGCGGTCCTGGGAGAATTGCAACGCTCGACGAGTCCGCAGAGCCACGCGGACATCGCCCGAGCGCTCGCCCCTTTGGAACTCGACCGCGCGACGGTTTATCGCAATTTGATGGAGCTGAGCGAATCCGGCCTCGTGTCGCGACTCGACTTGGGCGACCACATCTGGCGATTTGAGCTGCGGAAAAACGGCCAGGGCGACCTAGCCGAACACGCCCATTTTCTCTGCACCGAGTGTGGTCAGGTCTCCTGCCTCGACGGCGTCGAAATTCGTGTCACTCCGACCCCGCGGCGCAAACGCTCGTCGCTCGGCAACGTCACCGAAATCCTGCTCAAGGGCCGGTGCGTGCGTTGCTCCTAAGGAGCACGTCAGCAGTTGGTTGGCCAATGCTGCTCAGCGATCGCAGCCTTCGATGACGTTGGATTTTCCCGAATTGATCCGAATCTGAATCTCAATCCAGATTCGACCTTTGTCAGAATCCCTGCTCCGGGATCTCGGCGGCAGCCGAATCTGCCTCAGCCGCGAATCAAGCGACTCGAGCAGCCGAAAGTTTCCGATTGACGCCGGCCAAGATTACCACCGGAGAATTACGTCCGTGGCGACTGTGAACAGGCTGTGCTTGTCCTCGAAAGGACGGGAGTCTGCGTTGTAGTCGTAACGCAATTCCGGCCGCACGACGATCCACTTCCAAGGCTTGAACGACAAGCCCGCGGTCAAGTCGGTGTAAAGGCCGGCGAAGCCGGTGCGTTGCCCCTGCTCGTCGTCAAAGAATTCCAGTCGCGTGGTGCCGCTCAGCCGCGGCGAGAACTCGTAGATCAAATAGTTCGGGAAGCCGATCCAAGTGGCCGTGCCAATGTTGGGAACGTCGGTCGTCAGGCCGAACAGGCTCTCGAAGTTGTACGTCAGCTTATTGCTGAATTTGTGCGTGTAGACCAGATCGAGCACCTCGGGGTTGTCGTGATTGTAGGCTTGTAGGTAGCGACCCGAACCGAGAATCACGTTGAACAACACGCTGTCGTTTTGATCCTTTGAGGTCCATTTCACGCTGCCGATGAACGTCGGGGTGGCCGCTGGATCGATGAAGACGTCGCTGCCCGTCACGAGCCCGGCCTGCACGGTCCAAGCGTCGGAGAGCTTGGTCGTCGTCAAAATGCCGGTGTGCGTAAACGGATCGTACAGGTCGGTGTAGGCGTGTGAGAACAGGGGCGTGTTGATCGTGTCGGTCGTCTCCACGCCATACTGCGAAAAGAAGTGCCCAATCTTCACATCCATGCCTTGGGCGATGCTGGGAAAATAGGCCTCCCCATAGAACTGGATCGGGTCGATTCCGTAGAGGTTCGGACCGCCGTGATCGTCAGTGAGCTGTCCGCTGAAGAGTCCGCGCGCCAGCGTGAACCGATAGTCTGATCCAGGCAGAATGGTGTCGGACCGGAAGCCAAAACTCGGGTCACTGCTGTTCGTATCAACGGGCTGATCGATGCGCAACCAGTTTTGATCGAGCAAGAAGTTGTTTGCCAGATAGTTGAAACCCAGAGGCAAATTGATGCTGCGGTCCGTGCTGCCGGTAAAGGACATATCGGTCCAGCCGTAGATCTGGATCCGGTTGTCGGCGAGAAACGAGCCAAGCGAGGTTCCCCGGAGGGAGCGCATCAAGAGCCATTCGTCCGTGGCGGGTTCGGCAGGCGGAGCGGAGGTTGGTGCGTCGGGATTTGCAGGCGCTTGGGCCTGAAGTGACGCGACCGCCGGCTCCAGCGAAATCTGCGTTACCGGAAGCGCCGAATCGCTTTGATCCGATCCGCCGTCGCGATCCTCGGCCGGCAAGAGCCTGGGTCCGCAGGCCAGCCAGGCGCCGAGAAGAGCGCGCAGGATGAGACGGCGCACGGCCGGTCGATCATGACGGCTTTGAAACACAACGAAGATATCGGTTGCCCGCTGCACGCCGCCCCACCATGCGGAGCAACGATTGACGGCTCTTGGCGAGCCTTTGACCGGTCCAACGGCCCTCGGGTCAGCGCAATCGTCATAACCGGAGTATCTTCAAAAAGCCTTTGCAGTCCAGTGAGAACGGCGACGGGACCGTCGCTCACTCGACAACAAATGCCTAAGGCTCGAGCGAAAAGTCGGCTGACGGAACGTGCCGCGGGTATTCCCAGCGGCCGACGTTGTCGCGGACCCATTCGTAGTAGAACCGGACGCCGCGGTCGGTGGGGCCGGTGCCGTGGCCGCCCATTTCGCCGTGCGGAGCCGTTCCGCTGTAGTTCGTGATCCCTTGCACGAACGCCGAGTCAAACAGGAAAGCCGCGTTAGGCGCGGCGAGATACTTGCGGCAATCAGCGTAGACCGCGTCGCGGCTCGAATGGTTGAAAATGCCGTCGTTCTGAAAATAGTCTTCGCGCGTCGGCTCGACGTTCACGACAAAGCCCTGCTTCGGAATCGGCATGCCCTTCCGAATGATGCGGACGTCCATTGTCGGGTCGAACTCGCCGGCGCCGGATTTCCAATGTGTGCCGAGGCCCACGGGAGTGTGCGGTGCAACGGCCTTGAACCATCCGATCATCATCGCCCGCTTCCGGGCGCCGTCCGGCTCGCGCAGCAACAGCTTGTTGGCATTCACGGGATCGTCGAATTCGTCGAGCAGGTTGACCAACACATTTCTTAGCCGTTTCTCGGTCACGAAGCGGCCGGTCTCCTCGATGGCGGTCCGCATGGCCGCGTCGTCGTAAAACTCCTGATCCTTGGGCGGCGTGAGCACGCCGATCATCACCACCATTCCCCGTTTGTCGGCCTCACGAATGAACGATTCGGCGCGGCGGGCGACCTCTGGCAGTAACGTGCCGTGCCGCGTAAAGCCGTTCAAGGCCGCGTCCTTGCTGGGGAAACCGACGTTGACTCCCTGGAGGTAGGCGCCGACGAAATTGATTCCGTGGGCGTTCATATTGTCGAAGTTGCGAATGTAGCGCTCGGTGACCGCGTCGCTAACAAACGCGTTCCCGCATCGGAGCCCCCAGAGGTCGACTTCGCGGCCTCCCAGGAATGGCCGCTCGCCCCGGATTTCAAAGGTCCTTGTCTCCCGCAGCGGTTCAGGCGGCTTCGGCGTCAACGAGGCGCCGGTGCTTCGCAGATCGTCGAAATACGATTGACTGTCGGACTTCGTCCACAGGCCGATTCGCCCGTACCCGCGAATCGAATCGTCCTCAAGGTCGATGTTGATCCGGTCATCGAACGTGCTGTGAATCTTGCTCCCCTTCATCGTCAGGTGCAGCGTGTGCCAGTTCGAGTCGCCGGGAGCTTTGACGCTGGCCAGCTGCGAACGCTTGCCGTCGAGCACCTTGTAGACGCGGAAAGAATCCTCCAGCGGGTTGTACCTCGTCAGATAGTAACTCTTCGCATTCTTCACGCGCCAGATAATGCCACCACCCTGGTCGACGAATCCTTTGACAGCCTTCACCCGCACGCTGACGTCGACGTCGGCATAGAGCACGTCGGTGCGAATGATCACGTTGAAGACGGCGTCTTCGTTCCGTGCCGTCTGCGCCAGCACGTGGTTCCCACCGTCGTCGATGACCGTCCAGGCGCCGATGGCCGAACGAAACCCCGACGGCGGATGACCGACGGCGTCCGATTGGAAATCCCATTGGCGACCCGCGGCTTCGTCTTGCCCCGACCCCGCGCCGGCAAAACCGATGAGAATCATCGCCGTCGAAATCGTAGTCAGGAGGCGCATACGTCTCTTTCTTGGGCTCTTTTTCAATATCGAGCGGCAAAGCTCTGCCAGGGACGCGGTTCGAGTCGGATTTCGTCTGTGAATCCCCGCGTGAATCTCCAACCGGTGACGACCGAAATGAATCCGATCGAGCGGCGATTTCAGCTCGCTTGCCCGGAGGGATTCTGCGGCTTGATGGCCGCGACCAGGCGGGTCGCCGTCCAGGGGCCGATGCCGTACCAGAAGCGAACACCGAGCGAGCGGCGGTCGGTGATCGTCAGGCCGCTCGCTGCCAGCTCTTTGGCGTACGTGCGCGTGTAGCGGATGTCGGCGATTGCCAGCTTGCCCCCCGGCTTGAGCACGCGGGCGGCTTCGCGGAGCGCCTTCGCGCGTTCGCCCGCGCCGGACACGTTGTGAATCGCCAGCGAGCTGACCACGACGTCAAAAGAGCCGTCGTCGAAGGGCAACTGACGCATGTCGGCCGTGCGCAGCTCGATCCGGTCGGTCACGCCCTCGAGCTCCGCGTTGCGGCGGGTGACGGGCTCGGCATTGCCCGATTGATCCGTAGCGCTCCAGACGTCGACGCCGACCGCCCGGCCGCGCGGCAGTCGCTGGGCCGCCATCAAGAGCACCGCACCGCGGCCGCACCCGATGTCGAGCAGCCGCTCGTCGCCCTCGAGCTCGAGACGATCGAGCAGCTCGGCCCAAACGGCGAACTTACCCACGCGAGTCGTGTAAACGAAAGATCCTGCGTTGAGCAGCAGCCAGAGGCCGCCGATGCCCATCGCCACAATCGGAACCCAATGCGGTGCCTCCCCCTCTGCCTCGCCGTGCGTGAGCCGCCATAGGCACAGCGCGAGCAGGCACACGCCGCCCAGAGCCATCAAGATCGGAGCATACGGGGCATCGATGCCGTAGGCGCCGCGGCGCGGTGGATGGGGAGGAGTCGAGGACCGGGAGCCACCAGGCACGCTCATCATTGAATCCCCCCTGAGAGCCTCCACCGGCGGCACCAGCTCGCCGCCGGTCGGATCGCTCGCGCCGTTCAGAACAGCTCGGTGATCGCTTCGCCGTCGTCGAGGAGTTGGAACGGTCGGTTTTGTCCGTCGACCGCCGTGAGCTCGTGGAGCCCCATCGCGCGATAGACGGTCTTCGCCACGTGCGCGGGGGTGACCGGCTTATCGGCCGGGTACTCGGCCAGGCGGTCGCTGGAACCGTAGGTCTGACCGCCGCGAATGCCGCCGCCGGCGAGCACGTCGGTCAGGCAGTGCGTCCAGTGGTCGCGACCGGCTCCGATGGTCGAATTGCTGCGGACGTCGCCGATCTTCGGCTTGCGTCCCATTTCGCTCGTGACCATCAACAGCGTCGAATCGAGCAGACCGCGGGCCGACAAGTCTTCGATCAACGCGGAAAAACAGCGATCGAATTCGGGGAGCAGGTTTTCCTTCAGGCAACGGAAATTGTTGCCGTGCGTATCCCAGCCGCCACCGCTGAGACATTTCTTCGAGACCAGTTCGTCTTCCTCCGACCAGAAGACGGTGATAAACGGAACTCCCACCTCGACGAGTCGGCGGGCCGCGAGCAGGCTCATCGCGTTGACTGTGCGGCCATAGCGATCGATCGTTGCCGCGGATTCGGACTCGATGTCGAAGGCCTTGAGCGTCTGCGACGACGTCAACAGCGTCAGCGCCCGGTCGTTCTGCGCCGACCACAAGTGGACCTTCGCGAAGGTGTCGAGATCGCGGCGGGCCGCATCGAGTCCCGCGAGCAGTTGCTCTCGTGAAAAAAGCCGGCGCGACGGCACGTCGCTCGACAGCGCCAGGTCGGGCGCCCGGAAGTGCGTGGGGTGCTGGCGATCGCCGAGCACGTAGAGCGGATCGTATTGCACGCCCAGCTTGCCCGCGAATTGTCCGGGCCGCGTGTACGGAGCCTGGCTCGGTTTCCACGGGAGGGTGACGGCGTTGGGCATGCCACTCCGCGGCGGTTTTTTCGCCGCGACGACGCATCCCAGGTAAGGCCAGTCGTCGGCGAACGGCGTGCGATTGTTGCCGAGCGAGAGGAACGACGGGTCGGGGACGTGCCCTGTCAGATTGTGATAGTAGCCCGCGTGATGATCGTTGGTGTTGACGGTGCCGTCGATCGAGTTGACCAGCGCGAGGTGGTGCGCCTGCTTCGCCAAGAGCGGCAGGTGCTCGCACAACGTCACGCCGGGAGCCGATGTTGCGATGGGCTGAAATTCCCCCCGGTACTCGAGCGGAGCCGTGGGCTTCATGTCCCAGGTATCAATGTGCGAGATGCCGCCGCAAAGAAAGAAGAGAATCGTCGAGCGGGCCGTTCCCCCCTCTTGGCGAGTTTGGGCAGCGGCGCTGGGGGCGGCCGACAACAGCCGCGATCCGCCGGCAATTCCCGCGAGTCCGGTTGCCGAGGCGACGAGAAATTTTCGTCGAGGCGTTTTCAGCGAGAGTTGATGCGGGTCCGACTTCATGCTCCGCGATTCTCCAACGGGCGAGCACACGCCCAGCGACCCAACGTCGCATCAACAAACGTTAACGCATCGGACCACTGGCGACAAACAGACGCGTGTCCTGCGCGACCGGGCGGAACTTCAGAGGATCCCTCGCTCACGCTTCGGGTTAGTGGAAGACACCTCGCTGACGCTTCGGATTGGGGAGCCATCTTTACTAACCCGAAGCGTCAGCGAGGGATCTTCGCTTCGTTCGGCAGGGATCCTCGCTTCGTTCGTTGACTCATTTTCCCGACGACGCCCGCCTTTGTGCCAAGGTCTGTGCGAGCTCCTGCTGCACGCCCGCGTCATCCGGGGCGATCTTGCTCAGAGTTTCCAGCCGACGGATCGCGTCGTCATAGCGACCCAGGCCGCGGAGCGCCTGCGCCGCCGCCAAATCGCAGGCATACAATCGCGGATCGAGTTCCAGTCCGTGCTCAGCGTACGCAAGCCCCTGGGCGAAGTCGCCCGTCTTCACGCACAAGGCAGCCAGCCTCAGATAGGCCAAAGGATTGTCCGCGTCGAGTTGCTGTGCGCGTTCGAAATGACGCCGCGCCTCGCTGTATTCTCCGCGGTCACTCAGGATGCGGGCGATGCCGTTCTGCGCTTCGACCAGCTGGGGATCGAGAGAAGCGGCGATGCCGTATTCCGCGAAGGCTCCTTCCTTTCGGCCCAGGACCTCATACGCGTAGGCCAGGTCGCTGTGTGCGGACGCGTCGGGTGCGCCCACGCGGATTGCCGCTTGAAACTCGGATACGGCCTCCTCGGGGGAGTTCTCGTCCAAGAGCGCGGTTCCGAGGTAGACGCGGATCGCCGAATTATCGGCCGTGCACGCCTGCGCATGACGCATGAGGGTCACACTATCGTGCCAGTAGCTCGCCTGGGCGAAGGTTAAGCTGGCGAGCAACCCCAGCCACGCGAGGCCGGCCAGCGGCAGCGCCCGCTGGAGAACGAATCCCGCCGGCGCGGCTTCCGCCCCCAGCCACACGACCGCCAGGCAGACTCCGATTAACGGAAAATACGTGTACCGATCGGCCATTTGCTGACCCCCGATCTGCACCAGGCCGATCATCGGCACGAGGGTCCCCAGGTACCAAAGCCATCCCACGAACAAAAATGGATAACGGCGGATGAAAGCCAGGGTCGCTGCCGTGACGGCCGTCAGGAACAAAACGGCGATCGCCAGACTTGCCCAAGGGATGTCGAAACCCGGGTGGGGATAATAGACCGCAAGGTCAACGGGATACGCCGCTTTCTCGAGATAGCTCAAGTAAACGCAGACGGCGTTCTGGCAGCGCACCGAGAAGGGATAGGTCGCAATCGCGCCGCCCGTCGACTGCGCGAAGAACGCGATCGACGAGAACGCCGCCGCGGCCGCGAGAAATGGGATCTTTTCGACCAGCCGCCTGAAAAACGTTGCGCGACTGAACCCCTGCGGTGGCGCTTCGCGTGGCGTTTCCTGGCTACCGCGGGACCTGCGTTTGCGGTCCGGCGCACGCGTCTTCGCCGTCGTGGGCTCGCCAGACTTTGGTCCTAACCGACGCAACGGCCAGTAATCGAGCAGCAAGAAGACGAACGGCAGCGTCACTAACGTCGGTTTGGAGAGAAGGCTGCAGAGGAAGAGCAAGAGCGATCCCAAAAACCACCGCGCCATGCCGACCCGCGTGTACCGCACGTAGGTCCAAAGCGACAGGAGACCAAAGAAAATACTCAGGACGTCCTTGCGTTCGGCCACCCACGCCACCGATTCCACATGCAGCGGGTGCAGCGCAAACAGCGCCGCAACAAAGGCGCCCCGCGCCGTGTATCCTGTAGCGCTCGCCAGGGCCAGGAACAGGATCAGCGCATTGGCCGCATGGAGAACGACGTTGGTGGCGTGATAGCCGGCCGGACCGATGCCGAAGAGCGTGCTGTCGAGCATCAGCGACAGCCAGGTCAGCGGAATCCAGTTGCAGTCATGGACGGCCAGACTCCACCGCAAACCCGCGAGCGTGAGCCCCGCCTGAACTTGCGGGTTTTGTGAGGCATACGTCGGATCGTCAATGTTGATGAACGAGAAGCCCACAGCCTGCCAATAGACTGCAAAGGTGCTGGCAACCAAGAGCACGCAAAACAGGAAGCGCGCACGCCGATCCGCTGAAGGCGAAACGGGTGACTGCGACACGGGTAAAGAAGACGCTGGTAAAGAAGACACCGGGCCAGTTCCGCGGCGGCGAGAATGATAGCGGCCGTTCTCATGCCTCGCGATTCGCACGCAGACAAGCACGCGCCAGGCGACCCAAGGTCGCATCAACAAACGTTAACGCATGGGCGCACCGGCCACAAACAGACGAACAAACAGAAACTGCCCGCCCGCTTCGGTCGGCACCGGCCGACCGTCGAACCGGTCGGCGTGTCGCTTACAGCGTCGGACCGGTGTCGCCCGGCAACAGAATGCGGCGGACCATTTTGATGGGGATGCCGCCCTGTCGGACGAATTCGTTGTGGAAGGTTTCGAGCTTGTAGTTTGAGCCCTTCGCTTTGGCGTAGTCGTTGCGGAGTTTGTAGATCTGCAGCTTGCCGAGCGTGTAGTAGAGGTAGGTCGGGTTGTAGGCGCCGCGGCGGGCCTCCTCGAAGGCGTTGGCCGGCTCCTGGAAGCCTTCCTTCACGAAGACGTCGGTCCCCTGCTCCACCGTCATGCCCTGAGTGTGCAACTTGATGCCGACCACATAACGGCAGTCGCGTAACAGGGCCTCGGAGAGCTGGGCGAGCTGGATCTTCGGATCGCCCTCGCCGTAGCCCTCTTCGAGCGCCATTTGCTCGCAGTAATGGGCCCAGCCCTCGGCGTTGGTGCCGCAGAAGGTCAGCTTGCGCGTCTTGGTCGGATACTCTTTGCTGTAGAGGAACTGGATGTAGTGGCCGGGGAACGCCTCGTGGATGGTGATGACCTGCATCACGGGGGCGTTGAACAGCCGCAGGTGCTCTTCGATGTGTTTGGGAGCCCAGTTCTTTTCAGGCGGCGTGACGTAGTAGAACGCTTCGGTGGCCCGCGTTTCGTAGGCGCCCGGCGTGTCCATCGAGGCGAAGCTGCCGCCGCGAGCGTACGGGGGCGTCTCTAGAATCGTGGGCCGCACTTCGGACGGGACGGTGACGATGTGCCGGTCGATCAGGAACTGGCGCGTCTTTTCGATCGTCCGCTCGGCCGAAGGGATCAGGTCGACCGCAGCCGGGTGGTCGTCGGAAATTGCCTTCATCACGTCCGCCGGCGTCTTGTGCGGGTCGATCTTGGCGGCGACGGCCGTGAACGCGTCGTGATCGCGGCGAAGGTTGGCCTCGCCGATGGCCAGCACGCGGTCGAGCGGGATGTCGACCATTTCGTCATAGAGCAACTTCTTGGAGAACGCGTCGGCACCCAGCGCGTACTTCCCATGTGACTGGGGCAGCAGGTCGTGCTTCATCCAGGCGACGGTCTCGGTGATCTCCTTCACCACCCGGTTGTTGGCGGCCTCGAATTCCGC
>Ga0210390_10001579_pt1 | contig 21535 bp, 20 predicted proteins | sample IncBWH11OmetaG_FD_161050 | JGI IMG/M metagenome (GOLD analysis project Ga0210390, IMG submission 161050) | Forest soil microbial communities from Barre Woods Harvard Forest LTER site, Petersham, Massachusetts, United States - Inc-BW-H-11-O ... | reverse complement strand
CTTTCTGGACCTTTTCAAGACACGCCGCTGCCAGATCAAAATCCTCCGCGACCCCGCATATCCCGGCTGCATGTATTCGGAAATGAAAATGTGCCTGGCGCCGTGTTTTGCGGGGTGCACGCCGGAGGAATATGACGTGGAGATCGGGCGCGTGCTGGAATCACTCGAATCTACCGGCACGTCGCTGACGGAGCAACTGGCGCAGGAACGCGCGGTCGCGAGCGAGGAGCTGGACTTCGAGCGGGCGGCGGCGTTGCACAAGCGTCTCGATAAAGTGACGGCCGTGTTGCGCGGTATGCCGGATTTGGCGAGGCGGATTGAAGAGTTGGACTTGGTGATTTTGCAGCGCTCGGCGGAGCCGCAGACGATCGCGGTGTTTCCTGTGCGCGGCGGCATACTGGCGGAGCCGGTGTTCTTGCGCTTCGCGGAAATTTCCAGCGAGCCGCGCTCGGTGGAGGCAATTTTGAAAGATGCGCTGGAGCCGGGCTGGAACGGCGACGAAATCGGAACGGCGGCCGGGGGCCGCGCGCGCAAACGCGACGAGGAAGAGGCAGACATCGTGGCGCGGGAAAGGAATTTGCGCGCGCGGTATGGGTTACGCGCGGCGTCGCCAGATTTGCACGACCATCTGGCGCTGTTAACGCGTTGGTTTTATTCCAAGCCGCGGGAAGGCGAGATTTTGTTTCGCGATAAAGTGTGGCCGTACCGCCGCATGTTGCGCGCGTGCAGCCGACTGCTCGCCGGACCGCAACAGGCGCAGAATGCGCCGCATCCACAGCAGTAGGTTTCGCGGGATATTGGGTGGCATTTGTAGCGGCGCACTTTAGTGCGCCGTTGGTGATGTGGCATCGAGCGATGGCAGGCGGAGCGTTGCAGCCACAATGGACTGATGCTTAGAGCCCAGCGGGTGGAAACGCGCCGAGCCGGCCGGAGATTGCGTCGTACAATTAAAGTAATGGCAACTGCGGACACAGCAACGCCTTCATCGCCGGCCGCGCCGCCAGTGCGCTCGCGGTTTCGCGACATGGTGCGTTCGCTGCGCCACCGCAATTTCCAGCTTTTCTTCAGTGGTCAAATGATTTCGTTGATCGGCACCTGGATGCAGACGGTGGCGCAGGCTTGGCTGGTGTATCGCATCACGGGCTCGTCGCTGCTGCTGGGTGTGGTCGGCTTCGCGGGCCAGATTCCGATTTTCTTAGTGGCGCCGCTCGGAGGATTGGCGGCGGATCGCTTAAACCGCCATCGCGTGGTGATTGGCACGCAAGCTGCCTCGATGATTCTGGCATTCATTCTGGCGGTGCTGACGCTGCTGCACATAATAAAGGTGTGGGAGATCGTGGTGCTGGCGGCGTTGCTGGGAGTGGTGAACGCGTTCGACGTGCCGGCGCGGCAATCTTTTCTGATCGAAATGGTGGTGCGCGAAGATTTGATGAACGCGATTGCGCTGAATTCTTCGATGTTCAACGGAGCGCGAATAATCGGCCCGGCCATCGCGGGAATTTTGGTGGCGCGGATTGGCGAGGGCTGGTGCTTTTTCGCGAATGCGGTGAGTTATATCGCGGTGATCATCGGATTGCTGCTGATGAAATTGGGACCGCTGCGCACCGCGCCGAAAGGTTCGTCGCCGTTCGAGCATATCGTTGAAGGGTTCCGTTACGTGTGGCGCACCGCGCCGCTGCATGCGCTGATCCTTTTGATTGGGCTGGTCAGCTTGGTCGCCGTGCCCTATTCCGTGCTGATGCCGATTTTCGCGGATCGCGTGCTGCATCGCGGCGCGCATGGCCTGGGAATTCTGATGGGCGCGGCGGGAGTTGGCGCGCTGTTCGGCGCGCTCACTTTAGCCGTGCGGCAAAACCTGCGCGGCCTGGGACGCGTCATCGGTCTTTCGGCCGTGGGCTTCGGCGTTTCGCTAATTCTATTTTCGTTTTCGAAATCATTCTGGCTGTCAGTGGCGTTGCTGATTCCCGTGGGCTACTGCGTGATGCTGGAAATGTCGGGGTCGAACACGTTGATTCAGGCGATGGTGCCCGACGAACTGCGCGGACGCGCGATGGCCATGTACACCATGATGTTCATGGGCATGGCGCCAATTGGTTCGCTGCTTTCCGGAGCGTTGGCGCACGCAATTGGCGCGCCACGGACTGTGGCGTTCGGCGGCTTGGGCGCCATCGTTGGAGGGATCGCATTTGTGCGGCGCTGGCCAGCGCTGCGCCTGCAGGCGCGGGAGTTGCTGGTCGCACAAGGAGTGCAAGTGAGCGAGCTCGTACAAAAATGACTTTCCGTTTCATAATCTGCGCCCCGGTTTACCCCCGGGGCGGGGTTGCGAACGGCGACGAAGCGCTTCTGCTATACTGCGCCGCACCGGCCAGGAGTCATGTACACACACAACCTTTTGCATTTCACGCGCCACAAGCGGATGATGAATCTGTGAAAATGTCGACCACGACGCGCACCCGATCCAGCGCCCTCGTCTCGGCGCTTGCAGCCGGCCCCTTTGGCCGCGTCCGCCTCCCAAAACGCCAATTTCTATTCAATACAAATGAACCCTTTTCCCGAAGTGCAAATTTCGCAACTCACACAAAACAAAGCACTTCATTTTTTCTATTCAGTACAAATGAGCGGTCACCAAGCTTCCTTCACGAATCACTGACCACTACGCACCGACAACTGATTTCCAATAGCGGCTCAATCCTTTCACGAACAATTCCACACCACGATTTCTCGTTGCGGAGAGGGAACTGATGTCATCCGTAGCACCATCGAATCGCGAACGCAAAGCCGGCTCGGCCACGGCGGAGGGAACTCTGCGTTATGCGGCGCGATTTCAAGGACGCGCGGCCGCCGGGCATTTTCGCGAGATTCGTGGTGGCCTGGTGCTCTCTTCCATCGGCATCGGAACTTATTTGGGCGAAGCCGATGAGGCGACGGACGGCGCGTATGTGGATGCGGTGGCGGCGGCGGTGCAGGGCGGGATCAATGTCGTGGACTGTGCCATCAATTACCGGTTCCAACGCAGCGAGCGCGCGGTGGGCATGGCCCTGCGCGAGCTTTTCGACAAGGGCTACGGGCGCGATGAGATTATGGTCTGCACCAAGGCGGGATTTCTGACGCCGGACGGCGAAATGCCTGCCGATCCCAATACTTATTTTGCGCAGGAATTTCTGGAGCGCGGAATTTTTCGCGTCGAGGATATTGCCGCGGGTTGCCATTGTATGGCGCCGGATTATCTGGCGGACCAGCTGGAGCGCAGCCGGCAAAATCTGGGACTGGACACGATTGACGTCTTCTACCTGCACAATCCAGAAACGCAATTGAGCGAAGTGCCAGCGGACGAATTCCGGCGGCGGATTCGCGAGGCATTCTTGTTTTTGGAGTCAGCCATCGCGACGAAGAAAATTCGCGCGTACGGCATGGCGACGTGGAATGCATTTCGCGAAGATCCTAAGGCCGGGGGATTTCTGTCGCTGTCGGAAATGGTGAAGATCGCGAAGGATGTGCAGGGCGACGATCACCACTTCCGTTTCGTACAGCTGCCGTTCAACTTGGCGATGCCGGAAGCTTTAACGCGGCCGAATCAGATGATTAACGGTAAGGCGATGCCGATGGTGCAAGCGGCGCGCGACGCGGGGATTGCGCTCGTGACGAGCGCGGCATTGCTGCAGGGACAGCTGACGAAAAATTTGCCGTCGTTCGTTAATTCGGCGCTGGGATTGAAAGACAACGCAACGCTCGCGCTGCAATTCGCACGCTCTGTGCCGGGGCTCACTACGGCGCTGGTGGGGATGAGCCAAGTGCCGCACGTGAAGGCGAATCTGGAATTGGTGGGCATCGAGCCGGCGTCGCGCGAGCAATTCCTGAAATTATTCGAATCGAAAACTTAGGATTTCGCGGGCGCAGGTGCCGGAGCGGAGAACGCGCGGGGATGGCGTTCGTCGAGCCAGTCATCAATCGCCGCGCGAACTTTTTCTAGCTGACCGGTAAAGAAGTGGTCGGCACCTTCGACGAAGACGAGTTTTTTTGGTGCTGGCAGCGCTTCAAAGAGCGCTTCAACATTCGCGCGCGAGCCGAATTGATCGCTGCCACCTTGGATGAAGAGTTTTGGTTTTGCGCAGGCGCGCAGATAAGTCAAGTCCGAGCGGTCCACAGGAATTCCCAAGCCAATCAAGTCCGAAACCCGCGAGTCCGCGCAGCCCACACGCAACCCCACCATTGAACCAAAACTAAATCCCGCCAGCAGAATCGGGCGCCGCGGAAATTCCGTCGCAAGATAATCCAGCGCGGCGCGGACGTCGTCTTGTTCGCCAATGCCGCGATCGTGGACTCCCTCGCTCTGTCCAGCGCCACGAAAGTTGAAGCGCAACACCGGAATATCGCGAAGGTGCAGCGCTTTCGCCGCTTGATACACAACTTTATTGTGCATGGTGCCGCCGAAAAGCGGATGCGGGTGACACACCACAGCGACCAGCGCCGGATCCGCGACAGGCACAGTCCACAGCAGGGCCTCGAGCCGCCCGACGGGACCTGCGATAAAGAAATTGCGATGAAATGTTTCAGCCATGAATTTTGCCAGCGCACCAGTGTAGCGGAGAGTTCGGAGCGGCGCAAAACGACGGTTGGCGCGTCAGGTTTTTCTGGGGACATCCCAGCGGACGGCGACGCTGGTGAGGATAGCGCTCGCTCCTGCCAGGGGATTGGACAGCGGGGCCAAGCTTGACGGCGACGCGGAGTTTTCGACGCGCACGATGCGTGCGGGAATTTCGCCGGCACGCGCCCAATCTTCCCAGGGAATTTTGGCGAGGACGGCGTCGCCCGCGGAATAAATGTGCGCGGATTCGAAGCGAGCTCCGGTGCGCGAAATATTCTCGCTCATGGATTCTTCGGGCCACGGGAAGCCGAGGGCGCGCACGAAAATGGGCAGCGCAAAGCAAATTCTGGAGCAGGCACGGCGTTCGCGATCGGTAGGCCGGGACGCGATCCGCGCGGGGAGTTCCAGCTGCAGCGAGACTTGATATCCCGCGCCACGGCCTGATTCGACGCGCACAACGCGCGCGGGGGTTTCCGGTGGAACTCCGGCGGCGGAAGCGGCGTCGAAGGGAAACACGACCCAGACGCGCGAGCCCGATTCGCAGGATTCGTTGCGCTGCACGCGAATGCCGGTGCGCGAAACGTCGAGCGTGTGCGTGGATTCCATGCGCATGCCCAGCGGGCCACGCCAGCGTACGCGTGCGGGAAGTCGCAACTGGGCGCGAGGGTGTTTGCGCAACCCCAGGAAAGTAGGCGCCAGATTCATGAGCGCCTATCGTAGCCGCAGGCGCGAGACAGGTCAAACTTCGCCGCAGGTATTTTCACGAAGTGCGTATCACGGAGCGGGAGCTGAGCGTCACATGCCATTCTGGACGAAACAGCCTTGACACGCCGGTTGTGACGCGTAATTCCTAACGCTCAGGGCGGACGCGAAAATTTCGGGAACGTTCGCCGGGTGTGACTTGTTGGAAGCGTAAAACCCATTGCGCCAGGGCGGGAAGCGGTGATAGCGTGGCGACATCGCAGAGCTTCGCCGGAGGGTTGATGGACAGCGCCAAAGAACGCCGCGCCGCACGCCGGTTTTCGATGATGCTGCCGTTGAAAGTGCGGTTTTCCAAGGAAGACGACGTCCTGGAAAAACAGGGCGAAACGCGCGACGTGAGTTTTCGCGGACTTTATTTTTTGATTGAAGCGCACGTGGAAGCGGGCGCTCCGATTGAGTTTGTTCTGACCTTACCGCAGCAAATCACCCTCGCGGGAGACGTGCACATACGCTGTTATGCGCGCGTGCTGCGCGTGGAACCGCAGGACCAACGCCGCGGAGTCGCGGCACGCATCGACCGCTACGAATTTCTTCCCGCCTCCGCCTGACGCTACCCGCAAAACAGAGTAGAATCGTTTTTTGCCCGAGGTAGCGGGGAGGGAATATGTACCACTACGATCCGAAGGTGGCGCTGGATGAATTGCGCGATGATGCAGTGTTGCCGCATCCGGTGCATTTGCGCGATATGATTCTGCGGACCAAGCTGGATCCGACGAATGCGCTCGATTTGAATCGCGAGTTCCAGGATTACTTGACGCGGTTCGGCGAGGCGCAGAAATTGGCGGGCGCGATTCTAGACCGGTTGGCGGTGGGAGCGCGGAAAGTCTCGGCGTCGTGAATTATTTGCGCCCTCAGCGGCTGAAGCTGCATTGATGGCAGCTGGTTTGTGGCGCAGCTGAAGCAGTGCCCTGGCGAAACACAGCGGTTATTACGAAAGAGTGGTTGTCACCGTAGTTCAAAAGGCGGGAGAGCAAGATTTCGGATGGCACGACACACTTTACTGATTGACGCGGACGACACCCTCTGGGAAAACAACATCTTCTTTGAGAAAACCATCGAACATTTCATCACGCAGCTGGAGCATTTGGGTTACACGCGCGAATATATCCGGCACATCCTGAACGAAACCGAGAAACGCAACATCCGGCAGCATGGGTATGGCGTGCGGAGTTTTCGCCGCTCACTGGAAGAGACCTACATGAAGCTGGCTGGCAACGCAGCGCGACGCGAGCTGATGCAGGAAATCGCGCGTCTTGCGATCGAGCTGGAGGCCACGCCGCCGCACATTCTGGATGGAGTACCGGAAACCCTCGCGTATCTGGCGAAGCATCACCGCCTGATTCTGCTGACGAAAGGCGAGCCGGCCGAGCAAGCCGCGAAAGTGGAACGCTCCGGGCTGCAGCCGTATTTCGATGCGATTGAAATCGTGCTGGAAAAAGACGCGGGCGTGTACGCGCGCATGGTGGAGCAATTCAAGATCGTGAAAACGCACGGATGGATGGTGGGAAACAGCCCGCGCAGCGACATCAATCCGGCGCTGCAGACGGGGCTGAACGCGGTTTTCATTCCGCACACGGACACGTGGCATCTGGAGCACGCGGAGCTGGAAAGCGGCGCGGGCAAACTGCTGATCCTCACGAGTTTTCGGGATTTGCGCGAACATTTTTGATTTTGCGACCGAGCGGTCCTGTGAAGCATCCGATTCCACTGAAATAGTTTCGGTCTTGCTGCGGCGTGCGACGTCCAGCGCATTTCGCAGAGGGTGGGAGGAATTCATGCCGACAAGCTCAGACGCGAAAGCGAATCCCGAGCCGAAGCGCGTGGCGGTGATGGGCGCGGGCGCGGTGGGATCTTATTTTGGTGGGATGCTGGCGCGCGCGGGCGTGCCGGTGACGATGATTGCGCGGGGCGCGTATGTGGAAGCGGTGCGCCGCAACAAACTTTTCCTGGATACGGTCACGTTTCAAGAGCGGGTGGCGGTGGAGGTTTCGAGCGAGCCATCCGCGGTGCGTGGTGCACACGTGGTGCTTTTTTGCGTGAAGGGGCAGGACAACGAAGAAGCAGCGCGCGCGATTGCGCCGCATCTTGCGGCAGATGCGATTGTGGTGAGCCTGCAGAACGGCGTGGACAATGTGGAGCGGATTCGCGCGGCTGCGGGGATTGATGCGCTGCCGGCGGTGGTTTACGTGGCGGCGGCGATGCCCGAGCCGGGACACCTGAAACATTCCGGGCGTGGAGATTTGGTGGTGGGAGAATTCGCGGGCCGGAGCGCGGGCGCCGAAATTCAGCCGCCGCGGACGGAACAAATCGCGGCGCTATTTGCGTCGGCGGACGTGCCATGCAAAATTTCTACCGATATCTTGGCGGATATGTGGCTGAAATTTATCACGAATTGCGGCGCGAACGCGATATCCGCGATTGCGCAAGCGACGTATGGCGAGATCGCGCAGTATGGCGCGTCGCGGGATTTGATGAGCCGGGTTGTGGAAGAGTGCATTGCGGTCGGGCGGGCTGCGGGCGTGCACACTCCGGGACCTGGTTTCACGGAAAAGTGGCTGACAGCTCTGGGGAAGCTTAGCGCTGCATTTTCATCGACGGCGCAGGATTTGGCGCGCGGGAAACGCACGGAGATTGAATCGCTGAACGGATATATTGTGCGTCGCGGCGCTGAGCTGGGAGTGGCGACCCCCAACAATTTTGCATTGTATGCGTTGGTGAAATTGATCGAGGACAAGGCAGCGCGCGAAAAGCAGGCGCAGCCGGCTGGCGTGGCGCAGTAAATCCCTCGTTACTCGGGGCGGCGGAATTGGAAGGGGATGTGGACTACGGCTTCCAGGTCCACGGGCTGGCCTTCGCGCGACGCGGGGCGGAACGTCCAGCGTGCCAGAGCTTCCATCGAAAATTTGTCGAGCACCGGATCAATTCCGTGCACCAGCTGAATGCTATCTACCGAACCATCTTTGCGAATGATGGCGTAGAGGACTACTTCGCCGTCCACGTGTTGCTTGATTAGCGTGGGAGGATATTTCGGATCCACTTTGCTGACGAGTGACGGACCGGATAGCGTGCCGGTTGGCTTGCGATACGGCGGATTGCCTTCGTCGAGCTCCGCGAAATTTATGACCCAATTCCCGGTGACGCTGGTGAGATTGGGCATGTCAATGTGCAACGTGTGAATTTCCTTGCCGGAGAGAATCACTTCGGGCGGCAGCTTGGGATCGATCGCGCCGATTACCGCGGGGCCGCGATGAGCTGCAGGCGGGGCATCGAGCGCGGGCATCGGCTTCAGATTTAGTTTTGTTGTGGCGCGGCCGGCGGGCGCGAGTCCGCCGTTGCCCGGGTGCGCATTGCCGCCGCTGATGCTGACGGCTGCGGGATTCGATCCGGAGCCTGAACTTGCGTTGGTGCCGCGTCCGCCGCTGCTAGAACTTCCGCCACCCGAACCGCCATTTCCTGCCGAACCATTTTCAGCGCCGCCCGGAGTGCCGGGCTGTTTTCCCTCCGGAGAAATCGCGATCCGCGCCGCCAGATTTCCTTGCGGCACGCTGACTTCGGGAGCGGGCGGGCCCGGCGCGGCGGAAAGCGCGATCACGCGATGCAGACTGTCGTCTCCAGAAGCTGCGGCGCCAACTTCGGGAGCCGCGCCTGTCTCGGCTTGCGTGGCTCGGCGCGCAGCGACCGCTGTGGACATGGGCGCTACGGGCATGCGCGGCTGCGGGTTTATCGAGGGCGAAGCAGCGATATCCAGCGGGCCCGGAGTTTTTTCCTGATTAAGTATTTCCGGCGCGGCGAGATCGTTCACGGCGTGATGCTGCATTTGCGGAGCGGCGTTTGTGGATCCAGCGCTCAATCGGGGCCTTGCGGGCATCTTGGGCGCGGCCCATTCGACGATATTGGGGAGCGGGACTTCAATTTTTGGCGGAGTTGGCGGCGCGTCCGGCTGAATTAAAGTTTGGCGCGGGTGCGTGACGACGGCCGGCTGCGAAAGAATAGTTTGCCGCGGATGAAATGCGTCTGCGCCTTTTTGCGGAAGCGGCTTTGCGGGATCGCCCTTGGGGCTGGGTTTTGGTTCGTGGCCGGGCAACGAGATGGGCGGCAGATCTTCCGTGGGATTTGTCCAGGTCAGTTCGATACGCACCGGCGCGAGATTCGGTGGATTGCTCGCAAGGAAATGCCAGATGGGCAGGAAGAGCAGCCCGATGGCGGCGGCATGCCACAGCGCGGATGCGGTGAACGCGCGGGCGGGGATTTTTCCTTCGATCCATTCGACACGCAGATCGGAATCGGCGGGCAGCTCGGAATTATCCGGCGCGCGCGGACCGCGAAAGAAATCGTGAACGCTGCTGCGAAAATCGTGCCAGGGCGAGCCCCACTCCACGCCGAGATCGAGGCGGGGAAGCCGCGAATGCGAGGGCAGCTCGACGTCGGGCGCGGGAGTTACTTCGGGCGCGATGGGCGGCTCGCTGGGTGGTGGAGTCTCCGGGTATCGTTGCATCACAGGTTGCATAAACCGGGCCATTATACAGGAAGAGGCCCGCAGGAGTTGGATGCAAGCGGGCTAGGCGGCGGCTGCCAGGGTGTAGAAAGAAAGAATGGCGTCGCCCTGTTCGAGCTGGCGGGTACATTCCAGACGAGTTAGAAATTCTGGCAATTCGGTTTTCCAATAGTGTTCGACGATGACGATGCCGCGCGGGGCGATGAGGTGCGACGCGTCGAGGAATGCGAGGACTTCCTCGTAGTCGGCAGTTTTTTCGTACGGTGGATCGAGAAAGATGAAATCGGCGAGCAGGCGGCGGGTGGTGATTTTTTCCAGGCCGCGCAGGGCTGGGGCTTCGATCAGTTCGGCGGCGGCGAGGATGTCGAGGGATTTGAGATTTTCACGGATCAGGCGCGCGGCTTTGGCGCTCGATTCAACGAAGATTGTTTCGCGCGCGCCGCGGCTGATGGCTTCGATGCCTACGGCACCGGTTCCGGCGAACAGGTCAATGAAGAGGGAATCTTCTACGGACGGGCCGAGGACGTTGAAGAGGGTTTCGCGCAGGCGATCGCTGGTGGGGCGGAGGCGTTGTGCGCCTGGGCCTTTTAGTAGACGGCTGCGATATTTTCCAGCGATTACGCGCATGGGTTAGCTCGGATCTGACGTGTGCGGTAAATTGTGACCTTAGCGGCTAAAGCCGGTTCCATTCTACGGCGAATACGGCACGGCTGAAGCCGTGCCCTAACGTAAGACAGTCGTTCTCACGAAAACACTCTAGCCTACGGAAGCCAGTTGATAGCGTTGGCGCCAGCTGGGGCTGACGGACTCCAGGCGCTTGATGATTTCCGCGGCGCGTTGGGGATTTTCTGCGAGCGCGAAGGCTTCGCGGCGCGCTAGCTCCAAGATTTCGTGGTCGCGCAGCGGTTGGGCGACGGAAAAGGCGGCGTCGCCGTGCTGGCGCGTGCCGAAAAATTCGCCGGGGCCGCGCTGCTTCAAGTCCTGCTCAGCGATTTCGAATCCGTTGGAGGTGGCGACCATGGTTTCGATGCGCGCCCGAGCTTCGCCGGTAATATTTTTGCGCGCGACGAGGATGCAGCGTGATTTTTCTGTGCCGCGTCCGATGCGGCCACGCAGCTGGTGGAGTTGCGCCAGGCCGAAGCGGTCGGCGTGTTCGACGACCATCAGAGTGGCGTTAGGCACGTCCACGCCGACTTCGATCACCGTCGTGGCGACGAGGATCTGAATTTCGTTGCGGCGGAATTGCTCCATCACGGAATCTTTTTCGTCATTTTTCAGGCGGCCGTGGAGAAGGCCGATGCGCAGGTCCGGGAAGACGTGTTTGGCCAGGCGCTCGTATTCGGCGGTGGCGGCTTTCAGTTCTTGTTTCGATTCTTCGATGACGGGGTAGACGACGTAGGCTTGACGCCCGGCGGCGATTTCGCGGCGGACAAGTTCCCAGACAGCCAGCAACTGACCTTCTTCTTTCCAAAGCGTTTCGATGGGCGTGCGGCCGGGCGGCATTTCGTCAATCACGGAAATTTCCAGATCGCCGTAGAGCGTGAGCGCCAGGGTGCGCGGGATGGGCGTCGCGGTCATCACCAGCACATGAGGAGACAGGCCTTTGTCTATCAGGCGTTTGCGCTGCAGGACGCCGAAGCGGTGCTGTTCATCCACGATGACGAGGCCGAGCTTTTTGAAGGCCACGGGATTTTCAATCAGCGCGTGGGTGCCGACCACAATCCGCGCGTCGCCGCTTTCGACACGAGCGAGAGCTTCGTCTTTGGTGGAACGTTTGCGGCCGCTGACAATTAATTCGACGCCGTAGCCGGCGGCCTGAAAGATGCGGCGCGCGGAAAGATAGTGTTGCGCGGCGAGAATTTCGGTGGGGGCCATCAGGGTGACTTGATAGCCGTTCTCGATGACGATGGTGGCGGCTTCGAATGCGACGATGGTTTTTCCGCTGCCGACGTCGCCTTCGAGGAGGCGGTTCATGGGGAACGGCTTCTCCAGGTCGGCGGCGATTTCTGCGAGGACACGTTTCTGCGCGGTAGTGGGCTTGAAGGGAAGAATGGCTTTCACGGCGGCGCGCACTTTTTCTTCGCGTACCCGCATGGCGATACCGCGGCGAGAGTGGTCCTGCAGGCGCCGCAGGGCGAGGGCGAGCTGATAGTAGAAAAATTCCTCGAAGATCAGGCGAATTTGCGCGGGGCTGCGGTAGCTGTTGAGAAGCTCGATGCTTTGGTTTTGCGGCGGGAAGTGGGCATAGAGCAGCGCTTCGCGGCGCGCGGGGAAACGGTAGCGATCGAGAATTTCCTGCGGCAGCGGTTCGGGAATGTTGCCGTCGAAATTCGCGAGCACGCTATAGATGATGCGGCGCAACATCCGCGAGCTGATCGCGCCAATGGCTTCGTAGATGGGGACGATGCGGCCGACTTCGGTGGAATCGGCGGCGGCACCTTCGGTGGCGCCAACTAATTCCATTTGCGGGTTCACCATTTCCAGGCGGCCGGGGCGGTAGCGGTCTTCTTCAACTTTTCCGTGCAGGACAAGTTTTTGGCCGTCTTTTAATTTTCCTTCAAGGTAGCCGCCGTGGAAAAAGCGGACATAAACGGTGCCTGAGGCATCGCGGACGGCGACGTGAAAGATGGAGCGGCGACTGCGTTTGAAGCGGACGGTGGTCCCTCCGCCGCCTGTCACTTCAGCGAAAATTGTTTGCACTTGGCCGGGAATTATTTCGGCGATGGGGGTGAAGCGAAGGCGGTCTTCGTAGCGGAACGGGAGATAGCTGAGGAGATCGCCGACGGTGATGATGCCGCGAGCTTCGAGCGTTGCCGCGCGCTGCGGACCAACGCCGTGGAGATACTTCACCGAGTTGGTGAGAGAGATAGCCATTTAAAGGAGTGCCGGTTCTGCGTTGGCGGTTGCACCACTTTTATACCATCGGTTGCGGGGGCTCGGTTGCGTTCCGCGCGAGAAGGCACGAGATTGAACGCCGAGCGCGATAAGGAAAAAAATGAACTCATGGGGGGATCCGATGCGTATTAGGAGAGAGGGGCCGAACGGCGGGCGAGCGCATGGCCGTGAGCCTGCGGAAGTGGCGAGAGCCGTGCAGTCTGTGGAAATGTTGAGAAATAAGCGGATCCAGACGTTTCTGCGGCGAGCGCTGCTTATGCGTAAGCGGCTTCCTTGCAACATTTTAGGTGGAGAGCGCATCTCAAATTGAAGGTGGAACTTGGACCAGTTGTCCGATAGTGGGAAAACGACGTCCGGCGATGCTCACCAACGGCCACAGCCGCCGTCTATCTTTACGGTACCGACCGAGCGGGTTGATACCGGAACTGGCGGGATTCACGCTCCTGGTTCGGGTGGCGCGGACCGGGACGTTACCAGGCAGGCGATAAACACCATGGGGATGAGCGTCGCACTCGACATCGAGGCGCGCCAGGCAGCGGCGGTGAAGGCTGCGGAAGAGCAAGCGCTGGTCCGCAAAGCACAGGCGGGCGACCGCGTGGCTTTCGAGGGATTGGTGCGGCGCTTCGACCGTGAAGTTTTGCGGTTGGCGATGAATCTGGTGCACCGTCCTGAGGACGCGCGCGACATTTATCAGGAAAGTTTCCTGCGCGTTTATAAGAACCTGCACCGCTTTCGATTCGAATGCAGTTTTTATACGTGGCTTTACCGTATTGTGACCAACGTGGCGCTGGATCATCTGCGCCGCCGCACCAGTCGCCGCGAAGATCAGGCGCCGATGCCGGAAGATTCCGAGGGCACGACCAGAGATTTCTTCGATCGCCAGCCGGAGCAGAGAGCCGCGGCGAATCCAGAAAGAAATTTGCTGGGGCAGGAATTGGGCGAGCATATCGCGAGTGCCTTGAACCGGCTTTCGCCGCGCGAGCGGATGGTCTTCGAGATGAAACATTATCAAGGGTTGAAATTGCGTGCTATCGGGGACATGCTAGGCACGTCTGAAGAGACTGTAAAGAATTCGCTATTCCGGGCGACGCGAAAATTGCGCGCGAGCCTGGAAGGCATGCGTTAGACGGAATCAGGTCAGCGAGGTCGGAAAGAATGCGGGAAGCAGGAATGGAAGAAACGAAGAGCCCGGCGTGCGAGGAATTTGAGCCGCGGTTGATGCTTTTTGCAGCCGGGGAACTGGACGCTTCGGAATTCGCGGATGTGAACGAACATCTGCAGCATTGCTCCGGATGCAACCTGGCGCTGACGCAAGATAGTGAAATGCTGGCGCTGCTGGCCGCGAAGCACACGGAACCGGATGCGGCGCTGCTGGCGAGTTGCCGGGCAGGCCTAGTAGACATTTTGGATCAGCAGGAAGAGAAGAGTTGGCTGCGCCGTACGATTGGCGCGCTATTACCTGCGAGTTGGATTTCACCGCAGCCGGCGTGGAGCGCGGCGCTGCTGGTGCTGATCGGATTCTCAGTGGGAATGCTGGGGCCGCGATTCCTGCGCAATTCGACAGGCAAGGCTGGCGGGAGTTCTTCTGTTGCTTCGAATAATTCGGCCGCGGAGGTTCCGGGCGTTGTGACTGCGGACCCGGCTTCCGCAAGTTCTCCCTCCGCTGGACTCAGTTCCCTGGATATGCACAGCGCAAGTGTTGCAGGCATCAACGTATTTCCCGCCGAGGACAACCAGCCACCGCAAGTGCAATTGCAATTGAACGCGCGGCAGCCCTTTACGGTGCGCGGCACGGTGAATGACGACGATGTGAAGTTTGTGCTGATGTACATCCTGCGCAATAGCCAGCGGTTCGACCCCGATGTGCGCCTGGATGCGGTGGATTTGCTGCGCACGCGGAATAACGATCCAGATGTGCGGTCGTCGCTGTGCAACGCCGTGCATAACGATCACAATGCGGCGGTGCGGTTGAAAGCGCTGGAAGCTTTGAACGGCGCGGAGCCCCAAGACATTATTCGGCAGACTCTTCTGGATGCGCTGGTGGACGATCAGAATCCCGGCGTGCGCGTGGAAGCGATCAACGCGCTGCGCGACATGGCCTCCAAGGGTCAGGTGAATGCCGACGAGCATATGCTGGCGGTATTGCACGAGCGGATGGCCAAGGATCCCAACACCTACATCCGATTGCAGAGCGCGGAAGTAATTCGCGATCTGGGCCCGCGGCAAAAATTCTAAACATGAATAGAGCGCCGTATTTCCCGCGAATTCGGCAGAAGATCGCGGCAGGGTTTGGTGTGCCTGCCGGGATTTTCGCGGCGGGTATCGCTTGCGCGATGCTGGCGACCTTGCCGCTGTCTGGTTCGGCTGCGGCGGACGGCGCTGACAAAGCGAGAAACGAGCGGCAGGATCACGGCGGGCCGCGGGTTAGCTCCGAGCTGACGGGCAGCGTGGCGGCGCGCGATGGTCAGCGGCTGCACCTGGTCACTGATCTGGGCAACATCATCATCAAGACGCAGAATTCCGGGAAAGTAGACTACAAAGTTCGCCTGCAAGCAGACGCGTCGCAGAAAGACGCGCAACAACTCCTGAAAAAGTTTATCGTCACGGCCAATACCACGCCGGAGGGCGTGTATTTTCGCGGGCAGAGTCTGGGTCGCCATGCGAGCGGGCGTTTGTGGGTGACCGTGGAAGTGAGCGTTCCGAGAAATTTCAATCTGGACGTGCAGACGGGCGGCGGAAACATTGAGACCGAGGACATCATCGGTTTCGCGACTCTGGCTACTTCCGGTGGAAATATTGTGATGGGGAATGTGGGCGGAGCCGCACACCTTTCCACCGATGGCGGGCACATCACGGTAAAAAATGTGGCTGGGGCCCTGGGCGCGAGCACCGGCGGCGGGCACATCACCACCGGAGCGATTGCCGGGGGCGCTGTGTTGCACACCGACGGAGGGCACATCCGCGTGGCGTCGGTAGAAGGGTCGGCGCGTGTTTCGACGGGCGGCGGCAATGTTTCCGTTGAACGATCGGGCAGCGAACTTGTCGCAGAGACAGTGGGTGGACAGATCGAAGTGGGCGAGACCGCGGGGTTGGTGCAGGCGAAGACGGGCGGCGGAGGAATTCGCGTGGTGCGAGTTTCCGGGCCAACGAATCTGGAAACCAGCGGCGGCAGCATTTACCTGACGGAAGTGGATAGCCCGGTGAAAGCGTCCACTGGAGCCGGTGCGATCACAGCGTGGTTTGTGACGCCGGGGAAAATGCCGGGGCGATGTGAGCTGCAATCGGGCGAAGGCGACATCGTTGTGTATATCCCGCGGCAATTGCCGGTGACGATTGACGCGCAAGTGCAATCCGGGGACGGGCATCACGTGATTTTCGATCCGGCATTTCTGGCGAAAATCAACCGGGAAGCGGCCGTGAACGGAGACGAGTGGATTCGCACCGAGGGCGCGCTGAATGGCGGGGGCGAAGTGATTCGCCTGCGCACGGTGGCGGGCAACATTCACGTGATGGTGAGCGATACGAACAGGCAAGTTCAGCTTTACAAGCAGCAGATGGAGCAAATGCAGCAAAATTTGGAATTGCAATTGCGCATGCTGCAGCAGCAATCGCAGCAGATGATGGAGAACTCGCCGTAGGCGGGTTCGTTGCGGCGCTTCGTTGAGAGAAGCGCTCCAGCGCAGAGTGCAGGCGACGACCAGGATTCCGGCCGACTAGAAGCGGCTGAATGTTCTAGTGAACGAGGGTGATTCACTCGAAGGGGGCGTACCGTGCAAACGCAAACTGAAGGCAGAAGTTCCGGCCATGCATCCTGGGACGATCGAATGCGCATTGTGGGAACCATGCTGCGCGGGCTGATTCTGCCGGCGGCGATTGCGTGCCTGGTATTTCCTGCGCGCGCGGCGGACGAGAATTTTCACCAAATCTATCCTTTGGCCGCGGGCGGAAGCTTCGCGCTGGAAAATGTAAATGGATCGGTGCAGGTGGAAGGCTGGAGCCGCGACGAAGTGGAAGTGAGCGCGGTGAAGACGGCTACGCGCAGCGATTCGCGCAACCTGTCGCAGGTGAAGATCGAAGTGGATCAAAGCCATCCCGGACAAGTGGCCGTGCACACGCGCTATCCGCAGGGCGAAGGCGCGGAAGTGGCGGTGGAATATCACGTGCGCGTGCCGTACAGGATTTTGCTGGGCAGCATTGAGACGGTGAATGGCAGCGTCACCGTGCGCGGAGTCGAGGGCGGCGGTGAATTGCGCTCGGTGAACGGCAACGTGGAAGTCTTCGACAGCTCTGGGCGATTCAGCGAGAAGACCACGAATGGCAACCTGCGGCTGGAGTTGCGCGAGTTGATGAGCGGCGGCCCAATGAATCTGGAAACGGTGAACGGCTCGGTAGTGCTTGGACTGCCCGAAGGCGCGCGAGCGGATCTGAAAGTGCTGGCGATGAATGGCGATTTTTATTCGGAGTTACCGGTGACTTCCGCTGCGAGCAAGCCTGCGGCGCGCGCGTTCCATGCCAAGCTGGGAACCGGCGGCGGCGAAATTTCGGTGCGAACCATTAATGGTGGCATACGCCTGGTGGTGCAACGGCCGGGCGTCTGACGGGGCGAATTCACCCATAAGCGAGGACGAAGGCTATGAAGCACTTCCCAGGCACGAGCCTGTTTGGCTGGAGTATGCTGCTGGTAGTGGTCGGAATGACGGCTGACGCTTTGCCGGGCCAGACAATGGAACGCGCTCAGCAACAAACCACTAACAGTCCTGCACCAGTTGCTCCTTCCACTTCGATTCCAACTCCCACAACGCCTGTTGCGCCTGCTTTGTCTGATGAGGAGGGGTGCTGGCGGCTTGAACTTCCCTTGGAACAAATCGACAACGCGGTGCGTAGTATAGACAGCAGGATTGACCGGGCGGAAATTGACCGCGCGGTGCAGCGGGAATTGCGGGAAAACCTCGCCGGCCTGAACGAACGAGTGCGGCAGGAGGTGGAAATGAATTCACCCGAGATGCAGAGGCTGCAGAATCTCTCGGTGCAATTGCGGGCCAATCAAGGGCAATTCGAGGCGAGCGCGAACGAACTGGCGACGCGCGCGGCGGAATTGGCGGATTTGGCGCAGGAAAAGAGCGAGGAAGTGCAGGGGCCGAGCGTCTTCGTCAGCAGCGATGAAGATGGCAGCGGCTGGCTAGGCGTGGAAATCGGCGAAGTGACTGCCGAAAAAGCGAAGGACCTGAAACTGACGGCGCAGCGCGGCGTGGTAGTGATGGACGTAGAGCCGGACGGGCCTGCAGCGAAAGCCGGGCTGAAAGAAAATGATGTGATTACGCAGTACGACGGGCAAGTCGTCGAGGGCACAGTGCAGTTTCGACGGCTGGTGCGTGAAACGCCGACGGGGCGCACGGTGGCCTTGGTCATTTCGCGCAACGGCGCGACGCAAAATGTTTCGGTGGAACTGGGTGAGCGCAGCGCCTTTTTCGAGAAGCGGATGAAGGGCAAGATGCGCGATTTCGATAATGCGTTTGCGTTCTCGATGCCGAATCAGGACTTCACGGTGGCGATACCGCCGATGGATTCGCGGACACCGGCACTGGGAATCAACGCCGAGGATCTTTCGGGGCAATTGGGAACGTATTTTGGAGCGCCGGATGGCTCGGGGATTCTGATTCGCGAGGTGCGTTCCGGAACGGCTGCGGCGAAAGCGGGATTGCAGGCTGGCGACGTGATCATTAAGGTGGACGGCAAACCGGTGCGGACGCTGGCGGACCTGCGAGTGGTGTTGCGCGACAAGAGCGACCAGAAATCGGTGGCGCTGGGAATTATCCGCAAGGCCGCGGAGATGAGCGTGACGGTGGGGATTGAAAGGCCGCAGCCGAGTGAATCGAGCCACGTGGTTCGGCGCGCGGAGCTTTAGCCGCCAAATCAGCAATCGTGAACGGGTTGAGGCGGAGACGGTGCCCTACGCTGTTGGGCGACGAAGCCGCCGCATGCGCCCCCAGCTAGTTTCAGCGCATGGGCCAGAATGTATGCAAAAGGTTCCGGCTGCGCGCGCGTCAAGGCAATGTAGATCAGCGCCGCGACCACTCCCACCAACGTCCCATGCAGAATGAAATGGGATTCGATCCGTCGACATACCCAGAGCGCTGCCAGGAAGCACGTGATGAAGGATCCGGGCGGAGCAGTGTAGTGCAGGAAATTGTCGCCGAGACGTGAGCCAAGAGGAACAATTGCGAGAATGAGAGCTACTTCCGCGAGCAGTCCGCCGAGCAAAATTCGTCCCCAGTGGATTTTTGTGCTACTCATTTATCCACCCCCGTGCAGCGCGTAGAACGATTCGCGATTGTAGCTACTAAAGATGCTTCTGGACAACTGTAGCGGTGATGGGATTGGACGCGGATTCGGCGGGCGCGGGAGCTGCTCCCGGGCCTTTTTACTTTGGCGCGAGATTATTCGCGGATGATTTCGGCGTTGGCAGCGGGAGCTACCAGGCGGACCAACTTCGGGCCGTCGAGGAAAAGATCAATCTCGTTGTCTTCGGTTCTTACGCGCAATTCTTGCACTTTCTGACCGTTCACTACCTGCTCGCCCATGGAATCCACGGTTACGGTGCCGGGGGTCATCTCCTGCGGAACGAGCACGGAGAAAGTTTGCTCGCCTTTTTTGTCCCAGTCGTAGAGGCGGGCTAGGAATGTGTATTGGTAATAGAGATTGTCGTCGAGGACGACGACGAGCGGAGCGGCAAAAGTAAATTGCTGGGTGAAGGGCTTGGCGCCTTCGAGGTGCAGTTCAACGGTCGCGGTGACTCCGGCGAAACCTATGGTGGCGGAAGCTTTTTTGGCGCCTTGCGTGGACCATTCGTACCGCACTGGGATGCCGTCCGCATGCACCACGAGATTGCCGGTAACGTGCGTGTTGCCTTTGGGCGACTGAATTTCCGTGCTGCCGTGAGCGGACCAATCGCCACCGTTGGGCGCGATGGTGAATTCTTCCTTGCCGATTTGCTGGCCGCTGACGAGGATTTTGAATGTTCCTTTATCCGCGGCGAGCGGCGCGATGAGCGCATGCGTTCGCGCAGGCAGCATGCTGGCTTCGGAAACGGAGTGGAACGCGGGAAGCGCCGCAGCAATGACTCCGAGCGCAACGGCCAGCGTGACCATCGGCGCGATTTTCGTACTGTGGCGACACGAGGAGGAATTCATTCGGCTCCGTGCGGAGTCTCGATTCATGCAGTCACCTTCGGGAAAATTCCCAGCGCGACGATCTGCTCAACGACGCGCAGGGGCTCGATATTTGACTCCACACGGTAATCCGCGATCTCGTAGGAAGGCAAGCGTTCCTGATAGAGCGTGCGGAAACTGGCTTCGTCGCGGAACAACGGGCGATCTTGAATATGGGCGATGCGCTTGAGCAGCTCTTCGACGGGGCATTGCAGCCACACGAGAACCGCACCGGCCTGACGCAACAGCGCGAGATTCTGCGGCTGCGCGGTGGTGCCGCCGCCGAGGGAGACGACCCGAGGCTTCTGCTGTTCGGCCGCCTCTCCAACGATGCGCTGGAGCTGGGCGTGTTCAATCTTGCGAAATTCCGGTTCGCCGAGCTTGGAAAATATTTCGGGGATGGTTTGCTCCGCGACTTCGACGATGCGTTTATCGAGGTCCACATGCTGCCAGCCGATTTGGCGGCCCAGCAGGCGCGCGACGGTGGATTTGCCGCTGCCCATAAAGCCGATCAGGCAGACGAGCGAGCGCGAGCGGGGCTCAGTGGTCATCGTTATGGTTTTTGTGGCGAACGGGCCAATCAATCACGTTTGAGAATGTTGATTGTACCATCGAAGGAGGTCATCTCAATCTTGGCGCGGCCTTCGTTGAAAGTGCCGAAGAGGGCGTTGCCCCATTTCGGCATGAAGTGATGCTGGTGGGCCGAAGGCGTCAGCTTCGCTTCGTTGTTCACTTTGCCCTTGAGTGAGGTGGCGCTGAGGTCGAAGGAATCTCCGGGCGAGAAGCGAACTTCAATCACGCCGCTGTAGTTCTTCAGAGAGTAAGTGCCGTTGGGTAGAAACTGACCGGTGAAAAGAATGTTGCCGGAAGAGGTTTGCGCCCAGACGTGATAGGTGCGCAGATCGAGCAGGCGAAAATTGCCGCTGATGGAAGAAGCTTCAATGCGGCCGGCGCAACGCATGCATGTGAACGAACCGCCGACGGTTTTTACGGTGAGGTAGCCCGCTGCGTCTTCCAGATCCACGCCCGCGGCGACGGTTTCGACGTTCATATCGCCGAGGACGTTCGCGACACTGACGTTGCCAGCATCATTGTGGATTTGCAGCTCGGCATCTTCCGGGACGTTAATTTGGAAATCGGCGCGCATATCGTCTGGTGCGACGGAATCGGAAAGTTCGCGCGTGGAAACGTCCACGCGATTGCCCATTTGCTCAGCGTCCACTTCGATGCGATCGCTGGCCGGAGTGGAAATTACCATTACTTCGGATTTGGTCCAGGCCTTCACGGTGATGAGGCCGTTGGGATTGTGGATGGTGATGACTGGATGAGCAGCAACTTTGAAATGCTGTTCCTGGCGGCGCGGACCGGCAGCGACGGCGCTGCATAGCAGCAGGCTGGGCACGAGAAGGCCGGCTGTTTTCCAATTAGCCTTGGGAAGCCAGTGCGCCGGAACAAAGCGAGAGGTGCTCATTGGACGTTTTCTCCGCGTTCAGTCATTTGCGTCAGCAGGTCCGCCTTCTGCTGATACGCTTCGTAGAGATAATCCCGCGCCACTTCGTTCTGGGGTTCTTCGTTGACACTTTTTTCACA
>Ga0210390_10001578_pt1 | contig 21546 bp, 14 predicted proteins | sample IncBWH11OmetaG_FD_161050 | JGI IMG/M metagenome (GOLD analysis project Ga0210390, IMG submission 161050) | Forest soil microbial communities from Barre Woods Harvard Forest LTER site, Petersham, Massachusetts, United States - Inc-BW-H-11-O ... | reverse complement strand
CGGGTTCATCGACAGGAACTTGCTCCTGAGCAGTCTAACCGCGTCCGCCTCGCCGCATTTCGACACGGCACGCCCCTGCTTGTACCGCGAAAGCTTAACCGTTCGCCGGCCGTCACGCGAATTGCGATTTGAAGATTTTGATTCACCACAAAGACACGAAGACACAAAGAAGACGGGATTTGAACAGGAGGTAACAGAGGCAACAGAGAAAAGGCAGCCATCAAAATCTCTGCGTCCCTCTGCGACCTCCTGCTTAAGCCTTGTCTTACCTTAGTGCCTTCGTGTCTTTGTGGTGAACTCTCCCGTCCGCATCGACACGCAGAGCATCAATCGTCACATCCGCAGACTCCCCCAGCTGACGCTGGGGGCTCGGTAACCGCGCGCTCTACGCGAGGACGTCGCGAACGACAGTCCCCTCGACGTCCGTCAGGCGGAAGTCGCGGCCGCTGTAGCGATAGGTCAGCCGCGTGTGCTCGATGCCTAATAGGGCCAGCACGGTCGCGTGCAGATCGTGGACGCCGACTTTGTTCTTGACGGCTTTGAAGCCGATTTCGTCGGTTTCGCCGTAGGAGACGCCGCCTTTCACGCCGCCGCCGGCCATCCAGGTGGTGAAGGCGTGCGGATTGTGGTCGCGGCCGGTGCCGCCCTTTTGCACGATCGGCAGCCGGCCGAATTCGCCGCAGCAGAGCACGAGCGTCGAGTCGAGCAAGCCGCGTCCGGCCAGATCGGTCAATAGGCCGGCGATTGGGATGTCGACCTCGCGGGCGAAGCCAGCATGATTCTTGACGATGTCCTGGTGGCCGTCCCAGCTGCGTTCGTTTTCCATTCCGCCGCTATAAATCTGCACGAACCGCACCCCTCGCTCGACGAGGCGGCGGGCGATCAGGCATTGCTTGGCGATGTGGGTGCACCGCGGATTGTCGAGCCCGTACAGCCGCTGCGTCGCCAGCGACTCGCGTTCGAGATCGAGGCACTCGGGAGCCGCCATCTGCATGCGATACGCCAGCTCGAAGCTTTCGATTCGCGCGGCCAGCTCCGAGTCGTCGGGCGTTTGGGCGAGGTGCCGCTGATTGAGTTTCTTGAGCAGGTCGAGCTGCGAACGCTGCTCGCGATCGGTAACCCCCTGCGGCGGAAAGAGATTGTCGATCGGCGCGCCCTTGGGTTTGAGCACCGTCCCCTGGTAGATGCTCGGCAAAAACCCCGAGCCCCAGTTTGACGCGTTCCCCTTCGGCAATCCGCGGCCCAGCGTGTCGTACATCGTGACGAAGCCGGGCAGGCTGCGATTTTCGCTGCCCAGCCCGTAGGTCACCCACGAGCCGACACACGGAAAACCCATCCGCGACATGCCCGTGTTGATCATGAACAGGGCGGGCGAATGGTTGTTGGACGTCGTCCAGCAGGAATGGATGAAGGCCATCTTGTCGACGTGCTGCGCGATGTTCGGAAAAATCTCCGAGCCCCACTTGCCGCTCTCGCCGTGCTGCCGGAAGTGAAAGGGCGACTTCATCACCGGCCCGACTTGCTCGGTGAAAAAGCCGGTGTCCTTGTCGAAGCCGGGCAGTGCCTGGCCGTCGCGACGGGCGAGTTCCGGCTTGTAGTCCCACGTATCGACCTGGCTCGGCCCACCGTTCATGAAGAGCCAGATGACGGCCTTGGCCTTAGCCGGAAAATGCCCGTCGTGCGGAGCGAGCGGGTTCCGCGGATCGACGGTCGACGCAGCAGCCTTGCCGAGCAGCCCCTGCTCTTGCAGCAAACCGGCCAGGGCCAGCATGCCAAAGCCGTTACCCGCGCGAGTCAAAAACTCGCGGCGGGATTCAAACGACAGGCTGGGCGGGGCGAAGAAGCGCGGCAGGGTTCGCATGTTCGTTCCGGGTGGGCCGTTTTGGCCGAGTCAATCGACGTACACAAATTCATTCAGGCACAACAGCACCTGGCAAAAGTCGAGCAGCGCCGCCTCGCGGGCCGACGAGTTGCCAGTCGCTGCGTACGGATCGGACTCGTGCAGCTTGAACTGATGTTGGATGAAAGCGGTCGAGTCGGTGAGTTCGTCCGGTTGCGGGTCGCGGCAAAGGGCGATCCGGTATCCGCGGCGGACGGCCTCGGCGGTCGATCGGTCGAGCGCGGGCAAGAGCCGGCGAGCGAACGCGCGGGCGTCGGCCCGGACGTTGGCGTTGTTGAGCAGCAACAGGGCCTGTGGGGCGATTGTCGTCGACGGCCGGTCGCCCATGCTGCTGAGCGCCTCGGGTGCGTCGAAGACCTGCATCATCGGCACCAGTTCGCTCCGCTTGACCGTGAAGTAAATGCTACGGCGGCGCTGGGCCTCGTCGAGCGAGCCGGGACCGAACATCCGCTCATCGAGCCGATTGGCACAGGCCAGGAGAGCGTCTCGCACAACCTCGCCCTCGAGACGCCGCTTCTCGTGACGCCAGAAATAGCGGTTGGTCGGATCGACGGTTTCCTTCGCGCGGTCGGCTTCGCTGCTTTCGCGATACGCGGCGCTCGTCAGGATCAGGCGCTGGATCGGCTTGAGCTGCCAGCCGTGACGGATCAATTCGCCGGCGAGCCAATCGAGCAACTCCGGATGCGAGGGTCGTTCGCCCCGCGTGCCAAAATCGTTCGGCGTGGCGACGATGCCGTGCCCGAAATGATGCTGCCAGAGGCGATTGACGATCACCCGCGCGACGAGCTGCCCGGCCCCTTCCTGCGTGTCGGTGAGCCAATCGGCCAGGGCCGTGCGGCGATACGACGTCCGCGAGCCCTTGGGCGGCTCCGCGGGCCAGTGTTTCTCGCGGTCCGGCGAGCGCATTAGCACCTGCAGGTAGCCCAGCGGCGCCTCGCCGCTCTTCTGGTTCACGTCGCCGCGGGCGAGGAAATAGGTCTGCTTGAAGAAGTCGTCTCCCTGCGTATGCAGGCGGACCGCCGGGAGACCTTCGCTGGCGATCAGAGCCTTCAATCGCTGCGAGTGTCCCGGCTCGGTTGGCAGCACGACTTCCGTGCGGACGGTGGTGGTAAAGGCCGACAGCAGGCGGTAGTAGTCGGCCTGCGGGATCGGGTCGAACTTGTGGTCGTGGCAGCGGGCGCAGCCGACCGACAGGCCGAGGATGGCGTTGCCGGTGGTGGCCAGCATGTCGTCGAGTTCGTCGTAGCGCTGTTTTTCGACTTCGTTCTTCGTGATCTGTGTGCTGTGGACGCCGGCAGCCAGGAAGCCGGTCGCCATCAAAGCCAGGCTGTCGTGCGGCGCGAGCTCGTCGCCGGCCAATTGCCAGCGGATGAACGTGTCGTAGGGCAGGTCGTCGTTAAACGCCCGGATCACGAAATCGCGAAAGTGATACGCAGTCGGCCGATCGTAATCGTGCTCGAAGCCGTGGCTCTCGGCGAAGCGGGACAGGTCGAGCCAGTGCCGCGCCCAGCGGTTGCCGTAATGCGGGCTCGCGAGGAGCCGATCGACCAGAGCAGCGTACGCTGCTGGCGATGGACTCGCCTCGAACGCGTCGAGATCCGCGGCCGTCGGCGGCAAGCCGATCAGATCGAACGTGACCCGCCGCACCAGCGCTCGCGGACTCGCTTCGGCATTCGGCGCCAGCTTGTGGCGACCGAGCGATTGCTTGATGAACGCGTCGATCGGATTGAGCGACCAGGATTCCGCGGCTGCCACGGGTGGTCGCGTGATCTTGAGCGGCTGAAACGACCAGAAGTTGCGGAACTTCGGGTCGACCTTGCGCGCGGTCCACGATTCTTTCGGCTTGGCCGTCGGCAGCAGTCCCTCGTCGTAGGGGGCTCCGTGATCGATCCAGGCGGCGATCTGTGCAATCTCGGCCGGGGACAGCTTGGCGGCGTCCTGCGGCATGTAGGGCTCTTCCGCGTGCGTGATCAGCCGATAGAGGCGGCTGCGCTGCCCGTTGCCGGGGATCACGGCCTTACCGTTCGTTCCACCGGCCAGCAGCCCCTCCCGCGTCGCCAGGTTGAAGCCCGATTGGACCTCGGCTTCCCCCCCGTGACACTTCAGGCAGCGAGCGACCAGCAACGGCCGGACGTGCCGGGAAAAGATCGCGAGGCCGTCGGCCATTTGCCGGGCGTGATCAGCGGAGACCGCGGCGATCGAGGGGGATGTGGCGGGCGGCCGTGCAACTGCGGTCGGGACGACGCCCCCAACGCGGACAACGGCCAGGACGGCGATCCAGATTGCCGACTGGCGGCTCGCCGGGAAGTGAAATGAGCCCGATCGCGTCATCGTCCCTCGCTCAACACCGCATCGCTCGACGGATAAGCAAACTTTTATTCTACTGAAGCTTGGCGAGGTCTGACAACGACTGCGCACGCGTTGCTCGTTCCGAGAGTCTGCCGCCGACCGAATCGTCACCTTGCCATCTAGGGGGAGCTCAATGGCATACTTTTCATACGATCCCGATCCCAGCGAGGGAGAGGAGCCTGACAAGCTGAGGGCTTTCCTTCCTCCAGGACAGACCGAAACTGGCCTTCGGAATTGCATCCAAATGTGCTGGATGTCACTTCCAGCGAACAAAAGGAACATCGACGAAGTGGAGCGGGAGGTGCGACGAATCGTCGATCGGATTTTCATGAATATGCGTGAGGACGAACAGCAACGTTCCGAGTAACTCGCAAAACGTACACGACCGCGGAGCGGTCTGGCCGCCCTCAGGTCAGGAGCATCCCAGCCATGTCGCAGCGAGCGGGCGCAAAACTGTTGTTCGCGGCGTTCCTCCTAATACAAGCGGGCGGAGAGCCGACCGTTCGAGAGTGTCTGGCCGCGGGTGCGATCGGGGAAACATCCACGGCACCGCTCACGCTGCGCGCGCGGACGCGTGTCGAGACCAAGCCCGGCAGCGGACAATTCAACGCCGTCACTCAGCCGCTCTCTTGGGATCCGTCCCGCACGGCAATCGTCGTCTGCGATATGTGGAATCAGCATTGGTGCAAGGGAGCGACGCGGCGAGTCGCCGAGATGGCGCCGCGGATGAACGACGTGCTCGTCGCGGCCCGCAAGCGCGGCGTGCTGATCATCCACTGCCCCAGCGACACGATGAAGTTTTACGAAGGGACCGCAGCGCGCGAACGGGCCCGCCGGGCTCCGCACGTCGCCACCAAGGGCGCGCTCAAAAAGGGCTGCGGCGTCGATGGCAAGCGCGAAGGCCATCTGCCGATCGACGATTCCGACGGCGGCTGCGATTGCGAGCCGCACTGTAAGCAGGGGAGCCCGTGGACGCGCGAGATCGCGTCCCTGAAGATCGAGCCGCCCGACGCCATCACCGACAGCGCCGAGGCCGTCTATCTGATGAAGGAACGGGGCATCGAGAACGTGATCGTGATGGGCGTGCACGCCAACATGTGCGTGCTCGGCCGCCCGTTCGCCATCCGGCAGCTCGTCCAGCAGGGTTTTCATGTTGTTCTGATGCGCGACCTGACCGATACGATGTACAACTCGCGCTCGGTTCCGTTCGTGAGCCACTTCACCGGGACAGATCTGGTCGTCGAGCACATCGAAAAGCACTGGTGCCCGTCGATCACCAGCGCCGATTTTCTGGGCGGCAGAGAGTTCCGCTTTTCGGAGGACCACCGGCCGCGCGTGGTCATTGTGATGGCTGAGCCCGAATACTCGACGGATCAAACGCTGCCCAAATTCGCGGCCGAGGAATTGGGGAAGGAGTTTCGCGTGAGCCTGGTGTTCGGCAGCCAGACCGATCCGGCCGACCTGCCGGGGCTCGAAGCGATCGCCGACGCCGACGCCCTGCTCGTCAGCGTCCGGCGGCGGCCCCTCAAGCCGGCACAGATGAAACTCCTGCGCGAGTACGTGGCCGCGGGCAAACCGGTGCTGGGCATTCGCACGGCCAGCCACGCCTTCTCGCTCCGCGGCGCGAAGCCGCCGGCCGGGCTCGAAACTTGGGAATCGTGGGACGCCGACGTCTTCGGCGGGCATTACGCCGGGCATCACGCCAACGGCATCGAGGTCACGGTCACGGCGGCTGACGAGGGCCAGCACAATCCGATCTTCAAGTTGTGGAAGACCGGCGAACCGAAGGCGACGGTCAGCTCGCTCGTCGGGCACGGCTCGCTCTACAAGGTCCGCCCGCTAGCCGGCACGACCTGGTGGCTCTTGTTGGGCCACATTCCCGGCCAGCCCGAGGAGCCGGTGGCCTGGATGAATCATCGCGTCGACAATGGCTACTCGTTTTACACGTCGCTGGGCCACCCCGACGACTTCGCCGAACCGGCCTTCCGCAAGCTGCTCGTCGCCGCACTGCACGTCCTGACGCGGTCGCCATAGTTGGGGCTTGAAATTCAGTTGAACCACCAAGACACCAAGACACCAAGAACACCAAGGAAGACCTTAAATCATTTGGTTTTCTTGGTGCCCTTGGTGTCTTGGTGGTTAATCATCCGCGTCTCTTACCAGAAGCGACTACGCGGAGGCGTCGCCCGGCACGAGCGCCACCGCGCGGCACCAGCCCGCGCTGGCCGCTTTGATTTTCACCGGCAGGCACGAGACGAAAAAGCCGTGCGGGCGGCCGATTTGGTCGAGGTTGGCCAGCTTTTCGATCTGGCAGTATTCGCACGTCAGGCCGGCAAAATGGGCCGGCCAGATGTATTTGCCGTCGCCCGTGCGGCGGAAGTCGGCCACCATGTCGGCAAACGGCCGGTCGAGCGTGTAGGCGTCGATGCCGATCACCTTCACGCCGCGCTCCGTCAGCCACAACACGCCTTCGCGTCCCAGGCCCGGCTGCCGGAAATACGCGGCCGAGCCGAGCCGCTGATCGGCCCCCGTCTGCAAGAGCACGATGTCGAGCGGCTGCAGGATATGGCCGATGCGGTCGAGGGCCTGCGACAGATCGTCGACGGTGATGAATTCGCCTGACGCTTTGTGCTGCATGTCGAGCACGACGCCGGGCGCAAAGCACCATTCCAGCGGCACTTCGTCGATCGTTCGAGCCGGGCGACCTGCAGACTGCGCCCCGTAGTGGTAGGGAGCGTCGACATGCGTGCCGGTGTGCGTAATCGCCTCGATCTGCTCGACGGCCCAACCCTCGCCGTTGGAGTAAACGAGATCGGCCGGCGTCACGCCGAAGAACTGCTGCATCTGCGCCAGCCCTTCGCCGTCGTGCCGAACGTAATGAATCTTGGCCGGCAACGGCTCGCTGGCCGCCATGTCTTCGAGTGGCACACTCAGGTCAACCAATCGCAGGCCGGGCAACTGCATGGCAAGATCCACAAGGGGATTAATCTCGGATTCGCCGTTCTGTGGCCGGCTTCGCGACCGAGCATCAACGCGGAAGAATATGGACGACCTCGTCCATGTAGCGATCGGCGGCAGCGGCCGCGTCCTCCGGACTGCCGCCGTTCTGGCGCGCGCTGACGTAGGGCGCGTACCAATCCGACCAGTGATGGGCGGCGTGGGTCTTCTCGTAGTTGCCGTGGTGCTCTCCCGCCTCGCGAAGCAGGTCTGCGAGGGTTGCGACGTCGATCCGTCGCGCTCCGGTCGACGTCCATTCGCGGCCGGGGAGCCGCGTTTTGATCTCCTGCAACAGCCAGCCGTTGCCGTCGGGATCTTCGAACGAGGCAAACGAGCGGTAGGACTGACCTTCCGGGTCGCGCCCGCCGACGCGTGAGTTCTCAAGCGAGCTGAAGGGGCCTCCGGCGAAGTGGAAGACCTCGCTCACGGCGGCTCCGCGCGCGATCAAGTCATCGCGGGCCGCATCAACGTCGTCCACGGCGAGAACCAGGGCCGTCACCGATCCAGGCTTGGGCGATACGACTCCCTTGCCGAAGATGATCGCAGCCGGCGAGCGAGGCGGCGTCACTTGGATGATGCGGAAATCGGTGCCATTCGAGAAGTCGGCGTCGAGCCGCCAGCCGAGATTGACATAGAACGCCTTCGCGCGGTCCACGTCCGAGACGCCGAGCACCACGACTTCGAGCTTCAGGTCGACCGGTTCGAGCTTTTCGCTTTTGGTCGTTGCCATGACTTCTCCGAGGTTAGTCGTGAAAAATGGGGGCTCCCCACGGTGCGCCCGTCGCGCCTCCATCGACCATCAACTCGATGGCGTTGATGTAGGAGGAGTCATCCGAGGCAAGGAAAAGCACGGCTTTGGCAAGATCTTCCGGCTCACCCCAGCGGCCCAATGGAATCCTGGACGAGAAGGATTCGGCCAGTTTGGCGGATTCATCTGCAGATATAGAATCGCGTGACCCGCGATGCCAAATGGGAGTCTTCGTCGCGCCTGGCGCCACGACGTTCACACGAATGTTGCGCGGTGCAAGATCGGCGGCGATCGAACGCGCCATCGAGACAACGCCGCCCTTCGTAGCCGCATAGGCGGCCAGACCGGGTTGGCCCAGATAGTTGTGTACCGATCCATTCAAGATGATGCTGCCGTTCTCGTTCAACAAAGGGGCAGCGGAATTCACCGTAAAGAAAGCGGCACTGAGGTTGGTGCGAATGACATTCTCAAAAATCGCCTCGTCGGTCGAGCCGGTCGGGGTCCGGGCGGAGATGCCGGCATTGGCGAAGACGATGTCCAGCTTGCCGAAATCCCTGGCAAGATCCACGAAGAGTCGCTTCCGGTCGTCCGCCACGGTCACGTCGGCGCGATAGCCGCGCGCGTTGGGTCCCAGTTCGGCGCCCGCTTCATCCAGCGTCCTCTGGTCCCGGCCGGTAATCGCGACTCGAGCACCTTCTGCGACGAAGAGGCGGGCCGTGGCCAGGCCGATGCCGCTGTTCCCGCCGGTGATGAGAGCCTTCTTGCCTGTGAGTTTCATGATTGTTCCCTGATGACTGGCGCATCAACAATGCCCGGTCCACGATGCATTCGTTAGATGCCGAGCTACCGAAATAGCGACGCCAGAACGCGAAGGCTAATCCCTCTTCTTAAGGTACTTTCGTTTGTTGGCTTCGATTGTCTTTGGTTCGCCCTGCCACCACTCGCCACTGCCGCCCTGTCGGATGCCTTCAATCGTGTCTTGCGCTTTGAAAGCGTCCAGCACCTTCTCGTTGCCGTCCGAGGATTGCAACGGGTCCAGTCCACTGGCCGCATAAAAATACATTTGGTTACCCCCAATCTCTTCCTTGGTTGACGCGACAAATTCGATGGCGATGTGAAAGCCGCTCGGGCTATGTTCGGCCCACCGATCAAAGATATAGCCGTAATGCACAGAGATACTGTTTAAAATGGGCCAGATTCCGCCCTCCTCCTTGAGCTTCTCGGACGTCAAGAGCGCATCGAGAATGGAGCCCTTGGGATACCCTCGGTCTTGCACGACCTTTGCATACGGGGCCGCAATTTTCGAGACAAGGACGACGTCGGCAGCGTAGAGCTTCCCGGGCTTTGCAGGGAACCGTCCGCGATCGAGGTTGCGGGCGGACAATTGAAATTGAAGGTCAAGTGAATAGCCACTCGGAAAAACGACCGCGTTTCTTTTTGCCAGATGATGGCTGTGGACCGCGTCTCCATTTTCCCAAGCCTTGACGACGGTGAAGCCGTGCTTCGCCATCAGTTTCTGGATGTCCGACCAGTCCTGGCCCTTGAGGAGCGGCGGTGCAAGCAATGACGCTTCGCGCAGGAACACGTGGTAGGAGTCGGTCTTGAGCTTGAGCACTTTCTCAATGGCCTCAGACATTTCCTGCGGCGATGCCTTCTTCTTTTTGGATCCGGCCAGTTCGTTCTCGGCACGGCTCTCCACTCCCCGCAGTCCACAGGAGAGGAACGCCGACATCAGGCAGAGAAGCGTGAGGGGTCTCAGGTGCACGTTCGACGTCATTCGGATCCCTTTTGGGCCGCTGCGTTCCCGGGGTCGAGTGCGAGTGCTTTCTTGAAGCACACGCGCGCTTCGTCTTTCCGGTTCAAGAAGGCGAGACCTTCGCCCCGCAAAACGAGTAGATTGACCTGGTTCTTGATCAAGTTCTCCCGTGTGGCGGGCATCCCTTTGGGAACTCCCTTGCTCCACTCGTCAGGATGATCGAGCAGCCGGGCCATCATCGCCGCCCCCACGCCGAGCTCGCGCTGCCGTTGCTCAGCGGCATCCGGCATGATTTCCACACCATTGATCTTCAGGCCATGCAGCTTGGGAAGCACGCTCGCAAGAATGGCGTGCGAACCGACGTCGTCCGGCGCGAGCCGCAGTCGCTGCAGGGAGAGAAAATATCCGGCCAGAGGGTCGAGCTCGGCGAGTTTTGCGCCGCCTTGCAGGTCGGCGGCCGAGTATTGCCGTGCCAGCCTGTCGGCGCAATAAACTTCCGCGCGGTTCACTTTCGAGTTGGACTGCCAGGCAATGACTCGCACGGCGTGCAACTCCGCGCAGCCGGGATCGATCATCAATCCGCGGAGCGCGATGCGATCGGCCCGTTGCGAATCATAGAAGACGGCTTCGACGCGCGACCAAAGGTAATAGATTCGCGGGTCGAGCGGATCGAGTTTGAGGGCCAAATCCTGGACATTCGCCACGCGCGGCGCCTCGGTGAGCCTGGCCACCGCATCGAGTCGATCCGCGGCGGCCAGCTCGCTTGCCGTCGGCGGCCGTGTGAAGGTCGTCGTCGTCACCTCGACCATTCCGTTCCCGATCCCGCGACGCGATGTCGACTGCCACGTTTTCGGCAGGCGCAGCCGCTCGGCGCTCAACAAATTCTCGCTGCCGCGGACGCGGTTGTACTCGGCGTAAATCATCAGTTGGAGCGCGTCGATGGGATTGAGCGAGTCGTCGTTTCCCAATGCGGCGCCATTTCCGCCGACAAGCCAATTGAGCCGCGTGGTTTGACGTTCGAGGTCGAAGTCTCGTTGCTTGGATTCGCCGGCGGTCTTAAGAATTTCGATCGCCGGGCGGAGATACTTCGAGAAGACCCGCGTATGCGGCGGATCGGCCATCTTGTAGAGCCATTCTCTCGAACGGAGATCGAGGACCATGTGCGTTTGATTGCGCGTGCCGAGCCCTTCGGCTGTGACTTCGAATTGCCTCGGCAGCCAGAACTCGCTCAACTTGTTGGCGCTGATCTTGGTGACGAGGGGACTGGCGAGCGCTCGCTTTTTCTCTCGCTCGATCTCGTCCACGTAGCGCTTGAACAGGGCCGCTCGACGTCGAATGTCGTCTGGATTCTCCCGGGCGGCCCGCTCGAGCACCGCGATCCCGTCGGCCGCATCCTCGGCTCGCACCTGCTCGATCCGTCGCGCCCACTCTGCCAGTTTGTCGATGGCGGCTCGGATTTCCTCATCGCTGCGGCCGTCGCGGACCATGGCCCGCAGCCCAAGGTCGATGCTCTCGGCCTTTTGGGCGACCGCGAGTGCGTTGAACGTCCCGACTTGCTCCGCGGGCGAATCGAGCGGGATTGGTCCATCGGGGAACTGGAATGCCTCGATCGGCGAGGGAGGCGTGGTCTGGTAGCGCATGTAGAGTTGCACGCCGAGTGCCGGCGCCCGTTTCGAGAGCGCGGCTCCATTCACGGCGTCGATGGCGATGAAGGCGCCATGCGGAAGATCCATGACCGCGTCGTGATCGCGGAGCGCGAACATCCGCCAAACAAGCCGGCCCTTCGTCGCGTCCGTTTCCTGATCTTTGAGCGGCGCCCGAAAGTTTCGCAAAAAACTATTCAAGGGATAGGAAGTCGGCTCGCTGTCGCCGTCCGCGAGAACCGGCTTTTCGACTCCCGGCCGGATCAATTGCAGATACACCTGGTCAGGATGGACAGTCGGGGCCAAATCCCAAAGACGGCGGATCGCCTCATCGGGTGGAAGGACTGTTTCGGGAACGGCGACCGGCGCCTCGGCAGTTTCGAGGCGATAGGCGCTAGTGTGGATCGTGTCGTGCTCGATCCGAACCTCGAGCCCGTTTCCTGCGCCCCCGTTTCCTGCGCCAGCGGGGCTGAAGAACAGGAATCGCGCGCCGCTGGGCCGCATGCGAGAGCCGCCATAAGCGCCCCACAAGTCGATGCGCAAGAGTTCCGCCGCAGAATTCCAACCGACCGCCGCCGCGCGGGCTTGCTTGCGAAGTTCCCCGAAATCTTCCAGGATGCCCGCCGCGACAGGAGCGCTGGCCGAAGTCGGCGATGGAGACGACGGATTCGCCGGCGGGGCCGGCATCGTTTGGCCGGACGGCTGTGTTGCCTTCATCGGCGTCGCATTGCCCGGAACTGCTTTGGCGCGCTTCCAAATGACTTCCTGGCCCGCCTTTCCAGTCATTGAAATCGTGTCGGCGTCAACAAAATGAAATGGCCCTTCGTCCAGCGGGCCGGCCGCCGTCGTGGTCTTCCAATGCCCGTTCGCGGCCTCGAGCGTCCCGGTAATAAAGGGTGTCGGCTGTCCTTCGATGTAGGTCGACCATGTTCGGCCGTCCGTGACCCACACGAATGAGACATTATTGATTTTCCCTCGCCACGTGCCTGCGAAATCCTTATTCGCCGTCGGCTCTGCAGGGGGGCCGGCATTTGCCGGGGTCAGCGAATGCGCCGCGATCCCGAGCAGCAACGTCAGGCAGATCGTCTGCGGTGAGCGTGTAGAGGAGAATCGTGCCGTGTTCATGATCTCTCCCGGGGATGAGCAAGAGGCAATCTGTTGTTATGAGCGGTCTGGTCGCGGGCCAACTCGAAAAGCGTAGGCTCGCGCAAGCACTCGCTGCGCGTCGGCCAAAGCGAAATTCGCTGGATCGGGGCTCCGCTCGAATCGCTCGAATTCGGCGACGGCTGCGTCTTTGCCGGCGCGGTACGAATTGAGCAGTTCCTTGGTCTGCTTGCGGAGTTGGGCAAGGCTCGGCTTAGGCGGGAGAGTGCGCGTGGGGGCAGAGTGAGAAGACATGACGTCCTCCTTTCCGCGGCTGCTGGCCGCATGGCTCGGTGTCCGCGTCGCGAACCGAAAGAAGGTACGTTGGCAATCAATAGCAACGCATGAGTCAGGTAGGCTCAGCCTTTTTCGCGAACACAGCAGCGCCCTGAACGCTCGCGTCCAGTTTACCAAAGCGCGTGCTTTCGAGCAGTGTGACGTACGGGAAAGCGGACTGAGCCGGCTGCCGCGACCTCGCCGAGAGAGAGCACCTTCCCGTGCCTCACCTGTCGCCGCGTGGCACAGGTGGGCGCGGATCGATCAGGGACTCTAAAATGCCTGATTTGTGTGGCAGCTAACAATCATTTGGCAAGCCACGTTCGTACATTCGTTCATCGCTCGCGGCCTTCTGTCACGTCAGTTGGAAAGGCAGCGGAAGATAAAAAGAGCGTCTCGTGCCCGGTCTTCGCGTTAATCCGAGGGACATCACGATGATCAACCGTTTCGTCTCGCCGATCGTGCGGCCAGTCATTTTTCTCTGTGTGGTCGCGGCGGAACTCGGTTCTCCGGTTATGGCGCAGAGATCGCTCCCTCCGGCCCTCAATCCCGTCACTTATAAATCTCCGTCTGGCAGATACGCCCTGACGGTCGATCCGAGCGACATGTACGGCTGCGGTCCGGCGGGCTATCGCTGCGCCAAGGATGGGAAAACGCTCTGGTCCAGTGAGCTCCCTTTCACCCTGTATAAGGCGGGCATCACCGACGCCGGAGTCGCCGGCGGCTACGGCTACACGCATGGTCCGAGCGGCTTCCTGGGCCGCGGTCCAAGCGAAGGTCCCGGCGAATTTCTCGTTGTCATCCTCGGTCCGGATGGCAAGATTCGACTCAAGCAGGCAGTCAAACGCGCGGAGAGCCGCTTCCTGCATGGGCCGACTGACCCCGTCGCAAATGGGCTCATCTTCGATGAACGGAACGATCGAATCGTCGTGCGAGTGGGCGATCCCGATTTGAATCGGGGCCACGAATCGTGGTGGGTCTACAAAATCTCCGCCGCGTCTCTGACCGGGAAGTTAACGCCGGTCGAGCTCATGAGCGATTCCCAGGCAGCGCGGTGGATTCTCGACGCGAAGCCGATTTCGGGAACTCCACTGACGCTCGTGCACTGGTGGCGATTCGACTTGCGGCGGGACCGAAACAGTGTCGGTGCGCGGTTCACCCTGATTGACCTCAACGCAAAGCCTGTTTGGTCCCTGGAACTCCCGAATGACTACACCGTTGCCGACGATGAAAAGGCCACGGACAAAATCCAGAATCTGATCCGCGAACGCGGCGGCATCTTGCGGAGCGATCAGCCCGGGCATTTTGACGTGTTGTTTGCCGCCGAGTCGAAGCGGGTGACGTTCGAGGTCAAGCCGGACGGCTCGGACAAATGGACTGTGACGGAGGTGGGCCGCACGCCTTTTGCCTTCTCCTCTTCTCCTCCGCCACCGCTGGAGGCTGCGGTGATCCCCGAGCGCGAACTCAAATCGCTCGGCGCGCTGGTCCTTCGCGGCGATCAGGCGGCACCGCGTCCGAGCATTCGCGACGTCCGCAACTTCGTGATTGATGGAGCGGGCCGCATCGCCTTTCTGCGCGAGGACGATGACCAAACGGCGTTCGTGCTTGTGGATCCGATGGGCAAGGTGCCTCGCGAACTCCCCTTGAACATGGAGCCGAAATCGCCCGACTCCCATTGGAGCGGATATGGCTGGGTCGGCGGGGACTTCATCCTCACCCGCTCCGATTTTGGCCCCGACGGAAAGTGCCGAGCGTGGCGGGTCGACATGCCCGCGGGAAAAGTGGAGAGACTGGCAAGCTTCGACTGCCCGCCCGTCGAGCGGCTGCAGGGGTTTGCCGACGGCGCGTTTGTGGCTTTTGCCCGTTTGCGATCGAAGTACACGATGGAAGAATTCGTGATCGGATTCGATGAGCGCGGAAAGCGAACATGGACTCTGAAGGATGATTTCAATGACAAGCGACCGGAAGCGCTCTTCAGCGTGCAGGACGTCGCTCTCACGAGCACGGGCGAGGTCGCCGTCCTGCAGGGGATCATCAACCAGATCAAGTTCTTCGACCGTGACGGCCATTACCTCCGCCAGGTCGAACTCGAGAAGGCGTGGCGAAGAAAACCAAACTATGTCGCACGAATCGGCCGCGACATCGACGGAGGCGTAATCGTCGAGGACTTCCACGGTTCGCCGCCGTTCGTGCGGATGAAACGCGATTGCACGGTAAGGGGCGGGCTGCAACCCAGACATGCGGACGGGCGGATTGTGCAAACTCTCGACGGCATCCAAACGGCTCCCGACGGAAACATCTGGACGTGTGACGGCCACTCGGTGCTGCGGCTCAACAGTTCCGGCGTTGTGGACCGTGTGCTTGGCGAAAGCCCGCAAGCTGCTCAGCTCGCCAGAATCGCAGGGGTCTTCGTCGGCCCGCATGACTGGATCTTTGTGGTCGATTCGCGGGTTGGCTCGATTCATGTCTTTGACACCGCCGGTCAATTCTTGCACGTCTGCCAGACCAAGCCGACTGACTTCAGCGGCGAGATCTGGTTCCCAGCGGTCACTTTTGACGGTCAAGGAACCGTCTATCTGGGACTCGGAGACGGCATGTCTCTGTCTGAAAACAAGCGACGCTATCTCCGCTTCTCCGAAAAGGGAGTGCGGCTCGAACCAGCCGTGCTTCCAGCGGCTGACTGTCACTTTCAAACGGCGACCGGCAACATCGTCGCCCGCGACTACGAAGCAATCCGATTGATTGACCCGGCCGGAAAAACGATCCGGACGATCCAGCGTCGCCCCGACGGAAACTGGCTTGAGCGCCCCGACGCCGCCACGGTGGCGCCAAACGGCGCGATGGCGATTCTTGCGGAGTCCCAGAGCGACCGACGAGCGACGGTCAACCTTTACAAAGCCAACGGCGATCCTGTCCGGACCGTCCTGTTGCCCGAATCGATCGGCAGGTATCTGCACCTGGCGTACGACGGACGTCGAATCGTGGTGACCGGAGAGAGCGGCTTGATCATCTACGATGGCGCCGGAGCCGCGGTCTTGCGCTCGAAGGTCCCCATCAAAGTGCAACAGGGGAGCTTTTATTATCCGTACATCCTAGCCGGCGGCCGGGAGCTGGCTTTGTTCGACGGAAAAACACTGGCCCTTCACCGGTTCGAGATGCCGTGAACAGGCCCAACGCCGGGTGCCATGCCCAACGGCTCGGCGTGGGCATGTCTTCAACCCTGCAGTGTCCGAGGCAACGACGACAGGTCCAGGCGAAGCAGTCCGCTGCCAGGCTGTTCGAGTTCCCGTGCACTCGACCAGGGCCAAGCCGTCGCCGTATCGCACAATTCACTGCGAACCGGATTGGCGTGGAAGTAGTCAACCTCGGCCCAAATTGATTTGGGTTCGGTCAGGTTGAATCGCCCGCGTGCCGCTACTGGCGGGCTGAAGTCAACGGCCGGCTGCTCTCGGCGTTACGGCGCGGGGCCCGTACAATCATCTGCAACAGCCGCGGCCGAGATGACCTGGAGCAGCGTCTATCTGGGAAAATCAGCCAATGGAAATTACTTCGGGTGCAGGTTTTGCGAAATTCATGGCTAATGTCCGCAAGAGGACCCTGGACGTAGCGAACGCGATTCCACCAGAAAAAGAAAGTTGGCGATTGAGCGAAGATAGCTGGTCGCCGATTGAAGTTCTCGCTCACATCGGCTCTATCGAACACGCACTTTGGGGTGCCTCGCTACGGGCGGGCGCGCCTGCCGAACCTGTCGAAACCTTTTCGAGTTTCACAACAATCGCGTCAGCGATTGATTATCTGAAGACGACACGAAGAGATTCCGAGGAGTACTGGACGTCCCTTTCCCCGGAGCAACTCGATACCCAGATCAAAACGCCGACAGGACACAGCATGTTGCGCCGTCGCTGGCTTGCGCTTGCGCCCGAACACGAGATCCATCATCGATCGTTTTTGCACGCATATCGCAAGATCTGGGGGTTACCGAGTCTTCCGCTCTACGGACTTACGTTTCAACAACTCAAGGAACTGACGTCATCCAAAACATAGTCACTGTTCGTTTATTGAGACCGTCCGGCAATTACGGCTGCCAGCGATACGTGGTTCCCGCAAAGCCAGACGAAGGATTCGAGCGGCGACCATGAGGGAGCAGGTTGTCGTAGCCCGTCATTTTGTCGGACGCTGTGCCGCGGGCGGTACGCCGTGCTGTTCGTCGTGGGTGTACGGCTCGCCGAAGTAGGGGAACTCGCCCCGCATGCGCTCGCGATCGGGAGCGACGCCGTCACTGAGCGTCTGGTTGGCCGCGAGAGTCAGCATCACGTCGAAGACGTCATCTCCCAGGGCGCGACCGTTGAACCCGGCGTAATCGAAGGAGGCAAAGGTGCCGATTTTGTAGGGCAGCGTCGTCGGACAGAGAACACCGGCAATCCGTTTCCCGTGCTCGGCAGGGTTACCCGACGTGTTCGCGTACGTGGTCATTGTCCGCACAAACGCCGCGATGGGTTCCGAAAATTGAGCCACATCGTCACACGGCAAGGAGCGGTTGAAGGCTTCCTTGAGATCTTGGCTGTGATCGCTGAGAAAGGCGTGCGTGATCATCGGCAGCCCCCAGCGTGACACCTGGACCTCCGGCGCGTGACCGACGAGTGAAGCAGTCGCCCAGGCTCGAACCGTGCCTTCTCCAAGCAGGCGATTGGGGACTTCCAGCACGATCGCCGAGACGTTCCGATTGGCGAAGGAATTCCTTCGATTGACGAAGGCTTGGGGGTTGTACTTTTGCTCTTTGTAAAACGATGTCATGAAGTCGTGCAGCGCCTCGCCATCGATAGCGAACAGGTCCGGAGCCAGTCCGGCGTAGGCCCGGATCCCCGATCGGCCGACGACTTCGCCGGTTTCGCCTTCGATAAGCAACTCGCCGCCGAGGCCGTGAAGGGCATCCTCGCCGCGTGACATGCGAACCTGGCAGTCCTGGACGTGGCGATGCCCGTTTCCATCGGCATGGCCGTCGGCATGACGCGGTTCGCCGAACCGGAACTTGAACGTCAGCTCCTCCCGCGCGTCGCCGTTCAGGTCGAAGCGGAAAGCGTACAGGCCCTCGTCTCGGAATGTATCCGGTGAGGACAATCCCGCATCGGCGTTCACGGTCATGGCCATCACGGTCGTGCCAGCGGCCCCATCGAACAGATAAAAATCGTTGACGCAGATGCGCGGGTCTTCTCTGGCGGTTGGAGTGTCAAAGTGATGTGACATGGAACACTCTTTCTGCAGGACAGGGACCAGTCGCCTTGTGAACTCGCCGTTAGTGCTTCGAGCTTCGTGCTTCCTTCGTCATTCGTTGTCATTCGGACTTTCGCTCGAGCTTCTTACCCTGCTGATACAGCTCCTCCATTTCAATTAGCGACGCCTCGGCCGGTGTGCGGTTTTGGGCCGCCAGTTGCTGTTCGATGTAGCGGAAGCGGCGTTCGAATTTGGCGTTGCTGCGGCGGAGGGCTTCTTCCGGGTCGATCTTCCAACGGCGGGCGATATTGGCGACGACGAACAGCAGATCGCCCAGTTCGTCTTCGACGCGACCGCGGCGCGCGGGATCGTCGATCGGCACATCCGGAACCGGCTCGGCCTCGACGTGGGCCGACACTTGCGGAATCTCGCCGCCGGGAAATAGTTCGCCGGCCAACTCCGCCAGCTCTTCGCGGAGCTTGTCGAAGAGCATGGCCCGCTCGGGAAAGTCGTAGCCGACGCGAGCCGCTTTCTTCGATAGCTTGGCCGCCCGCGCCAGCTGCGGCAGCGCCAGCGGAATGCCGTCGAGCAGGCCATCGCGTGCTTTCTCCCGTTTCTTGGCCGCGTCCCAATGCTGCGAGACGTCGGCCGCGGTGTGGGCGACGGCCGAGCCGAAGACGTGCGGATGTCGCTCGATCATCTTCTTGGTGATCCGCTCGACCACGTGCACGAGGTCGAACCGCCCTTCGTCCGCGCCGATCTGCGCGTCGAGCACGACTTGCAACAACAAATCGCCCAGCTCCTCGACGATGGCCGCGTCGTCGCCCGTGTCGATCGCCTCGAGCAGCTCGTAGGTTTCTTCGAGCGTGTACGGCTTGATCGTTTCCAGCGTCTGCACACGATCCCAGGGGCAGCCGGTCGGCGAACGCAGCCGCGCGACGACTTCGCACAACTCCCGGAAAGCGGGCCCGAGCCGCGCGGCGTCGGGCGGTTGGCCGGCCACTTTCTCCGCGCGCGGCTGATCATTTGGCGTCGGATTCTGCATGGCGCGGAGTATACGGCTGGCCGGCGGCGGCGGTCAAAGCGGCAGTTTGTCCGGCGCCGAGGGCCGCGATACCATAAATGCGCGACACGACCGCAAATGCGCGACACGACCGCATCGCGGCGCCGCCAGTTCGTCGCCGGCCGGGACGATCGCAAAATCCGCAACCGAGGAGAGCCACCATGGTCCGCCGACTTTCGCTCGCTGCTGTCTGCTTGGGACTCTGCATCCTGCCCGGCGACGGGCGCACCGCTCGGGCCCAGGACTCGAAGCCGGCGGAAACGAAGCACGGCCATGCTGACCAAGCCGCCCTTGAGAAATCGTTTGCGGACACCCTCACGGGCGCGACGCTGGTCGGCCATTTCACGGTGGTGGGACACCCGACCGCGGGCAAGGATCTTGCCGATCGCTACGAGATCGACAAGGCCGAAAAAATCGAAGGGCACCGCTGGCTGATCACGGCGCGAATCAAGTACGGCAAGCACGACGTGAAAGTCCCCGTCCCCTTGGAAGTCTACTGGGCGGGCGACACGCCGGTGATCACCGTCAGCAACGTGACCGTGCCGGGCATGGGCACATTCGTCGCCCGGGTGCTGGTCTACGGCGACCGCTACGCCGGCACCTGGCAGCACGACAAATTCGGCGGCCACATGTGGGGCATGATCGAACGCACGCCCGCGCCCGCACCGTCGACAGAGGCGAAGCCGAAGATTTGAGTCGCAACTTTCTCAGGGATGCGACGGCGCCGCGGCACGATTATCGCTCCGCAAACGCACCGCGGGCTAACACCGGTGAGCACCGCGCACGTCGTTGCGGATGAGCGAAGGACAGTTTGACTTGGCCGTGCCCACGCCGGTAAAGTGGCGCGTGAAGGGGCGGATGTCGCGCTGACGTCCGCCAGTGCGTGCGTTCGGGCACGGATCTAGCCCGCTTTGACGGGCGAAGGCTAGATCGTCATGAAACTGCTGTCTCCTCGTGACACTTGCGCCCTGCTGCGAGCCCTTTGGCAGTATTCGCGAAGCACGCGGGTCACTCGCGCTCAGCTCGAAGCCAAACAGCGGCGAAAGTTCCGCCGGCTCGTCAACTTCGTGCGTGCGCGGTCACCGTATTACCGGTCGGTCATCGACCAGCATGGCATCGAGCCGGACACCTGCCGCCCGGCCGATTTTCCGCAGCTAACTAAGAACGAAGTGATCGAGCACTTCGACCGGATCGTCACCGACCCCCGCATCACGCGCAATCGCATCAAGGAATTCCTCTCGCGATCCGTCGATCCGCTGGAGCTGTTCGAGGGGGAATTTCACGTCCTGCACACCTCCGGCACGTCCGGCACGATGGCGTACTTTGTCTTCTCCCCAGACGCCTGGATCAAAGGCTCCAGCCAGATCGTGCGAATGGTGCCGTTGCGCCTTCGCCAGCGGATCGCGTTCGTTGCCGCCACGCGCGGGCATTTTGCCGGCGTGAGCTTGATGCTCGTCGGAAACCACGGCGCGAACAACTTGTTCTACGACGTGCGGACCTACGACGTGAACATGCCGCTGTCGCAGATCATCGATGCGCTCAATGAATTTCAGCCACACTTGCTGTCCGGATATGCCGCCGTACTCAAGGCGCTGGCGGCGGCCCAGACTCAGGGACAACTGCGAATCCGCCCGACGATGATCGGAAACGGCGGCGAACCGTTGTCATCCGAGCTCAAGTGTCACCTCGAGCGAGTCTTTGGCGTGCCGGTCGCCAATGCCTATGCGTCGAGCGAGCATCTGTATATGGGACTGACGCTGCCCGGCTCGCGCGGCATGTCCTTGCTCGAAGACGATCTCATCTTTGAGCTGCAGGACGATCACACCTGCGTGACCAATCTCTTCAATTACACGATGCCGCTCATCCGTTACCGGATGGACGATGTGCTCGTTCCCGACTTGGACGGCCCGGCTCATCATCCGTTCACGAGAATCCGCGAGGTCATCGGCCGGCACGAAGACGCGCTGGCGTTCACCAACCGCCACGGATTGGAGGACTTCATCCATCCGATCGTGATCGTGGAATTCATCGTTCGCGGGCTGCACTCCTGGCAAATTGTGTTGCTCGACAAAACATCGTTCATCTTCCGAGCGACGTTCGAGCCGGACCGAAGCCATTTGGAAAAACAGGCAATCCGCCGCCAAATCCGCGAGAAGATGAGCGCCATCCTCGTCGAGAAGGAAATGGACAACGTCTGCTTCGAGATCGAGGAAGTTGAGACGCTGCCAATCGATCCGGTGTCCGGCAAGTTTCGGCTGGTCGTGCGCAGGCCGCCGAGCAGTGCCCGCATCCCGTTACCGAATCGCGAGGAGCCGACTGAGGTCGCCGAACTCCCCGTGGGCGCCGATCATCTCGCCGGCTCGCTCTGACGGTCACTCGTGGCGACGATCATCGCCGTGCGCTTGATCCGGCTTTCTCAGCGCGGAGTCATTAAATCGATTCGCTGGGGTCGCCGAGGTC
>Ga0210390_10001575_pt1 | contig 21562 bp, 20 predicted proteins | sample IncBWH11OmetaG_FD_161050 | JGI IMG/M metagenome (GOLD analysis project Ga0210390, IMG submission 161050) | Forest soil microbial communities from Barre Woods Harvard Forest LTER site, Petersham, Massachusetts, United States - Inc-BW-H-11-O ... | reverse complement strand
TCGGCGATTCCGCTCCCGACGCCGTCATCACAGACGTGATCATGCCCGACAAAGACGGATACGAAGTCTGCCAATTCATCAAGGAACACGAACGCTTCGGAAAAACTCCCGTAATCCTCATGTCCGGCGTGGTAAATCGCACTGTCGCGGAAAAAGCCATGCAGGTAAAAGCCGATGAACTCGTGCGCAAACCCTTCCAGCCGCAGGATCTGATCGCCCGCGTGAAGAGTCTTCTAAATCCTGGCAGCCCCACGCAGCGCGGCTCATTGCGCGACGAGGAAACAAATTCGTCTCAAGCCGCCAGCCGCGTCCTCGGCGGCCTGTTCGCGCCGCCCCCAGCCCCGCAAAACGGCGCGCCAACAAGTTTCGCGCCTCCGAATCTCGTCACCACGTCCGCATGGCCAGCGGAACCCGCGCAAACTTTCGCGCCTCAACGCACCGCGACAGCACCCACGCGTCCGGCAGCGCCACCTCAACGCGCCGCTGCAGCGCCGCCATCAGCCGACGCGCACAAACTGCGCCATGAAATCCGCCGCCTCGAACTCCTGGTAAAAAAACTCCAGGCCGAACTAGAAGCCCAAAAACAATACTGCGCCGCGCTAGAAGCCGACTTCAAATCCATGCAAGAAATCGAATAGCGTCGAGCTCGTCATCCTGAGCGCAGCGAAGCCTGCCTCAGGCAGGGATCTCTCTTCGCCTTTTCCGCGGTACAGCCACCATCCGTCAGCGCAAACGTTTCGCCATCCTCACTCCATTCCCTTCGCTCGCAAAAATTCGCGCGCCACATCCGCAATATCCCGATGCTCCCCGTCCACTTCATAATTCATCCGCCGCATTTCCTCATCATTAATCTTTCCCGCCAATTCCATTAGCGCCCCGCGCAACTCCGGAAATCGCGCCAACGCATCCGCCCGCACCACCGGCACCGCCTCATACGGTGGAAAATAATGTTTATCATCGACTAGCATCGTCAAGTCCCGCGCCGCCAGCAACCCGTCAGTTGAATTTCCCGCCACAATATCCACCTGCTTCTCCAAAAGAGCCCGATACAGCAATCCCAAATCCAGAATCCGCGGCGTATCCGCAAACGACAGCCCGTACGTTTGCGCCAAACCCTTAAACCCGTCCGGCCGCTCCATGAATTCATAGCCGAACCCCGCGCGCCAATCGTGCGCAAAGGGCGCCGCATCCGAAATTGTTTTCAAATGCAGCCGCCGCGCATCCTCGCCGCGCACCACAATCGCGAACGTGTTGTTGAATCCCAGCGAAGGCAGCACTTCCAATCCGAAGCGCCGTTGGTATTCACTCCGCACGCGCTCATACACCGCCGCGGGATCAGCCTCCAGAGGATCATGCAAAATAGCGGTCAAAGCCGTCCCCGTGTATTCCACATACAAATCCACGCGCCCCGCCAACAGCGCCTGCTGGCAGATATAAGATCCCGCCAGATAAAATCGCCGCGTAACTTCACGATGCGTCCGCGCCTCTAGCTGCTGCGCCACAATCTCTCCGAGCAATGCCTGTTCGGAAAAATTCTTCGAGCCGACAACAATTTCATCGTGCCGCGCAGCACCACACGAACCCAGCGCGATCACCCACGCCAATACCACGCACGCCAGAACCGCCGCCCGGATCGGCCCACCGCGCGTCATGATCGCGCAGGCTGCCACCGGCGCTCGCAAACGCCCAGCAGAAAATCAGCAATCAACGCCAGCAGCGCCGCCGGAATCGCCCCAGCCAATATCAATTGGTTATTCACCATCGCCAGCCCGCGAAAAATAAATTCGCCCAACCCTCCCGCGCCAATCGCCGCCGCAATCGTGGCAATTCCCACCGTCAGCACCGTCGCCACGCGAATTCCCGCCAGCACCGTTGAAAACGAAAGCGGCAATTCCACCTGCAGCAGAATCTGTCGCTCGGTCATGCCCATTCCGCGCGCCGCGTTGCGAATCGCCGGATCCACGCCCGTAATTCCCGCCGCAGTATTGCGAATAATCGGCAGCAGTGCATACAAAGCCAGCGCCGCGATCGCCAGCCGGTCCGCGCGATCTCCCAGCCACGGCACCGGCAGCAAAAATCCAAAAAGCGCCAGGCTCGGAATCGTTTCCGCAATATTCGCGCCGCCCAAAATCGGTTTCGATAACCACGGCCGCCGCGCCACCAGCACGCCCAGCGGCACGCCCACCGCCACCGCCAGCAGCATCGCAATCCCCACCAGCCAGACGTGCTCTAGGGTCGCCTGCAATATTTCCCGATGATGTCTCGCAAAATATTCCAGCAGATTCATTCCGGTCCCTCCAGCTTTTCCAGCATCCGCAAATTTGCAATGTACGCTGCCGTCACCGGCTCCGTCGCTTCCATAAAATCCTGCGGCGTGTGCAGTCCCACGAGCGCCCCCGCGTCAATCACGCCGATGCGATTCGCCAGCAGCAGCGCTTCCGCCACATGATGCGTCACAATCACAATCGTCTTGTTCAGCCGCCGCTGCAAATCCTGAAATTCGGCCTGCACCTCCGCGCGCGTCAACGGATCCAGCGCCCCAAAGGGCTCGTCCATCAGCAGCATCGGCGGATCCGCCGCCAGCGCTCGCGCCACGCCCACGCGCTGCCGTTGCCCTCCGGAAAGTTGGTGTGGGTAACGATGCAGAAACTCCGCCTCACTCAATCCCACCAGCTGCAAAAGTTCAGCAACGCGCGCGCGAATGCGTTCCTCAGGCCAATGCTCCAGCCGCGGCACCAAAGAAACATTCTGTTCCACGGTGAAATGTGGAAATAATCCAACTTCCTGAATCACGTAGCCGATCCGCCGCCGCAATTCAATCGGATCGCCCTCCAGCGTCGAACGCCCCTCCACCAACACAGAGCCTTCCGTAGGCTCCAGCATCCGGTTGATCAATTTCAAAGCCGTGGATTTTCCCGCCCCGCTGCGCCCCAACAGAACCAAAGTCTCGCCGCGCTGCACCACAAGGTTCAGATCGCGCAGCAACACGCGCCCGTTCGGCAGCCGATAACCCGCGTGGCGAAATTCAATAACAGGATGTGAATCGGGAAGGGAACTGCGCCCGGAATTAAGTTCGGTGTCAGCGCTCATGCAGTCGACAGCGTCCCACAGCGCCAAACGTCGCACAGCGCCAGCCGCGTCCCGCGCAGGCTAACAAGCGCCATATACCCTGTCAAACGCGAAGGTGGACCTCAAGAATCCAGCGTGCAGCCACCCTCATCTCATGGGGCAGCAAGACCCAGACCCAAACAACGTCCAAGGGAGCAACACGTGAGCAAGCTAAAAGGTAAAGTCGCAGTCGTTACTGGCGCCTCCAAAGGCATCGGCGCAGCCATCGCCAAAGCGCTTGCCGCAGAAGGCGCATCCGTAGTCGTGAACTACGCGTCCAGCAAAGCCGGCGCGGATAAAGTCGTGTCCGCCATCACCGCAGCAGGCGGCAAAGCCGTAGCCGTAGGTGGCGACGTTTCCAAATCCGCCGAAGCCCAAGGCATCATCGCCGCAGCCATCAAAAATTACGGCCGTCTGGACATTCTCGTCAACAATTCCGGCGTGTACGAATTCGCGCCCCTCGAAGCTGTCACCGAAGATTCTTTCCACCGCATGTTCAATATCAACGTGCTCGGCCTCCTTCTCGTCACCCAGGCTGCGGTCAAGCATCTCGGCGCAGGCGGCAGCATCATTAATATCGGCTCCGGCGTCAGCCGCATCACTCCTCCCAGTAGCGCCGTGTACACCGCCACCAAGGGTGCGGTGGACGCCGTCACCGGTGTTCTCGCCCGTGAACTCGGTCCCAAAAAGATCCGCGTCAACAGCATCAACCCAGGAGTCGTCGAAACCGAGGGCACGCAAACCGGCGGCTTCATCGGCTCTGACTTCGAGAAGGGCATCGTCGCACAGACCCCGCTAGGCCGCATCGGGCAACCCGGCGACATCGCTCCCGTCGCCGTCTTCCTAGCCTCGGACGATTCCTCCTGGCTAACCGGCGAACAACTCCTCGCCACCGGCGGCCTCCGCTAATCTACATCCACCGCTACCAAACTGCATTTACGTCGAGGAGGGGCGCTGCTAGCTGCGCCCCTTCCCGGCACGGCTTCAACCCACCGCCATAGCGCATGCAGTAGGGGCACGGCATGCCGTGCCCGCGTTGCCCGAAGCTTGCCCTCAGCTCTCGCACAAGCTCTCTCGACCTACTCCAGTCCCCTCTACAAGTTAGCTCTCTAAGTAGTTCTACGAATAGTTATCAATCTGCAAACGTGTTAACGTGAGTCGGGGCACTATTGAAGCCCCCGAAGGACGCAACATGCTCAACCCAGCCCAAATTGGGAAACGCGCGCTCCCCAGACCTCTCGCGGGCCTCCCTCGGCCCGATGCTGGCGCGCCAGAACCTCTATCTCCGCCGAAATCCCCGCGCCAACCGCCAGAGCGCTCGCCGGCTCTTCACTCATCACTCGCCGCTAATCACTCATCTCTGCCTTTTCCAATCGCTAGCGGCCAACATATTAAAATTCAATGTAAACCACTGAAAACAAAGAAGGGCGACCCATGCTAATCGCTAGTGTTTCAGCCATTTTCGTCACCGAGATACCTGTTGCGCCCAAGCCGCCGCCAAGGTATAAGCGGCCCCATTCTTTCGCGGCGCCAAATGACAAAGGTGGCCAACCGATGACGGAGCGCGCAAATTCAGGCACGGATGCAGGGACGCGCCAACTCGCTGCATCGAGCTCGCTCTGGAATAAAGACCTCGCGCCAATCCCACGCAGCAAACGCACCTGGGGAACCTACAACTACGCCGCGCTCTGGGTCGCCATGAGCGTCAACATCCCCACATACATGCTAGCCAGCGCCATGATTGCCGGCGGCATGAATTGGAAGCAGGCCATCTTCACAGTCTTCCTCGGCAATATGATCGTGCTCATTCCCATGCTGCTCAACGCGCACGCCGGCGCCGAGTACGGCATCCCATTTCCAGTTTTCGCCCGCGCTTCCTTCGGTGTGCTCGGCGCAAACGTGCCCGCAGTCCTGCGCGCGCTGGTAGCCTGCGGCTGGTTTGGAATCCAAACCTGGATCGGCGGCGAAGCGATCAACACGCTGCTAGCCGCGATGATTCCAGGATGGAATCACGCTTGGATGTGTTTCTTTCTGTTCTGGCTGCTGAATCTCGCCGTGATTCTGCGCGGCATCGAAGCCATCCGTTACCTGCAAGGCATCACGGCTCCGGCGCTGCTGATCCTCGGCCTCGCGATGCTCGGCTGGGCCTACACCAGAGCGGGCGGCCTCGGCCCCATGCTCTCGACGCCCTCGCAATTTCACACCTCCCGCGAATTTTTCGCGTTTTTCATTCCATCGCTCACCGGCGTAGTAGCCTTCTGGGCCACAGTCGCGCTGAATATTCCAGACTTCACGCGTTATGCCAAAGGCCAGCGCGAACAAATGCTCGGCCAGGCGCTCGGCCTTCCAACGACGATGACGTTTTATTCTTTCATCGGCATCGCGGTCACATCAGCAACGGTGATCTTGTTCGGCCGCGCCATCTGGAATCCGGTGGAGGTGCTCAGCCGCCTGGGAAATCCAATCGCGGTGGTAGTCGCGATGCTCGCACTGCTGCTGGCCACTCTCAACGTCAACGTTGCCGCCAACGTCGTCTCGCCCTCCAACGATTTTTCGAATCTTTACCCGCGCAAAATCAGTTTCAAACTCGGCGGCGTCATCACCTGTTTTATCGGCTTGCTGATGCAGCCCTGGCGCTGGCTCGCAAGCCACGGCAGCTACGTGATGGGCTGGCTGGTCGGCTATTCCAGTTTTCTCGGCCCCATTGCCGGAGTGATGATCGCGGATTATTACGTTCTGCATAAGCGCGTAATTCTCGCGGACGATCTGTACCGGCGCAACGGCGCCTACGAATTCACGCGTGGTTTCAATTGGCGCGCGATCGCCGCACTCGTCGCCGGCGTGGCAGTAGCGTTAAGCGGCCTGGAAATCCCGGCGCTCCACGGCCTCTACCCCTACGCTTGGTTCGTAGGTTTCGCCGTCTCGTTTTTCATCTATTTGTTCTTGATGCGAAGCTCGCGCACGAGCCAATCGAAATAATCCGCAGAAAACGACAGGAGGGTCGAGATTCACGCCAGCGCAAATCATCGCGCCAGAAATGTTCGTACGTCGCGCAAAACCTTAAACAACATCGCATCCGTCAACTTTCCCGTAAAGGTATTCTGCTGGCTCGGATGATAAGACGCGAAAAGCCGCGGCGAATCTCCAGGCAATTCATAACTCGCGCCATGCCGAAAAGGAAACGCAGCCAGCGTCGCAATCACCCCGCGCTCTTTCAGCAATCCCAAATAGGCCCGCATCGCGATGCGTCCCAGCACCAGCACCGCCCGCGGCTGCAAGATCTCCAGCTCCCGCTCCAAAAAGTGCCGGCAATTCGCCAGCTCCGCAGGCAACGGTTTATTTGCAGGTGGCGCGCAGCGCAGAGTCGCGGCCATATAAGCGTTCTTCAACGCAAGCCCGTCGTCGCGATTCGTGGAAGTAGCCTGATTGGCAAACCCCGCGCGATACAGCGCCTTGTACAGAAAATCTCCAGAGCGATCGCCGGTAAACATTCGCCCCGTGCGATTGGCGCCATGCGCCGCCGGCGCAAGCCCCAGAATCAATAGCTCCGCCCGCGGATCGCCAAATCCCGGAACCGGCTTTCCCCAGTAATCCCATGCCAGAAACGAACGGCGCTTGTCCTCCGCGACCTGTTCGCGATAACGTACGAGTCGAGGGCACGCGCGGCACTGAATAATTTCCTGGTTTAGCTTTTCCAATTCTTTCAAGTGGGTTCCCTATTGAAAGTTATCATGCACCCGCCCAAGCCTCGTAAGCGTCTAAGGGGCATGTAGAAGAGGCGCTGTAAAGTGCTTGCGCTGTTGGTACCCGCTTCGCGCAGCGGCAACGCAAAAAACGGCGATTTCGTGCGCCTGCGTAGCATTGTTTGGTAAGCTGCGCGCGCCCTTCAACACGCAGCGCGCACAACACTTGGGAGTCAACGGATCTGCATGGTCAACACGCCCGAAAGAATCATCATCCTCGATCCCGATCCGCACAACAGTGAAGACCTGCGCGCCGCCTTGCAGTCAGCGGGTTACGACGTCGCCGTGTTCGCGACGACCCGCGAAGGACTGGACGCCATCCATCAGACGGGCGCCGATCTTTTGCTGCTCGATGCCAGCATGCAAGAGCCCAGCGCCGGCGAAGTTCTGGCCACCATTCGCGGCTCCGCGAAGACTGCGGCGATGCGCGTCCTGCTGGTCGTGGCAGGGGGAAGCGAGGCGCGCGCGTCTGCCTTGGATCTAGGCGCGAACGACGCTATCTCACGCCCCTACGATTTGCGCGAAGTGTTGGCGCGCGTCCGCGCCCGCCTGCGGGTGCAACGCGCCGAAAATGAACTGCGCGAAAAGATGCGCATCGCCGAAGAAGGCCAACAGATCGCGCACACCGCGTTCGAAGCGCTCGCCGTCACCGAGAAAATGACCAGTGACGCGTTCTCTCTCGATCGCAAGCTCAAGACCGGTTTCGCGGCCGTGCTCACCATAGCCATCGTGATGGCTGGAATTTATCTGCTGTTCGCCCGCAGCGCACAGAAGGTAACACAGCGCTCGAATTCGATGCTCGCCAGGCTCGAGGGCGGAATCGTCCGCCAGCAAGATTTGATCGCCGAAGCCCGCAAGCTTCGCGCCGAACAAGGCAATCTGTCCGGAGCCGTAAGTGCGGATCCTGCCGCCAAAAACGACCTGAAGAGACAGGCCGAAGATCTGAAAGCGAAAATGGCCACCGCCAGTTCCGACGACGCGGCCGGCTTGCAAAAACAATTGCAAGAAACCAATTTGCGGTTAAAACGGCTTGAAGCAGAAGGTCAGGCTGCGCAAAGTATTATTCCTTTGGACGTCCAGTCCGTCTGCCTGCTGCATGTGGCCGTGGCGTTCAACGACCAGCAAACGGGGCGCCGCTTGCGCTATGGCGGCCTCAACGAAGCAGGCGAGCCGATTCAGGATAGCGAAGGCAACCCTGTTTTGACGCTGGAAGGAAAAGGCCCGGAAGTGAAGCTTGACGTTTTCGGCACGGGCTTCATCGCCGGATCGAATGGGCGAGTAATCACCAATCGTCACGTGGCGGAGCCTTGGTGGAAGAACGACGAGATCACTCAAATCACCGGCCAGGGCCTGCAGCCGCAAATTTCCGCGATCCGTGCATATTTTCCCGGCGACCCGCGTGCGTTTCATGCCGAAATACAGGAAATTTCGGATGTCACCGATCTCGCATCCGTGCGCGTGGACCTGCAGGACCTCAAGCGCCCGATCCTCGCCCTAGACACGAGCAAGGATTCGGCCTTGAGCGGCCAACCCGTCATCTTGATGGGTTACGCCACGGGTCTGGCCGCAATCCTCGCGCGCACCGATGAAGAATCCGCGCAGGACATACTAAAGAAAAGCGGCAGCGACGTGGCGCAAGTTCTGGACGAGCTGGCCAAACGCAATCTGATTCATCCCCTGATCACGCAAGGGCACATTGGCGACATCCTGCCAGACAAAATTGTGTTCGATGCGCAAACCACTTCGGGCGGCTCCGGCGGACCGCTCTTCAATCGCGATGGAAAAGTCATCGGAGTTACGGTAGCAATCCTGAAGGGTTTCGGCGGCTCGAATTTCGGCATTCCGATCCGCTACTCGCAGCCTCTGCTTGCGAAGTAACAGTTGCCACGCGCACGCGCGGCCGGAGCCGGCGTAGAGGCCTCGCATCAGATTCAGCGGAATTCTCTGGAATGTTACAACCAGTGTTTTCGAATGAATTTAACCAACGAAGAAAAACAGCAGTTCATCGCATTCCTAAACTCGCTCTAGCGCGGTGTTTTTGCGGGGTGCGGTTCAGTTCCGGCAATGGCTCACGGTCGCGCTATTAATTCCTTTATGAACTCCACAAGGGCAACGCGTAGATCAGCGGCCGGATTTTGCTGGTTCGCCAGAAGTAAGCGAGAATGATCACGCTCGCGATCGCCGCATACGCGCACCACAGCGATGTGAACGCGTAGCGCTTGAACGCCATCACCACCAGCAGAATCACCAGGTTGGCCCATCCGAAAAGCACCATGGCGCGAACTTTGGAAAAGAACAGCGAACCGCAGGTCGCAAGCACGTACAGCACCGCAACGACCGTATTATTTGTCGCCTGATTGATGTACACGATGCTGTTTCCGCGCTCGTACACCTGCGTCGGAAAGGCCGTCAGCGCCCACAAAATATAAAGCGTCGTCCCCACGCCGAGAGCCAGGAATGGCAGCATGCGCCGCCGGCCTTTCCCGTCCGGCTCAAACAGCAACACGCTGAGCGGCAGCAGAAACGGCAGCAGCCCTTGCGCGTAGAGCATGAACGCAGCGCCCATATTGTGGGTGATCGTTGGCGAAAGAATGCCGTCTAATCCCAGCCAGACGAATCCTTCGATGAATTGATGAATCGCAAACAGCAAAGGCAGCGACGCGAAAAGCAATTCGCGCCGGTGCTTCACCTTCGTCAACGTCACAACGCCCACGGCGCCCAAAGCTGTGCTGCCCACAAAGTTCGCGGTCGCTGAAAAACACATGGATGGCTTTTCTCCCCGCGGGAGAATTACATCTATCACCGCGAAACGCAAAATATTTCTTACGTGGAAAAATGCGGCGTGTCGGGTCAACGCGGTGCTCGATCGGCCACACGAATTCCGTGAACGCCGGACCACGCAGGCTAGGTCCTAGTTGAAGACAGCTTCGGCGATTCCGGTCTTCAGTAGCTTCGCGAATTCCTCGGCAATTACGGGCCGGCTGAAATAATAACCTTGCGCCTCCTCGCATTGATGCGCCTGCAAGAACGCCAGCTCCTCGTGCGATTCCACGCCTTCGGCCACCACTCGCAGGTGCAGGCTGCGGCCCATGCTGATCACCGCCGTCACGATCGCCGTCTCGTCAGGCACCGTGGTGATCTGGTGAATAAAAGACTGATCGATCTTCAGCGCATCGATCGGAAATTTCCTTAGATAGCTCAAGCTGGAATAACCCGTGCCGAAGTCGTCCACGGCGATCTGCACTCCTCTGGCTTTCAGCGCCGCGAGAATCGTTGTCGTAGATTCTGTGCGCTTCATCAGCACGCCTTCGGTGAGTTCCAATTCTAACGATGCCGGATCCAAGCCCGTTTCTTCGATGATTGCGAACACGCCATGCAGAAAGTTTTCGTCGCGAAATTCCATCGCCGAAATGTTCACCGCCATGGAACGCAGCGGCAGCCCTGCTTTCATCCAAGCCTGCGCTTGCTGGCACGCTTCCCGCAGCGCCCAATTCCCGATGGGCACAATCAGGCCGCAATCTTCAGCGATGGGAATGAATTCTCCGGGAGGAACCAGTCCTCGAACGGGGTGCCTCCAGCGGATCAAAGCTTCCGCGCCGGTGATCTCTCCCGTCCTCAGATTGATCTTCGGCTGGTAATGCAGTATCAGTTCGTGCCGTTCCAGCGCGCGCCGCAAACTCTCCTCGATTGATTGCCGCTCCACGGCCCGCACGCTCATTGCTGGCTTGAAAAACTTGTAACTTTGCCGCCCGTTTTCCTTGGCCTGATACATCGCCGTGTCCGCGTTCTTGATCAGCGTCGCGGCATCGGCGCCGTCTTCGGGGAACACGCTCACTCCGATGCTGGTGGTGACGTGCAGATCGTGCTGATCTATCGAATGAGCCTCCGCCACCGCATGCAACATTCGAGTCGCAGTAATGGCGGCATCTTCCCAGTGCTCCACTTCAGAAAGCAACACCACGAATTCATCTCCGCCTTGCCGGCTCACCGTGTCCGAGCCGCGCACGCATCCCTCCAGCCGTTTCGCGATGGACTGCAGAAGTTTGTCGCCGATCAGATGTCCCAGGGAATCGTTGATGTGTTTGAATCCATCCAAATCCAGAAACAGCACCGCGACTTTCTTCTTGTGACGCGGCGCCAGCACGATCGCCTGATTGACGCGGTCGTTCAGCAGCATGCGGTTGGGCAATCCCGTCAGGAAATCGTGCTGCGCCGAATGCGCCATCTTCAGCGCAATGGCTTGCGCCGCGCTCATATCGCGAAACACGATCACCGCTCCGGTCACGCGCCCTTCGCGATTGTGGATGGGGGAGGCGGAATCTTCGATCGGAATTTCATATCCATCGCGTCGCACCAGCAGGCAGTTCGTCGGCAGGTGCACCGTGCGGTTTTCCGCAACCGCGAACTCCATCGGATTCGGGACGTTTTCGCGGCTGGTGGCGTCACGCAACTTCAGAACCTCGGTCATCGGTTTGCCCGCCGCATCTTTCCACGGCCAGCCCGTCATCGTTTCCGCAACAAGGTTCAGAAACGTGATGTTTCCGGATATGTCCGTGCACGCCACCGCGTCGCCGATGGAATTCAACGTCACCTGCGCGCGCTCCTTTTCCACGAACAACGCATCCTCCGCTTCCTTGTGTTCGGTGATGTCATTGTTAATCATCAGAATTCGCACTGCCGTTCCTGCGGCATCCCGTTGCAGCGCCCAGCGGCTGGCCACGTTCAGGCGCGTTCCGTCCCGTCTCTGCTGGATTATTTCGCCCTCCCAGCTGCCCTTCTGATAGAGCTCAGCTTCGATCTCCTCCATGGGCTTCATGAATTTCGTTTTCAGCAAATCGAACGCCACCGTGCCCATCGCCAGCTCGGACGGCCAGCCGTAGATTATCTCGGCACCGCGGCTCCAGAATAGAATGCGGTTCGCCATATCGCGGACGATGATGGCGTCCGGCGCCAGGTCCAGCAACGCCGCTTGGTCGGTCAGAACTACAGTCTGTCGCTCCAAAGAATCGGTCCGTTCCGCGACCCGGATTTCCAGATCCGCGTTCAATTCGAGGATTTGGTTCTCGGCCCTGCTGCGCTGGCCGTATTCCACATTCATTTTTCGTGCGCTCAACCACACCAGCACGGCAAAGACGAAAATGTTGCTCGTGGCGTACAGCGCCGCGCCCAATTCCTTTCCGTACATTCCCGCCAGTTGTCCCTGCAAGCTGCTCCAGCCCAGAAAAATGGGAATCAGGAAAACGGCGGGAAGAAACCGGCGCGCCATAACACTTCCCGAGCCTGAGCCGGTGAGATCGCCGGCAATTCCGTCGCGCGGCCGAGCAAAGAAAATAGCCCCGCACATTAGCAGCAGGCCAATGGCCGTGACTACCGCGACCTGCGTGTACATCCAAATCCTGGACAGCGCGCTCGCATGATAGATGTAGCTGCAGGCGGCCATCATCGCGATCGACCCGGCCCACAAACTGAGCACCTGCGCTGGGCGGCGGCCGCGTCGCGTCTTCCAGTCCAATAGCAGCAGCGCCATGCCGAGCGCCACGAATGCCGTCGCCGTCGTCGGGGCGGGACGTCCAGGCGAAGACGTACCGTGGGATCCCAAGGGGTCGCCGATGAGCAATTCGTCAATTCGCAAATTCAAGCCAAATATGTATTCCGCTAGCGTGGTCAATCCAATGAGCAAAACGACCAGCGCGAGAAAACGAGCGATGCGGCCTCTACGTGTACGCGACGGTCCCGGGAGCAGCATCCGCAAGGAAACCGCCGAAAATGCCAGCCCCAGCGCGGCGTTCACTTTCATCGTGACCAGCCCGGGAACCACGGATTTCAATATCGCAATGTCAAAAAACCAGCCGAGCAACACCACGCATGCCAACACCACAACCGCAATGGTTGCGCCTTCGCAATACATCCTTAGATGCTTGAACAAGCGCGCCTCGGAGTCAGCTATCGCCGTGCTCCTGACATAAAGTCTAGTGGGCATCGAATTTCCAAGACGCAGAGAGGGGGGACAAAACGGCTTCCGCCGCTACATTTAAGAAGGGAGTTTCAGTTTGACCGAATGAGCAGCAGATGCAAGCGCGTACCAAATCAGGTGCCTAATAGGCCATCGGTGATGTGGCGAGCTTTGTTGCCGCGGGCGCGTTCGTCACGCACTGCGTTAGAATATTTCAGAGGAGAGCAAACACCGCGTGAAGCTAAAATTGCCCACTGGCCCATTTGCCGCCTATTTATTCGACTGCGACGGCACTATCGCCGATTCGATGCCGCTTCACTACATCGCTTGGAAAGAAACTCTCGCGGAATGGAATTGCACTTTTGACGAGCAGCTTTTCTATTCCTGGGGGGGCACTCCTGTAGCCGAAATCGTTTCAATGCTCAACGAGCGGCAGGGACTGAACATGCCGGTCGAGGGCGTGTCTTGTCGCAAGGAGCAACTCTATATGGAGCTGCTTCCGCAGCTCAAAGCGATTCCCGAGGTGGTGGAGCATATCGAAGCGCAGCATGGCCGCATTCCGTTCGCGGTAGTTTCTGGCAGCACTCGCGACTCGGTAACTGCTTCGCTCGTTTCGCTGCAGCTCCTCGATAAATTCGAAGCGTTGGTCTGCGCCGGCGACTACCGGAAGAGCAAGCCCGACCCGGAAGCATTTCTGCTAGGCGCCACCAAACTAGGCGTCGCGCCGGAAGCCTGCCTGGTTTTCGAAGACACGGACATGGGCATCCAAGCAGCAACATCCGCCGGAATGGCCTCGGTAAAAGTTCCACCACCGTGGGAACGGGGCGCGCGGTAATGGGGAGGTTGCTTTCGCTAAATTGACACGGCGTGCTCCGCGCAGCTAGCATAGTTGAGCGATTGTTCCCTCGGAGGCGACTCCGAAGGTGTGCCCGCCGAAGCCGGTGACGCCGGATCTTGCGCCATGGAAAGCAGCTCGCGTTCGAAAAATATTCTGGACCGGATTGTCGAAGCGCGCCGCGCATCAGTGGCGCATCGCAAACGTGTGCTTCCAGAAGTCGCGCTGAAAATGGCGGTGGAAAAGAAAGTTGCCCCGACGCGCGATTTTCCGGGCGCGCTCGCGCGGGTGGGCAAAATCAATATTATTTCGGAATTGAAGAAGGCTTCACCTTCGCGCGGCGTGATTCGTGAGGAATACGCTCCGGCGGTGCTGGCGGCGAATCTGGAGGAAGCCGGCGCGGCCGCTTTGTCAGTGCTTACAGAAGAAGATTTCTTTTCCGGCTCGCTGGGCGATCTGAAAGAAGCCAGCCGCGTGACGAAAATTCCCATCCTGCGCAAGGATTTCATCGTGGATCCCTGGCAAGTGTGGGAGACGCGCGCGGCGGGCGCCGATTCGTTTTTATTGATTGCGGCGGTGCTGCACGACGCGGAGTTGCGAGATCTGCTGGATCTGGGACGCACGCTGAAAATGGAAGCGCTGGTGGAAGTGCATTCGGGCGAAGAATTGCAGCGCGTGCTGGATGCCGGCGCGCAAATCATTGGTGTGAATAATCGCGACCTGCGCGATTTTCACGTGCATCTGGAAACGTCGCTGTCGCTGGCCGATGCCATTCCCGAAGAATGCATCGCGGTCAGCGAATCCGGCCTGCGCACGTATGACGACCTGGCGCGGCTGCAGCGCGCAGGGTTCGATGCATTTCTGATCGGCGAGCACGTGATGCAGAGCGCGGATCCCGCCGCGGCGCTGCGGGCTTTGCTCACACCGGCGGGCGCGGGGCACACAGTTGCTTAGGAAACGAAGCGGCATGGTGAAAGTGAAAATTTGCGGGATCACGAATTGGACCGACGCGCGGCGCGCCGTCGAAGCTGGCGCGGATTTTCTGGGATTTAACTTTTACCCCGGGAGCTCGCGCTACATCGCGCCCGCAGCTGCTCGGCGCATCGTGCAACGCTTGCCCGAAGGAGTGGCATCTGTAGGTGTGTTCGTGAATGAGCCGGAACCCGAGATGCTGGCGATCGCGCAGCAGGTGGGCCTCGATTATGTGCAGCTGCATGGGGATGAGACGGCGGAAATGGTCTCCCGCATTCGGCGCAGCTTTCGCGTGATCAAAGCGATTCGCGTGCGTGATTCCTTTCGCGTTTCGCAGCTCGGGATTTTCAAGCGCGCTTCGTCCATTCTGCTCGATGGCTTTGATTCGCATTTGCGCGGCGGCACCGGGAAGAGCTTTAACTGGAAGTTGGCGAAAAGCGCGGGGCGCAAACGCCAAATATTTCTCGCAGGCGGCTTAACGCCGGAAAATGCGGCGGAGGCGGTTTCCGACGCGCGGCCTTTCGCGATTGATGTGTGCAGTGGAGTGGAATCGCGGCCCGGCAAGAAAGATGTGGCGCGGATGCGCGCGCTGGTAGCGGCGGTGCGCTCTCGGCGCGCAACCTGCCCCGTGAGTCCGGCGCGCCCAGCGGATCCTGCGCGGAGGAAACGACGATCATGAGCGCGATTGCCCCCATGGTGCCGGATGCACGCGGCAGGTACGGCCGTTACGGCGGGCGCTACGTCCCCGAAACGCTGGTAGCGCCGCTGGAAGAGCTCGAGCGCGCCTACGCCGCCGCCTGCGCGGATAAAGGTTTCCAGGCGGAACTCGATTCGCTACTACATAATTTTGCCGGGCGTCCCACGCCGCTGCAATTCGCGGATCGGCTGACCGCACATCTGGGCGGTCCGCGCATTTACATCAAACGCGAAGATTTGCTGCACACCGGCGCGCACAAAATCAATAATGCGCTGGGCCAGGGCCTGCTCGTCAAGCGCATGGGCAAAAAACGCGTCATAGCGGAAACCGGCGCGGGCCAGCACGGCGTGGCCACAGCCACGGTCGCGGCGAAGCTCGGCCTTACGTGCACCGTGTACATGGGCACGGAAGACATGGAACGCCAGCGCCTGAATGTGTTTCGCATGCGTTTGCTCGGCGCGGAGGTGGTGGGCGTGGATTCCGGTAGCCGCACGCTGAAAGATGCGATCAATGAAGCCATGCGCGATTGGGTGACCAATGTCGAGAGCTCGCATTATTTGCTCGGCTCGGTGCTCGGCGCGCATCCCTATCCGCAAATCGTCCGCGATTTTCAAAAAGTGATCGGCGAAGAAGCGCGGGGGCAAATCATGCAGGTGGAAGGACGCTTGCCAGACACTTTGATCGCTTGCGTCGGCGGTGGTTCGAATGCGATCGGACTGTTTCACGCGTTCTTGCCCGATGCCTCGGTGAAAATGATCGGCGTAGAGGCGGGCGGGCGCGGCACAACTCTGGGTGAACATGCGGCGCGGCTCGCAGCAACCAGCGGTTTCAACGGCTCGCGACCGGGAGTGTTGCAGGGAACCTACACTTACGTTTTGCAGACCACCGACGGCCAGATTGCCACCACTCATTCCGTGTCCGCGGGTTTGGATTATCCTGGCGTCGGCCCGGAGCACGCTTGGCTCGCTGAGCAGGCCCGCGCGGAATATTGCGCGGTTAGCGACGCGGAAGCCGTAGAAGCCGCGCGCACCCTCGCGCGCCAGGAAGGAATAATTCCGGCGCTGGAATCGGCGCACGCCCTGGCGGAATTAATTCGCCGCGCGCCGCGTATGAAGAAAGATGAACTCGTAATCCTGAATCTTTCCGGCCGCGGCGATAAAGATATGGATATTCTTTCGCGCTATGTCTGAAAACCTCGCATCATCACAAACCGCACTGGCGCCGCCAAGGCCCGCCGGCCGCATCGCGCAACGTTTCCGCGCGCTTTCTGAAGCCGGCGAGATGGGCCTCGTCGCCTATATCACGGCCGGCGACCCATCCCTCGCGGCCACAGAGAAAATCGTGGTGGCTGCAGCAAATGCTGGAGCGGATGTAATCGAACTCGGCGTTCCGTTCAGCGACCCCGTCGCCGATGGTCCTACGATTCAGCGCGCCAGCGATCGAGCGCTGCGCAGCGGAACCAGTCTTGCCGGTGTGATCGAGCTGGTCCGCCGCATCCGCGCACATTCTGAAGTCCCGCTGGTGCTCTTCAGTTATTTCAATCCGATTTTACAAATGGGCCTCGAGAAATTTGCTGCCGCGGCCGCAGCGGCCGGCGCGGACGGCGTGCTGGCCACTGATCTGACGCCCGAAGAGGCTGTGGAATATCGCGCCATGCTGCAGGCGCACGGCCTGGATACGATTTTTCTTGCGGCGCCTACCTCGACGGACGCGCGCCTGGCGAAAATCGGCGCCGCATCCAGCGGATTTCTCTACGTGATTTCGCGCGCCGGCGTTACCGGTGAGCGGGCCGAGTTACCCGCGGAATTGCCGGCGCTGATCCGCCGCGCGCGAAAATTCACAACCTTGCCGATTGCTGTGGGCTTTGGCATCACTCTGCCCACGCACGTCACGGTACTGGGCGGGATTGCCGATGCCGCCGTAGTCGGATCGGCGCTGATGTCTGAAATTGAGAAAGCAACGACGCCCGAAAATGCAGCAGCAGCCGTCGCCGAGCGCATTCGCCTGCTGAAATCCGCCGCGCGCACCGGCGTCAGCCGCCGCAGTAGCGAAGCCCCGTAACGCCACCGCAAAAAATGACCAGCAGCCAGTCACGGGCCAAACGAACGTTGCAAAAAGTTTCGTCATTTGCAGTAAACTTCATGCGCATTGAATAACCGGATTTGTGTTCTGAGGGGATCAGATGGATAAGCGTGTGGCCAACGCGGACGCTGCCATCGCCGGCGTGCAGGACGGCGCGACGATTTTGCTGGGCGGCTTCGGCCTGTGCGGCATTCCGGAAAATCTAATCGCGGCGTTGTGTCGTAAGGGCACGAAGAATCTCACACTCGCATCGAACAACGCCGGCGTAGACGATTTCGGCATCGGCCTGCTGCTGCAAAGCAAGCAGGTAAAGAAAATGATCGCCAGCTACGTGGGCGAAAACAAAGCATTTGAGCAACTCGCGCTGAAGAAAGAAATCGAAGTGGAGCTGAACCCGCAGGGAACGCTCGCCGAGCGCATTCGCTGCGGCGGCGCGGGCATCCCGGCGTTTTACACGCCCACCGGCTACGGAACAATGGCAGCGGAAGGCAAGGAAGTTCGCGAGTTCAACGGCCGGCCGCACGTGCTGGTGCCCGCATTGCGCGGCAATTTTGCATTCATCAAGGCATGGAAAGGCGATCGCTGGGGGAATTTGGTCTATCGCAAGACCGCGCGGAATTACAACGCGGTGATGGCCACGGCCGCGGATTACACCATCGCCGAAGTGGAGGAAATCGTCGAGCTGGGGAAACTGAATCCCGATTGCGTACACACCCCTGGAATTTTCGTGGATGCGATATTTCAGGGCGAGAAGTACGAGAAGCGCATCGAGCGGCGCACCGTGCGCCAGCGTTAGGAGCAGCGAATGCCGACGGAAATTGACAAGCGCGAAGTGATCGCGCGCCGCGTGGCGCAGGAATTGCGCGACGGATACTACGTGAATCTGGGTATCGGACTGCCGACGCTGATTCCGAATTATTTGCCGCTGGGAATCGAAGTGATTCTGCAATCGGAAAACGGCATGCTCGGCATCGGCCCGTATCCTTTCGCCGGCGAAGAAGATCCCGACCTGATCAACGCGGGGAAGGAAACCATCACGGAAATCCCCGGCTGCTGTTATTTTTCCAGCGCCGAATCTTTCGGCATGATTCGCGGTGGGCGCGTGGATCTCACGGTGCTCGGCGCGCTGCAAGTGGACGAAACCGGAAACTTGGCGAACTGGGCGATCCCGGGGAAAATGCTGAAGGGTATGGGCGGCGCGATGGATCTGGTCGCCGGCGCGAAACGCGTAATTATCGCGATGGAACACGCCACCAAAGACGGCGAGCCGAAAATTGTGAACAAATGCAGCCTGCCGCTCACCGGCGTCGGCGTCGTGAAGCTGATCGTCACCGAACTCGCCGTGATTGAGGTAACCCAGCAGGGGCTGTTGTTGCGCGAAGTGGCGGCTGGAGTGACGCCCGAAGACGTGCAAAAGGCCACCGAGCCACTGCTGAAGCGCGCGCCCGATTTGAAAACGATGTCTACGTAACACTTGCTGCAAAGTTATCAACTGCGGTTATTCGTTGCGCTTCGAAGCTGCTCGGAAAACGCGAATTGCGATACCATGCAGGGAACGGGGACCATTCAGGAGAATTGATGGAGCCGCATTCGATAGTGGTGATCAGTCTGCACACGCCGAAGGAACGACTGTGGGGCGAGTTGGTGGATATTTCCAGCTCCGGAGTCACACTGCGCGGGATTGACCTGAACTCGTTCGACGATTTCGTCAGCCAGGTGCTGCATCCCGAAGGCGACCGCATGGGTCTGCCGACGCTTTTTTTTCCCATGCTGCGCATCGAACGCATCGCACTGGACGAAGCGCGCGGCTCGATTCCGTCGCTCGCGGAAATGTTCGAGAAAAAGACCGGTCGCTCGCTCGAGGATTATCTGGCGCAGTTTGCATAGGCTTTTGCTTCCGGCGCTCTATTACAAAACACATTCATGAACAGCCGAATCCTGACGGTCCCCAACCAGCTCACCTTCCTGCGCCTGGCCTTCCTGCCATTTTTCATCATGGCGATTCATTACGAGCGTTACAACTGGGCCCTCGTGATCCTGATCGTCGCAGGGTTCACTGATGCGCTCGATGGATTTCTGGCGCGCGGGCTGAATCAAAAAACTCCGCTCGGCGCCTACCTGGATCCCATCGCCGACAAATTGCTGCTGTCTTCTTCGTATTTCGAGCTGGCACTGCACGGAAAAATCGCGTGGTGGCTGACGATCCTGGTTTTGGGGCGAGACGTGCTCCTGCTGGTGGCGAGCGCGGTGATCCTGATTACGGTGGGTTACATGTCGCTGCCGCCGAGCTTGTACGGCAAGGCCACCACATTTTTTGAAATCACTATGATTTTTCTGGTGCTCGTGCTCGCGCTGCAGGACAACCACGCACTTTACATGGTGAAAGAAATTTGCGGATATTGCGTCGCTGTCTTCGTTTGCATTTCAGGGGTGCATTACAGCATCGTGGTGTCGCGCCGTTTGCATACGGGTGGATGACGGTTTTTTCTTAGACGCTCAGCTGGCAGTGTGTAGTACCCCGAACGCTACCAGCCCCAAGCTCGCCGCAATCACCAGCGCGGTTCCCCAGCCCAGCAAATTCGCGCGCTTCCATTCTTCCGGCGAAGACGGCGCACGGTCCACCATGATTTTTCCGAGAGCAAAGCCGCTGATGAATCCGCCCAAGTGCGCGAAATTATCAATTCCAGACATCAGGAATCCCATGATGGCGATGTAAATCAGCCAGCGGATCAACTGGCTCCTCAGCATTTGCATCGAAGCGCTTCGCCGGTTTGTGGTGATAGCCATCAGCACTCCGATCAATCCGAGCAACGCGCCAGAGCCTCCAACGCTGAAATGGCCAACGAAGCCGCTCAGCAGATAGGCCCCGATCCCAGTGACAACGTAAACGAAAAGATATCGCGCGGAGCCGTACATCTCCTCAATTTGAGGGCCCACATCCATCAGTACCCACATGTTGAATCCGATGTGCAGAATGCTGCCGTGAAGAAATGTAGCCATAATCAGCCGCCACGGCTGGAGCAAATCCCTCGGCCATGGCAGAGACGCGCCGAAAATTGCCAGAACCCGACCGCCGATTGCGCCGAGGCTCATCAGCGCAGAAAATCCCCCGCCAGCCGGCGCCTGAAATCCGGTAGTGCGAATCGTAGCGAGCAAGCTCACGCCGTACAGCAAACAACTCAAAGTCAAAATTCCGTACGTTGCGGGCGACGTAGTCGGCAGGAGGCGGCTGAGCGAACGGCTGGCCGCGGCCATGCCGAACGTCAAGCTCGCTCCGCATTGATGGCATTTCGTGGCAGTCGCTCCGACGAGTGTGCCGCAAGCAGGGCAAAGTTTCGGGCGCGGGTTTTCCTTCGCGCCGCCAAAGAAACCGCTCATCTGTTCCTTGAAACGATCCAGCTTCCAACGCAGGCGCGGCGAGATATCCAATAGGGTTCCTTGCGAGAGTGTGAGTGCGTTCATATAATACCGAAATGCGAGAAAACCTGTGAATCGGGAAACTGCGTGACGCCAACGGCCCAGCCGGAGACATTCCCCACACAATTCATGCACGGCTCATGCAGCGAACGCACCGCTTTCGCGCGCCTGACGCTAACAATATTTTTCGCGCTCCTAGCCGTTGCAGGCTGCGCAAAACACAATGTGGCCACGCGTCAGCCGGCGAACACTCCCACATCGCAACCGTCTGGCCCGCCGCCAGCATCCGCACCGGGACAACCAGGCCAGCCGGGCGCGTCGCGCCCATCCGGGCCGCCTCCTGCGATCGAGCGTCAACCCGCCGTTCCCGGCGAATACGTGGAAGAGGGCGTCGCGTCCTGGTACGGAGTGCCGTTCAACGGGCGGCGCACCTCCAACGGCGAAATCTACGACATGCACGAATTCACCGCGGCGCATCGCACGCTGCCTTTCAATTGCGTGGTGCGCGTCACTAACCTGAGCAACGGCAAGCACACCGAAGTGCGCATCAACGATCGCGGACCGTTCGTTGCCAATCGCGTGATCGATCTTTCGCTCTCCGCGGCGCAAGCAATTGAAATGGTGGGGACTGGAACGGCTAACGTGCGCCTGGAAATCCTCTCAGGGCCGAATCCGAATGTGGGATTTTTCGCGGTGCAGATTGGCGCGTTCAAAGTGCAGGAAAATGCCGAGCGGCTGAAAGCGCAAATGCAGGA
>Ga0210390_10001573_pt1 | contig 21597 bp, 16 predicted proteins | sample IncBWH11OmetaG_FD_161050 | JGI IMG/M metagenome (GOLD analysis project Ga0210390, IMG submission 161050) | Forest soil microbial communities from Barre Woods Harvard Forest LTER site, Petersham, Massachusetts, United States - Inc-BW-H-11-O ... | reverse complement strand
CCAGCGCCGGGTGGTTTGCATTATGCAAACGAGCTGGTCGCGCTGATTCGAAAACGCCATCCGAACATCGGCATTGGAGTCGCTGGCTATCCCGAGAAGCATCAAGAATGCTCTGATTGCGAAACAGATCTGGCGAATCTGAAACGCAAGGTGGAGGCAGGGGCGGACGCCGTCTTCACGCAGCTGTTCTATTCCAACGACAGTTTTTTCGATTTTCGGGACCGTTATCACCGCCTTGGCATCAAGGTGCCGCTGATTCCGGGCATCATGCCGATCACGGAGTTTTCGCGGATCAAGCGAATCACCGGCATGTGCGGCGCGAGCATCCCGCAAGAGCTGGGACAGCGCCTGGAAGCTGCGCAAGACGACGCGGAGGCACAGTTCGAGATCGGCGTGGAACACGCCGTCCGGCAGTGTCGCGAGCTGCTTCGCGCCGGCGTGCCGGGCATCCACTTTTATGTGCTCAACCGCTCGAAGGCCTGTGAGACGATCCTCGAGGATCTGGGATTGTCTCCCACGCGAGAGCTGCATCGTTCCTAGCAAACTGCCGAGCGGTCCGCCGCGGCGGATCAGCCCGCCGGTTCTAGTCTGAGATCCATTTGATGTCCGTCTCAACCCCCACCCCTGCAATCGCCCGCCTCGAGGAACTGCTGCTCACGCGGATCCTCGTGCTCGACGGCGCGATGGGGACGATGATTCAGGCGCATCAGCTCGAAGAAGCCGACTTTCGCGGCACGCAGTTCGCCAATCACCCGAAAGAGCTGCGGGGCTGCAACGATCTCTTGAGCCTGACTCGCCCGGACATCATCGAGGACATCCATCGGCAGTATTTCGAGGCCGGGGCCGACATCGTCGAGACCAATACGTTTAACTCGACCTCGATCTCGATGGCCGAGTATCAGCTCGAAAGCGCGGTGACAGCCATCAATCGGGCCGCCGCCCAGATCGCGCGGCGCGTCGCCGACGAATTTACCGAACGCAATCCAGACAAGCCGCGGTTCGTGGCCGGCAGCATTGGCCCAACGAGCCGGGCCGCGTCGTTGTCCCCCGATGTCAACGATCCGGGCTTCCGTGCGGTGACCTTTGATCAACTGGTCGCGTCCTACAGCGAGCAAGTCGAAGCGCTCATCGACGGCGGCGTCGACATCCTGTTTCCCGAGACGACGTTCGACACGCTCAACCTCAAGGCATGCTTGTTCGGCATCTCGCAGGTCTTCGACGGCCGCGGCATTACATTGCCGGTGATGATCTCCGCCACGATCACCGACGCCAGCGGTCGCACTCTCTCGGGGCAAACGGTCGAGGCGTTCTGGAATTCGGTCGCGCATTTCCCGGCGCTGAGCGTCGGGCTCAACTGCGCCCTCGGCGCGGACCGAATGCGGCCCTATGTGGAGGAATTGGCGCGGATCGCGCCGTGCTTTGTCAGCTGCCATCCGAATGCCGGCCTGCCGAACGAATTCGGCGCGTACGATGAGTCGCCCGAGTACATGGGCCGTCTCTTGTTGGAGTTCGCCGAAAACGGCTGGCTGAATATCGTCGGCGGTTGCTGCGGCACGACACCCGCGCACATCCGCGTGATCGCCGACGCAGTGCAGGATCTGCCTCCGCGCCGGCGGCCCCGCGTCGCTCCTTATTCGCGGTTCAGCGGGTTGGAGCCCCTCACGCTCCTGCCCGAGAGCAACTTCGTGATCGTCGGCGAACGGACCAACGTCACCGGCTCGAAGAAATTCGCGCGGCTCGTCCGCTCGGGCGATTACGACGCCGCGCTCGAGGTGGCCCGCGAACAGGTCGCCAGCGGAGCCAACGTCCTCGACATCAATATGGACGAGGCCTTGCTCGACGGCGAGAAGGCGATGGCCACCTTTCTCAACCTGATTGCCGCCGAGCCCGATATCGCCCGCGTGCCGGTGATGATCGATAGCTCGAAGTGGTCGGTCATCGAGTCGGGCCTCAAGTGCGTGCAGGGCAAGAGCATCGTCAATTCGATCAGCCTGAAAGAGGGAGAAGAATCGTTTCTGCGGCAGGCGCGGCTCGTCCGCCGCTATGGGGCGGCCACGGTCGTGATGGCCTTCGACGAAGAGGGGCAAGCCGTCAGCGTCGACCGCAAGGTGGCGATCGCCAAGCGCGCGTTCAAACTGCTCACTGACGAAGTCGGCTTCCCGCCCGAGGATGTGATCTTCGATCCCAACATTCTGACGGTCGGCACGGGCATCGAGGAGCACGCCAACTACGCCGTCGAATACATCGAGTCGCTGAAGCAGATCAAGCGGGAATGCCCCGGCGCGAAAACGTCGGGCGGCGTGAGCAACGTTTCGTTTTCATTCCGCGGCAACGAGCCGGTCCGCCGCGCGATGAATGCGGCCTTTCTGTACCACGCGATCAAAGCCGGCCTCGACATGGGAATCGTGAATGCCGGTCAGCTCGATGTCTACGAAGAGATCGACAAGGACCTGCTCTGCCACGTCGAAGACGTCCTCTTCAATCGTCGGCCCGACGCGACCGAGCGGCTGGTGGCGTACGCTGAAACGGTGGTCGCCAAGGACAAAGTCGTCGAGAAAGACGAAGCCTGGCGGAAGGCTCCGATCGAAGACCGGCTGAGCCACGCGCTCGTCAACGGGATCGTCGACTACATCGAGGCCGACACGGAAGAGGCCCGCGTCGCTCTCGGCCGTCCGCTCAAAGTCATTCAAGGGCCCCTCATGAAGGGGATGGGCGTCGTCGGCGAGTTGTTCGGCTCGGGACGCATGTTCCTGCCGCAGGTGGTGAAGAGCGCCCGCGTGATGAAGAAGGCGGTCGCTTATCTCACGCCCTTCATGGAGGCCGAAAAACAGGAAGGGGAAGGCCCGCAACACCGCGGCACCATCATCATGGCGACGGTGAAGGGGGACGTGCACGACATCGGCAAGAACATCGTCGGCGTCGTGCTCCGCTGCAATAACTTCGAGGTGATCGACCTGGGCGTGATGGTGCCGACTGACAAAATCCTCAACGCGGCCGTCGAGCACAAGGCAGATTTTGTCGGCCTCAGCGGGCTGATTACGCCGTCGCTCGACGAAATGGTCCACGTCGCCAAGGAGATGCAGCGCCGCGGAATGACGATGCCGCTCTTGATCGGTGGCGCGACGACGAGCGCGAAGCATACGGCCGTGAGGATTGCGCCGAGCTACGCGCAGCCGGTGGTCCACTCGCTCGATGCGTCGGTCTCGGTGCCGGTGGTCGAAAACCTGCTCGATCCGGACAAGCGGGCCGACTTCATCCAGAAAAACGCCGAGGCCCAAGAGCGGGACCGCACGCTTTTCGCCGATCGGCAGCAACGAACTCTGGTGCCCTACGCCGACGCCTTGGCCCGCCGTTTTGCGACCGATTGGGCCAGCGTGCGGATCGACGCGCCGTCGTTCCTCGGGCTGCGGTTCCTCGATCCGGAACCCCTCGAAAAGCTCGTTCCCTACATCGACTGGTCGCCCTTCTTCCAGACTTGGGAGCTCCGCGGCAAGTATCCCAAGATCTTCGACGATCCCCGGGTCGGAGGCGAGGCGCGAAAACTCTACGACGATGCGCAGCACCTGCTCAAACGGATCGTCGCGGAGAAGCGGCTCACGGCGCGGGGCGTGTACGGCTTTTGGCCGGCCAATTCGGCGGACGACGACATTCTCGTTTACGCCGACGCCTCGCGCAGCACGACGATCGCGCGTTTTCCCATGCTGCGACAGCAATGGGAGCGCAAGGGGCAGTCCGATTTCCGTTCGCTGGCCGACTACATCGCTCCGCTCGACAGCGGCCGCCTCGACTATTTGGGGGCGTTCGCCGTAACGACGGGGATCGGCTGCGATCCGCTCGTCGCCGAGTTCGAGGCTCAGAACGACGATTACCTGGCGATCATGACCAAGGCGATCGCCGATCGGCTGGCCGAGGCGTTTGCCGAAGTGCTGCACCGCCAGGCACGAATCGATTGGGGCTACGGCCGCGAGGAAAAACTGTCGCAGGACGAGCTGCTCGAGGAAAAATACCGCGGCATCCGGCCGGCGTTCGGCTACCCGGCCTGCCCCGATCACACCGAGAAGCGAACGCTCTTCGAGCTGCTTCACGCGGAAGAGCACACGGGGATCCGTCTCACCGAGAGTTTTGCCATGTGGCCGGCCGCCGCCGTGAGCGGCCTCTACTTCGGCCATCCCGAGGCCCGCTATTTCTCCGTCGACCGCATCACGCGCGATCAGGTCGAAAGCTATGCCGCCCGCAAGGGCCTGCCGATCCCCGAGATCGAACGCTGGCTCGGCCCGAATCTTGGGTACGAACCAAACTGATCTGGCCGCATAACTTGGCCGTGATACGATTGATTTTGGCGAGCGGCGGGTGTCAGCCCGCCGGTTCTCTGATGTTTCCTTAAGATCAGAACGCGCTTGAGCGGTTGGAATAACCATCAAGCGGCAGAGTGCGACGGCGATGACGCAGATTCAAATTCAGAACCGGCGGGCTGACACCGCTCGCCCTCAATGAGAGCGCGATGACCGAGCAGAACTCCGAAGGCACAGTCGTCCTCGAACCGCCCGCGCCCGAGCTCAAAGAGCGCACGACCGAGCGCGAGAAGACGCGCCCGAAGAAGCAGCCGCCTTACGCTGTGATTGTCGAGAACGACGACCTCCACACGTTCGAGTACGTGATCGAGGTGCTGCAAAAAGTCTTCGGCTACGACGTGCAGAAGGCCCTTCTGCTGACGTCGCAGGTGCACAACGCCGGCCAGGCCCTCGTCTGGAGCGGCGCACTCGAGCTGGCGGAGCTCAAGCGCGACCAGATCAAAGGCTTCGGCACCGACAATTACGGGTCCAAGCCGGTCACGTTCCCGCTCGGCGTCCGCGTCGAACCGCTGCCAGGCTAGGCCGCCTTTGCGAGCCCGGCCCGCAACGGGAAGCCCGCCAGCTCACCCAGCACGGTGATCGGCGCCTTCTCCGGATAAACCAGGCTCTCATGTCGGACAATCACCGTCTGCTCGAGCGCGTATTGCCCGCTGATGCAGGCGTGACTCGTGGTGTCGGTAAAGACGATCCACGACGATCCCGACGGAAACTCCCAGCGGTCCTTGCGGCAGAGCCGCTGAAACTCCGCGTTCTCTTTGAGGAAGTGGTGGAATCGCAGCATGAAGCGGTCGTACGGCGGGCGATTGACGACGGGCAGCCCCGCACGGGCCAGCGCATCGATGGCGACGCCGCGGAGGCGGTCGATCACGCCGGGCTGCACAGGGAGTCCGGCCTCCTTGGCATAGCGGCGGGCCAGGGCCTCGAAAGCGTCGCTGGTGACCCACACGCGAGGACGTTCCGGATTGATGTTGGCGAACACGCGGAGCAATCGGTCGCCGTTCGACGGCCGCGACGGAAAATTGTCGACGTGAATCAAATCGTTGCGCGAGCGCTGCGAAACGTCGCGCCCCTGTTCCTCGAGCGGCCGGTAGCTGGCGAAGTCGACCTTCCACGACGTGGCGTACGACGGAAAGAAGGCTGCCAGGAAGGAGACTGCCTGCTTTGAGAAGGCCTGCATCACCGCGTGTACTCGATTCCGCTGCGCTTCGTCGCGCTGATCGATGCCCGTGAGGCGATCTTGCACGGGACGGTAGCTCACATTTTTGTGCAGGCTGCCCGCGGTTTGCTTCTGTCCGAGCAGGAATTGTTGATCCTCGATCGGAAAGGCGAACGGAATCTGAGGAAAGTAGAGGATGTCGCCGCACTCGAGCGCGCGGCACTGCTCGTCGCTCGCGGCCGTTCCGGTCCGATAATTATTCAGCGTGATCCGGGCCATGGTTCGCTCCGCATGCGGACGGTTTTAGGGCGGGAATCTTTGCAGTTTTGCGGCAGCAAGGCTAGGCGACTTTGGCTCTCGCGGAGCCTGCCCTTGGGTTCGGCGCCACGCTTGACGAAGTCTCACGCGCCGCGTATCATTAAACCATGAAGTTAAATGATCAGTCGCCGGGCCGTGGCTCCGGGAACACAGCCCTAGATCTCGCCATGTCGGCGCTCGCGCACCCCGCACGGCGGGCGATTCTCGAGCGGGTGATGCGGCGGGAGACGCGCGTCACAGAACTGGCGGAACCGTTTGCCATGTCGCTGCCGGCGGTCTCCAAGCACATTCGCGTGCTGGAGCGGGCCCGACTCGTCCGCCGCCGGCGGGTTTGGCGCGAGCATCTTGTCTCGTTCAACCCGGCGCCGCTCGAGGAGATTGGGGCCTGGGTCGAGAAGACCCGCGCCTTCTGGTCTGCCCAGCTCGATGCGCTCGACGACTTGCTCAAGGCCGAGGACGCTGCCGCCGCGCGGAAGCCCGATCGGAAGCGCTCCCCGCAACCCACCCGCCCATCCAAGAGAGGAGCCTCGCGATGACCTTCGATCCCGACCGCACTGCGCGTGTGACCCGCCGCTTCGACGCCTCGATCGAGCGCGTCTTCGACGCCTGGCTCGATCCCCAAAAAGCGGGAACCTGGCTGTTCGCCACTCCGACGGGTCAGATCGTCCGCGTGGAGATCGACGCCCGGGTCGGCGGATCGTTCGTCATCACGCGGCGGGAAGGCAACGACGACATCGAGCACGTCGGAACTTATCTGGAACTCGATCGCCCGCGTCGCCTGGTCTTCACATTCGCAGTGCCCAAATTCTCCACAGAAGCGACCCGTGTGAGCCTCGACTTCAAAGCCCTGTCGAAGGGATGCGAGCTGACGCTGACCCACGAAGGCGTGCTGCCCGAGTGGCTCGACCGCACCACCGAGGGTTGGGGCGGCATCCTCAGTTCGCTCGCCGGCGTGTTGGATCACTAAACAGGGCGGGCCGGGATTTGCGCGGACGCCAAGTCGCCAAAGAGAAGATTGGTGCCGGAGAAGTTGGCGGGTCTGGGCCTACCCTACGAAGGCTACGAAGACGATCGCTGTTACAGCGACTTGAGCGGTCCGACCGTGGCGGTCGAGAGTTGGCCCAGCGGGTACTTTTTGAGGACCGCTTTGACGTCGTCGGTGGTGATGGCGCGGTAGGCGGTGAGGTCGTCTTGCACGGAGCGGTATTCGTTCCGGTAGACCCAATTGGAGCCCAGCGATGACAAGCGGCCCATGGGTCGCTCGCTGCGGAGCACGATTCGCGAGGCGGCCTTGTTGCGGGCTTGCTCCAGCTCCTCTTCGGTGACGCCCTTGGCGTTGACGTCGGCGTAGATGTCGCGGACTCGCTGCAAGTTGTCGCCGGCCGACTCGGGGGTCGAGCAGACGTAGGTGAGGTACGCTCCCGTGCCGTCGTACTCGTTGTAGGAGAGGTCGGCCGACTCGGCGAGGCCCGTGTCGACCAGGTCCCAATAGAGCCTGCTGCCCGAGTCATCGCCCACAACCACCGACATCAGCTCGGCGGCCATCCGCAGGGAGCTGGTGGCCGACGGAGCGGGTGACATCTGCATCACGTGTTGCTGCGTGAACGCTTCCTTGGTCGTCAGCGTCGTTCCGCCCTTGGCCTTCGCTTCGTCGGCTTTCCGCGGCGTGCTGCCGGCCTCCCATTTCCCGCACCACTGGTTGGCCAGCCGCAGCACGTCGTTCCAATCGGTGTTGCCGGCGACGGCGACCGTGATGTTGCCCGCGCGATAATGCTCGCGGTGGTAGTTGGCCATCTGGTCGCGCTTGAGATGGGCGATGCTGTCGGACGAGCCCAGGATGCTCTGCCCCAGCGGATGCCCATCGAAATGTGTCTTCATCGCGTTTTCGTAAGCGATGAACGACGGCTGGTCCTCGTACATGCCGATTTCTTCGAGGATCACTTTCCGCTCGACCTCGAAGTCCGCGTCGCGGAGCGACGGGCGCATCAGGCCGGAGAGGACCTCGAAGGCATCGGCCAGATACTCGGGCAGCACGGCTGCGTAGAACAGCGTGACTTCTTCGCTGGTCGACGCGTTATAGCGGGCGCCGAGCTCGTCGAAGATGCGGTTGACGTCGTCGGCCGAGTGCTTTTCGTTCCCCTTGAAGGCCATGTGCTCGAGGAAGTGACTGACGCCGTTGACGTCCATCGACTCGTCGCGGGCGCCGGTCCGCACGAAGAATCCGGCTGCCACCGAGTGGACGCTGGGATTCAACTCGGCGATGACGGTCAGGCCGTTGTCGAGGGTGGCCTCATGAAACTTCACGCGGATTCTCCAGTGCCTTGGGCCCGATCGTGAGAATCGTGAAATCATCGGCCGGATGCGCGTGGACACAGTCGAGCACGTGGCGGACCGAGAGGGCGTCGATCTTTTCGCGGACCTCGGCCAGCGTCGTCACGCGGTTCAAGTGATACCAGTCGCGGGCGATCGACGACGAGCGGGCGACCGTCGATTCCTGCTGCATGACGAGCGCGCTCTTTGCTCGCGCCTTGCACCGGGCCAGCTCGTCCTCGCCGATTCCCTTGCCGAGTTTCTTAAGTTCGCTCACCGTGACGTCGAGCGTTTCCTGCGCGCGTTCGGCCGTGGTGCCGGCGTAGCAAAGGACGCGGGCCTCCTCGCGCAGGCTGGCAAGGCTGGCGTGCACCGAGTAGCAGAGCCCCCGCCGCTCGCGGACCTCGGTGAAGAGCCGCGAGCTCATCCCGCCGGAAAGCACGCTAACGGCCGCCCACGCCGCGTAATACTCCGGATCGCGATAAGGGACTGAGTCGTAGGCGATGCCGATGTGTGTCTGCGTCGAGTCGTGCGAGATGTGATGCCGCTTGGCTCCGGCCGGCGCGGTCTCAAAGGTCGGAGCCGGGAGCGGTTTCCAGTTGCCGAACAATTCGCCGATCAGGTCCGAGACTTCCTCGATGTTGACGTTCCCCGCGATGCCGAAGATCGATTCGTCGGGGCGGAAGCAACGGCGGTAGTGAGCGGCGATTGACTCCGGCGAGAGTGCGGGCAGGTCGGAGAGCGACCCTTCCGATGGCAGGCCCCAAGGCGCGTCGAACGCGTGCCGACGCAGCTCGACCATGATCTTCTGCCGCGGCTCGTCTTCGATCGCCATCAGCGACTGCTCGACCCCCGCGCGCGACGCCTCGAATTGGTCCTCGGGCAGCCATGGCCGCAAGATGAGGTCGGCGTACAGTTGCAGCGCCTGCGGCAGGTTCTCGGCCAGCGTTGCGCCGGTGAACGTGAGGTGGATGGTGCCCACGCTCTCGCTGTGCTGCACGCCCAGGTTGTCGAGGGCGGCCGAGAGCTGTTTGCTATCGCGATCGCCGGCGCCACGTGGGATCAGTTCGCAGAGCACCGAGGCCGAGCCATTTTGACCGGCGGGATCGTAGACGCTGCCGGCCGGCACGAGAAACGAGACCGAGGCCGACTGCACGTCCTCCATCGGTTCGATGATCAGCGTCAGACCATTGGGCAGCGTCCGAGTTTCGATGGTCTGCAACTTCATCGCAGGGATCGGCCCGACTCCGTAAGTTTAGATGCGTAAGTTCAGGTGGGACAATGGCTTGACGCGAAGACCGGCCGGCGTGAGAGCCCGCTCGGTGCCGCCAAGGAGCCAAGCCCGGCTCAAAGTATGGCACATCCCCTGTGACCTCACAAGGTGTGCGACCGCCGGGTGAGTGGTGCGCGGCGAGGGTCGAAACTGATTGAACCTTGCGCTGGAGACGATTGAGTCAGTAGTTCCAATATCGATTGTTGCAGCCAGAGTCTGCCTAGCGGCCGGCAGAGACCGGCGTGCTCTCCCCGCGGATCGGGCGCGGGGCTACGAGCGCGTAAAGCTGCGGCAGATCGAATCGCTCAAGTAGCCCGAAGCAAAACAGCTCGGGGGCCTGATCGATCTTCATATTGTTGTCGATCACGTCTTTCAGACTCTTGAGCGGCGAATGCAAATTCAGCTCGTCGATCGCCGCCCTATCGATTGGCGCCGCATCGAGGGCGGCGGCCACCGTCGCGATCAGACTGCTCCGCGGCCCCACTGAGACTACGCGGAGCGGCGCCCCGTACTTCTTGTGCAACCACCTCGCGACGGCCGCCAGTTGGCTGGCTTCGATCCCCAGCGGCCGCTCGCCGATGCTTGAAATGGCAATCGCATACAAATCGGGGTGCAGCCGAATCTTCGACTCGCCGAAAGAAAACAGGTCGACCGCCAGCACCCGCTGTCCCTCTTTGAGCAGTCCGGTCACCTCGTCGGCCGCTTTCACACGTCCGCCGTCGGCTAGCACAATGGCGGTTCCCCGCGGCTTTTCCGGCGCGAGCTCGACGGCCGGCACGGTCCACAAGCCGCCGATCCGGAGCCAGTAACCGGTCTCGCTCCACGGGCCGATTCGTTCCGCGTCAACCGCCGCGGCCGCCAGGTCCCAGTCGTGCGCGTGAACTGTTTCGCGGAGTAGAGTCCGGTTGCGCTCCCGCCAGTGGGCCAGTTCGGCCGGTTGAGTGGGGATGGCAGACTCGCGTGGAAGTCCGGCCGCCAGCTTTCGCGCGAGCGAGTTGAAATTCAAGTTGTCAGCCGGCAGCCCGACCTTCAGCTGGTCAGGTGTTTTCAATTCTTTTTCGGAGGGAATCTCGGTCGCGTCGATGTCCGTCCGGTCCGCGAAGAAGAAATCTTTCAGCATGCGGTAGAACTGTTGCCGGTTGTCGAGCCCGTAATTGTGATTGCCGGGATCGTGATTGACGTGCGTCCGCAGTCGCTCGGGCTTGCCATAAAGCTGATAAATCGGCTCGGCCGCTCCGAGCAGCGGGGGCAGTGCGTGATCGGCCTTGAAGCAGCAGTTGTCCTTGAAGTTGAAGGTCAACAGTGCGGCCCGCGGCGCGAGTAGGGCCGTCATCTGCGTGTAGTCGACGACGGCGGCGAGGTCGGCCGCGTTTTGCTCCGAGTCGCCCAGGTCGGGCCCGTAATGCACGCGCGTCGTGAGCGCCGAATAGCCGGCCACCGGATTCGTGAGCGTGACCCGCGTGTCGAACGCGCTGATCGTGATCGTCTGCCAGCCACCCCCGGACAGGCCCTGCACGGCGACGCGCGACGGGTCGGCATGCTCGTGTGCCAGCAAGATGTCGAGCCCGCGGGACATCGCCAGATAGAAAGTCGACACCCCGCTCGTGCCGCACAGATCGATCTGGTTCATCCGTCCGTGATCGAAGTCGGGGATCTTCAGTTCGCCCATCCCCAGGTATTCCATGTTGAGGACGATCATCCCCCGCTTGGCCTGGTTGATGCAGCGGAGCTGTTTGTAGTCGACAAACTTGCCGAGGGGTTCGTGTCCGTTGACCGCCAACGACACCGGGACTTTTTGTTCCTTGAAGACCGTCGGCTCATACAGGAGCGCGGGGACCCACAGGCCGGGGACCGCTTCGTAACGCAGCTTCTTGATTGTGTAGCCGGGGCCGCCGGCAATCGTCTCGCCCCAGACGGGCCGCGTCGGCACGTCGCGCCAGCGGGCTGCCTCGCCACGAAAGACGGCCCGGTCGAGCGCCTGGCTGCGGGCTCGCGCGGCATACCGCTCCCACTCGGCGACCGAGCGGACCTCGGGCATCGGCGGACAATGGCTCCAAACGAAGTCGGTCACTTCCTGCAGCGGAATGATCGTCTCGAACAGGTGCCGATCGAGCGCGTCGGCCACCCGCTTGACCTCACTGGTTTGGTGGCTGGGCTCGGCCCTATGGTGCGGGGGGACCGCCAGCCAAACGGTCAGGGCTCCGCACGCTGCGAGAAAAATCTCGATCGTTCGTCGCCGCATGGCTCGCCTCACTTCGAGAGCTTCGATCGGGCCTCACCGTGACCGCGGCCGCCCCAGAAAACCGGCATCTCGGGCGGAAATGTGTTAACCACCCTAAGCCCGGCCAGCCGAACACCACAACGGTAGCTGATAGCGGTCAACCGGCCGTCACGCCTTGCCAGACGGCTCGGCCACCGCATATGTTTAAATGACCCGTTCGCTCCCTGTCGACCGAACGGTCGTTCCTTCACCCGCCCCCCGCCGTCCTGCGGTCGGGCCGCCTTTTGCCGCTAGCTGCGTTAGAGCTCAATCGCGGACCCGCGGCAAGCCCGCCCCGAAGACGCATTGCTTCCTGAAAGGCTGATTCGATGGGTCGTCGCATTTCCCTCGCTTTGCTTGGTGTGTCCGCCGTTGGCGCGCTGGTTTGGACGGTTCTGCCGTCGACATCGTCACTCGAACCGACAGTCGTGGCCGCTGACGACACGCCTCCCGCGGGCAAGGCTGAACTGAAGACCGATCGACAGAAGGGCAGCTACGCCCTGGGCTACAAGATTGCCTCCAACATGCATCGCCAGGTCGGCGCCGACGCGATCGATCTGGACGCCTTGTTCCTCGGACTGCAGGAGGGATTCAGCGGCAAAGGGAAGAGCCTGACCGATGCGGAGCGCGAGCGTGCGTTTCACGCGTTTCAAACCGAGCTGGGAGCCCGTTCGATGAAAGCCGCCAACAGCGTCGCCGAAAAGAACAAGAAGGCAGGCGAAGCCTTTCTGGCCGCAAACAAGACCAAGCCTGGCGTCACAACGCTGCCGAGCGGCATTCAGTACGTCGTGTTGAAAGAGGGAACCGGCAAGCAGCCGAAGGCGACCGACGAAGTCAAAGTGCACTACCACGGGACGCTGATCGACGGGACCGTGTTCGACAGCTCGGTCAACCGCGGCGAGCCGGCCACCTTCCGGTTGGACCAGGTGATCCCCGGCTGGACCGAGTCGGTGCAGAAGATGAAGGAAGGCTCGAAGTGGCGGGTCTACATTCCGGCCGACCTGGCCTACGGCGCCCGCGGCCCGGAACCGATCGGCCCGAACGCGACGCTGATCTTCGAGATCGAGCTGCTGGAAGTGAAGTAGTCAAGACCTTCAGTCGCTTAGACGCGCTCGGCCAGAGAATGCCGAGCGCGTCTTTTTTTGCGCGCACGATATCCCGATTTCGCGGCGGATGACCCCGCAGAAGTCATGAGCGGCCTCTTTCTCAACGCTGTTCTTCCCGTAAGAGATCAACTCTTCAACTTGCCCGACGCGTCAGGCCTTCTGCGGTCGGCGCAACTCCCGTATCTCAATCCCGGAGCCTGGGGCGGACACCGGGGCGAACTTCGCACTGCGTAATGATTTGGAATCGAGTGATCCGTTTCCGGCCAGTTGAGACGTTTTGGGAAATGAACCTGTAACGCCCTGACCGCGTTTTACGCTCAGAAGCTTAGAGGCTCGCAATAACCGGAGACAGATTCAGACGACATCTGTGAAAGGGGGAACCAACCATGTGCACCGCCACAATTACCGCCGATGCGTTTGCCGCTCGCGGATCCAAACTGCCGCGGCTCACACTCGGTTCGCTCGTTTTCGCCGGTGTCCTGTTGTTCGTGGGGGCCGTTTCGGTGTATGACGGCTACCTCGTGGTTCGCACCGGGGACGAAATCGTTCACTTTGAGAAGAACCCGGTGGGACTCTTCTTGATTCAGTGCGATCACGGTAATCCGGCCCTGTTTCTGACGATCAAAGCGGCAGGAACGGCCCTGGTGTTGGCCGCGCTCACCGCGCTTTACCGCCGGTCGCCGCGGCTCGCTTACCCGGTGGCGTCGGCCCTGATGCTGTTTCAGGCTGGTCTCTTGATCTTCCTGGAACGGGCCTAGGAGTGCGGGAGCGAACCTGTCTGCGATGAACGGAGTCAGTTCGGTAACATGATCGAAACATCGCAGTCCGAATCCGATCGGTCGCGGGCCGAGCCGCGCGAGTTGGCGCGGCGCGGTCCCTATTTTCTTTCGACCGATGCGGCGCTCATCGACGTCGCCGCGATTCATGCGTTTCTCTCCGAGCAGTCGTACTGGGCGCCCGGCATTTTGCGCGAAGTGGTTGAGAAGTCGATCAAGAACTCGCTCTGCTTCGGGCTATTCTGCGAGTCGCGTCAGATCGGCTTTGCGCGAATGGTCACCGATCGGGCCACATTCGCCTGGCTGGCCGATGTTTTTGTCATCGATGCGTATCGCGGCCAGGGACTCGGCAAGTGGATGGTGCAAAACCTGCTCAAGCATCCCGACTTGCAGGGACTGCGGCGAATTCTGCTGGGAACGCGCGACGCGCACGGCCTGTACTCACAATTCGGATTCACGCCTCTGATCGACCCGAGTCGCTTTCAGGAGATCCATCACCCCAATACTTACTTGGGTGGTTCGCAGTTTCCTCACTCTCCGTGATCGTCGCCAGGACGAGGCGTGAAATTCGCTCCCAGGTCAAACGCGGCGTGGCTACGCGATTCTTGATTTGCGGCGATGCAGCTTGCACGATGGTTAAGGGCGAACCATGAGGAGGAACCAAGATGAGAGTCAGCGCTCGCAACGTCCTTAAGGGGACGCTCAAGAAGCTGGTCGATGGCGCCGTCAACTCGGAGGTGATCATCGAATTGCCCGGCGGCCAGGAGATCAGCTCGATCATCACGAAGCAGTCGGCCCACAACCTGGGGCTGACCGAGGGCAAAACGGTCTACGCGATCATCAAGGCCAGCGAAGTGATCGTCGGCGTCGATTAGACGGATCGGTCACCAGCCCCGACAGGATTGCGGTGTGGCAGGGCAACTCAGTTGCCCCGCATGCGCGTCACGGCATACTCGCTCGGCGCCCGGACCGGGTCTTTACCGGCAACCGACAAGGCGAACTCATAATCGGATTTGCCGGGTGACTGGACTTCGACTACGAAATCCTTTTCGTTTCGATTCTTTTGCGGATCGTTGTAGAGATTCTTGAGATCGTCTGGGCCGACGAATTCCTGAATGAACCCCAATCCGCGCTGTCCTGCCCGCGTAGGTTTGTGCAGTTGGACGAACGTCACGACGTATTTCCCGTACGGTACGCCGTCGCCCTTGACGTAAGTCGTAAATTCAAAGTTGCCCTGGTCGTCACAGCTTACAAATCGTATCGATCCATCCTTAGGCTTCTCGAGTTTCTGCGGGTCGCTCAAGATGACGAACAAGCGAGACAGTTCTCTGGAAGGAGGCAGGCCGTCGACGGTCACCCGCCCCGCGAACCTGGCCACAGCTTCCTGTTTGGACTTTGAATTATTCTTGAAGAATTCATCAACTGCCTGCTGTTCTGAGGGCCTCCCGCCGCACCCTTCGAGGGCAGCCGCCGCGAAGAACGCGAGCACAACACAGGTCAGCGAGAATCGTGGCGCGTGGCGCGCGAAGGAACGCATGCTTCGGTCTCCAGGATTGGCACAAGCCGGGATGGATCGGTCCATCCCGGCTCGTGTCGCAACCAAAAAAGTGGGAAGCGTTCAGGCCTGCTGACTCGATCTTCGGCCTAGAAAGCGCTGTCGAGAACGGGCTTCCCGCCTCGATAACTCTGCAACCGCGCGAGCACCGTGAGGCTCACGTTCTCGCTGATCATCCGAGCCGAGCCGTCGCACAACGCGACACCCTCTGATCCCGGGTGGAAGCTGTACCAGCCGAGCGACCAGACGTTGGTGCAGTTCACCAGACAAACCGGCATGCCGGGCGTGTACGTTGCGATCGAGAGCCCCTGGTAATTCGTGCCGATGAAGGTCTCGAAGACGTTGTCCTCGCAAGCCCAGCAACCACCCCAGTTGTAAGGCATGTTGAGGTTGGTCTTCTGGACTCCGGCCGCCTGTTTGACGCCACGAACCCAGTAGTCGGGGCGGCCGGCCAGTTCCATGAACAACAGCGTGGTGGAGGTGCCGTCCGTAATTTTGTCGATGGGAACGCCCTGCTCGTAAATGTTGATCGACCCAATCCGGGAAGTCTCTTTTTGGCAACAGTTCTGAAACAAGTAGGACTTTCCGAAGGGACCCGCGTCGCAGTAACCGGCGTTGGGCACATAGTCGGAGGCACCGGCGAGCATGGGGGCGAAGAACTTGCAAGAGCCGGGGAAGGCAAAACAGGGATCAGAGGACGAGATGTGCTCGACAAACGGATTGCTGCTGCGCGGTGCCGAGGGGCAGACGTACCCCGGAATCACTTGTGCGCCCGGCCTAATGTTGGCACAGGCATCCTGGCACGGACAAGTGATGTTCTTGTACGTGTACGGCGGGAGTTTCCACGGGAGATAGATGCAGCTGATGCAAGCGGCCGCGCCTCCCGGGTGCTCGCAGCACGGAGGCAACATCGGGTTGTTCATGCAGATTTTGTTGTAAACGGTTTGCGCCTCCATGAACGGAAGCAACTTTTCCTCGGCGAAATGCAAGTTCACGCAGCCGATGCAGAGGTAGCCTAGGCACGGGCAGGGAACCGGGAGGTAGGGCCCATTCTGAAAGGTCATCGCGGATGTAAACATTTGGTTCACATCGTGATAGTTGTGCTCGGCCAGCGCCATCTGCTTCAGGTTGTTGCGGCACTGCGTTCGCCGGGCCGCCTCCCGGGCTGCCTGAACTGCGGGCAATAAAAGCGCAATTAAGACAGCAATGATGGCGATCACCACGAGAAGTTCGATCAGTGTAAATCCCGACCTCTTTTGCGACATGAGCGTCCCCCTAATTCGGTATGAGACATCGATCTGACTGGCAAAAAAACAGCGCAACTACCGAGATGACCTGGAGTTCTGCAATGCCTTAACTTGCGATCAGACAGCATCGCCTTTTCGCCGTCAACAGTGAAAACACGCGCACAGACCAAAGAATGCTGGAAATCTGAATAGATGTGGGAAATCTAACAATCTCATGTCACGCCCGGAAAATGAGCACCTTTGTGCCACAAAATGCGCAGTTGGCTGTTGAAAATTGCGCGAGTGGACTGTTAAGAAAGCCCTAAAAAACTGGCCGGCAAGAACCGTCTCGCGGTGCGTCTGCGCTTTTATTTGCACCTGTGACAGGTGTCCAGAACCTGGCCGCATGGGCATTCTGGGCGTTCTGGCTGCGACGCGAACGCGGGCCAATCAACTCCCGTCCACAACCTGGGGCTGGCCGAGGGCAAAACGGCTACGCCATCACCAAGCCAGCGATGTGATTGTCGGAGTCGATTGACTCAATTAAATCCCGTCGGTCGGCATCAAATCCGTCGGTCGGCTCGGCTCTGCCGGATCTGGTCGACGACGACGGCCGCGACGATGACCACGCCCAGGACGATATCCTGCACCGGGTTCGAAAGGCCCAGCTGCGTGCAGCCGCTGTCGATCACGCCCATGATTGCGGCCCCGGCCAGCGTTCCCAGGATCGAGCCCCGACCTCCGTTCAAGCTGGCTCCGCCGATGACGACCGCGGCAATCACTCGAAGCTCCACGCCCAGCCCCGACGTCGGCTGGCCGACCGAAAGTCGTGAGAACTGGTAGAGCCCGGCAATGCCGAAGAACAGGCCGGCGAGCGAATAGACGGCGATCTTCATTCCGATCACGTTGATGCCGCACAGTCGCGCAGCCGTTTCGTTTGACCCCAGCGCGAAAACGTGTCGGCCGAACACCGTGTAGCGCAACACGCCGGCCGTCACGATGGCCAACGCGATGGCGGCCCATACGCCAAGCGGAAAACCCCAGTAGAGCGCCTCGGCACGCACACTTAGCCAGTGCTGCAGCCATCTCGGGACCTCGGTCGCCACGTCGGGGCGCAGCGTCGTCTCGTGTGCCAACCCGTTCCCAAACCCCAGGTAGGCGCGCATCGTCCCCAGCGTGACGATGAAGGGCACGACGCGCAGCCAGCCGATCACGGCTCCGTTGACGCAACCACAGGCGATGCCCGTGCCCAGGGTCAACGCGATGGCGACCCAAGGGTTTCTTGCGGCGAGACTCGGCTGCATCAGGCCCCACGCAAGCACGGTGGCCGCCAGGGATTGGGCCGTTCCGGCCGACAGGTCGATGCCCCCCGCGATGATGACGACTGTCATGCCGAGCGCGGCGACGAAAACGGTCGCCACCGGCGCGCTCACCGTTCGCGCATTGCCCGCGGTGAGAAACTGGCTGTCATGGCCGTTCTTCCAGCGGTCTGCCGCGCCGAAGACGATGATCACCAGCATCAGGGCAAACAGCGGCCCCAAGCGGGCGATCAGGTGCAGCAACCACGACGTGGGCCCCACGCGAATCGGGTTCGGCAGCCGAAGCGGCTCGGACATGCGAAGGCCGTCAATCCTGGTACTGATCGGGCTTGAGAAGTTGTTGAATGCGGGCTTCGGACATGTTTTCCGGCGTGGCGACGGTCGAGCCCGTGTCGATTCGCTTGGGAACTTTTTCGCCCTGCAGATGTTTGTGCATCGACATCACGGCTTCGTAGCCCATCTTCACCGGGTCCTGCAGCACGATCCCCTGCGCTTTCTTGGCGGCCAGCCCGCGGATCAGGGCGGCGTTTGGATCGAAGGCGATGAAGCAGACCTTGCCGTCCAGTTCGGTCTGCTCGAGCGCTTCCAGGCAACCGCTGGCGTTCGGCTCGCAGACCGCGAACAGGCCGTTGACCTCTTTCTTGTACTTGTTGAGGACCTGCGTGGCCTTGGTCAGCGACTCTTCAGGCGTCGTGCCGGAATACTGATCGGATGAGAGGATGACGATCTTGGGGAATTCCTTCTGCAGCGTGTCGAGGAAGCCCTGCTCGCGGCGCTCAGTGCTCTCGCTGCCCGGAAAGTAGCGGAGCAGGATCACGTTGCCCTGCCCGTGCAGCACTTCGCCCATCCGGCGTGCCGCGATCACGCCCCCGTTGTAGTTATCGGTGGCGACGTAGGTGACAATCTTCGATTCGTCTTTGAGGCCGCTGTCGAAGATCACGACGGGGATGTTCTGCCCCACCGCCTGGTCGACGTACTCGAGAAGCGCCTGCGAATCGTTGGGGGCGAGACAAATCCCGTTGACGCGCTTGGTGATGAAGTTCTGCATCACTGAGATCTGACCCTCGCGGTCGCTCTCGAGTTGCGCGCCTTTCCAGATGATCTCGGTGTCGCCCAGTTCTTTTTCTGCCTTGGCGGCGCCCGCGTGGACGGCCCTCCAGAATTCGTGCGTCGTCCCCTTGGGGATGACGGCGATCGTGTACTTCTTCCCGCCCGGCTTGCTGCTGGCTGATTGGCCGCCGGAGTCGCAGCCCGCTCCTAAAAGCAGCACCGCGCAGGCCAGAACCGTTCCCGAGAAAAAGCGCATCCTCACCTCCACAGACGTCACGGCACGGCCGCCGCGCGCTTGAATCCGCCAGCCCTCCTTCGTCACAGGTTGGCTTCGTCGTAAGTTCGTCGCTCGTCGGGACTGGCGAAAATTCATCGTAACAGCCCCCAACAACCGGTCCAAGCAAGCGTGTCGGCCCGGTCCCCTCGACCACGGGCTCTGGCGTAGGGTCAAGCTGGCACTGATCTTGGGGCAAAAGGCGAGTTTCATTACAACACGCCCGTCGAACTCCGGACGGCCGCCCGATCAGAGCGGGCTGAAGCCAAGCAAGGCAGGGAAGCCATGTCGAGAAATTTCGCCCAACCGATTACGTCGCGCATCCCTCTCCTGATGCCCGCAGCGCGGACCTCCCTGCGATTGTTGGCGTGGCTCCGCTCGACGGCCGGCACCTCGTTTTGCTGTGGAGCGCTTGCCGCGCTGTATTCTGTCGTCTTTTGCCATCAGATGTTCGCACGCTTCGGCAGCGGCCTGATGACTTCCGCAGCGACGGCCGCGGCCCTTGCGATTGGTCTGCTGGTCGGCGCCGTCGGATCGCGGGTCGGTCGATCCGGCGCGGCGTCAGCGATCGTCGCTCTCGTCCCCGCGATTTGGATCTTGCTCAGCGGATGGTTCGCTGACCGAATGGGATCGGTCTATGGATCCTTTGAGTTAAGTGCTCTCGCCGCTCCGAAGGCGCAGTTCGCAGCCGCGCTGGGGACGGCCCTCCTACTGGTGGGGGTGCCGGCCGCTTGCGGGGCGCGACTGGCTTTGGGCAACCGCACACTCGACGGAGCTTGGGGATGTTTTGGCGCCGGCGTCGGCTCCCTGATTACGGCCTACGGCTTGGGCCCGTGGTTCGGCCTGCAGTGGACCGGCGGATTGGCTGCCGTCGTGACAGTCGCCTGGGTGGCGCAGGCGGCGTTCCGCCGCTCGTCAATCCGCGACTTGCTGGCCGATGAGCGTCTCACCGTCGCGACCGCAAAGACGCCGGGAGCGCTCACATTCTTGGCAATTGTTTTCGGTTCGGTTGCCGCCGGTCTGACCGCCGGTTCGCTGGCGCGCCTTATCCAACAACTGATGCCGGGAACCGAGGCGATCGAGTGGACGGCCTGCGCGGGCTTCCTGCTCGGGGCCGCGGCCAGTTGGCGATTCGTTCACGCCGAGCGGATCGAATGGCGGCTGCCGCGAGTGGCGCTCGTTGTTTTAGCGGCGGCACTGACCTGCGCTCTGCCGGTGGTTCTCTTCCGGTCGTTGACGGATCTGTTTCTCGCAGCCACGGCGAGTCTTTCGAACGTTGCTCTTCTGTTCTTTGTCCGTGGACTGGCTGTCGCCGTTGTCCTCTCCGCCGCCGGTGCTCTTTGGGCAGCGATTGTCAGTTGGGGGACAGTGAGCGAGCCGGCGGCCCGCGAGAGCGCAAGTGACCGGCACCCGAGGTTTCTGGCAATCTGCGGTCCGGCACTTCTTGCGGGACTCATCGGCGCACGTTGGCTGATTTTGCTCGGAGTGCCGCTGCCTCTCTTGGTGGCCGTCGGCGCCCTGTTGCCGGCGACAGTTGCCAGCGTTGCGGTGTTTCGCGCGGTCGCGGCTCGCGGCAAGTTGCTCGCGGGCGCCGGATGGATCGCTGCCGCAACATTGTTGGCGGTGGGCGCCTTGGGCCATACCTATGAGCCGTCGCGTTCGGCGCGGCTCTTGTTCTCGACCAACGTCTTCATGGCCTGGCGAAATGCGGAGGAGAGCCGCCTGCTCCCGTTTCTCGACGACAGCCGCCTGCTCGCGCAGCGCGAAGGGGAATGCGGCACTTACACTGTGTGGAAGCAACGAGGGATGCAGCTTTCGCTAAGGGAAAGCGGCGTCCCCTGCGGGACCTTTTGCCCGCGGCCCGAAATTGGCCCCCAATTTTCCGGCGAAATCGTCCCGTCCGTCCTGCCTTTGGTGCTGCACGAGGCGCCGCGCCACGTGTTGATCTTGGGGTTGGGCAGCGGCAGCGGTCTGGCGTCTTGCCTGGAATTTCCCATCGAAGACGTCACCTGTGTCGAGGCCGACCGCGCGCTGATCGACGTTCTCGAAAGCACGGTCTGGTCGGCCGCAGAGCCCAACCCGCGCCTCGACAACCGCGCGCGAGTCCTCTGCGTCGAACCGAGTCTCGCTGTGCAGTCGAAGGGCGGCTCGTACGACGTTGTCTACGCCGACTTGGGGCAGTCGGGCGTTTCGCAGGGCACGTCGCACTACACGCGCGAGTTCTACACCGCCGCCGCCCGGCAGCTGACCAAAGACGGCATCTTCGCCCAGCGCTTCCAAGAGGTCGACTTTGGCCCTTGGCCGCTCCAGAGCGTCCTGGCGACATTGCAATCGGTCTTTCCGCACGTCGCTGCGCTCGAGGTCGCTCCCGGAGAATTGGCCCTGGTGGCCACGCGGTCAGAAAAAGGGCTCGCTCGCCCCAACCTGCTCGAGCGGTTTCAAACGCCGCAGGCACGGCGGACCTTGGCCCATCTCGGCTGGGACTGGTCGATCGCGCTGAACCTGGCTGCCTACGCGGGCGATGATTGCCAGGCTCTCACACGCGGGGCGGCTGTCAATACGGCCGCGAACGGACTGTTTGCGTTTCGGCTGCCGCAAGAAACGATGCGCTGGGCCCCGAAG
>Ga0210390_10001571_pt1 | contig 21629 bp, 27 predicted proteins | sample IncBWH11OmetaG_FD_161050 | JGI IMG/M metagenome (GOLD analysis project Ga0210390, IMG submission 161050) | Forest soil microbial communities from Barre Woods Harvard Forest LTER site, Petersham, Massachusetts, United States - Inc-BW-H-11-O ... | reverse complement strand
ACCGACCATTGCGTGTAGGGGGCGATTTCTTGGCGAGCGCCCGCTACGCCCATGCCGCTCTGCCACAGCCCGTTGTCCCAGGCGCCGTCGTAGAGGTCGTGCGGCAGGCTCGTCCAATAGCCGTACTCGGCGGCAACCGCATTCGCCGGCACGCTGATGGCGGGATCGTAATTCGGGATGAACCGGGTGCTTTCGAGATAGGCGAGGTTGTTGTCGATGTTGACCTGCGGGTTGGGCGTGCCGCCCAGCCAAAAGCTCTTCGACCACGCCGTCAACGCCCAGTGCTCTTTCGGGTTGCTGGTCTGGGTGCCGCTCAAATCCAAAAAATAAGTTGGCGCGGATGCACTCGTCCCCCCGGGGGAGATCCCGCCAACTCGGACAGTTGCGGTATATGCCTCGTCCTCAAGCTCACTCGTTAGCTCGTTCTCGACTGCTATTCGGAGCAAAACCTGATTCGTATCGGGCCAAAAGGTCGCGTAGAAACGCGGCCGCAGCGGATGGTAGCCGTCGCCAAAGCCGATGTCGTATTTGCGGGTGGCGGTGTCGTCTCCGAGAATGATTGTCTGCGCCACCGGCCCCGAGGTCCAAAGTTTGTAGTCACCGTTTGCCAGCATCAACCTAGCCGAGGCAGTCTCTGTCACACCGGCCGGGCTTTCAAGGCTCAGCACTGCAGACAGGGCGTAGTTCAGCCCCAGCATCTGGGCCTGGGTCAGCGGGGTGTTGTTGGGGGCGGCCTGGTTCTGAAAGGTCAGGGTCAGGGAGCCGCTCGCCGGGATGGTCGGGATCACGACGGCGACGACCGCGTATTCGACCGAGCCGTCGGAATAGCGGTTTTTGACGTCGGCCTGAGTGGCGACCGCGCTGCCGTTAATCAGTACTTGTGGTACATCGGCGATGGCGCCATCGATAAAAGGCCGCCCAAACTGAAACGGATAGTTGGCGATTGCGGCCCCGCTCTCGTTTGTAACGGTTATAGTGTTGGTGACCGTGGTTTGCGCGACAGCGCTCGCAATGCTCAAAATGCGAGAAGGTAGATGCTCGATAGGTTTGTCTGGAGCCAATAGATAAATGATAATCCCGGCGATGATTATAACATACCTGAGCATAACCTTATCCTCGAATCAGCAGAACGACGCTTCTTAGCCAACAATTTACCAAAATACAAGTCGATACTCCACATTAATCCACAACAGCGCCATTTTTACCGTCAGAAACCCGTCAAAATTCCACCAAAAAACCGTGTGTCCACGCCGAGCCTGAATCATTCACCACGCATTCACGGTTACGGGACGCCGACGGTATCGGGGCCGTGGTATTGCGTGGCGTCGATGACGCGGATGGTCAGGGTTTGAGGTTGGGCCGCAGGGTTTGTTTGGGGCACGCGCCCCGTTGTTCACGGCGGCAACTTGGCGATGCTGCCGGCAAGCATGACGAAACCGGCCTGGTAAGGGGTAGGCGGTCGGTAGGGCGATTTTGATGCGGGTGACCATCTCGGTCGCGCGTCCGGGCCACCTTGATCAGGCAGAGGCGGATCGTGTCGAACTGGGCATCGCGCCATTGCCACGCTGAAGCGGATCATCGCCGAGATGGCGCGCGACGCGACGACGGCCAAGGCCGAGATCGCCAAATTGAAATTCCAGCTCGCGCGCTACCGGCGGGCCGAGTTCGGACGCTCGTCGGAGAAGCTGGCGCGCGAGATCGAGCAGCTCGAGCTGGCGATCGAGAGTTTGGAAACCGACCACGCCGAGCGGCTGGCCGCGGCCTCGCCGGTTGTCGCCGCGGCAATCGAGGAGGCCGTCGAGAAGCAGAGGCCAGCACGCCGATCGTTGCCCGAGCACCTGCCGCGCGAAGAAGTTCGCCACCCGGCCGCCTGCGCCTGCCCGCATTGCGGCGGCGCGTTGCGGCGGATCGGCGAGGGGTGAGCGAGACCCTCGATTATGTGCCCGGCCGCTTCAAGGTGATCCGGCACGTGCGCGAGAAGCTGTCCTGCCGGGCCTGCGACACGGTCATCGCGGCGCCGGCGCCGGACCACGCGATCGCCCGCGGCCGGGCCGGGGCAGGACTGCTGGCGCACATCGTCGTATCGAAGTTCGACGATCACTTGCCCTTGTACCGTCAGGCCGAGATCTTCGCCCGCGAGGGCGTCAGCCTGGAAACCTCGACCCTGTCCGGTTAGGTCGGCGCCACGGCGGGGGCACTCAAACCCCTGGTCGACGCGCTGGCGGTCGATGTCTTCGCCGGCGACACACTCTACGTCGACGACACCCCGGTGCCGGTATTGGCGCCGGGCACGGGCAAAACCAAGACCGGGCGGTTGTGGACCCCCGCCTTCGCGAGGGCAGGCTCTATGTTCGCGACGAGCGGCCGTTCGCCGGCCTGCGACCGCCGGCGGCGCTGTTCTTCTATTCGCCCGACCGCAAGGGCGAGCACCCAAAGGCGCATCTGCAGGACTTCCAGGGGATCATCCACGCCGACGGCTATGCCGGGTTCAACGGGCTGTTCGCCGGCAACCGGATCGCTGAGGCCGCCTGCTGGGCCCATGTCCGCCGCAAATTCTTCGATGTCCATGCCGCCAACGGCTCGTCGATTGCCAAACAGGCCCTTGACCGTATCGGCGATCTCTACGGAGTGGAAAAGACGATCACCGGCTTGCCGCCCGACCCGCGGCGCGCTGAACGCCAGAAACGATCAAAGCCGATTGTCGCCGCGCTGGGCGCCTGGGCCGAGACGACCCTGCCGAAGCTCTCGCGCAAATCCGAATTGGCCAAGGCCTTCCGCTATATGCGCTCGCGCTGGAAGGCGTATACGCATCGACCTGCTTGCGCGACTTGTCAGCAGAGTGATTGCATGCTTGGTTGAACCCGTTCAAGTGTATGGTACGCGTTTATCGTATAGCGCTACTAGCAGCCTGTCGGATTGGTGTGCTGTGACAGGTGGGATTTGCGCGCTTGGCCCAGTTTAGGCCCACCGCAGGTTATGCAGTCTGCGGCAGTTGTAGGTCAGCGCGATCAACAGCCACTCGGCGGCGACTTTTTGCGGGCCCGCAGGTGGAAGCGGGTGAACCCGATCGCGCTCTTGATGATGCCGAAGACCGGCTCGACGGTCTGTTTGCGTTTTTTGTAACGGGCTTTGCCACCCTCGCTCTCCAGCTTGGCCTTCATCGCCCTCCGGCGCCACGGTTCGGTGATGCGGCGCTCGGGCTTGGGCTCGGGCGGCGGGCGATCTCCGCGGGCAGCGCCTGCGGGTTGATCTCCTCGGTATCGACCGCCTCGGCCTTGGCGGTCAGCGCGGCGATGTCGGCCGCGAGCTTGGCCCGCAACGCCTGCGCCCGGTCCCACGGGTCCGGCCCGCGGACAGGCTCCGCGCAGCGAGCGGATCTTCGAAGCATTGGCGTCGATCTTGGTCCCCCCGGCTTGCGTCGGGGCCGGCTGGACCGACACCGTGCCCAGCCGCAACAGCCCCATCTCGCGCGCCAACAGCAGCACCTGCAGAAACGCCGCTTCAAACGCCTGCTTGTTGGTCCGCCGAAAGCTCGCGATCGTGTCGTGGTCGGGGTGCGTGTTGGCGGCGATAAAACGAGTGCCGACGTCACGGTACGTCGCCCGCTCGATCCGCCGCGAGGAGAACACGCCGTTGGCATAGCTGTAGACGAGCAGCGCCAGCATCAGCCGCGGATGGTATTGCGGCTTAACGCTCGGCCGAGTGTTGATGGGAAACGCCCCCAACCGCACCCGCTCCACCGCCGCCACAACAAAATGCGCAATGTCGTCTGCCGGCAGCCAATCCTTGACATCCGGCGGCAGCAGAAAGGCCTGCTCGCGATCAAACGGCATATAGGTCGTCATCCCTATATCCGGTGGTCCCCCTTGCGGCACCTACCTATCATGATCATACGCGCCGTCAATACGACAGGCTGCTAGCGCATCTTCTGGGGGAGTCGGTCGCCGCCGCGGCCTAGCTAGCTAGGGCTGCGGCGGAATCCTGGTGCTCGAGCGAGGAGCACGAAATTATTCGACCAGGGCGGCACATCGGCGGCACGCTTGATCGATCCGAACTTCCCAGTCAACAGCCCCACCGCTTCCTCGACGTTCGGATACCGCACGTCGTCGCCAGTCAGGTAGCGATCCGCAGCATGGCATAACCAGTGGATCGGCGTCGGAGAGGGTGACCAATCCTTGAACACAAACAAGCCCCCCGGCGCCAGCAGTCGCCGCGCCGCATCGATAAACGAACCCCGCGCTGCAATCGGCACGTGGTGCAGCACGTCGCACACCACGATCAGGCCGAACGAGGACGGTTCCCGCGCCGCCATCTGCTCGGCTGTCACCTGGCGGAAGCTCACCCGCTCGGTATCGCCACGGAACATGCGGCCAGGCTTCGGGCTTATGTCGATCGCCATGATCATGGCGTCTGGAAAGATCCGGGCGAGCCGTTCAGTCATCGCACCCTCGCCGCAGCCGATCTCTAGTATCTGGGCGGCCCGGGTGCCCGTCCGTAAGAGAGCGGCGGCGAACGCGTCGAGATCGATGAACACGTGGCGATATAGTTCGGTGATTGGGCGCTCGTATCTGCCGAGCGCGCGCCGCACCATCGGGCCGATGGGCATCATCCTATTTCCTTGCAAAGTTCGAAGTCATACTTACGCACCTCCCTCAATCGAGCGCTCCCAAGATTACCACTGCCACTCCCTCGACGAAGATAGTCGGATCAGCTCCGAGCGACCAGACCCGAAGGCGGCCAATCTGTGCTGCACGCAATGCCTTGCACGGCGACCCGTTGGACCGGACCCCTTTGGCACCCTGTAAGCAGAGCAGCTGACCGAATGGAGATCCGCCGCATTCGAGTCGGAGAGGGCGATCGCGGACCCCACCACACCCAAAACTTCCCCCTATGGGCCACCGCCGGGTGCGCCCGGTCACCGGCTCGATCCGCCGCGAAGTGATGATCTGCGGCGCCGGTGCGACGGTCAACGGCCAGCTCAAATCCGAGCATGCCTGGGCCGCGATAGGTCAAGCAGCGCGACGGCGACCGCGCCCATGCCCGGCCGCCGTCGCTGTGCTACAACTTCGCCGTCTTCATACGCTGACTGAAACGGCGTCTCGTACCTCCCTTTCCAGGCCCTTTTCCCTCTGCTTATTTGCTCCGATACTCATAAAATTGGAAAATTGGATCGTGTCTCAGGACGTGGTGTAAGAGCGGCGTGGGTTTCGCGCTCTCCGGCCGGTTTGGCCATTGGCTTCAGGCGGCCACAGCGGGCAGCTTGAAGATTGGATCCTCGCTCAATGGAGCCATCGTTTCCAGGGTCATGTAGCGGGCGCGCTGCACGGCCCATTCATCGTTCTGCTCGAGCAGGATTGCGCCGACCGGGCGGTTGAACGGCGCCCTCGTTGGGAAAGATGCCGACGACCTCGGTGCGGCGCTTGATTTCACCGTTGAGCCGTTCGAGGGGGTTGGTGCTGTGGATCTTTGGCCGGTGGTCCCCCGCCTTCGCGAGGGCAGGCTCTTGGGGAAGCTCATGAACGCGAGGACATCGTCTTCGGTCTCATCCATCAGAGCGGCAAGCTTGGCGTAAGCGCTCGGGGCGGACGCCAGGTCAGGCGGCAGCGCGCTCGAAGCTGACGGGTTGCCAGTTCCACGGCAGCAGCTGGGCGATAGCCCGAGCGGGGTGGTCGGCGATGCGGGTGAGCACGTCGGTAAGGTAGCGCTGTGGGTCAAGGCCGCTGAGTTTGGCGGTCTCGATCAACGAGTAGAGGGCGGCGGCGCGCCGGCCGCCGGCATCGGAGCCGGCGAAGAAATAATTCTTGCGACCGATGGCGACGCAGCGCTGGGCGCGCTCGGCCGGGTTGTTGTCGAGCGCCAGGCGGCCGTCGTCGAAGCAGCGGCCGAGTGCGGTCCGGCGGCCGCGCATATAGCGGAAGGCGGCGGCCAGCTCGGATTTGCGGGAGGGCTTGCGCGTGGTCTCGTCCGCCCAAGCTGCCAGTGCCTGGACGACCGGCTTTGATGGCTGTTGACGCTCTCGCCGCCGATGCTCGGGCGGCAGGCCTTTTATCGTTTCCTCGACGCCATAGAGCTGGCCGATACGGTCGAGCGCCTCCTTGGCGATAGGCGAGGCCATGGCGGCGTGGACATCGAAGAATTTGCGCCGGACATGGGTCCAACAGCCGGCTTCGGTGATCCGGTTGCCGGCCAACAACTCGTTGAACCCGGCATAGCCGTCGGCATGGATGACGCCGCCGAACTCCTTCAGGTGCGCCCGCGGATGATCGCCTTCGGTCTTGCGAGTAACGGAACAGCGCCGCCGCCGGCCGCCCCCCGGCGAAAGGCCGTTCATCGCGAACATAGACCGAAGCCGCCCGGTCTTGGTCTTGCCGGTGCCCGGCGCGAACACCGGCACCGGCGTGTCATCGACAAGCAGGGTGTCGGAGGCGACGACATCGGCGACGAGCGCGTCGACCAGCGGCTTGAGGGTCGCCGCCGTCGCCCCGACCCAGCCTGATAGGGTCGAGGTTTCCAGGATCACTCCCTCGCGCGCATAAATCTCGCCCTGGCGGTAGAGCGGCAGATGGTCATCGTACTTCGACACGACGATGTGCGCCAACAGCCCCGCCCCGGCGCGACCACAAGCGATCGCGTGCCGGGGCCGCGACGACCGTATCGCAGGCCCGGCAGGACAGCTTTTCACGCACTTGCCGGACCACTTTGAACCGGTCCGGCACGTAATCGAGCGTCTCGGTCACATCCTCGCCGATCCGCCGCAAGGCGCCTCCGCAAGGACGGGCAGGCGTGGCCGGCTGGGTGTAACACCTCTTCGCGCGACAGATGACCAGGCAACGGCCGGCGGGCCGGCTTTTGCGCCTCGCCCGCACTCTCGACGGCGCTAGCCGCCTGGGGGGAGGCCATTGTCAGCTGGTCGGTCTCCAAGGTCTCGATCGCCAGCTCGAACTGCTCGGTCTCGCGCGTCAATTTCTCCGAGGACCGGCCGAACTCAGCCCGGCGGTAGCGCGCCAGCTGGAACTTGAGCTTGGCGATCTCGGCCTGGGCGTTGACCGCGTCCTGGGCCATCGCCGCGATGATGCGCTTCAGGGCGGCGGGTTCGTCGGGCAGGGCGGCGGGCGCGATCGTCACGGGCCCGATTATCTCACATCGCCGAGGCTTGCCGCTGCTCAACCAGGGGGTGAGTCAAACTGCCGCTGTCTCAGCCGGCCAGCTCCGGTTGGCTGGTGCGCACCGGCTGTCTCCAGTCGATCCCCTCCAGCAGCATCGACAATTGCGCCCGCGTCAGCACCGCCACACCCGCTTCGGCGCGCGGCCATCGGTCATCGTCGGGTCCTTGGTTCGCGTTAAGGTTTGGCGAACCCTACCGAAGATCCGCGATGACCACCGCTGTGGATACGTGGCCCGCCGCCGCCAGACTCGTGGCGGTCCATGTCGGCGGGCCACTTACCCACAGCTCCTACACCACCTAGGGACACGACCTAAAATACCTAAAATTGTCATTCAATCGTTCTTCAAGGTCGAGTTAAGTGGGGTCATCGGTCCGCAACTGAGGCTGGTTTCCTGGGCTGCCGTCCCTCGAGTGAGGTTGGATACGGAATGGCGCTCGACCTGCTCCCAGCATCATCGGGGACAACCGTGGAGCACCACGTCGGCATCGATCTCCCATCTTCCGTTTCCACAGCCTCCACCCGCATCGCAGGCCCGTGATAACCGCCCTTATAATCACGAGTTGCGGCGAGCTAACCCGCCGCGGTGACTGCGGTCTTGCTTTGATGGCCTTGCAACCGGCCGGAACGTGATAACGGAGGGAAGAATGGATGAATTCGAAAAGCGCGCGCGTGCACTAGTTGATGAAGCGAACATGAAGTGGATGGGACAATTTCATACTTCCGCCGCGTTCTCACCGATGCGCGACGACGAGATCGCTAAAAGCTTCTCACGCGAGCTCCGTTATCTTTTCTACTCATCGATCGCGCTGTACGCTTCACTTTTTATTCTCGGAATGCTCGCCCGTTATCTGGTCTAGTCGATCGCCTCCCGCGCTGCACGGTGGCGAGGATGGCGTCGGCGGATTTGGTCCAGACGAACGGCCTGGGCTGCTGGGTGATCTCGGCGAGGAAGCGGTTGATGGCCGCCTGGAGTTCGACGATCGAGGTGAAGACGCCGCGCTTGAGCCTCTGCCGGGTGAGATTGGCGAACAGACCTTCGGCCGCATAGGCCCAGGAGCAGGAGGTCGGGGTGAAGTGGAAGGTGAAGCGTTAGTCCCGCTGAAGCCAGGCCATCACCTCGGGATGCTTATGGGTGGCGTAGTAGTCGAGCACCACATGGACCGCATTGCCGGCCGGCACCTCGCGCTCGACGGCATTGAGAAAGCGGATGAATTCCTGGTGCCGGTGGCGCTGCATGCAGCGGCCGATGACCTTGCCCTCGAGCCCGTCGAGGGCGGCGAACAGGGCGGTGGTGCCATGGCGCTTGTAATCGTGGATCATCGTGGCGCAGCGCCCCCTCTTCATCTGCAGCCCGGGCTGAGTGCGGTCGAGCGCCTGGATCTGGCTCTTCTCGTCGAGGCTGAGAACCACGGCATGGGCCAGCGGATCGACATACCTTCCTGATCAAACATCGGATGACTCGCATGAGTGAGGTTGCCATCACTCCGCTCGGCCCCAGAGGTGATGAGGCCGTGGGGAGGCCGAAGCGGCGGCTGACCCTGGTTCTGCTGGTTATAGCGGCCGCCGCGCGAATTCCGTTCCTTTGGCACGGGTTCGGCGGTCATCCCGATGAATGGCTGGTGGTCCGCAGCGGTCTCGATCTTTGGTTGCACGGGAGCTATTACCCTTCGCGGGTGCCCGGATACCCCCTCGATGAAATGTTGATGGGAGGATTGGCGCGGCTGGGGGGAGCGACAGCCTGCGCCGCGGCGGCAACAGTCGCGTCGTTGGTCACGCTAGCCTATATGCGCGGGCTGGCGCCGCTCTACGGCATCCGAAATTCGTTTTGGATGGTGCTGGCGTTCTCCTTTGAACCCTGGGTTTGGAGCAGCGGCACCCACGGTCTCGATTACATTTGGGGGACTAGTTCGCTGGTCGCTGCCCTCTATTACACGGAGCGACGACAGTCTACCGCCGCTGGCCTCGCCTGCGCCGTCGGTTTTGGCTTTCGCCCGAGTTCGCTCCTGTGGATCATCCCGGTGTTTGTGCGCGTGCTAATCGTCCGGCGGAACTGGCGCGAGGTTCTGCGTTTTTCTTTATGGGCCGCCCTTCCGGCTCTCATTCCGACGGCGATGATCATCCGAGTCATGTTGACGCGCCCTGACGTCTGGGCCGGACAGGGCGCATACAATCTCAAGATGATCGAGTCTTCCTTTATCCCGTTGTCGCTCCTGGCTGTTTATCACTTTCTAGAGCTCCTCGGGTTTATCAGCGCACTCGTCATTGCGATAGCTTGCTTCCGACGACGCGAGAAGCTGACCGAGCTATTTCGGAGCGGTGAGGGCTGGATTTGGATCGTTGTTCTGATCTTTGTCTGCCTCTTGCCAACATTCGTGCTGGAATCCGGAAAGACCGAGTACATGCTTCCCGCACTGCCCGGACTATTTATGATCCTCGGCCGATGCCTGACCGACAATTGGTGGAAGGGGGTGACCGCCGCGTTTGTGGTCAGCGCCTTTATCTCCTTCGGCTTTGGTCATGCCCCGCACCCGGGGGGCCTACGCATCGCGATGGCGGTACCGACGTTACGCCCGGGCGCGCTCCTGTGGTATGCGGCCGGTGCCAACGCGAGCAGCGACCGTGTGCGGCGGATCGGATCGGAACTAACTCAGACCTCTCGGATCGTGCATGCTGATCCAGACATGGACCGGCTGGACGATTTCTACGTCTCCTCGCTGCTCAAGCGCGGACCGGCAAGTCAGGCACGGATCTCCTGCCCGTTAGTTCCGGCGTTCCTTTCTTTCTGGAAAGATCGGTCACCCCAGATCAGCCCGTCCCCAGGCTTGCCCAAGGCGCGTCCATCGCAATTCCCGATCCTGGTTTGCTGCCGGTCGAAAAGCGGGCTGGTGTTGTCAAGCACCCCTTCGGCGTACAACGACGCTCTGCTGGAAACCGTGCGCGGCTTTTGCGAGCCCGTGTTGGCGCGCGGTCCGCAAACACAGGCCGTGCGCTGACCCCTCGAAGGATGGCCGTCATGCTCGGCGTGCGCGCGAAATGTCCCAGTTGGTGAGCCAGATGAGCCCGCCGGGCAAGCCGATCGCGATCAGGCACAAGCCCATCGCGACCGACGTAGCCAAGGCCGCTTCGGCCGGGACCCCAAACCAGCCGAGCGCCACGATCAGCGCTGCCTCTCGAACCCCCCAGCCCGCCAGCGACACCGGCAGAAGCTGGATCAGGCTCACCGGCGGCACGACCATCGCCCAAATGCCGAACGAAAGGCGGCTGCCGATCGCGTCCGCGACAAGCTCGAAAGACAAAATCGTCAAGGCGATCGACAGCACCGACAGTCCGAGAGCAGCACCGCACCGTCGCGGGTGCGTCAATAGACACCGGGCCTCGCCCGACAGCAGGGCGAACGTGGTGATCATCGGAAACCGCAATATCGCGCTCGGCAGGCGGTCCAACGATACCAGCGCCATAAGCCCGGCGGCTCCGCAGGCGAGCACGGCGATTATGGCGCTGCGTCCCCGCACGTCGTGCAGATTGTTCAGCAGGCCGGGCAGCGCCACCGCGTAAATGGCGATCAGCACCGAATACCCGCAGGCGCGGTCGAGCAGAATACTGCGGACCGCGGCGCCCAGGCCGATCCCGAGGCTGCGGCACCGCAAAGCCCGCACCGCGTCTCCGCCGATGCCGGACGGCAGCACCTGGTTGAAGTAGAGCCCGACGAGGATGAGCTTCGCAAGAGTGGCCGGACCGGGCGAGGGCGTCGCGGCGGCGAGGATCAGGTGCCAGCGGAGGGCGGTCACCAGATTGGCCGCCAGCAGCCCGCCGAGCGCGGCCGCCAGCAGCGGCACGGAGGCGTGAGCGATAATGACGGCGGCGCGGCCGAGGTCGATCCGCATCGCCAGCACCCAGATCAGCCCGGTGGTAACGAGAAGCCGGGCGCCGACGGTCAAAATGCGGAAGATGGGCATTTACTCGGCTCGGGTGGAAGGAATATCAATGCTCCCGCAACCCGTGCCTTGTCAAAGGCCGGCGGAGCGGATGCCCCTCGTCGAAGGAGTGAAGCTACGGCTTGATCAGCAATCGCTGGCCGGGGGAAGGCTCAGCACCTGCACTCCCGAGCCGCAGCGAAACGATCAAAAGCGAGCTTCTGATTGATCTGCTTTCGCCACCCGTAGTCATCGAGGACGATTATGCCGCCGGGGACGAGACAGTCCCAAAAGTGTTCCGCGGCGCGACCTCGGGTGCGGCGTTGCTAATATCGAGTGACAGATCACGGATCCTATCGGCCGTCACTGATGGAGAGTGTCCGGAACAACGCCTCGGATGATCCGCACGCCACTGAATGGGCGAAAGCTCGTGATGACTTGGTCTGCTCGTAGCCGCCGGGCAAAATGCCGCGCCGACGCTCGTCGGCGGATATCAGATGCCCCGGCAGCTCCTCGAAAGGATCGAGTAGTCAGAATCACTTATCGAGCTTCTCAAAATCGACATGGTGAATGACTGCTCGCGAGGGGCGCCGCGAATGACGCAGTGAAATGCTGCCCGACGAACGCAAGGAGAGCGCGGTGCCGTTTCTCGAGCGCGCGCTCGCCTGGTTCGCCGGCCACGGCGTCCGCGTCGAGCGGGTGATGACCGACAGCGGCTCGGCCTATCGCAGCCACCGCTGGCGGCAAGCCTGCGGCACTCGGGCTGCGCCACATCCGCACCAAGCCGGACACGCCGCGCACCAACGGCAAGGCCGAGCGGTTCAATCAGCGCGCGGTTGTAAACGATGTGGGTCTGGTCATCCTCGCCGATCACCACGGTCTTCATCCAGTCGTAGAGGATCTGGCGCGGTACCGCCCAGGGCTGCAAAAGCGGCCATCTGGCAACGTAACACCGTCTGCAAAGCGCGACCAGATCAGCCGGCTGTAGCCGAGCACCAGACTTTCCGCACCGCGCTGGGCTCGTCGGCAAGATCACCTCGAAGTGGGCAAAGTTGACCTGCGCCTGCTCGCCCGGCATGGTCTCGAAGCACACCTCAAAGGGCGGCACCAGCGCCGGCCGCACCTCGCGCAAAAAGTCGGTCACCGCGGTATAGCCGCCGGCATAACCAAGCTCTCCGATCTCGCGCAGCAGGCCGGCTGCCGGTGACGCCGGGATAGGCGATAACCCGCTGCGCAGATATTCGCCTCGAACGGCCCAAGCCGCCGCAGCCGGCGTGCGCGGCCCGTAGCTCGGCGGCTCCAGACCGCGCTCGATGTATTTGCATATTCCGGAGGAAGTCGGCCGCCGATCCCGGAATGACGTCGGCCACTGATTCCGATTTGATCTCGGCCATTCCGATTTGAAGTCGGCCACCCCGGGAAGGGATGGCAAGCGCTCGACCGCTGGTCGGTGCTCGGCGCTCTGCTCGTCAAGAACGACGAGCGGGGGGACCGATGCCAGCCGAAAGAGTGTCGATGCGACGCGTCCGCGAGATCTTGCGTCTGAAGCACGGTGGGGCGAGCGACCGGCAGATCGCCCGGTCTCTGAGCCTGGCGCGCAGCACCGTCGCCCTGACCGTGGAGCGGGTCGCGGCGGCGGGCCTGTGCTGGCCGTTGCCGCCGCCGCTGACCGACCGCGTGCTGGAGGCGATGCTGTATGCCGGCCACGGTAGTCAGCAAGGCGCGCGGCGCAAGGCCGGGCCATGTCCATTACGAGCTGCGCCGACCCGGCGTGACGCCGATGCTGCTGTGGGAGGAGTACCGGCAGCGCGAGCCGGACGGCTATCAGTACAGCCGCTGGTGTGAGCTGTACCGTCTCTGGGAAGGCCGGCTATCGCCGACGATGCGCCAGGCCCATCCCGCCGGCGAGCGGATGTTCGTCGACTATGCCGGACAGACCGTCGATCTGATCGACCCCGGCGCCGGCGAGGTCCGCACGGCGCAGATCTTCGTCGCGGCTATGGGCGCCTCCAACTACACCTATGCCGAGGCGACGCTGACGCAGCGCCTGCCGGATTGGATCGGCGCCCATGTCCGGGCGCTCGCCTTCATGGGCGATGTGCCGGCGCAGCTGGTGCCCGACAACCCGAAGGTCGGGGCCGATCGCGCCAACTGGTACGAACCGGTCCTCAACCGGACGTATCTCGACCTCGCAATGCATTACGGCACCGCGATCCTGCCGACGCGCAGCAGGAAGCCGCGCGACAAGGCCAAGGTCCGAGGCGGCCGTCCTGGTGGTCGAGCGCTGGATCTTGGCGCGGCTCAGGAACCGCCGCTTCTTCTCGCTCACCGAGTTGAACCGGGCGATCGCCGAGCTGGTCGCCGGTCTCAACGCGCGGCCGATGCGCCGCCCCGGTATCAGCCGGCGCGAGCTGTTCCTCGAACTCGACCGCCCGGCGTTGAAGGAGCTTCCGGCCGAGCCCTACGAGTACGGCGAATGGCGGCCGCGCCGAGTCGGGCGCGACTACCATGTCGATATCGACGGGCATTACTACTCGGTGCCGTACCGCCTGATCCGCGAGCAGCTCGATGCCCGCATCACCGAGCACACGATCGAGCTGTTCTGCAAGGGCGAGCGCGTCGCCGTGCACCTCCGCGGCCGCCGCCGCCGCCGCCACACGACGATCCCCGAACACATGCCGAGCGCGCACCGGCGTTATGCCGACTGGACGATCGAGCGCATCCGCGCCGACACCGCAGCCATCGGCCCGAGCACCGCCAAAATGACGGCGCTGATCCTGGAGAGCCGGCCGCACCCCGAACAGGGCTACTGGGCGTGCATCGGCATCCTGCGCCTGGCGCCATTGCGGCGCCGACCGGCTTCGAAGCGGCTTGCGACCGCGGCCTCGATATCGGCGCCCGCTCCTACGGCTCGGTCCAATCGATCCTCAAGCACGGCCTCGACCGGCGGCCGCCGCGGTGGCGGGGAGGCAGGGCGAGCTGTTGCCCGACCACCCCAACATCCGCGGCCCCCGCTACTAGCACTAACCGGAGATTGACATTGCTAATGTATCCCACCCTAGACCAGCTTCACCAACTCGGCCTCGCCGGGCATGGCGCGGGCCTTCACCGAGCTGGAGGCAAACCCGACGAGCGCCGGCTGTCGCATGCCGAATGGCTGGGCCTCCTGCTCGACTGCGACGCCAGAGAACGCTACGAGCGACGGCTGCGAGCCAGGCCCGACTTCAACAGTGCCTTCAAAAAAATGTTACGGCAATAGGTTACGGCAGGCGTTTCGGCTGTTAGCACTACATTTCGGATGGCGCGGGGCGGATCAGGCGGCCTGTTCGTGCAGATTGGGCGGCAGGGCGATTCCGGCGGCCTGGAAGACGCTGCCGACCTGGCCGGTGACGGCAGTGCGGGTAGTGATGCGCTTGCCGTCTTTCTCGATCGTGGCCTCCTGCAAGCGATCGAGATCGCACAGCAAGTCCGCCCATTCGATCATCAAGTCGTGGCTCCGGCACAGATCGGCCAGCTCCTTTTGCAGCATCAGGGCGAGGAAGGAGCAGAACACGTGGCCGCGGATGGCGGCGTCGCTGGAATGATAGATCGGGCGCGTCCGCAGGATCGCCTTGGCGCGGCGGAACAGGTCTTCCACCTGCAGCAGGTCGCGGTAGCGCGACACCGCCTGCAGCGGCGTCACCCGGGCATTGGTGCGCAGCACGAAGACGCCGTCGAAGCGAGCGCCTCCTCGGCCAGTTTGCCGGGATCGATCTCGAACGCCGGGCCAGGCTTTCTGTCGCCGCCCCTCGTCCGGCGCAGGTAGCGGCGGTAGGCGGAATTGCCGATCAGCGCCTTGTCGCCGCGCGCCAACTGCTTGCTGAGCCCGGCAACGATCGCCTGGCGGTCGCTGCGGTCGCGCTGCGCCTCGACCTAGTTGCGGCACAGGATGTAACGCGCACGGCCAGGATCATCTGCTTCAGGTCGGCGCGATGATCCTTCGAATGGCCGTAAGCCTCCAGGCTCTCGCCGCGGCGCCGTAGAACGACAGGTTAGTCGTGTCCATGAAGACCAGCGACAAATCGCTGAACAGATCGCGGTGGCGCTCGAACAGGCGCTCCTCGATCACGTCCTTGACGCAGCGCGGCGCCAGCGCGCCGGCCGCCGTCGGAGCGATCTCCTCGCCGAGCCAGGTCATTGACCGGTAGAGGTGATGCAACTCCAGCCCGTCGATGCCGTCGATTCGGTAACCGGCCATCCATTTGTCGCAGCTGCGGTCCGTGCCCGACACGAACAGGCGGTGCAGCACGCTGGCGGAAATGGCGCGCTCGACGGCGAACTCAAATCCGCGGTCGGCGAGCAGCTCACCCAGCACTTCAGCGATGCCGAGCCATCCGCCCGAACAACAGCGGTCCTCCGATCCGCGCGCAGGCGATGCGGCCCGCCTCCATGTCGGACAGGATGATGGCGTGATCGCAATGCCGCACCAGCGAGGCGATCCAGGCGATTGAGCTCGCCGCTGGCCATCAGCACATCCTTGCGGCCGAGCGGCCGGATGATCCGCTGGCGGATGCGACCGCCTTCGCGCTCGTTCTCGACGAGGTACAGGTAGGTGCGGCCCCGCGCTGTCTTCTCACGGACAAACATCGACTCGTTGTCCACAATATCGAAGCTACAATCAAGGAAAATAGCCAGATTTACTGAAAATGTTCCACTACGCTATTGGCTGAAGTCTGAAAATTCGACTACCCAGCTTCGCCAAATCAATCACTTAACGGCGCCGACCCCGCACTTACTGTTCAAGTTGGGCCAGGCTGCGCTATGCCCGGCGGCGCCATCAGGCGGTCGAGGATGTCGATTACCGCGCCGCCCGCAGCCTCGATCGCACGCTGTTCCAGGCGTTGATTACCGGTCGCTGGAATCGAGGAGGCGCAGAACCTGATCATCGAAGGGCCGGCCGGCGTCGGCAAACGCTGGCTCGCCTGTGCCCTCGGCGACAAGGCGTGCCGCGACAACCGCTCGGTGCTCTATCAACGCATCCCGCGCATGTTCGGCGACCTCGCACTGGCCCGCGGCGACGGCCGCTACCCCCGCCTGATGCGCGCCCTCGGCGGTGTCAAGCTGTAGATCCTCGACGATTGGGGCCTCGAGCCGCTCGCCCCGAGCACCGCCACCACATGCTGGAAATCGTCGAAGACCGCTACGGCCACGGCGCCACGCTGATCACCAGCCAGACCCCGGTCGACCGCTGGTATAACCTGATCGGCGAGCCGACCCTGGCCGACACCATCCTCGACCGCATCATCCACAACGCCCGTCGCATGCAGGTCAGCGGCGACAGCTTGCGTAAGCAAAGAACCCGAAAACGGTCGCCGCTTGACCCGAGGCAACCGCTTGTGGAGAGATCAATTCCGTCCAGCGGGCGCTCTGCCAACCCGGCCGACATCAATCGAAACGGCCGGCCGACTTCGATCGGAACAGGTGGCCGACATCAATCGGGATGCCCGGCCGGCATCGGTCGGAATACGCAATGTATTTGCGCACCGTCTTGCGGTCGATGCCGACCCGACGCGCGATCGCTCAGGCCCTGCCGGTGAAGATCCAAGATCATGACGAGCTCCCCAGGCTGGATCACCCTCGCCCCCTCCGCCCCCGCGGAAGGAGTCATCGGACGGCGCGCCGCCCGGTTTCCCGGGGCGCGCCCCGGGAAGCCGGGCATCACACCTGGGGAATTTTCAAACGGCGCTTTTGGGGAGAATCACTCCGGCAACGACAAGTGCCTGCGAATGCGACGGACCAGGCGGCGCACGTGACCGCGGATCTCGGTGCCCGAGAGCGTCTTGCCAGGGCGCAGCAGAACGGCGACCGGCCGGCTCGTCGCCGTGTCGTAGACATGAAGCGGCAGGAAGCAGCGCTCATCGTAATGGGCGTTGAACAGCGAGAGCTGCTGATGTCCGTGAACGGCATCCACCATATCGTCGATGTCAAGCGTCACAGCGTCTGGCGACTTCGGGTAGCTGGCGCAGTAGAGATCGACCATCACGGCCATCAGGCGGATCAGATCGCGCAAGGACGGCGCGTTCTCCCAGCGCGAGATGGTCGGTTGCGAGCACAGGTCGCGGCCGGTGTCGGGCGGTCGCCCGCGATCCAGCTTGAGCACCGGATCGAAGCGCAGCCGGTCGAGGCATTCCTTAGTCATCCATACACGAATGAGTTCCGCATGCGTTTGCCCGTTCAGCGCAAAATCGAGGAGGGGACGAACCGGGCGAGAAATAAAGAACCTGCACCCATCCTTTGATTCCATCGACGACGCGGATCAAAGAGCGTCGATCCGTAACCGGGGTTGGTATGATAACACCGGCTGTGAGGTTCCGAAATGAGCGTCGGTTGGGTGCCTTGTTTATAGGAAAGACATAGAACGGGCCGGACGGCACAGCCGCCACACCGCCTCCGAGGCCGCGTCAGGGAACTCGCCGCCGAGATCGGGAAGTCCAAAGGCGGTTGCGTAGCCTCAATGGTTTGCAGCATAAGCGACATGATGAACAAGCCATGGCTCTCGGTAATCGTCACCGCACATAACCGGATACGATGGCTCGGGATCGCTCTGCAATCTTTGGTTGATCAGAATGATCGAGGAATTGAGGTCATAGCGATCGATGCGAGCGCGGAGGATACATGCTGGCGGATCGTTGAGGGCTTTTCGGACCGGCTGAACATGCGGGCCGAACGGCGGCCCGACCTCGTGTCGCAAACGGCCAAGATCAATTTTGGGGTAGAGCAGGCCCGGGCTAACTGGATATGTGTTCTGCACGACGATGATCTGTGGCTGGCAAATCGGGCCGCCGAGCTAAAAAAATGGGTGCGCGATGATTACAATGCGGTAATGCATCTGCATCCCTGTTACGTAATCGACGAATTCGGGCGGCGGCTGGGGCTGTGGCGGTGTGCGCTGCCTGCCGCTCCGGCGGCGGTTCCGACGGGTGTTTTCTACGAGCGGCTAATCGTGCAGAATTTCATCGCGATGCCGGCACCGACCATTCGGCGCGACGCCTTTCTCAGCGTCGGCGGGATGGACAATCGGCTGTGGTACGCATCCGACTGGGATCTGTATCTAAAGCTCGCCGCTCTAGGAAACATCTATTATCACCCGATCCCATTGGCCTGCTACCGAGTGCACAGCAGTTCGCTCACGATATCGGGAAGCACCGACAAAGCCGACTTTCGAAAACAGCATGAAATCATCGTGGAGCGCCACTCGTCAAAGCTCGATCCGGTCGCACGTAACCGGATCCTTCCGGTGGCCCGCGCCTCGATTGACGTCAACACTGCCCTTGCCGCGGCGGTTCGCGGAGATTATAGCTTGTTATTCAAGGCTCTCGGCTCAATACTCGTACTCGGGCCCTTGGGCATGCATCGGTATCTGGCGTTTTCGAGAATTCTCGATCGCGCCTTTCCTCGCCTCCGCGCGCTGATCGCGGGGCGGTTCTGAAGCGTTGTGCGGAACCCCGGTTCGCCGGCTCCATGCGATCTGGATCGCGCAGCGACTACGTAATCGCAAGGTCTTCTCGATCTCGACGATTTCATCGCCCATTAGCGGGTCTTGGTTGCGGGAGCAACGAGAATCCTGAAGTGATACTCCCTCGACGCTTGGGCGTCGTTACGGGGGCGAGCTCCGTGCGCCCTTTTCTGCGGCGGCCGGCCAAGGATTTCGGCCCCCGAGGGAGCCGGCGGTCGATCTCGCGACTTTGGGCGACTCTACCCAAGCGAACAGCTCGATCAATCGCGGTAGGCCGCGCGGTAATCCAGCAAATAGAGAAAAAACGAGCCGTAAAGGATTTGGGCGCCGAGGACAAGGGTGGTGCTGCTAACGATCACATAGCGGATCGCAATCCCTTGGGTTATCGCACCAAAACTGGCGTTTAGCCAATTGACGAGGGCCGCAACGAAGCAGCCGAGACCTACTAGCAGCAGCAGCGCGCCTAGCGCAAGACCGCGTTCGAGCGGCACTGCCCGCCGCAGCCCCTCAAATATGGGGTCGTGCAGCAACAGCCCGCGCTGGATGGCGATTACCTTGGCGAATGCCCAGAACAGTATCGCCTCGAACCCGATGTTGATCGCGGCAGCGGTCATCACCATCGTGTGCTCGGCAAAGCCGATGCCGCCGACGACAATGTCGCTGCAAAACAGCGCCAAGGTTGCCAAGAATCCGACGACGAACATCACCGCACCCGGATAGAGGAATAGCGCGCGCGGGCTCAGCAGCAGAAAAAACCGCAGACTACGCCAGCCGTCACGCCAACTGCGGAGATGCGATGGACGGCCGCGCCCGTCGATCGAAAGCCGGGTCGGGACCTCGGTGACGCGAAGGTTCCGGATGCTGGCCTTGACGATCATCTCAAGAGCGAATTCCATACCCGTTGAATCGAGGTCGAGAGACAGGACCGCCTCACGGCGAAATCCACGCAACCCGCAATAGAAATCACGGCTAGGGCTGCCGTAGAGCGTGCGACCGATCAAGGTCAACGCGGGATTGCCGAAAAATTTGTGCAAAGCCGGCATCGCTCCCGGCGCGATACCGCCGCGAAACCGGTTGCCAAGCACCAGATCGTGCCCAACTCGCAACTTTTCGACAAATGCATCGAGCGCAGAGAAATCATAGCTGTCGTCAGAATCGCCCATGATGACAAAAGTGCCGCGGGCAGCGGCGATCCCAGCGCGAAGGGCGCTGCCGTACCCTTTCGGAACAACCGGTACGACCCGGGCTCCGTGGCTCTCGGCGATCGCTTGGGAGCCATCCATGCTACCGTTGTCGGCGACGATCACCTCCCCTTTGATGCCTCTCCGCTGAAGATAGCCTAAGGCCTTGGCAACACATGTCCCGACGGTTTTCGCCTCGTCGAGGCACGGCATAACGATTGACAGTTCAGGGACCTCGACCCGACGAGCTTGCGCTGCCATAATCGCTGTTTCCGTCATCGCTGACCCCGCCCCGTGTGCGCTGATGAATGCTGCTTGATTACCTGCGTGACGAGATGCCGGGGTAGTGTCCTAATTTGGCCATCGAAATAACACGAGAGGTCGTCCGTCAGCGCCAAGGCGGGGCACGCCGGCTCCAGCGACCTTGCGCGCAGAATTGCCGGCGATTTCCCGCAGCGCGTCCCCCGAGGTTTTCTGCAGACCTCCCCGGCTGTCACGCACGAATGCCGCCTGGTCGATGACAGGGAAACACTGGTTGCGAGGTCGAAAGGTCGGCTGGTATAGTTGGTCATCTGGTGGCGGTCGAGCACAAGTAGGAGCCGCGATGCGCCCCCGTAGGCGCTATCGGCGTCGCTCCTGACCTTGACCAGGCGGGATTGCGGTGTCGATTCGCCGGCCGGGCATAACCCTGAAGGGATAAAATGTGGAGCCGTCGTCGCATGGCGGCTGTATTGGCGAGGACCGCACGGCCACGCAGAACCGTAGGAACAATGATAATCGGCTGTGGGATTCTCCTATGGTGGATCGCGATGGCGCTGCCACGACTATCCATACTTGAGCAATTCTTTGGAGTTGTAGCCGGCGGGTTGTTAGCGGTCGGCGGCATCGTGCTGCTCGTTCTTTGAAAGCTGGAGACCTCCAATTACCTGGCGGTTTAGGCGGGTTTGTGATTCGATGAGCGGGGTCTGCGCTGGGGGGCGGAGATGCGGGGGCAGGCGGGTTTTTTTGACATTGACGAGCGGCTGAAGCAGCTCTCGGCTAAGGGCGACGGCCTGGAGCGGCTGAAGGCGGTAGTGGATTTCGAACTGTTTCGGGTGGACCTCGAACGCGCGGTGCCACGCTCGAAGCGCGCGAAAGGCGGCCGGCCGCCGTTCGATCACGTGCTGATGTTCAAAACACTGGTTCTGCAGGCCAGTCACAATCTGTCCGACGAGCGGACCGAATACCTGATCCGGGACCGGCTGTCGTCCATGCGCTTTCTCGGTCTCGATCTGGCCGACAGCGCACCTGACGCCAATACGATCTGGGGCTTCCGCGAAGCGCTGACCCGCGCCCGGATCCGCACAACCCTCATCTGTTCCAAAGTCGGCTGAGGCGTTCTACGAGCCGGGCGGGCCGAGCCCGCCCGGTAAAACAACCGGTGCGGTTTCGAGCGCTCCGCGTTACGGGCGCCGGTCGGGCGCTGCGCTGCGCCGGGGCGCCGCGCCCGCCCGCCGCCCGACCCCAGTGACATCTGTAAATGGCAGAGTTGGTGACATCTGTATTTGGTGGACACGACTTACAGCGCCGTGCTGTACCCAGTGACACAAGATCGGGCATTATATTAGGGCATAGCCGGGCATGGCGCGTTCGCCCAGGGGTGCCCAAGGCCGGCCGGCATTAGGCGGCCGCCGGGAATTGTGCTATAAATGCGGGACTATGGACGACATCGACCTCAGACAGCGGCAACGGATCAGCGCGACGGAAATGGCGCGGCGGCGCAAGCATGTGCGCCGAGCTGACGCCGAGAACCGGCTGGAAGGGATCGCTCGCAATCCGGCGACCGATCCGGTGTTCGAGGCGTACATTCGCGGTGAGATCGGCGCGACCGAGA
>Ga0210390_10001569_pt1 | contig 21634 bp, 26 predicted proteins | sample IncBWH11OmetaG_FD_161050 | JGI IMG/M metagenome (GOLD analysis project Ga0210390, IMG submission 161050) | Forest soil microbial communities from Barre Woods Harvard Forest LTER site, Petersham, Massachusetts, United States - Inc-BW-H-11-O ... | reverse complement strand
GGTCGTTGGGCCCGTAGCGATAGCCGGCCAAATCGGTGATCCAACCGGCGCTTCCGCAATTGGTCATGGCCACCGACATCCGGAAACCGCCCGGCGTCACCATGTGGCGGAACGGAGCCTTGGCCTCAATATCGCGCACTATGCCGATCAGTTCCGCATCGAGCGAACCGACAAATCCGCGCGAGAGCATGGCGCCCTCGGCAATCTTCTCTTGCGAAGGCTGCGGATCGGCAACGCTTTCGAACAAATCCATTGTCACCGTGAAAAACCCTCACCTGGCGTCGTGAAATATCACGCCCGCCGTGTGGCGATGACCGGATCGAAGCCGGCTCACGCCGTGTCGCATGTTCACGCGATAAAATCCGCGCGTGCCCTGCACAGGCCTGACATGCACGGCAAAGGCCACAGCATCGCCCTGGCGAAGCGGCACGACTTCCGCGCGTGATTGCATGCGCGGCCGCTGCTCGGTCAATACGAATTCGCCGCCGGTGAAATCCCGGCCCGGTTCCGACAACAGGATCGCGACTTGCAACGGGAACACGTGCTCGCCATAGAGATCCTGGTGCAGGCAGTTGTAGTCGCCGGGCCCGTATTGCAGCAGCAGCGGCGTCGGCCTGGCCTGGCCGGCGGCATGACAGCGCTTGAGAAACGAGTCGTGGCTTTGGGGATAGCGGATGTCGATCTCCATGGCCTCGTTCCAGCGATTGGCGATGCCATACACGTTCGCATACAGCAAGGGGCGCAATTGCGCGATCAGATCGGGAAGCGGGTAGGAGAAATATTTGTATTCGCCGCTGCCGAAACCGTGGCGGCCCATCACAATCCGGCTGCGGAAATGCGCATCATCGCCGTAAAGCGCCGAAAGCGCGCGGCATTCCTCAGCCGAGAGCAACCCTTTCAGGACGGCGCAACCCTGGGCATCGAGATCGCTCGTGGCCTGGTTCCAGTCGATCGCGGCGACGCGCGCGGCGATATCGGAGGAGGACGGCGCGGGTTGGACAATGTTTTGGGCGACTGATTTCATGCGTGCGATTTTCGCAAATTCGGATGCGTAGCACCACCCGATTTCCGGCCGAGCGGCGTTTTTGTTCCCGTCATTACAAGGAGCGCTTGCGACGAAGCAATCCAATCTTGCTATGCGGCTCGATGAATTGCGTCGCGGAGCCCGAGGAAAGACGAACAGGTTGGCCGTTCCGCGTCGTCATGTGCCGGGCATTGCATTCAATCACGATTTGCCGAGTGATGTGCCGCGGCCACGCACCTGTTTCATAGAATAGAAAGAGGGCGCCCGGCTCGGCGGGCGCCCTCGACATTCGCGGATGCGAGCCGTGCTATGGCAGATTCGGCACGCCCAAGTTGACGATGGACGGCCTCGACAGATTGAGGCTCTGGTCCCAGAACGCGCACTGGTGGACCCTTGCCAGATCGGTGGGGTCGCTTGCGGTCTCATGGGTGGGCGTCGGCGGCACGAACGATATGAGGTCATCGAGGTCCGACACGTATTGCGGCCAGACCACCGGGGCTTCGCCCCGGTTTGGATTGCCGGTAGCGGCAAAGGTCGTCCAAAACAGGACCATCTGATTGGCAAGTCGCTGCTGACTGGCCGTCAACGGCGTCTGCTGAAGGTCGAGCCCGAGCCCTGACGGACTGGAGACCGGGAACAGATACTGGATCTCCGCCGTGTGATCCGAACCGTAGGGATAGTTGGTGCCGTCGTGCAGGGTAGTCGGCGACAGGAAATTGTCGGGTGCCTGCTCGTCGTTGAACTCGTAGGCGAACACCGGCACGAACTGCGACGCGCTCTTGTCGATCGTATGGGCATTGCAAGCGAAAACAGCGTCGGTCGCCGCGGCCGCCAGCGCAATATTCGCGCTCAGCGGCGTGTTGCCCGAGGGATACAGCGTGATGACGCCGGGCAATCGGTCCGGCAGAGCCATTCCGTAGCCGTTCGTAATAGCCTTTTATTTCCTGCTAGATCAAAAACTTAGCCAAAATACCTCGCCGCATGTTTCCGCTTGCGTTCGTCCCCGTTCGGGCCCATATAGATGGGACGGATAGATGGGAGGAATTCATGCCGCGCCGCGCCAAAGGACTTTCCGCCGCTGCAGTGCAAAAAGCAAAACCGGGCCGCTATTTTGATGGCGACGGGCTGGTTTTGACCGTCCGCGGGCCGGACGCCAAATACTGGTCGCTGCGCTACCGCAAGGACGGCAAGCTCAGGGAGATGGGACTAGGACCGGCCGCCGGCCGTCGCGGCGTGACGCTGGCACAGGCTCGCAGGCTCGGCAGAGACCTCTTTGACCAGCACAAGGACGGCCTCGATCCGCTCGCCAGCAAGGCCGGCAACCACGCCGCGGCCCGCCTCAACGCGATCACGGCGCCGACCTTCGAGCGCGCCGCCATCGATTACATCGAGGCGCATCGCTCCGGCTGGTCGGACGGTGAGACTGCACAATGGGAACAGAGCTTGCGCGATCATGCCTTTCCGATTCTCGGCAAGATGCCGGTCGCCAGCATCGACGTCCCGCATATCGTCGCCGTGCTTGAGCCGATTTGGGTCGAGAAGTCGACCACCGCGCGCCGGGTGCGTGGCCGGATCGAACGGATTTTAGGTCGCGCCAAGGTGATGAAACAGCGCAGCGGTGAAAACCCTGCGCGCTGGGAGGAGAATCTCAAGGAGCTGATGGCGAAGCGTGCGAAGGCTGCGCGGGTGCCGCAACATCACGCGATGATGCACTATGACGAGATCGGCGATTTCATGATCGAGCTGCGCACCATCGATGGCGTTGTCGCCCGCTGCTTGGAATTCGCCGTCAGGTGCGCGGCGCGCGCGGGCGAGGTGCGGTTTGCTACTTGGGCCGAAGTCGATCTGGCCAAGCGGGAATGGACCGTGCCCGCCGCACGCATGAAAATGGGCATCGAGCATAAGGTGCCGCTTGACGCTCGCAGCGTTGAGATCCTGCAAGAGCTGGCGCGGACCCGCGACGGTGACTTCATTTTCCAGATCGACGGCGAGCCGATCGGCAAGGATGACATGCTGCAACTGTTGCAGCGGAAGATGAGGCGCCGCGACGCGACCGTGCATGGTTTCCGCGCGACGTATCGGACGTGGATCGACGAGAGGACCAGCTTCAAGCGCGAGGTCGCCGAAATTTCCTTGGCGCACGGCAACCGAGACAAGGTCGAAGCGGCCTACGCTCGCGCGGCATTCCGTGAGCAGCGCCGGCAATTGGCCGATGCGTGGGGCGCGTTCTGCGACATGCCGAGCGTTCGTCCATCCGGCGACGTGATCGCGTTCGGGCGCGGCGCGTGACGGCCACCTTCGTTCTCGTAAGGACCTTGACGGGAAATGGCGCGGAGCCTATAGGCGATTCTGTTGCTGATTCGCGCGAATGCGTTTCAGTTACCTCTTAAACTCTTAGCGTGTCTGCAAGATCGTCAGGGCCGGATGGCTAGCTGACTGAGCGCCGCGAACAGGCTGGATGGCCGGAAGAGATTCTCAGGAAAATCCTGGGTCTCGCCGGCTTTTTTTATTTTGTGTGCCGCGAGCCCCGTTTAACCGGAGGGCTTTGCACATGATCACGAAAAAATCCAACCCCCCCAAGAAGCGCGGCAAGAAGCGGACGCGCCCCCGCGCACCCCGCGGCTTGCAGCGCCGCGATGCCTTAGCGTTCACCTTGGCGGGCTATCAGGCGCTCGGTGGTCCCGGAAAAACAAGCGTTTACGAGCTAGGCAAAAAGGGCGTGCTGGAGCTGTTTAAGGACCCTCTTGGTCGCACACTGATTACCGGAAAATCCGGCCGCGCCTTCTTGGGCATCCCGGAAGACGCCACCTCCTGAAATCGCAAAACGCCGCTCCGTGATTTGAGCGGCGTTCGCGCATTTCGGGGCGGCAGGTTTGCGCCGCTCCACCACCAATTCGCCGATCTCGCCGGCAAGCGCGACCAAAAGTCTCCCCGATCAAAAGGAGTGCCAGATGCTTAAACGGACTCCGGAACTTCCGCAAGCATCTCATTTCCCAGAATCCGCCACCTCCTACCCCGCGCTTTACCTCAACTCCGCCTGGCGCGTGATCCTCTGCCGTGACGGCATCCAATGGATTCTGCAACGTCGGAACGTCCCGGCGGGAACCGGCGACAATCGCCCGGAAAGGCACTCGACAGACGATTGGCGCGGTCGGAGCTACTGCCGGACCCGGTCGGCCCTGATCCGCTGTTGCGACCGTTTCTGCGGCGAGATCGATCCGGCGGCGGCCGCGGAACTTCGGACATTGCCGGACCTGGCCGAGCCGCCTTCTGCGACTTCGCCTGAGGCGAAGTCGCCTGATTTGCCCCCGCCAGAGCCAACCGAAGCCGAGACTGCTGAGCGCGCCGGCTCGCATATCACTTTTCCCGATCGGCAATGGCACCCGATCGGCACCGTCAACATCAAGGAATTCGATGACATCGCCGGCCCGATTCCAGACTTCCTGCGCCGCGGCGAGGTGCGAGCATGACCGAGTATTCTGGAACAGGTACCAAAATAATGGGTCGAGGCATGGCGCAGGGCTCGCTCGACCTGATCGAGGCGATGCGCGTCATCGCCGAAGCGGCGCAGCCGATCACCGGTCGCGGTGTCGGATACAAGCTGTTCACTCAGGGTTTGATTCCATCGATGGAGCGCAACGAGATGCGGCGCGTCTATCGGTTGCTGCTGAAAGCTCGCGAGCAAGGCGACATTCCTTGGGATTGGATCGTTGACGAGACCCGCGAGTTCGAGCGGGTTGCCACATGGGACGATCCCGAGCAGTACGCCCGCGTTGTCGCTCGCTCCTATCGCCGCGACTTCTGGAATCAGCAGCCAGTTCGCGTTGAAGTCTGGTCCGAAAAGGGCACGGTGCGCGGCGTGCTCGCGCCTGTGCTCGACGAGTATGCGGTCGGCTTCCGCGTGCTGCACGGATTTAGCGGCGCGACGACGATCAATGATGTTGCTCAGGATGACGACGGCCGACTGCTGATCGTGTTCTATGTCGGCGACTTCGATCCCTCCGGGATGTTCATGTCGGAGGTGGACTTGCCCGCGCGGCTGTCCAGGTACGGAGGCGATCACGTCAGGCTGATACGGATTGCCCTCACGCTCGAACAACTGGAGGGACTGCAGTCATTCCCGGCGGCCAATAAGAAGAAAGACCCGCGCTACAAATGGTTCGTCGCCAGCCACGGCCGTCACTGCTGGGAGCTTGACGCCATGGACCCGAACGATCTCCGCGATTGCGTCGAACGGGAGATCAAAGCTCTGATCGAGCCGGTGGCGTGGCAACGTTGCGAGATCGTCAACAAGGCCGAGCAAGAATCGCTGAGGACGGTCCTTGATTCATGGGGCGCGCGATGAGTGTTCACGTCCTCGTCTCCGGCTCGCTTTTCAAGAATCCCGAAATCAGAACCTCTTCGAAGGGCAAGAGCTACGCGACCGCAGCGATCCGCACGGCATCGGCTGATAACGCGACCACCGATTTTTGGAATTTGTTGATCTTCAGCGAGACCGTGCAGGCGGAGTTGCTGCGATTAAGCGAGGGCGACCAGCTCGCTGCGCAAGGTTCGCTTCGGCTCGAGCTTTACAACGGCAAAATTTCGCGGACGGTTTTCGTCGACGCGATCTTGCCGTTGCGCCGCGAGCGAAAGCCGAAGGCCGCGCCGGTAGGCAGCAAGGCCGCGGACGCGATCGTGAAGCAAACGATCGAACCAGGCACCGCCATGCCGACCAGCGCGGCGCCGTTCGATGATGACATTCCGTTTGCGCCGGAGTTTCGATGAACAGCACGGTCCGAGATATCGATCATCAAAGCGCGGCGCCGGACCCGCTCGTCGTCTTCAGGTGCCGCGCGGAAGCGAGGGCGGATTTGGTCGCGGCCGGCCTCTACGAATTGCAAGAGGCTGTTGATGGGCTGCAGGCGGACGCAGAGGCGCAGGGTCTCGTTGCGCGGTACGGGCAAGACACCCTGCAAGAAGTTTTGAGCCAGAGTTTTGCGCGATGGAGTCTGTAAACATGGCGCCGCAGATCGATCCGCTTCCAAAAAGCAAAAGGCAGACTCAATTCGAGGAGTTCGAGGGACGCGCGGAAGCGTTCGGTTCCCTTGTCCGCGACGGCCGCCTGAGCGCAGCCTCAGCGAGCAAAATGATTTGGGAAGACGGCCGCGCCAGGGACTTCAGCGACGAATACATCGCCGCTGTGATCGACAACGTGATCGAAGGTGAGCCGCGCACGAACGGCGCGGACGCGCAGTCGTTCGATGACTACGGCGCCAGGCGACCGGATGACGCGGCCGACATCGAACCGCTCGAAACGATAGACCCGGCAGATTGGGACGGGCAGAAGCCGCCGGAGCGGCAATGGATCATCCGAAATATGATCCCGCTCGGCGAGGCGGGATTGCTCAATGGACATGGAGGCGCCGGCAAAACGTTGCTGGGATGTCAGATTGCCGTCGGTGTCAACATGCAAACCGATTGCCTTGGCTTCGCCGTCGAGCACGGCGGGCCGGTGCTGCTTTATTCGCCCGAAGAGCGGGAGGAAGAATTACATCGCCGCCTCGTCGTGATCGTGGAGAGCCGCGGCAAGCGGCTAGGTGATCTGAAAGGCTTTCGCATCTATTGCCCGCCGCCGACGGAAACGATGCTCACGACCGTCGGCCGCGATGGCCTCGTCAAACCGACGATGACAATGCTGCGGCTCGAGAAAACAATTGAGACGTTGCGCCCGGTTCTCGTGACGATCGACCATATCTCCATCGCGTTCGGCGGCAGCGAGATCGATCGTTCCATCGTCGGGCAGAACGTCGGCTTCATGAAGCGGATGGCCGGTCTCTGCGGCAGCGCCGTGCTTGGTTTCCAGCATGTGAGCTACGCCGGGCTGAATAGCGACGAAGGGAGTTCGGGATCAACTCAGTGGCACAATGCCGCCCGCGCCCGCATGTGGCTTCGCAGTGTGAAGGACGACGAGGCATCGGAGCTTCGCGAGCTTGTCATCAAAAAGCAAAACTACGGGAAGGACGGCCAAAGGCACCTGTTACGCTGGCAGAAGCCGGGCCTGTTTGTGCCCGTCGGGACACCATCGCTCGTTGAACGCGCATCCGAAGAGGCAAAGGTCGATTCGGCCTATCTGGACTGCCTGAGAGCGGTCGAGACGCAAGGCCGGAGAGTTGGGCCATACACGGGCAGAAGCTATGCGCCCGCAATTTTCGAGAGCATGCCGCAAGCCCGCGGCTGCAAGGCCAGGGTCTTAGCCGCGGCTCAAGAGAGGCTGTTTGCGAGCGGCAAGATCGAGGTCACTACGATCGGGCCAAAATCAAGACAGGTGACGATCATCAAGCGAAAGGAGGCGTAACAATGAGCATCGGACCGGCAACCGTTAAATGTTTCCAAAAGCCAACGGCGATCAAGAGGAAACACTTATGAGCCGCGGACCTGGCCGCGTACAGCAAACGATCACCGACCTGATCGCCAGCGATCCACATGGCGCTTGGACCGTTCGCGAAATATGCGAGCGCCTGTATCCCGGCTGGCGCGTCGAGAAAAAGCATCGCGTCGCCGTAACCCGCGCGCTGCGGCGAATGAAATTGCCGGGGACGTGGGGCGTGCGCATGTTGCACCGACAGGGATCGGAATATTACCTTTACGACAAATGCGATGAGGAAAGCACCGAGCACGCGGATTATTTGGGATACTGGAAGGCTGCCCCGATGGGCTTTGCAGCATGGAAGGAAAGGTTTCCGCACCGCATCGACGAAGCGCGGAAGTCATGCTCGGAGGCGCGCCGTTATCGTGATGCGTCACCAATTGAAAAGCTCGAAATCGAGATCGCCGAATTGAATACGAAGATCGGTTTCGCGGGCATGGCTGGCATCAGCCCTGCGCCTTTTAGGCAGCAGATCGCCGAGCTGAAAGAAAAGAAAACAGAGCTTCAGAAAGCAACTTGACCCAATGCAAAACGGTAAATTTGTAGGGTCAATCGCCTTCGATCGCCCTTCAAACGCCCTTCGATCGGGGTTCGATCGCCCCTTCGATCGGGTTCAAACGCCCTTCGATCGCCCCTGCCAACATCCCCCCATACCCCCCCTCCGTTCGAAGGGCCCTCAAGGGCGGCTTCGCTGGAGGCTCGCCGCGGGCCCTTCTAACGGGAACAAGAAAGAAAACCGCGCCGGGCCGATCGCTCCGTCTCGCAAAACCCGAGCGTAAAATAAAATTGCCGAGCCGAGCACCAGGGGTGGCACCTTTCGTGCCAGTTTTCGGCACATCCGGTGCTACCGATCGCTGGCAATCGGGGCCGCTGCCGCGGTTCCGATCGGCCCGTTAAATTGTTGATTTTAAAGGCAAAATTCTTTGCGTCGGAGACATTCTCCGCCTGATAGCATTGAATTTGCTGCATTTTCAGGCCTGTCCCATCTTCCCGTCCCATCCTAAGCCCCTTGCAAGTGGCCCGACTCTGCTTATGCTGATGCAATGTCGGACCTCAGTTCACAGCGAGTTACGCGTCATCAAAAACAGGGCCGCTCCGCGGTCACGAATGGCAAGCGAACGCTGATCGGTGTCCGTGGAGCGAGCAAATTCGGCCGCCGATATCGCGATTTGATTGATCTTTTCTCGGCTGAGGTCGCGGAGGTCGGCGGCGTTCTGACCGAAACTGAAGCAGCCATGATCAAGACGGCCGCTGCACTCGCGATCAAGGGCGAGCAAATGCAGGCCGCGATCATCAACGGCGACGCGATCAATGCGGATGATCTGATCAGGCTTTCTAGTGAGGTTCGGCGAATTCTCGCCGAGATCGCCGGAAAGGCCGGCAAGCGGAAGCCGACCGGGCCGACGCTAAGCCAGTACCTGGCGGAGCACGAGGCCGAGCAGCCATGAGCAGCATTGATCATTGGCGTTCTGATCCGGTGCAATTCATCGAGACTGTCTTGCACGATCCCGAGACCGGCAAGCCGTTCAAGTTGCTTCCCGCCGAGCGCGACTTTCTCGCGCACGCGTTCAAGCTCGATGCCAGTGGCCGCTTGCTTTATCCGGAGCAGTGCTACGCCGCGCCGAAGAAAAGCGGGAAGACCGCCTTTGCCGCGTTGCACATGCTCGCCACCGTACTGCTGTTCGGTGGCCGCTTTGCTGAAGGCTACTGCATCGCCAACGATCTTGAGCAAGCGGCGTCCCGTGTATTCCAGGCTGCCAAGCGCATTGTCGAGGCCTCGCCGTTACTGAAGCGCGAGGCAAAGATCACCGCCGATCGCATCTTGTTTCCCGCATTTCACGGCGCAATGATCAGCGCCGTTGCCTGCGACTATACTGGCGCGGCCGGCGCCAACCCGGTGATCAGCTGCTTCGACGAACTTTGGGGCTTCGTCTCCGAGAACTCGCGCCGGCTTTGGGACGAGATGATCCCGCCACCAACGCGCAAGATCGCCTGCCGGCTGACCGTGACCTATGCCGGTTTCAGCGGCGAATCCGTCCTGCTCGAAGAGCTCAACAGGCGCGGCCTGGCGCAGCCCGAAGTCGGACCGTGCCTGCATGCTGGCGATGGCATCCTGCTGGCCTGGCATCACGATCCGATCGCGCCGTGGCAGACCGAGGCGTGGCCGAGATGCGCAGGTCTCTGCGCCCCAATCAATTCCTGAGGATGATCGAGAACCGTTTCGTCACGTCGGAAAGTTCGTTTGTCGATATGACGAAGTGGGACGCCTGCGTCGATCCGACCTTGACGCCGGTGTTTGCCGACAAGAACCTTCTCGTTGATATTGGCGTCGATGCTTCGGTCAAGCACGACTCCACCGCCATCGTCGCCACTACCCCGCTGTCAGACAAGCGGGTGCGGCTGGTGACGCATCGCATCTTCCAGCCGACGCCGGACCAGCCGCTCGACTTCGAAGCCACCGTCGAGGCGACACTGATCGATCTGTGCAATCGCTTCGCGGTGCGTGCCATTCGGTTTGACCCGTACCAGATGCAGGCCGTGGCGCAGCGGCTGCAGAAGCGCGGCCTGCCGGTCCGGGAATTCCCGCAGACCGTTCCCAATCTGACCCTCGCGTCGCAAGGCTTGTGGGAGCTGATCGAGGCTCGCGGCTTGCTCTTGTATCCCGATGCTGCCATGAGGCTGTCGGCATCGCACGCGGTTGCGATCGAGAGCCCGCGCGGCTGGCGCATCGCCAAGGAAAAACAATCGCACAAGATCGACGTCATCGTCGCGTTGGGCATGGCCGCCCATGCCGCCGTCCGTTTACGAGGCTCCTCAAGCGCAATTCGGCGTCTACGGCAGATCCGCCCCGACATTCGGTCAGCCCCCGCGCGTCGGAACGCCGGACAGCGCGAAGTACACTTCATCGCCGGAGGATTTTCGGAACATGCTCGCCGATATGGAAGAGATCGAAAGGCAGCGGGGGCGAGGATGGTTTTTTTCACGCAGGTCAAGCTCTCCGAATTTTCGAATATAAATGGCCGCGACGACCGGCGGATGTCGGAACCATGGCTGTTCGATCGTCTTGAATCTAAGCCATCCCCGAAACGGAGTTCTGCGTAAATGGCCCCGCGAGCCAACTGGAAGGGCTTTCTGCGTCTGTCGCTCGTCACCTGCCCCGTGGCGCTGTACCCGGCGACGTCTGATGTCGAGAAGATTTCGTTCAACCAGATCAACAAGAACACCGGTCACCGCATCAAGTACTCGCGCGTCGACGCGGAGACCGGCGAGGAGGTCCCGAACGAGGACATCATCAAGGGCTACAAGGTCGACACCGATACCTTCGTCGAGGTGACAAAGGACGAGCTTGAGAACATAGCCCTGGAATCCACCCGCACCATCGAGATCGACGAGTTCGTCAAGCGCGAGGAGATAGACCCGCGCTATATCATCCGCCCCTATTATCTGACCCCGGATGGCAAGGTCGGACAGGACGCGTATGCCGTCATCCGGGAGACGATCCGCAGCATGGACATGGTTGCGATCGGCCGAGTGGTCCTGACCAGCCGCGAGCACATCATCGCGCTCGAACCGATGGAGAAGGGTCTCGTCGGCACGCTGCTCCGCTATCCGTACGAGGTCCGATCCGAATCCGAATATTTCGATGACATCCAGGACGTGAAACTGACGAAGGACATGCTCGACCTCGCCAAGCATATCGTGGACCAGAAGAGCGCCCACTTCGAACCGGAAAAGTTCGAGGATCACTACGAACAAGCGCTGATCGATCTCATCAACCAGAAGCGCGCCGGCAAACCCGTCACTCCGAAGGAGCGCCCACGGGCCAGCAACGTCGTGGACCTGATGGAAGCTCTGCGTCGCAGCGTCGGTCAGGAATCGGCACCCACCAAGCCTACAAGAAAAGCGCGAAAGGCCGCGAGCGGGCAAAAGGAAATGCTGATGCCGATCGAAGGCAGGAAGAAGTCGTCGGCAAAGAAGTCGGCTGCCAGGCCGCAGCGCAAATCGGCCTGACGAACGGATACGATTTTGCAGAACGCTGCCGGCGCCTGAAGTTTGTTTTCGCCTCGGCGTCGGCTCTCAATCCTTCGGAGGGCACTCTGGGCATGCATCGCCAATCGAATCCAGCACCTCGCGGATTTCGGCGATGGCCTCGTCTGGAGAAACCCCGTGCGGGGGATCATCCCGGGCGACGGCCACGGCATGCTGTCGGGCATACGGATCGGCGCGGTCCTCGATCCAGCCGTGAAATTCGCATTCGCGGATGGCGCCGGCTTCTTGCAGCACCGAGATTGCCCAGCCCCTTAGGGTCCGAATGGCGGACCGCTGTGCCTTAGCCATCAGCATTGCCTAGCTCCTGCCCGAGACGAATCGCGTCGGGACGCCTTCTGTTCCGGCTGCTAGCACAGAGCTGGGATTCCGAATTGCGGCAGCTGCGCCTTTTTCCACCTGTTCCGTCGAACCAAACTACCAACGCCTGATGTTGGATTGACGGATGGACTGTGTTGATCAACCCGAAACAACAAACCAAACATCCCGTCCGCGCAAAACGGGTTCGGGCGATCCAGAAGCAGTTTCGCGAGATGTATGCTTTGAAGCGTTGATGGAGAAACCCCTTTGGTCGGGCGCCCGCGATGACGATTCTAGCTAAAGACGATGTCCGCTTTTGCTCAGACAACGGACTCAGGTCGGCCGTCGCGCGATGTCCGTTTCGTGCCACAAGCCGACATTGAAGCAATCAAAGTGAGCCCGAGGCCTAGGAGGAAACGGGCCGCTATACCTCGACATTGGGTAGCGGGCCAGTTTGATTGTGGCAAACGCCCCGAAGAGGGTGCCAAACGGCACGGCGGAAAGAACGAAGAGGCCGCCAACTAGGTGGCCTCGCAACAGCGACGGAGGGAAAAGGCAGGCGGAGCCTACCGAAGGGGCGGCCCCACGATTTGCATGTGGTGCGCTGCCATGAGCTTCTGGTTCGTCTCGGCATCGACACCCTGCCGCTCCGCAAACATCTTCTCCAACCCGCCGGGCGTCACGCCGAACAGCAACACACCGGGCTCCGTCCCAATGTTCTGGAACGTGTGCGGAGTCTTGCGAGGAATGAAGAGAAAGGACCCGGCGGGCGCGCTCACAACACGTTCGCCCAGTTTGAAGTTGAACTGACCGCTCACAACGTAACAGAACTCAGCTTCAATTCCGTGCAGGTGGGTAGGAGGGCCGCTCTTAGGCGCAATGGTTTGACGAAAGATGCCGAGCACGCCCCCAGTTTGCTCAGCTGTCGCCACTAGTTCGGTGATATCCGCCTCTCGGCCCTGCTGTCCGCCGTAGCGGGGTGCTTCGCCGGGCAAGACGATGAATGCCTCTCCTTCTTCGGCGGCGACTGCGGGAGATCCGGAGGGCACGACAAGTAAAATCATAGCGGCAACAAGTGAATACAGAAGGCCGAAACGCATCTTCAGGAGTTTGGATTGCATGGCAACCTCGTCGGGTTATGTGGCGGCGTGCGAGTGACGCCAGAACCGGTCATTTTGCATCGGAATGGATAGCCTAGCCTAAACGCAATTTCCGTTTTCTCCTACTGGCGGCTACGCTTTCGATACTTCAATCGAATTGTCTGAGCTTGAGGCGGATGGATAGACGGCTGTGAGCAGGCGTATGACCGCTTAGGGTCAATCGCGACTCAGCCAGCCGGTCCTTCCTGCCATTCGATGTCCGCTTGTCTCCAAAAGCGACGAAATTGCTGCGCGGCCGCGGAATGACGCGATGGGCCAGAGGGCGACATTACGCGCTTACTTCGACACAGGAGCGGCGCATCGCGTACTAAGATTCGTTGGTCAGCACTAGGCTCACGCACCTCGCGCGTCGCGCACTGCTTGAGCGACTTTCGTTGCTTGCGACACTCGTCCGATTTTTGCGCCTGCAATGATCTTTCTTCGGCGGGTGCTCGCCTTCGGCACCATGCCTTCGTTCGCGGTAGCTCCGGCAGGGGGATAAGTCATGAAATTCGCGGCTCTATGCAGCGCAAGAGCCTTTCGAGCCGCTTCGACATGTGCGGTCCGAGCTGCCAGATTGTGAAGACGCCTGAGTTCCTTCTTCAGCCGCTTCAGCGCCGCGGCGAAGACTTGCTTGCGTTCTGATGCATGCTCGGCGGTTCCTGGAAAGCTTGCTCCGCGAGCCTCGGCTTTTCCGCGCCCCTCTCGCCGCCTTTGTCGGTAGAGCGTTCGCTCCTTATCGCGCATCTTGCGCAATCGGGGTTGCATGGCCTCAAGCTGAGCTACCTCGACGTCATAGATGGCGGGATGGTGCGTGAGGCGGATCGTCTCATATTCTTCGTGGCTGAGGAGGCTGCATTCGAACTTGCAAGGGACCGACATCACCATTCCTCCATTTGATTTCTTGGCCAAGCTCGCCAGCACGGATCATAGGTAATCTGCTCAGTAATCGAGGCGCCCCCACCAGCAATTATCGGCCGACTGAGCCGGCTGTTCTTTCTTCTCGCTTGGTGGGCCGAGATCCCACTTTGTCGCCGGATCAATACAAAACAGGGTAAGCCCGCCGCTCGTCCAGTCGTAAACCTTTTTGACCCGGTACATTGTGCTTGGTCCGAAGCGGCTGCAGACGTTGGTGAACATGTCGGCCCCCGGAGCAGGGTTGTCCGGTAGGGGATGGCGGTCGACAAAATGCAGCGCCGCCGAGAGGCCATCCATGGCGCGCGTGCGTTCCAGCTCCTTGGTATTCTCCAGATCGAAGCAGGCGAGCGTTTGGACCTGCAACGTGATGATGTCGCCGACTTGGGGCGGCTTGGCCGCATGGGCTGAGGTGATGGCAGCTGCAGCCAAAGCTGCGATTGGCAGAGATGATGGCTTCATGGCTGTGGGCTTCCTTTCACGAATTTCAGCCCCTTGGCTTCCGCGAGCGTCGTCACGCGCCCGACAACAGGATGATAGGCGCGGGCGCCGGGACGGCAAGGCCGGATGCTTGATGTGGTCTTCCCAATTCGCGGCGGAAGAGAGCGACATCGATCGTGATATGTGCAACAGCGAAAGTGATGTACACGTCAGGCCAGCCGCGGTAACTCCACTGCGGCGGCCGGAGACCCCCGAGATGGGAATAAGGAGCTTTATCCGAATGCTATTTGGGGCAGACACTCCCGCTCCGCTGGATGCCGTGAGGCTTGACGGAACAACCGAGGCCACGCTTGTCCGCTCCTTATCGGCATTGCCAGCGGACGAGCGCGGCTGGGTGACGTTTGCCGAGGCGCGCGTCTTGTTCTCGACAAGGGCGCACAATACGCATTCGGAGAAACGGACCGGAACGGCAGAAAAAACATTGAATCGTTTGCGACGCAGCATCGCTCCGTTATCAGCTTCATGCCGGTCGAGGGTCGGGTCTATTTCGTACGCGACCGCTGTGACGATGGCTCCTGACGGGCATCGCAGCCATTCCGACCAGTGATTTGGAAGTAGTCAGATTGAAGCTCGACAATGTCGCTTGTGGGTCATTCGCGACTGATCCAGCCGGTCCTACCTGCCACTTGATGTCCGCTTCCCTCCAAAAGCGACTGAAAGCGGCTTTGCGGCGAAACGACGCGAAGGGCCAATAAGCGACATCGCACCTGTCCAGGCACGAGGCGTCTTTCCGCATTCTTGCCGATGGTGTAGCTTTTTATGACGTTTCCATGAGCGGGCATGTATCTGCCAGAGCAAGGGAGACTGGTGATGGCAAAATATTCTGGAGAGTGTTTTTGCGGTACTGTTCGAATTGAAGTCTCCGGGGAACCGGAAGCCATGGGTTATTGTCATTGCCGATCGTGCCGTTCTTGGTCGGGTGGACCAATCAATGCTTTCACCCTCTGGAAACCAGAAGCAGTGAAGATCACGGCCGGGGCAGAGCACGTTGGCATCTTCCAGAAGACGGCGGTGAGCCAGCGGCAGTATTGTAAGAAGTGCGGCGGCCATTTGATGACCAACCACCCTCCGCTAAGACTGGTGGACGTATTCTCGGCCACGTTGCCCACGCTAAAATACAGCCCGGGCGTCCATGTGAACTATGCCGAGACTGTACTTCCCATGAAAGATGGTCTCCCGAAGTTTAAGGATTTCCCGGCGGAATTCGGCGGATCGGGCGAGCAGATACCGGAGTAGTGAAGTCGGAGATGGTTCATTCTCGACCGACTCTGCCAATCCTGCCTGCCATTTGATGTCCGCTTAGCCCCGAAAGCGACCTTTGCTCCCGGCGGTCTAGTCACTCAACTGGACGCAGGCGAGCGAGCAAATTTTGGTCCCCCCAATCGCCCGTTGCGCGAATTGGAAACGCTTAATCGTCCGCTATGCCCCAGCAGCGGGTCGAAAGCGCGACTTCGACAAAGGTCCGAGTTGGGCCACTCGCATCATTTTTGGCCCGTTCGGCGGATGTCTGCTTATCCCCTGACAGCGGCGAGAGCTGCGCACAACTAGGCGAGACGGAAGCACCTTTGGGAAATTGCCGATATCGACCTAGTCGTGCCTCTAGTTCAATTAAGCTAACATGCTACTCTTGCGGCATGGGATGGAATTGACCAAGGGGAGGAAAACCTATGAACAGGATGCTATTGCTTCTCTGTGTCAGTTTTGCGGGCGTGGCGGTAGGGGCCATTGGCGCCACATATGTCAGTGCTCAAGGTACGCCACAAATAACGCGGTCAGAGATATTGCGGAAACCAATGTCAGGGTTAGAGGGCAAAGAAGTTGTCGTCTTCCTTGCGGATGTTCCACCCGGCGGCGTTGCTGCCTTGCACTACCATCCCGGAGATGAGGCGATTTACATGCTGCAAGGATCACTCTTGTTCGAGCCGGAGCACGAGCAGCCTTTCGAGTTGAAAGCGGGCGAAATAACTTTCAATCCTGCCAAGCACGTCCATAAGGCGAAGAACGCGAGTTCGTCCGAAACTGCCAAGGTCCTTAATTGCATGATAGCGGAAAAGGGTCAGCCGCTAGCGATCCCGATACAATAAAAGGCACACTTTGCTCGGCCAACCTGTGCCTCCGCCTGGCTCATTTTGACGAGGCAGCCCGAGCTGCACGTCATCTAGGTCCGCGCGGCGCCAAAAAGCTTGGTCCGCCTTACTCTCGAAAGCGGACATGTTTGAGCCTTTCAAAGTTTGTCAGCTCTGGGCCAAACTCGGACTAATGCATTGCCGTAAATCACCCAAACAGCTCATCGGCACGGGGAGCAACGATGGTGGCGAAGTCGGGCTGCCATGAGATCCAGCGATTGCCAACATGGGGAGCCCCGCCTGGCCTGAGGTTGCTGCTGGAATGTCGGCGTCCCTCTGACTAAGATGTAGGAGACGCTCTGTACAAAAGAGGGTGTTCGTGCGCTTTCTCCCGGACATTCGCTACGGCAGCGAGAATTATCCCGAAAAGGTTGCGCGGCGGCTTCGTGCCGTCAATCTGGCGGCATGGATCGGCGCTACGGTCGCCGCGTTTGGCTTCGCCAGCTTCCTGCGCCTCGAGTTCCTCAACCCGAAGCCGGGACTGTGGAAGGCTGCCGTGGTCTTGGCGCTTGGCGCGTCGATCTGGGCGTCGGTGCCGCTGCTTCACCGCTTCGGAGCGCTTTGCGGCGCGCTGACCGCGATCTTGACGATGCAAGCCTATCTCTTCTGTCTCACCTGGCTGATCGGCACCGGCAGCGGCCTGCAGATGCTCTATTTGGTGGCTGCAGCGCTCATCTTTGTCTTCGGCAGGGAGCGTTTCTTTCTCTTTGTGGTTCTTGGCATTCTGGCTGTGCTGCAAGTTGTGGTGCTGCAGATCATGGTGCCACACGATACAGGTCTGTTAGATTCGGCGGCGCTACTTACTACATTCGTTTTCACGGTCACCGTGACCGTGGCCGTCCTGATTGCGATCGTCACCTTTGTCGTCGGCGAAGCTGAGCAAGCTGAGGCAAATCTTGCCAGTCAGCATGCCGTGGTCCAGGACAAGAGCCGGCTGCTGGAGATGGCCAACAGGCAGCTGGAGATGGCCGACCGATACAAGTCGCACTTCCTCGCTTCGGCGAGCCACGACCTGCGCCAGCCGCTCCACGCCCTCAATCTTTTCGTTGCCCAATTGCCGACCGAAAAGAAGCCGGCGGAGCGCAAACGGCTGGTCTCTCGCATCGACGCGGCGGTGGCGTCAATGAACGAGCTGTTTGAGGCGCTGCTCGATATGACTAAGCTCGAGGCCGGCATCCTGCATGCAAATCCTGTTGATTTGCCCGTGCAGCGGCTGCTCGAACACATCGAAACGACGTTCACCGCACTCGCGGGCAAGAAGGGCCTCAGCCTGCGCGTCGTACCATGCAGCGCGTGGGTGCGCAGCGATCCGATCCTGCTTGAACGCATCCTGTTCAACTTGGTGGGCAACGCGGTGCGCTACACGGCGCGCGGCGGTGTCGTGGTGGGTTGCCGCGGCCGCGCTACGCAGTTGCGCATCGATGTTTGCGATACCGGCTCCGGCATTCCGGAGGATCAACGCCGGAGCATATTCAGCGAGTTCTACCAGCTGGCGACCCCTGCTCCGGATCGCACGGCGGGGCTCGGGCTTGGCCTTGCCATTGTTGATCGGCTCGGCCGCCTGCTCGGCCACCCGGTGCAACTGCAGTCCAATCCCGGTCGCGGCTCGCGCTTCTCGGTCTCGGTCCCGTTGGCGGCGGAACTCCACGACACGGTGCCGTTGCCGGTTGCCCTGCACGCTGCCGACCTCGCGCAGGGCAAGCGGGTAGTGGTGATCGACGACGATCTTCTCGTCCTCGACGGGATGCGCGGGATTTTGCAGAGCTGGGGGTGCCATGTTCACACAGCAGCGTCGGGTGCGGCCGCCCTTACCAGCGTCGCGGACGGTTGCGGGCAGCCTGATCTGATCATCTCCGACCTTCGTCTCGCCGATGGTGAGAGCGGCATCGAGGTCATCGAGCGCTTACGCGAGGCGTTGGGCGCACCAATTCCGGCTTTCGTCATCAGCGGCGACACCGCGCCCGAGCGGCTCCGCGAGGCGAGTGCCGGCGGATACCATCTCCTGCAAAAGCCGGTGTCGCCGATGACATTGCGCACGACGTTGAACCGGCTCTTGAAGAGTCACGAAGCGCGTACACCATCATCGCACCACGCCTCGGTGGGTTGAGAATGCGCGCGAAAGAGCGCAGGGCCCATCGTCTATCGGGCGTCCTGGCGTGCCCCGAGGCCGAGGGCGGTGGCAGTAATGACCGCTTCCGTGCGGTTGGCCACCTTCAATGCCTTGAGGATGGCGGAGACGTGAATCTTCACCGTCGGCTCGGCAAGGTCGAGTGCGCGGGAGATGGCCTTGTTGCTCTTGCCTTGCATCATCAGGGCGAGCACCTCTATCTGCCGTTCGGTCAAACCAAGATCGGCGGCCCCAGCTTTCGAGAGCGCAGGTGCTGCTCGGGGCGCCGTGGCGGGCTCGCGGCGATTGAGTATCTCGGGCGGAATGTAGACGCCGCCTGAAAAGATGAGATTGAAGGCGCTCAGCATCACCTCGCGCTGACCCGATTTCGGAATGAAGCCAAGCGCACCAAGATCAAGAGCCTCCATCACCGTGTCACGATCCTGCTTGGCGGAAAGCACCACGACCGAGGTGGTCGGGTAGCGCTTACCTAGCTCAGACAGCATTTCCAGCCCGTCCCGATCCGGCAGCCCCAAGTCGAGAAGGACCAGTTCCACGTCAGGGTTCTGTTCGATGTGGCGCATGGCTTGGCGCGAATCCGACGCCTCGAGGATGACGGCTGCCTCGCCCTTCAGCTCTCTGAGGACGCCGCGCAACGCTTCCCGGATCAGAACATGATCGTCGATGACCAGAATCTTCATCTCGTTCTCGCGCGTGAAGCTGCCGAGAGCATACCTCAGAACTAGAACCAAAGCATGGCCCTCACATCGAGGATCGACGCCGGAATTCGCTTATGCTTCTGGTGATTAACGGAATACGACCCCAATGACACGCCATGCGTGCTAGGCCCCCCGGCTGATTCTCCGGGAACGCGCGCCTTGGCAAACTCCCCCTCACGATCGACTGCGGTTACCAGCCAAGAGCCGCACCGATTTCAGCCGAATGTGTCGGCGGAGGTCCGGCACGGACGAAAAGATGGAGGCCGCCATGCTAAGCCGAATTCATGTTTACGCCACGTCGTTGGGTCTGCTCCTCGCCGGACCGGCAATCGCTGGGGACCAATCCTCCCAAGCCGTTGTGCCGGACAGAGCCAGTACGGCTGTTCCGTCCTATGAGGTCATGGGCTTTCCCATCACTCCCCATCAGATTTCGATTGTGGGGTCGGCTCATGTTGAGGAGCAATCGCCCAGCCCCTCGCTTGTGATGGCCGGCATGCCAGCGTCTCCCCATCAGATAGCCGTCCTGACTCCGCGACCCGGCGCGACGAAGGCAACGGCCGCGAAGGCGACCAACACTGCAGCTCGATAGATGCAAATGCGAGGTTAGGGGTGCTGACCGCGTTGGTGCTAATTTGCTCCCTTACGGCCGCGGCCGATCCTCAGGACTGCACGCGCAGCAATGCCAATACGGTGATGCGCGTGCCGGCCGAGTTCGGAAATCCGGCAACCTGCTTCATGCAAGCGCAGGCCTATCTTGCGGGGAGCTCGATCGGACGGGACCTCGATGCCGACGAGCGAGTCAAGATCGTCTGTGTGCGCAGCGAAACAGTCGCTACCGCCGTGAGAACAGCACCAGCGCGCTGACGGTTGTAGTCTCGATGACCGGTCGCGCATCGGACGGGGTGCGCCAGGCGGAGTTATCGGCCAGACGACAATCGCAGGAAAGAAACTATTCTTGCTCTGTCATCGGTGGATGCGAGTCCGGCATATGGTTTCATGCTGTTGCCCGGCACCAACTCATCGGGGTTTGCGATGAAGCGCTCAAGCTTTGCTTCGTCCCACACGAAGTCGGCGCCCTTCAGCGCGCTAGAGTAGCGATAATCGGGCAATGAACCGGCCTTCCTTCCGATGATCTTGTACAGGTGAGGACCGAACCGATTGTCGCCTTCCTTAGTCGTGTGGCAGGTCCGGCAGGCATTGTTGAATACCTGTTGTCCTGACGCGGCATCCACGTGTTGCCGCCCCTGCTCCTGTCCGTAGGAAGGCGATAACAACGCGCACGTCGTTCCCAGCGCAACGAGCGGGCGCAGCCAACCAGTGTGCTTTGCACGCGCGTCTTCCAGCCGACCTAACTTTGACGAGGCGAGAAGTGTCAGGAACTGCGGCAGCTTCATTCGATAAACTCATCGGGGAAAACAGCGATTGTGCCACTCAAGGCGGCCTCGAAGTCCCGTATCTCGTCAGTATCTTGCAACTGGCAGGCCGGGGCCAGCTTTTCAGTTTCCTCGGAATATCGGTTCTTTGATCGATGCTAGTTGCTGCGTCTGAGCTAAGTCGGCTTCTCCTTCAACACCGGACATACAGGGACTACGGCATTTCGGTTTGGTGCCAATTGCCGCTACTGAGGCCGTGGAACGTCTCACTCAATCAACAGCAGCCTTGGCTTGAGGTCAATCAGAGACGTTGTCGGTCGTCGAGCCTTGGTCCGCTCTACCCCTGGAAGCAGACATTGCGGACGTGACTTCCGTATGTCGGCCTCGGGCCAGATGCGGAAGTGACGCGCTATTCGATCAGCTTGTCCGCTCGCAGCAATAGTGCCGCGGGGACCGTCACACCCATCGCATTCGCAGTCTTGAGATTGATAACCAGCTCGAACTTGGTCGGCTGTTCGATAGGGATTTCGGCGACTTTGGCGCCGCGGAAAAGTTTCATGATCTGCTGGGACATCACCTCTACAAAAAGCGTATTCATGGCCGGCCCGTAGGCGGCAAAGGCGCCTTCCTCCGCCTCTTCGGGCCATGGAAAGATCGCCGGTAGGTGCAATGCGGCAGCGCGGTCCCTGATGAGTTGCCGATAGGCGTAGAAGAGCGTTGACACCAAAACGTTGAGCGCCGTGGCGCCCGATGCCTGCGCCTTGTCAATGGCCGCTGCGATCTCCTCACCTTTAGCCAAGCGATATTCTGATAGCTCGACGTTGCGGAAGCGCGCCGCCTCCTGCAGCTCGTCAATCGGCCGAAGGCTTTCATCAGCAAGAACCGCCATCCGGCGAATCCCCGGCACTGCTTCGATCAGGATGTCCTGTCGTTTGCCATTACTCTGATCCCCGCGGATGTTGACGCCTGTAATA
>Ga0210390_10001568_pt1 | contig 21643 bp, 19 predicted proteins | sample IncBWH11OmetaG_FD_161050 | JGI IMG/M metagenome (GOLD analysis project Ga0210390, IMG submission 161050) | Forest soil microbial communities from Barre Woods Harvard Forest LTER site, Petersham, Massachusetts, United States - Inc-BW-H-11-O ... | reverse complement strand
GTGACCAATAATTTGGTCGTGGCGAAGTGAGGTCGGAGTCGCACGGGCAGGGCGCCGACGACTCGTGACCACGTCAGCGGCTGTCGGGTGGGACGATGCCGTTCATTCGAAGGTATTCCACCAGTTGTCCATAGTGATTGAAAGAGTGGGCCACGGCATCGATCGCGAGCCCGAGGCGAGTCCGCTGCCAGATGCCGGATGCGCCCGGGATTGGTGCGAGCTGATTCTTTTTGGTGATCGTGGCCACGGCTTTATGCAGAGAGGCGAACGAGCCCTTCAAGTAGCTCACGATCTCGGCTTTGGTTTTGAGCGAATCCGGTCCTTGCTCGTTGATTTGGTCGGGGGTTGGCTTTTCGCCGAGGATCACGGCGGCCTGGCGGTAGTTGTTGGCGGCCAGGTGTTTTAGTTGCTCGGCGAAAGTGCGGACATTCTTGAATTCTCCGTTGTTGGGAGCGAAGCCGTATTTGTCCTCGGGCATGGCGTTGGCAAGCGGGACGAGATGGTTTTCCGTGTTGGCGATCCAGGCATCGATCACCTGGCTGGTGGTTGGCTCGCCAGTTGGCTGCGCTTGCGCCGGGGCGGGATAACTGCAGGTTAGCAAAAGTAAAGAAATCAATTTCGTCCGTTTCATTGGTGTGACTCCGCATTGGGTAGGGACTGAAAAAGTCATTATTGCGAGCTCCAACGCCTGAAGGGGGTACTGATTCGAGAGCAATTTACGGCATCGCTGAAGCGATGCCCTGATACGAATCGAGCATTGTCCAGCAGCGGTGTGGTTATTCATCGGTTGACCTTCACCTTTTTAATCTTCATCGTCTGATCCAGGGTGAGAATTCGGCGTGGATGAATTGCTTGACACCTTCGCGGCCGGTGAGTTGCCACCAGAGTTTTCCTCCCTCCCGCTCCAGCCGGATGCTGATGTCGAAGAATGGACAGCAGGCACGTTCGAGGGGAGTGAATTCGGTTAGCGCCTGGTAGTTGGTGGTGGTGGAAGGGAATTCGAACTCCAAACCGTCAGGCAACTCCTGGATGCCGAGGACGGAGTCGCGCAGAATCTTGCTGAGTTCCTGTTGGCGTTTGCGCTGTTCCGGGTTGAGAGCTGTTCGGTCGCAATAGAATGGGGTTTCTGCTTTTGTTTTTGTGGAACTGGAGCGCTGGATGGCCTGCTGACGTTCGGAAACGATGTGGGACCATGCGTATCCGCTCAGGGCGGTGACGGTGATGGCGGCGATCAAGAGTATTTTCATGGATTCTCCTCCGCGGGCGTGTAAGTCCCGCTAGTCCAAACCTTACAACTTAAAGTTGACTTTAAGGCAAGCGTTGTTTTGTAAATTATTTGTCAATGTCTGAGGCGATGGTTAGCCCTGGAGGACGCGTTGTACCGAACAAGACAGCGAAGGACGGGGGCAGTTCCCGGTTCTCGGTTCCCAGCTCTCAGTTGATGGGACGCAGCGTGGTCTAGAATGCAGGCATGCCGCAGTGGACCATTTCCGAGGTGGCGCGACAGGTTGGGATGCAGCCGTCGGCAATTCGTTATTACGAACAGATTGGAATCCTGGTTCCGGCGCAGCGGGTCGGTGGACAGCGGCGCTATGACGCGACCGTGCTTTATCGGTTAGCAGTGATCCAACGGGCACGGCAAACCGGATTCACGCTGGAAGAAATCCGGGAGTTGTTTTTTGGTTTTCGGGATGCGGCTCCGGCGTCGCAGCGCTGGCAAAAATTGTCGCGCAGGAAACTGGCGGAACTTGAGGAGTTGATGGGGCAGATCAAAACAATGCGGCAGTTGCTCCGGAAGATGATGGACTGTTGCCGTTGCGAGACTTTGGAACAGTGTGGCAAGGGGATATTTGCGAAGAGGGTAACAACAGCGACGGGCAGTTCTCACAAAATCCTAGAACGCAAACGCTGAGAACGGTCGCGGAGTGCGCGGAGTGTGAGAATTGCTGCCATGGGTCGGTCAGGAAGCGAGCCAAATGCGCGATTATTGGGTCGCAAAGAACGCTTGTTCGGAATGACAAGCAAACGGCAGGTACTTCTAAGCTTCGTCCTTTTGCCGCTATTGTTTACAATAGAGAGTTTGTCCACAATATTAACGAAGAAACGTGTGCCTTCCGGTCAATGGGGACGAGCCAAAAGTTGAAACCATTGAATTACAGTTCGGGCGAGGGCGGGGCCCCGCGGGTGTATTGGCGGGTGGAGGGTAGTCTTCTGGAGTTGACTACCGTGCGTCCGATTGCGTTTTTCACCTGGAACGGGCAGACGTTTATCGAACGCTGGATGCGGCGGGGTCTGGTTTTGGTGATGGCTGCGCTGCGTCCTTTTTTATATGCCGCGAACCGGGTGTTCGCCACGCGGGTGGTTCACACGGTGCTTTGCGGAATCAGCCGCGACCGAATGGATCTGCTGGGCGAAGAATATTTCCAGTACAAGTTGAAGCCGCAATTGAAGCCTGAGGGAGTGCAAGGGCTTAAGGGCTTGATCGATTCGGGCGCCGAGGTGGTGCTGGTGAGCCAGGGGCTGGACCATGTGATGGGTCCACTGGCGCGGCATCTGGGGGCGAAGTGGGTGATTGCGAATCGGCTCGAGTTTCGCGATGGGATGGCAACCGGGAGATTGTTGGATCCGGTAATTCGTCCGCGGGGCGTGTTTGCGAGGATCACTGGGGCAGGGCCGGATGGAAGGCGGACTCCCGGCCAGTTGGTGCAGGATCTGGGCCTTGATAATTCTGGTTCGCTCGGGGTTGAAGCGTTGGAGTTGGCGGTGATTCCCGCGGTGCGGCAAAAACCAGTGCTGGCGCATCCGATTGTCGATTTCGAGGGCAGGCGGCAGACGCCACTTTCGGTTCGATCGGCGTTGACCGGGAAGCACATCATGTTGATTGGCGTGACCGGGTTTATCGGCAAGGTGTGGCTGGCGAACCTGCTAATGGATTTGCCGGAGATCGGGCGGATTTATTTACTCATCCGGCGGCAGAAATCGAATCCGGCGCAGGGGCGGTTTGAGAAGTTGGTGGAGGAATCGCCGGTCTTTGATCCGTTGTACAAACGTTATGGGGCGGGCTTGGCGCGGTTTCTGCGGGAGCGCGTAGAAGTTGTGGAAGGCGATGTGTCACAGCCGGACCTTGGTTTGGCGGCGGACGTTTCCGGAGGCTTGCGCAAGAATCTGGATCTCATCGTCAACAGTTCGGGGCTTACGGATTTCAATCCGGATTTGCGGGATGCTCTGCTGACCAACGTGGATGCGGCGGTAGGTATTGTCGAATTCGTGCGCAAATCGGATCATGCCGGCTTGTTGCATCTTTCGACGTGCTATGTGGCGGGAACGCGAGATGGCAGAGTCGGCGAAACTCTGCGGCCGAATTACACGCCGGCGGGAGTGGCGAATTTCGATGCCGATGTGGAGTGGCGTTCGCTTCACGAATTCGTGAGGCTGGCGGCGGAGAAGGCAGAGAGCCCGGAGGTTACGGAGGAATTGCGCCGGCAGGCCTTGCAGAAGGAGCACGCGTCCAAGGATCTGAAAGGCGCGGCGCTGGAGAACCAGATTCGCAAGAACCGGGTGCGCTGGCTGCGTAATTATTTGACCGAGGCGGGAAAGAAACGCGCGAATGAATTGGGCTGGGCGAATACCTACACGCTGACCAAGAGTCTGGCGGAGTCTCTGATTCACAAGTACGGAGCGGGCTTGCCGATTGCGATGGTGCGACCGGCGATTGTCGAGACTTCGGTGGAGAAGCCTTTCCTGGGCTGGAATGAAGGCATCAATACGTCGGCGTCGCTGTCGTATTTGCTGGGGACTTATTTCCGGCAACTGCCGTCGAACGAGCGTAAACGGCTGGACGTGATTCCGGTGGATTCGGTTTGCCGCGGGATGACGTTGATTGCGGCGGCGATTGTGGAACGGCGAAATGCGCAGGTTTATCAGTTGGCAACTTCGGTGACGAATCCGTGCGATATGCGGCGTTCGATTGAGCTTACATCGCTGGCGCATCGCAAGCACTACCGGGCACTGGAGGGAATGGAAAGCTGGCTGCGGCTGCGCTTCGATGCGATTCCGGTGTCGAAGCAGCGTTACGAGCGCATGTCGGCGCCGGCACAGAAGGCGATCATCAAGTCGATCCAGCGCATCGTGTCGCCGCTGCCTTTGCGCAAGACACCGCTGGCGCGGGCGGAGCGCAATCTGGAGAAAGTTGAAAAGCTGATTGAACTGTTTGAGCCCTTTATTCTTCTGAACGAGCATGACTTCGTGGCTGAGAATGTGGAGAAACTCGCGTTTGCGCTGGTGCCGGAAGAGCGCGCGGATTTCGGCTACGACACGCGAGGCATCGACTGGTGGGAATACTGGATTAACATTCACATTCCGGCGCTGCGGCGATGGACGTATCCGCTGATTGAGGGGCGTCCGTTGGAAGCACGGCCGTCGCGGAGTTTTCAACTGGCTGAGGCGGAGAGCAACGGAGAGACTATCAAGACGGGCACAAACGGAGCAACGTGGCGATATTCCTGACCGGATGCACGGGATACATCGGCGGGCACGTCGCCGCCAATCTGCTGGAGGAGCACGGGGCGTCGTTGAATGTGCTGGTGCGGGCGCGTGACCCGCGTGAGGCGGAGTTGCGTTTGTGGCAGGCTTTGCAGTTGCATCTGGACTTCCCGCGTTTCTACGAGTATCTCCAAACGCGCATTCGGATCTTTCGCGGAGATCTGACCGGGACGCAATTCGGCTTGGGCCGGGATGACTACGATCGATTGATCCACACCACCGATTCGGTGATTCATTGTGCGGCGTCGTTGAATCGGAAGTCGGAGAAGAGTTGTCTGAACGTGAATCTGCGGGGGACGCTGGAAGTTCTGCAGCTGGCAATGCGGGTGCACCACTATCACGGGTTGCGCCGGTTTAGTCACGTGAGCACCGTGGCCGTGGCCGGAAAGCGCAAGAATGAGGTCGTGACGGAGGATAAATCGATCGATTGGGAGCGGTCGGATTACGATCCGTATGCGCGGACGAAGAAATTTTGTGAACACATGATCCGGCAGCTTCTGCCGGAGGCGCCGATCACGATTTTCCGGCCAAGCATTGTGCTTGGAGACAGCCGTCGCGCCGAGACTACGCAGTTCGACATGGTTAAGGCATTTGTTTTTCTGGCGGGTTTGCCGGTGCTTCCGTTTCGGCCCAATGACAAAATCGATATTGTGAACGTGGACTTCGTGGCGAATGCGATTGCTGCCTTGCATCAAAAAGACAATCCACAGTACGACACTTATCATCTTTCTTCGGGGCGAGAGTCGCAGACATTTCGCGAGTTGACTACGGCGCTGGCGGCCGCGCAGCAAAAGCGTGGGCCCCTCTTTGTGCCGGTGCTGGAACGGCCTTTCTCCGGGACGGTTAATACTTTGGCGAATCGCAAAGGCACGGTTGCGCACGGAGCGGCGCTGATGAAGGTCTTCATGCCGTACCTGGTGTGGAATACGGTTTTCGATAACACACGGGTGACTTCTGAATTGGGCCGCAAGCCGGTTCCATTTTCGCGATACAGCTATCCGTTGTTGAAGTTCAGCCGGGAAGCCAACTTTTCGTACAAATATGAGGACTGGCCTGCTCAGATCGGAGGGTCCGCGGCATGATGGATTTTCTGCTGGAAGCATGGGTCAGCGCCTCGATTGAGAAGTCGAAAGCCGCGTGGATGCTGGGTAAAGGGAAGGCTTGGCAGCCGGGAGAAAAGCTGAAGCTGCTGTTTGCGGGATACAACGGAACGCGCAACATGGGCTCGGACGTGCGCGTGGAGGAAATGTTGCGGCAGCTTCGTCACATATTGGGCGCTGAGCGCGTGAAGTTCAGTGTGATGACGCAGGTTCCCAAGTTTTCCCAGGGATATTTTGAGAGTACGGCGCAGGTGCATCTGCCGGATATTTTTCCGCCCTTCTTGTCCGACGAAGTACCGAAGCATGACGGCGTAGTGGCTTGCGAAGGATCGATGTTCAAGAGCAAGTTCGCCAATGCGTTAACCACGATGATGATTGGATCGCTGGGCATTGCGGCGGCGCAGAACAAGCTATCGGTGGGCTACGGCGCTGAAGCTGGGCACATGGATTCCCTCGTCGCCAAGATGTGTGCGCGCTATTGCCAGAATTCGCTGGTGATCACGAGGAACGAAGAGTCGCGCACCATTCTGCGCGAATTGGGAGTGCCCAACGAATTGGGCACGGACACGGCGTGGACGTTTGAGCCGCATCCGGCGGAGTATGGAAAGAAGGCGCTACGCGAAGTGGGGTGGGATGGGAGCATGCCGGTGCTGGTGGTGTGCCCGATTAATCCGTTTGAATGGCCGGTGAAGGCTTCGGTGGCCAAGTTCGCAATGCACGGCCTTGCGGGAGCCTACAAGAAAAGCCATTACCGCTCGGTGTATTTTCATAACTCTGGGCCAGAGGCCGACCGGGCTTACGAGCGCTATTTGACCGCGATCGCGAATGCGGTGGATGCGTTTCGCAAACTGCGAAACGTGTTCGTAATCCTGGCAGCGACGGAGCGATTGGATGCGCGTCCGGCGGGACGAATTTCGGAGAAGCTGGGCGGCGTACCGGTGCTCAGTTCTGACGATTACAACATGTATGAACTGGTGAGCGTGCTGCGGGCTTGCCACATGATGGCATCGTCGCGCTATCACGGGATTGTGACGAGTATGCCGGGGCTGGTGCCGTCGGCGGGCATCACCATGGACGAACGCATTCGAAATCTTATGCGCGAGCGTGGGCATGAGGATCTGCTGATGAACGTGGACGACGCCGATCTGGAGCCGAGACTGCTGGCGGCGTTACTCAAGCTCAGCCGTGAAGGCGAGCGGATTGCCGATGGGATCGGGCGGACCGTGGTGCGAAATTTGAAAGTGATGGCGCGAATGGGAGTTTACTTCGAGGAAGAGGTGCAGCGGCGCTATCCCGAGTTTCCGACGCGCAGAGGGGAATGGAGTTGGGAAGAGTATCTGCCGCCGATCAGCGCGGGGTTGCATAGCTTGGCTGAGGCTTACAGCTAACGGTCGCCGCCGCGAGAGATAAATGAGTTTCCTGGAAGACATATTCGCGCAGCTTGAGGCGACTGGTGAGAGCGTTGTCTTGCAAGAGCTTCGTGGTGGGGAGACGCAGCAAGCTGCGTCTCTAAAGAACGGGCCCGGACTGCTGGAGTCGATTGCGACTGCTCGGGCTTTTCTCGCCGCTCGAGGGCTGAGGCGGGGCGACCGGTGTGCGTTGCTTGCGCATAACAGCGTTCGCTGGGTTGCGATGGACCTGGCGATCATGGCGGAACGGCTGATCGTTGTGCCGCTCTATGCGCGCCAGGCTCCGGCGGAACTAGTGGCCATGATGAAAGATTGTTCTCCGGCGTTGATTTGTTGCGGAGATGCGGCGTTGCGGGATGGAATTCTGCAGCACTGGCCGGAGGCGCCGGAGCAGGTACTTTTTGAGGATGTGTTTGACGCTGGTTCCCACCCTTTGCAGACAACGCACAGGATGGGGCCCCTGGGGAATGCTGAAAAGCCGCAGCTTGCGGACTCGGATCCGGTCACGATTATCTATACGTCGGGAACTTCGGGCGAGGCGAAAGGGGTTGTCCTCACGGCCGGGAATATTGGCCACATGCTGGGTTGCACGTCCAGCCGCCTCGATGCGCTGATGCAAGAAAAAACCGGCCAGGATCGCGTCTTTCACTATCTTCCGTTTTGTTTTGCCGGTTCCTGGATCATGTTGCTGACTTGTCTTGTGCGCCGCAATTTGCTGATGCTGAACACGGATCTGAGCAAGATCGCGAGCGACATGCGCGCGGCTGCGCCCGACTATTTTCTCAACGTTCCGGCGCTTCTCGAACGGATGCGCAAAGCGGTCGATGAACAGCTTTGGAAGACCGGCGGAGTGGCCCTGAGCATTTACAGCCGGGCCAAGGGCGCGTGGATGCACAAGCACGAGGGGCGGGCGAGCATCGCGGATTCGATGTGGTTGGCGTTGGCCAATACAATAGTGTTTCCGACCATCCGCAAGAAGATGATTGGCTCCAACCTGAAAGCGTTGATCTGCGGTTCGGCGCCGCTCAGTGTGGAGACGCAGCTCTATTTCATGATGTTGGGGATTCCCGTGCTTCAGGTTTACGGACTGACCGAGACTACCGCCATCTGCACCATGGATGAGCCCGGTCATGTGGAACCGGGCCGCGCGGGACCCGCGATCCGCGGGGTTGAAATGAAGCTGGGCGAGAACGAAGAGATTGTGGTGCGCGGGCCGAATATTTTTCCGGGATACTGGAACCGTCCGCAGGAGACCGCCAAAGTGTTGCGCGATGGTTGGTTCCATACTGGCGATCAGGGCGAGGCGAATGCGTCAGGGAACTGGCAGATCATTGGGCGCATCAAGAATTTGATTATTCTGGGTTCTGGGCACAACGTTGCGCCAGAGCCCATTGAAGAGGAAGTACTGCGGAATTTGCCGGGAGCGCAGCAGGTCGTGCTGGTGGGCAATGGGCGCGGATATCTTTCGGCGGTCGTGACTGGAGACTTGACCCGCGAGAGGGTACAGACTGCGCTGGATACGGTGAACTCCCACTTACCGCATTACAAGCAGGTTCGGGCCTTCCATATTTATTCGGAGCCGTTTTCAATTGAAAATGGCTTGCTGACAGCGAACGGAAAATTGAAGCGGGATTTGATCGCGGGACGATTGAAGGAAGAGATCGAAGAGATGTATGGAGTGAAGCAGGCTTCATAGCTCCAATCAAGATCAGAAGCATTAACCACCCTTCGACTTCGCTCAGGGCGGGTTTTCGGACACGAAGGTTCACAAAGGAAAATCGGCTGGGCATGGAATCTTTTCGAGGTCAGGCGCTTTCGTGGGTGCTGAAGGACGGGGTGGTCGAACTGGCGCTGCATCGCGCGCCCTGCAATGAGATTGGTTCGCTTACGCTGCAGGAGTTAGAAAAGTTTGTCGCCGCCCTTGAAACCTCTAAGGATCATGCTCACGCGCTTATTGTTTATAGCGAGATGAAGGCCGGATTTTGCGCTGGGGCGGACTTGCGAGAGCTTTATCTGCGTTCCCAGGAGTTGGAACGGAAGGAAGCGGCGCGGGGCGTTCGCGATTATCTGCAGCGCATTCATCGGGTGCTGAACACGATCGATGCTTTGCCGTTGACGACAATCGCGGCAGTACACGGTGTGACTTTTGGCGGCGGTTTTGAGTTGGCGCTGGTTTGCGATCTGATTGTCGCAGACAAAATGGCGAGGTTTTGTTTCCCCGAGCTGCGACTGGGATTGATTCCTGGCTTTGGCGGGATTCCGCGGCTGAAGCGTGATTTGGGAAACGCGGTGGTTCGCGATCTCCTGCTTACCGGACGAAGTTTTAATGCGACGAAGGCGCAACAGGTTGGACTTGTCAGCCAAGTGGTGGCGGAGGGTGCGGCGTTGAAAGTTGCGCGAGCAACCGCGGCTCAGCTGGGGAAGTTCGATCGGCGAACGGCGGTGGCGGCCAAGGAATTTATCAAACCGATTCCGTATGAGGAATTGCGGAGGGAAATTGATATTTTCTGCGAGCTCTTTGCTCAACCAGCGGTGGCGGCCGGATTGAGAAAGTTTGTGGAGAGCGAAGACGCGCAGCCGTATTTACCTTAACATTTGGGTGATTCTGAAGTGCAGAGATCCTTCGCTGTCGCTCAGGATGACATCTCGATATTGAATAAAAAGGGCTGGGGAACAATGATCCCGTCTAAACAAACGCTAGAAGAAATCATGAATCTCGCCGCAACCCATTTCAAAATACCGCGGGAGAAGCTCACTCCTGACGACGATTTCTTTAAGACGCTCGGCATCGACAGTTTGCAAGCGCTCGATTTGCTGACTCGGCTCGAGAATCACTTCCGCATCGAACTGCCAGATTACGAATTGCAGGGAGTATCGGATTTCCGCACGCTGGCTGAGCGCATTCAAGCGCGATTGTGAGGAAGATCCGAGACGATGGTTTGGCGCTGTGGAGGATGCGGAAGAAAAACCAGTTCCCAGTTCTTGGTTCTCGGTTCTCAGTTGACTGATCCGCGCCGGCAGACGCAATCGACGATCACACTTTCCTAATGCTCAATCTCGACCAATACAATTGTCTCGGCGCTGCCCTGCGGGATGCGGTGGACCGCTGGCCGAATGAAATTTGCCTGATTGAGGCGGATCGGGAGCGAGAGAAGACTCGGCTTACCTATTCCGATTTCAAGGACGTGGCTCTGCCGTTGGCGCGAGCGCTCGAGGATGCTGAGTTCCTTCCGGGCGATCGTGCCGCGATTATCATGACCAATCAGTCGAAGTGGCTGATTTCAGCGTATGCGGTGTTTTATCGCGGGGGCGTGTTGGTGCCGCTTGATTACAAGCTGACGGCGGCTGAGCATTTGCAATTGCTGGCGCACTGCAAGGCGAAGTTTCTGATTGTGGAATATTACTTGTGGCGCGCGATCGCGCAATCGCCGGAGTTCAAGAGCCACAAACTCAAGAAGGTGCTGGTCACGGAAGCGCCTCTGGGAGCCGATCTCGGCGGCGCCTATCGGTGGGAAGATTTCCGGCGCAAAGGCGATCCGGTATTTGTTCCGCGCGAGCGCGAGGATATTGCCTGCATTGTCTATTCTTCCGGCACGGGCGGGCGTCCCAAGGGATGTGTTCTCACACACGAGAATTATCTGGAGCAGTGCAAGTCGCTGACGGCGTGGTATCCGTTCTGGCCGGGAGTGCGTTATTTGAGCATCCTGCCGACGAACCACGCGATCGATTTCATGATTGGGTTCATCGGTCCGTTCGTGTGCGGGGCTTGCGTGGTGCATCTTCGTACGCTTCGACCGGAATTCGTGCGCGACGCGTTCGTTCGTTACAAGATCACCTATGTGACCCTCGTGCCCATGATCGTAAAGAACCTGGAGCGCGGGCTGCGGGCGAAGTTTGACGAGTTGTCGCCAATGAAACGGGTTTTTCTCAACCGGATGATTGCGATCAACAAGCGGTTCACCAAAAAGCGACCTAACATCAAACTGAGCCGCTGGCTTTTACCGGGCGTCCACAGCGCCTTTGGCGGTGAACTGCTGGCGCTGATTACTGGCGGCGCATTCGTAGAGCCAGCGACGTTGCAGTTTTTCTATGACCTGGGTGTACCGATCGCGAATGGTTACGGCCTCACTGAAGCCTGCACTGTACTCACGGTGAACGACCTGAAACCGTTCCGCGCCGATACTGTGGGAAAATGCCTTCCGGGAGTCGACTTGCGAATCTTGAACCCCGATGAGGAGGGAATCGGTGAAGTGGCGGCGCACTCCAAGACAACGATGTCGCACTACCTGGATGATCCAGAGTTGACCGCCCAGGCGATTGTGGACGGCTGGCTGCTGACCGGAGACTTGGGTCGCTTCGATGGCAACGGACATTTGCAGCTCTTCGGGCGCAAGAAAAACATGATCGTCACCGAGGGCGGAAAGAATATCTATCCCGAGGACATTGAAACTGTTTTCGATGGATTGCCGGCGAAAGAATGTTGCGTTTTCGCGGCCAACTACCTTTGGCCGGCAAAGACACTTGGTCGCGAGATGCTGGTGCTCCTGGTGCGGTTGGAGCAAAACCAGGAATTTGACGAGGCGCTCAAAGAGGAGATCGTCGCGCGCAACCGGCGCCTGCCCGACTTCAAAAGGGTGGGCGGATACTTATTGTGCGGCAAGGATTTTCCTCGAACCGCTTCCATGAAAATCAAGCGCGTCGAACTGGCCGATGAGGTTCGCAAGGTTCTCGGTCGTGCTGCCGTGGTCGAACTGTGATCGACGCGGGCGCGTTTTTCGCCGTGGTAAATCCGGCTGCGGGCGGAGGGCGTTGTCGCAAGCTTGTCTCCGAGGCGCTGGATCGATTGCGAGCGGGCGGAATCAAGTTCGATGTTGTCGAAACGAATGGCCCGGGCCAGGGGGCGCACCTGGCGCGGGATGCCTACGCCCGCGGTTATCGCAAGTTCATCGCCGTGGGGGGTGATGGGACGTCTTACGAGATCGTCAACGGACTTTTTCCGCGGCGGGAATCTGACGAGCCGGCTACGCTGGCGTTTCTTCCGTTGGGAACCGGCAATTCATTCTTGCGCGAATTCACCGATCGTGGGGTTGAACACGCAATCGAGGCGTTGCTCGCAGGGCGATCTCAACCTTGTGACGTTCTGCGATTGCGTCACACGGAAGGCGTTCTCCATTACATCAATCTGCTGTCGATGGGATTTGCCGCGGATGTAGCGACCTTGCGAGCGCGGCGGTTCAGTCGATGGGGAGAGCTGGGTTATCAATCGTCTATTTTCATTTCGCTGGCTCGTTTTCGCCGCCGTCCTTTTCCGTTGCGAGTCGATGGGGAAAAAGAAATCGACCGGCGTCCCTGCCTGTTCCTGACGTTCAATAATAGTAAGTTCACGGGCGGAACCATGATGATCGCTCCCAAGGCGGAAGTGAATGATGGGCTGATCGAATACGTGCGCTGGGGACCCATCGGACGGTTGGGGTTGATCCGCAATTTGCCGACGCTTTATGACGGCACGCACATTCATCATCCGTTAGCGGAACGGCGGGGGGCGAATCGAATCGATTTTCATCTGGATGCGGCGGTTGACGTAATGATTGATGGCGAGGTGCTGACATTACAATGCCAGACACTGGATGTTCTGCCTTCGGCTTTGCGCGTCGTGGTATAAGAATTTATCCCTATGTCACAAGATCGCAGAAAACGGCAAGAAGAGCGGCACGGGCAAGAGCGAGCAAACCCAGGGCGGCTGGGATACGTGATGATCGCCATCGCGATCGTGGCTGTGTTTGCGGTCGCTTACTATTTCGGATGGCGCAGGCACACCACTCATCTGGATGCTTTCGCCAAGTGCCTGACCACGAAGCAGGCCAAGATGTACGGAGCGTATTGGTGTCCGCATTGCGAAGATCAGAAAGAGAAGTTTGGCTCGTCCTTTCAGTATGCACCGTATGTGGAGTGCGGAATCAAGGGTTCGAAGGGCATCGCACAGGTTTGCACCGATGCCGGTATCAAGCGTTTCCCCACGTGGATCTTCGGGGATGGCACGCGGGTCGAGGGCGCACACGAGTTGGAGTTCCTGGGTGAGGCGACCGGATGCAGCCTGCCATGAGCTCAGCTACGCGGCGGGTGTTTCGGTTGATTGCTTTATTGGCGTTGGCCGGGGTGGTGGTTTCTTCGGTTTCGCTGCGCCACCACTACGGCACCACGGAAACCAGCTACTGTGATTTTGGGGCCAGTTTCAATTGCGACATCGTGAATCGCAGCATTTACTCGACTGCGGTTGGAATTCCGGACGCGCTGATCGGCATTCTTGGTTACGGCCTGCTGTTTGCCTTGGCAACGTTTTATCGCACGAAAGCGGAAACTCCTTACACGCTTTTGATTGCGGCAACGGCGGGGTTGGGTTTTGCACTTTATCTCACCTATATCGAGAAGTTCGTGTTGGCGACGTGGTGTATTTTGTGCCTTTCGTCGCTGAGTCTGATCGTACTAATCACCGTGCTCTCGTCATTCCTGGTGGCAGGAGCCGTGCGTCGTGGCTGACGCAAAAGTCCAATCAAGGTTTTTTTGCCAGACCAGCACGGGCGAGGGCGCTCGCGCCTACATTGGATGATGGAAGAGATTACTCAGCAGCAAGTCACGTCGGCGAACGATTCGGTCACTGGGGATCTCCGGCTGCACGAATTTCACAGCCGAATATTCCGCAACACACGGATGCTGCGCATTTGGCTTCCTCCCCGATACGACGCGCCGGGCAATGAAACACGTCACTACCCAGCGTTTTACTTGAACGATGGACAGAATTTGTTTGACCGCGCGACGGCATTTGCTGGGGTGGAATGGCAGGCGGACGAAACTGCGGATCGTCTGATCCGCCAGGAAGTAATTCCACCACTGATTATCGTAGGCATCGACAATACTCAGGGCGATCGCATCAAAGAGTATTTGCCGTACCGCTCGTTTCATCCGCCGGTGTTGCGGCCGCAAGGGAAGCGTTATCCCGACTTTCTCATGAACGAGGTCATGCTGTTTGTGTACGAGCGATACCGCATTGCCAGAGGCCCTGAAAATACTGGGCTGGGTGGGTCTTCGCTAGGCGCGCTGATTTCGTTGTACACGGTCATTGAACGTCCCGGAGTGTTCGGTCGGTTGCTGCTGGAAAGCCCGTCGCTGTTTGTTTCCAATCGACGGATTTTGAAATACAGCCGCCACGTTCGGCACTGGCCGGAGAAGGTTTTCATGGCCATGGGCACCCGCGAAGCGGGTCGCGAGGATAAAGACAGGCAGGTTGTGGAGGATGTCCGCGAGCTCGAACGAAGTCTGCGGCGTGCGGGTCTGGACGAGAGCCGATTGCTGGTGAAAATCGACGAAGGCGCAACCCACAACGAGGGAGAGTGGGCGAAGCGTTTTCCGGGGGCGCTGAGTTTTCTGTTTGGGAAGTAGAAGACGAGGCGGCTCACTTCCCGCCGGGGTGGGCGGGTCCATTTGTCATTCTCGTCGGGATATACGGGCGCTGCTACAATCCCCTCACCGATGCGGAATGGGCGCCTTTTGCAGCTTCTGTCGAACCTGTTGAGTTCCCCGCGCACTGTTTTTCTGGTGGCGCTGGCCGCCCGGTTATGGGTGTTGTTGCAACTATTGCCGAATAATGCCTGGCGATACTTCTACGCGTACAATGAACCTTCTCGCATTGCCTGGGCCCTGGTATCGGGATTCGGCTACAGTTCCCCTTGGCCGAATACGCCACTCATGCCCACAGCCCAGCAGCCTCCGTTGTATCCACTTCTACTTGCGGGAATCTTCAAAGTGGCAGGAAGTTACAGTTACTTGTCACTTTGGATAGCGGTTGCTCTGAACGCCGTTTTTTCAGCGCTGACTGCGGTATTGATTCTTCAAATTGGGAAGCGGACTTTCGATACCTCCACCGGAGTCTTGGCGGCTTGGGTCTGGTCTTGCTGGCAGTATGAGGCAGTAGTATCGATCCGGTTGTGGGAAAGCAGCCTTTCAGCCTTGTTGCTTGCGGTGGGATTGTGGTTGCTGCCGAAACTGGCCGTTTCGCTCCGTCTCTGGCTTTGGCTGGTCTTTGGAGTGCTTGCCGGCGTGGCTGCTCTTACCAATACGACTCTGCTGTCGGTCTTTCCGTTTTTCTGGTTGTGGTTGTGGATCGTTTACCTTCGTCGCGGGCTCGCGAACGATAGGTTGCTGATGGCGTCGCTCGTGGTTTGCGTACTTGTCGTGCTCCCCTGGACGATACGCAATTACTCAACTTTCAATCGCCTGGTGCCGATCCGCGATAATTTCGGCCTTGAACTTTGGCTCGGAAACCATGAGGGTGTAACCCACACGTTTGACAGCGACTTCCCCATCCTCAATCCCAGCGAATACGATCGGCTGGGAGAGATTGGTTTCATGGAAGCGAAACGCGATGTCGCGCTGGAATTTATTGGCCGCCACCCGGTGACGTTCCTGCGACTGTCGTCCCGACGTTGTTTTCAGTTCTGGAGCGCGCCGGAGAAATCTGTGTGGCTCGCGGTGAGCCTGCTCGCGTGGCTCGGGATGGTTCTGGCGCTCTGGAGCAAACGACTCGACGGAATCCCCTACGCCTTGGTAATGCTCATTTTTCCGGCCATCTACTACATCACCCATGTCTTTAGTACTTACCGCCATCCTATTGAGCCGGTGATAGTTTTGCTGTCGGCGTATGCGATGGCGTCGACCGCTCGTGCCGCTGGCAACCGGCTACTTCGAAGCCCTCAATCGCCACCTCCGGGCTCTGGCGGGTTTTTCGATTCCTCGATGAGCAGGGGCACGTATCGAGAAAGTCGCGGCGGGGATTGGTCTGGCTCGAGCAACCACACGCGCCGATTCTTGAAATACCTCAGCAGATCCTGGTTTTCCTGTTCATCCATGTCCCGCGCCCACACGACCTTCGAGGAGTCGATATCGGCGGAGTTGTACACCCACTCGTGGTCGTAATTGTGGGTCTTGCCATAGCGAACAAGGACTAAATGCTGTCCCGGCGAAACTTGTAAGGTGTAGAGGACCCTTGCCCGTGCCAGATCGCCGCGAGGCCATGGCTGCTCAATCTGGGCATGAGCTAGAACAGCGGCGACCCGCAAAACGATCATCGCGCAGCAGACCAGAGGCATCGCGCGCACGAGTGAGATGCCTACCGGCCTTCCGCGCCATCGCCAGAGTCTCATGTGCCGCATACATTGCAAAACGATTAGGTACAGAAGACCTGTTGCCGGTGCGAAGTAATGAGGATATGTCCAAATTTCAACCGCGAGTCCAAGCAGGAACACGCCGACCGCAATTAGAGGAAAGCGCATCCTGGAGTCCCGTACGATCCAGGGAAAGGCGAAAAGCGGGATAGTCAAAGCCGGCCCCAGAAACACTATCCAACACAATAGAATCTTGTAGCGCGCGTGGCTGAGGAAGCCTGTAAGCGTTCGCCCTTCCCGGTAGAACTGAAACTCGTGTTCGTAGAAATCGCGCATTACAGCGTGGTGGTAAACCGGTTCCGGATGCGGGCCTTGCCATATAAAATACGACGTCGGCGCATACTCTCCGCGATTTAGTTCATAGGCCATTTTCAGAGGATTCCCAGTTACACGGTAGTTGTAGTAACCAGTTGCGAGCGCACCGAATGCAAGGATCAGAGCAATCGGAATGACTACGCGTCCGAAAGAAATTGCCGGCCGAGGCCGGGCTGGGCCGAGCAACCAGATCAACATATTCACGGCTACGATCAGGCTAAGAAGCAACCCCTCGTAAGGACGGCTGTTGGCGAGGGTGACCAAGCCTAGAGCCATCGTCACTGCACTGCCGATACTGGGACAACGTTTCATCCGCGGCAACGCCCCAAGCACCAGGGTTCCTCCCAGGACGACAACCGAGGCGCACCAGTAAGTGTTCATCCAGTAACTGAGAATGCCCAACCGCAGTACCGCCAACATTCCCCCTAGCAGAGCCCAACCAGGAGGCAGCCAAGCTTGGAGCATCCAGCAAAGAGCGGAACACATAGCGGCCGTGACCAGCCACTGCCCAATCCAGGGATGGCCGAGGCGCTCTCCTAATGCCAGCACCATGCCCTGCGCGGGAGGGTACATGGACATGTACGTCGGATGGTGAATGATGTGAAAGCTTTCGAAGTGCAACCACATGGGATGCGGGGGATTAGTCAAGCGCCCGTGTGCGAAAGTATCGCCAGCCAACAAATAGCTGAACTCATCATGGACCGCTGGTTCGGGAATGCCCAGGGCCGGAACCAGAGCTGCCCGCAGACAAAGCACCAAGAGCCCCACAGTCGCGACGGAGAGCATTTTTCTTCGGGCCAGCTTGGCGAACCATCGTTCGACGGCAAGGAAAGTCGGAAATGCGGGACTGGGCTGGCGTCGCAGCAGGGTCATCGCAACCACAATCGCGACGGCGACTGACTCGAGTAACGACAAAGAAAACTTTGCCCACCATAGTTGCCACGCGGGAGTGATCGCAGGATTCGCAGCGCTCAGGGTGTCGATTGCGAATTCAAGATGCATGGCGAGTGTGCATGAGATTCTCTGATTCTAATGCTCGATGAACCACGACAAAGTCACTTTGCTTCACCGAGTGTAATCGTTTATGCTCTCGCATCGTGAGTGGGCACCATTCCCTGACGCACCGAACCAGAAGCTTACTCCTTCTGAAATCCAAACTTTGGTGTGGCTTGGCCGTTGCGATCGCCACAGCCCTAAGGTTTTTCCGGCTGGGAACAAAGAGTTTCTGGCTCGATGAAGCGATCAGTGCGGTGTTGGCACAGGCAGGCAGGCACGTGTTCGTGACCGCAATCATTCACCGTCAGGCCAACATGGTCCTGTACTACGTGCTGCTGCGGGGCTGGATACTGCTCGGTAGCAGCGAGTTTGTCATACGCTCGTTGTCTGTGGTCGCAGGCGTGGCTGCGATCCCGGCGATCTATCTGCTCGGCGCACGTTTGTTTGGACCGAGAACGGGAAGGATCGCGGCGCTACTGTTGTCGGTTCATGCCTTTCACATCCGATATTCGCAGGAGGCCCGCGCCTACAGTTTGGTCATGTTTCTCGCGATCGTGTCTTCTTTGTTTTTCCTGTTGAGTCTAGAACAGCCATCGCGCAAAAACTGGGGCTTATACATTTTCGTGAGCGTGCTGATGGTGTACGCCCAAGTCTTCGGCGGCTGGGTGTTGCTGGCGCAGTGGGCATCATCACTTTTGTTGCGCCGTGAAATTCGTTGGGAACAATTTCTATACAGCGCCGCAATGATTTGTTTCCTGATCTCTCCCTTGGCCTATTGCTTGCTTTCTCTTTCTGACCGGTCACAACTCTACTGGGCGATGAAACCTGCGGTGCAGGATTTGTACAAATTCTGTCTCAACATATCAGGAGACGGCGGATCTTTGCTTCTGTTGGTGAATCTGGCGATGCTTTTCAGTGGGCTTGTTGTCGGCTTCAGACACTCGAAATTTCACTCCTCAATCGCTGGCGCTTGGAAGTATTGGTTTCTTCTGATCTGGCTGATTCTGCCCGTAGCATCGATTCTAGCTATTTCCCTCCGCTGGCCAGCGTTTGAGCCCCGTTTCCTGATCGGTTGTCTTCCTCCGCTGGTGCTGCTTGTGGCGAATGGCGTAACCCAAATTCGTTCGAGAGTTTTCTTTGTGGCCACGCTGATGATTCTGCTCGCACTGTCGCTAAGCGGCACATCCTCCTATTATCGCGCCCGCGGAGACGCCGAACACACTGACGACTGGAGAGATGCGACGCGCTACATCTTGTCACAAGCGGAAACGGGAGACGCCGTTCTCTTTAGTTATAGTGAGGAGAGGCTTGCTTTCGATGAATACCGGCGGCGGCTTCAGATCGCTGGCTCTCCGGTTCACGAATTTCCGGAGGAGACGGAGTTGGAATTGTTGATGCTGCGTCCGTCGCGGCCCAACCCCGAGTTGCTGGACAAGTTGGCCGCAGGGTACCAACGCTTATGGGTGATCTCAGCCTTTCAGCCCAACTCAGCCAGCCGTCAGGTAAATGCCTTGCTGAGAGCCCGCTTTCGTGAACATGGAGATAAGAGGTTTGGCTTCGTTCACGCGGATTTGTTTGCAAGTCCGACGCCGAGCCTGCCAGACCAACAAACGGATAGTCGTTAACAATGCAATGAAAAAACCCATCCTAATTCTTATCTGGTCTAGCGTGGCCATGCTTGGTGCGCTGGCGTTGGGCACGATTGCATTGCACCGGGGCGAGCAGATTAACGCGATGTGGCTCGTGGTAGCGGCTTTTTGCGCATATGCGTTGGGATACCGTTTCTACAGTAAATTCGTTTCCGCAAAAGTGCTTGCGCTCGATGCGCGGCGTGCCACGCCCGCCGAGCGACTCGAGGATGGGCGCGACTTCGTTCCCACCAACAAATGGGTTGTCTTTGGCCATCATTTTGCGGCCATTGCCGGGCCGGGGCCGTTGGTTGGTCCGGTACTCGCGGCGCAGTTCGGCTATCTTCCGGGGACGCTTTATATATTGGCCGGGGCTGTGTTCGCCGGCTGTGTGCAGGACTTTGTCATCCTGCTGTTCTCGGTGCGACGGGATGGAAAATCGCTCACCGAAATGGCCCGCGACGAAATCGGCATCGTTGGCGGATTCGTAGCGTATGTCGCGGTTATCAGCATCATCGTAATTCTGCTGGGTGCTGGGGCATTGATCGTGGTGAACGCCTTGAAGTCGAGCCCTTGGGGCGTGTTTACCATTGCGATGACTATGCCAATCGCCGTCTTGATGGGTTTCTACTTGCGGCATTTGCGGCCGGGCAAGGTGCTGGAAGTTTCCGTTCTCGGATTTATCCTTGTGATGTTTGCCATTTGGGGCGGCCAGTGGGTTTCGCAAACTCCGGCGGTCGCGCCCTGGTTCACTCTGACCGCGTCCACGCTGGCGATCGTGATCATCATCTATGGATTCTTTGCCTCGGCATTGCCGGTTTGGTTGCTGCTGGCGCCGCGCGACTACTTGAGCACCTTCGTAAAATTGGGGACGATCGGGCTGCTGGCTGTGGGAATCATCGTGCTGCGTCCCACCCTGCACATGCCGCCGTTGACGCGATTCATCGATGGATCAGGGCCAATTTTTGCCGGCAGCATTTTTCCTTTTGCGTTCATCACGATAGCGTGCGGCGCTATCAGCGGATTTCATTCCTTGATTTCCAGCGGCACGACGCCGAAGCTCATTCGGCGCGAGCCCGAAACTCGCATGGTCGGCTACGGCGCGATGATCGCCGAATCGATGGTTGCGATTATGGCTATGATTGCCGCTTGCGTGCTTCAGCCGGGGACATATTTTGCGATCAACAGTCCGGCGGGCGTAGTGGGCCTGTCGCCTGAAGCGGCGTCTGCGACGATCAGCAGTTGGGGATTCCCCGTCAGCGCAGCCGGAATGCATGCTCTGGCGCAGGCCGTAGGCGAGCAAACTTTGTTCAACCGCACGGGCGGAGCACCTGCTTTCGCTGTAGGGATGGCCCACATTTTCTCCAGCAGCTTGGGTGGGCAGGCGGTCATGGCGATTTGGTATCACTTTGCCATCATGTTCGAGGCATTATTTATTCTTACCGTGCTGGACGCTGGCACGCGCGTTGGGCGGTTCATGGTGCAGGATGCGCTCGGCCACATTTGGAAGCCGCTTGGCCGTACCAGTTGGTATCCATCGATTCTGGCGACGAGCGCGTTGATCGTTGCCGCATGGGGATCATTCTTGTGGCAGGGAGTGAAAGATCCGTTGGGTGGAATCAATTCGTTGTGGCCGTTGTTTGGGATATGCAATCAACTTTTGGCGACCGTGGCCCTATGCGTGGCGACGACGATCATCGTCAAAATGGGCAAGGCGCGATATTCGGCGGTCACTCTGGCGCCGCTCAGTTGGCTGGTTGCGGTGACGTTTACGGCGTCGTGGCACAAGATGTTCGATCCCAATCCGAGAGTCGGATTTCTGGCACATGCGCGGTCGTTGGCTTCTTCGGCGGCGCCGAGCCATGAGATTTCGCGATTAGTCTTCAACGACCGGCTCGATGCCGTTGTGACCGGAGCGCTGGTCTGTATGGTTGCGCTCATTTTGCTGGAGTCGACCTTCTTATGGATGCGCGTGCTCTCAGGTGGTATGCAGGCGAGAGTAAGAGAGGCGCCGTTTGTGGCGACGCGGTTTGCCGCGGAGGAGCAGGGATGAAGAGATCGAGGCCGTGGCCGAATGAAAGATCTACTGCCGAGTCTTGCTCGGCCGGGCGGACGCCGGCGTCCATCCCTACGTGGTTCGTCGGCGCAATGGCATTGTTGTTTTCCGCTCTTCGTGAGATTTTCGATGAGTCTGCATACTCGCGCTTTCTTGCACGACACGAAATGCGTTCTTGTCCGGACGCTTACGCTGTTTTTCTGCGCGAGCAGGAGAACCTCAAAGCTCGCCGCGCGAAATGTTGCTGACACGACAAGTTGCGGGCTTGGTGCGGATGGTTAATAGTTTCAAGTCTCAGTTCTCGGTTCTCGGTGTTTCAATTCTCAAGACGCTTTTGACTCATGACTGACCCCGCTATTTCCGTGCAGGCACTGCGAAA
>Ga0210390_10001567_pt1 | contig 21677 bp, 17 predicted proteins | sample IncBWH11OmetaG_FD_161050 | JGI IMG/M metagenome (GOLD analysis project Ga0210390, IMG submission 161050) | Forest soil microbial communities from Barre Woods Harvard Forest LTER site, Petersham, Massachusetts, United States - Inc-BW-H-11-O ... | reverse complement strand
TCGGCCAAGCGCTCGGCGTTTTGCAGCAAGGTCCGGCGCGCCGACAGACGGTCTTCCTCGCCAGGTTCGGGGGCGAGGGCCTCGAGCTCGGCCAGATGGTGGCGCAGCAAATCCTCTTCCTCGCGGTTGGCGGCGACCTGCCGCGCCGCCTCGTCCTCGGCCTGCCGCGCCGCGCGCCAGCCGCGCCAGGCAGCGGCCAGCGCTGCGCCGCCGTTCGCCTCGTCGGCGAACGCGTCGAGGACCATGCGGTGGTTGGCCGGGTCGAGCAGGCCGCGCTGCTCGAACTGGCCCTGGATTTCGACGAGGCTGTCGCCGAGCTGGCGCAGCAGGCCGACGCTCGCCGGCTCGTCGTTGACAAAGGCGCGGCCGCGGCCGTCGCTGCGCAACAGGCGGCGCAGCACGATCGTCTCGCCGGCGGCGTCGAGCCCGGCCTCGCGCAGGATCGCCTGCGCCGGATGGTTCTGCCCGACCGCGAACTCGGCGGTGACGGCCGCCTCGGCGGCGCCGTCGCGCACCAGGCCGGGCTCGGCCCGCTTGCCGAGCGCCAGCCCGAGCGCGTCCAGCAGGATCGACTTCCCCGCCCCGGTCTCGCCGGTCAACACGCAGAGACCCGGACGAAACGCCAGATCGAGCCGATCGATCAGGACAATTTCGCGTATGGTCAGCCCAACCAGCATTCCCCGGATAATATAGGGACGCTAAAGGCCAAGCCAGCGCGCGCGCCGGCGCGTCAGACCGCTCAGGCGCGGATTTCTTGGCGCTGGAAGACGATGTAGGCGATCGCGAAAATGACGATCATCGTCGCGACGAGGCCGGTCAGCTGCGGCCAGATCAGCAGAAAGCTTTGCGCCGCCGGCAACGGGGTGCCGAGCAGGGCGCCCTGGATCTGGCTGTAGAAGACCGGGCCAAGCGCGCGGGTCGCGGGCTGCAGCAGGGCGAGTGCCGTCTCGGCGTAGAGCGTGTTGGGCGAAATCCGGTCGAGCGCCTGCGAGAGGTGCAGATAGGCGAGGTTCGGCCCGAAAATCGTGTCGGGCGGCCCGGCGACCAACGCCGACACCAACGGCGTCAACACCGACCAGAACAGCGCGAACAACAGCCACATGCCGAGGGCGGCGAGCGCCGCGGTCGCCGGCGCGCGAAACACGACCGAAAACAGCATCGCCATCGCCAGCCACACCCCGCCATAGGCGAGAGTCGCGACGAAAAAGCCGGCCATGCGGATCGTTTCCTCGCCGCTCGGCGGCAGGCCGAGCAGCAGGAGGCCGAGGCCGATAACCAGCAGCCACAGCGAAACAAGCCCGATCGCCAATGCCAAGAGTCCGGCGAGAAACTTGCCGAGCAGCAGCGCGTCGCGGTAGATCGGCTGGGCCAGGACGCGGCTCATCGTCCGCCGGCTGAACTCGCCGTTGACCGCGTCGAAGCCGATCGCGATCGCCACGAGCGGAATCAGAAACCCGATCAGCGAGATGAACGACGGCAGCGGGTCCTGCGCCATCGTAAAGAGGCGCAGAAACAAAAACGGGCTCTCGCCGATCGTGGCGCGGATCGACAGGATCGCAGCGTAGGCGGCACCGATCGCGGTCAGAAAGACCAGCGCCTCCAACAGCCACATGCGCGGGCCCGACAGGTAGTCGGCCGCCTCCTTGGCGAGGACGACGCCGACCCCGGTCAGGGGCGAGCCTTCACGCCGCATCGCGGGCCTCGTCGAAATAGCGGGTGTAGACCTCGTTGAGGCTGGGCGCCGCAAAGCGCAGACCGACAAGCGCCGAGGACGCCGCGAGCTCGCGGGCGATCTCGGCGCGCAGGTCGCGCGCGCAGTCGACGCGGTAGAGCTCGGGGCCGAGCGTCTGCACCCGCGCGACATCCGGCATACGCCGCAGGCGCTCGGCGACATCCGGGCCATGAACCTCGACATCGATGACATGGCCGCCGCCCAGAACCTGCTGGGCAAGCTCGGTGACGCTGCCGGCGAGCGCGATCCGCCCGCGGTTGAACAGCGCCACCCGGTCGCACACGCTCTGCACCTGGTCGAGATGGTGCGAGGACAAGAGCACCGTCGTGCCGTCGGCCTTGAGCCCGCGGATCATTGCGAGGAATTCTTGCGTCGAATGCGGGTCGAGGGTCGCGGTCGGCTCGTCGAGAATCGCGATCTGCGGCTCCTTCATCAGGATCTCGGCGAGCCCGAGGCGCTGGCGCATGCCGCGCGAAAAGCTCGAGACCCGCTCGCGGCCGACATCGGGGAGCCCGACCCGGATCATCGCCCGCTCAAAGCGGTCGTCGATCTCGCCCCGGGTCAGGCCGGCGAGCCGCCCGGTGTAGGCGAGGTTGTCGCGCGCCGAGAGGCCGTCGTAAAAGCCGACCGAATCGGGCAGGTAGCCGACGCGGCGCTTGACTTCGAGGGGGGCGCGCAACGGGTCGAACCCGGCGACCTCGGCACGGCCCTCGGTGGGCTCGGTCAGCCCCAAGAGCATCAGGATCGTCGTCGTCTTGCCGGAGCCGTTGGGGCCGAGAATGCCGACGACCTCGCCGGCGCCAACTTCGATGTCGACATGGTCGACGGCGACGACCGCGCCATAGCGCTTGGTCAGCCCGTGGGCGCGGATGGCGACCTCGCTCATGTGGAGGCCCTATCCACGGGCGCGGCCGCGCTAGCGCCGGCCATAGCGGGCGACGGCAAAGACGACGACTAAGAGGGCCACGGCGATGACGCCGATCCCGACCATGCCCCAGATCGTCGAGGTCAGCACGGTGATGCGAAAGTCGGCCGATTCGGACTGGCCGGCGGCCGCGTTGGCGCGGATCGTCGTCTGGTAGTCGCCGGCGATGGCGCGGTCGGACGGCGTGAAGGTGACCTGCACCGACCGCGACTTCCCCGCCGCGAGCACGGCGATGCCCTTGGGGTCGAAGCTGGTCTTCCAACCGTCGGGGGCGGTGGCGCTGAGCTCGACGTCGCGCGCCGCCTCGCTGCCGTCGTTGCGGACGACGACGCTCAACGGGCTCGCCTTGCCGGCGTAAGCCTCGCCGCTGAGCCGGCCGCCCTCGCCCGACAGCGACAGGCGCGGCTGCCCAAAAATCGTGACCGCGAGCGGCAGCGCGGCGGACGCGGCCTCGCTCTTGGCGTGCATGACGAGCTTGTAGTCGCCGGCGGGCGTGTCGCGCGGCAAGGCCACCGAGGCGTCGATGTCCTTCGACTTGCCGGCGCCGATCGGGATGCTGGTGATCTGCTGGCTGCCGTAAGCCTCGGTGAAGGTCACCTGGAAGTTCTTTGGCGCGTCGGCGGTGAGGTTGATCGTGGCGTCTCGGCCGCTGTCATTGGCGACGGTGACGGTGAATTTGAACGAGGTCTCCGCGGTGCCGCGCAATGCCGGAAAATTGGTCGACAATTTGAGCTTGGCGGGCAATTGCTGGCCCACGGTCAAGGTGATCGGCAACCGCAACTCGCCGCTGTCGCCGCGCGCGGCGACGAGGAAGCGGTAGTCGCCGGGGCCGGCGCCGGCCGGCGGCTCGAGGCGCAGCTGGAGCTTTTGCTCGCTGTCCGGCCCGACCATCGCCGCCGCGACCGGCTGGCCGCCGCCGAGGATCGTCGCCTTCCAGCCGCTCGCGACCTGCGGCACCGACAGGCTCAGCTGCTGAGGCGGCAGATGGTAGTTGTGCAGGGTCAGGTCGATCGTGGCGGTCTCGCCGGCCCGCACGGTCAGCGCCGGATATTGGGTCGAGAGGTAGACGCCGCTCACCTGGCCGGCGGCGGCGGGCCGCGGCATTTCCCGCGCCGGGCCGGGCCGGGCCGCGGCCAGGCTGTCGGCGCGGGGCGACAGGAGGCCCGCGGCCAGCACACAAAACGCGATTGCGAAAAGCCGTCGCTGCATTCCTGACACTCCGCTCGCCTGCCGGCGCCTTTCGCACGCAACGCCGCCCGAGGCCGCCGGCAGCTGCCGACGCGCGGCGCCGGCGCGCTGACATAGAGCAGGCCGACGCCGTGCTGAAATGAACAATTTTTAATATTGCCCCGCCCGCTGGGGGCGGGCGGCAACCGGTTGGCCCGCTCAGAAGACGCTGCCGACGGTGCGGCCGAACCAGCTTTGGGTCTGCGCGTCCGGCTCCTGGCTGCCCTTCAGCAGCGCATAGGCGTCGCCGTACCACTCGCTGCCCGGGTAGTTGTAGCCGAGCACCGCGGCATTTTGCTTCGCCTCGGCGGTCAACCCGAGCGCCAGGTCGCATTCGACAAGCCGCTCGAGCGCCTCGGGGACGTGGGTCGTGGTCTGGTATTTGTCGACGACGCGCTTGAAGCGGTTCATCGCCGCGAGATACTGTCCGCGCTTCAAGTAATAACGGCCGATCTCCATGTCTTTCCCGGCCAGGTGGTCGCGGGTGAAGTCGAGCTTCAACTTGGCGTCGCGCGCATACTTGGTATCGGGAAAGCGGCGCACCACGTCGTCAAGCGCCTTCAGGGCGAGCTCGGTGGTCTTCTGGTCGCGCTCGACGTCAACGATCTGCACGTAATAGGAGATCGCCTTCAGGTAATAGGCATAAGCGACGTCGCGATTGCCTGGGTGCAGTTGAATAAAGCGGTCGGCGGCGATGATGGCCTGGCCGTATTCGCCGTTTTCATATTGGGCGTAGGCGGCCATCAGCTGCGCCTTGGTGGCCCAGATCGAATACGGGTGCTGGCTTTCCACCTGGTCGAACGTGGTCGCGGCCTGCCCGTAGCGCTCCTCGACCATCTGGTCCATGGCCTGGTTGTAAAGGTCGTCGACCGGTTTTTCGATGTAGGCGTCCTTTTTGTCGCCGGCGCACGCAGCCAGCCACACCGTCAGGGCGGCGACACCAAACCATCGCGATCGGGGCAGCGAGCGCATCATCAGTCCCGGCAGGTCTCGCGGGGTTTATGCCTTGCGGGCGAATGCCGGCGCAAGCTCGGTTAAGCTCGCCGGGTCAGGCGCCGACCAGCAATGCCTCGTCGCGCGGCTCGAACGGGCCCGCGACAAACCCCGCGGCCATCGTCGCGTAGGCCCAAGCCTCGCTGTCGGCGAACAGCGCCGCCAGCAGCCGCCGGTTGTGGGCGTGGCCGGACCGCACCCCGCGGAAGCGGCCGATCAACGGCGCGCCGGCGAGGTAGAGGTCGCCGACCGCGTCGAGCAGCTTGTGGCGCACGAACTCGTCTTCCCAGCGCAAGCCTTCGCTGTTCAGCACGCGGTCGCCGGTGACGACGACGACGTTGTCGAGCGAGCCGCCGCGCGCCAGGCCGGCGGCCCGCAAGCGGTCGACGTCGTGCAGCAGGCCAAAGGTGCGGGCGCGGCTCAGCTCCGATTTGAACGACGCGGCGTCCAACGTCACGCTGATGTCCTGGTGCCGGATCACCGGGTTGTCGAAGTCGATCTCGAAGCTCATCGAAAACCCGTCATCGGGGTAGAGCGCGGCGGTCGCACCGTCCTCGACAATTTTTACCGGCTTCAGCACCTTGATCGCGTGCCGCGGCATCTGCTGCTCGACGACACCGGCGCACTCGATCAGGAAGACAAACGGCGCCGCACTGCCGTCCATGATCGGCACCTCGGGCCCGTCGAGCTCCACGACGACATTGTCGACCTCCGCCCCAGCCAACGCCGCCATCAAGTGCTCGACGGTCCCCACCGTCGTCCCCCCGCCATCCGAGAGCACCGTGCACCGCGCCGATTCGACGGTATTTTCCCATACCGCGCGGATCTCGGCGCCGGTGTCGGCGCGGTGGAAGACGATCCCGGTGTCCGGCGGCGCCGGCACCAAGTTCATCGCCACCCGCTGTCCCGAATGCAGGCCAACCCCCCGGCAGCCTATGACAGTCTTCAGCGTGTGCTGAAGCGGAGTCCCGATTTCCCCCAACATCAAACTACTGCTCGATCATTTGCCCCCGATCGGGTGAAAACCTAGCGGTAGCGGCGTGCCGCCTCAAATCACTCTTTGTTGCAGATTGTTGCGCTGCAGTCGGAGAGAACGCGGCCTATGTCAAACACTTAGGGCTTCGGTCGAGAGCGCGGAGCGGCCTCGCCCCGCGCCGCGGCCGGTCCGCTCAGTTGGCTTGGCGGCGCAGGAACGCCGGGATGTCGAGCAAATCCTCCTCCTTCGCACCCGGGCGGTCCTCCGGCTCGAGCGAGGCGAGGCGCGGTTGCGCCGGCTTGGCGCTCGGCGGCACCGGCTGCTGACGCGGCGGCTCCGGCGGTGTCGGGCGGGCGCGGCCGACGCCGGTGACGCGCTCGATCAGGCTCGGCACGCGCCCCTTGGGCTTGGGTGCGGCATCGCGCGTCGGCGCGGTCACCGGGACCGCCGGCTGGGTCAGCGGGATCGGACGGCCGGCGCCCGCATCGGCGGGCTTGGGGGCGATAAAGGCGCCACCGCGCATCGCGGCGGCTTCGGCGGTCGCCGCCGCCGGCGGCGCCGCCTCACCCTCGCCCTCGGCGCGCACCGGCGCGGCCGAGCCTTGCGCGGCGTTTTGCGTCAGCACCGGCTGCGTGTAGCCGCCCGAGGTCGCCTCGCGCAGGCCGGGCGCCGCCGCGGCTTCGCGGCTGCTGACCAGGCTGATCGCCGGCCGCGCCTGATTGAGCGCCTCGGCGTCGATGCCGGTCGCGACAACCGAGATCCGCATCTTGCCGGACAAGGTTTCGTCAAAGGTCGAGCCGAAGATGATGTTGGCCTCGGGATCGACCTCCTCGCGGATGCGGTTGGCGGCCTCGTCGACCTCGAACAGGGTCATGTCCGGCCCGCCGGTGATGTTGATCAGCACACCCCGCGCACCTTTCATCGACACGTCTTCGAGGAGCGGGTTGGAGATCGCGGCCTCGGCGGCGTCGATCGCGCGGCGGTCGCCGTCGGCTTCGCCGGTGCCCATCATCGCCTTGCCCATCTCGCTCATGACGGTGCGGATGTCGGCGAAGTCGAGGTTGATCAGCCCCGGCATCACCATCAGGTCGGTGACGCCGCGCACCCCCGAATGCAATACGTCGTCCGCCATCTTGAAGGCGTCGGCAAAGGTCGTGCGCTCGTTCGCGACGCGGAACAAATTCTGGTTCGGGATGATGATCAGGGTGTCGACAAATTTCTGCAGCTCCTCGATCCCGGCATCGGCGATCTTCATGCGGTGACTGCCCTCGAAATGAAAGGGCTTGGTCACGACGCCGATCGTCAAAATCCCCGATTCGCGAGCGACGCGGGCGATCACCGGGGCGCCGCCGGTGCCGGTGCCGCCGCCCATGCCGGCGGTGATGAACACCATGTTCGAGCCGCCCATCGCCTCGAGCAGCTCGTCGAGCGCCTCCTCCGCGGCGGCGCGTCCGACATCGGGGCGCGAGCCGGCGCCGAGCCCGCGGGTGACGCCGATCCCGAGCTGGATTTTGCGGTGCGCCGAGGATTGCTGCATCGCCTGCGCATCGGTGTTGCAGACGACGAATTCGCAACCGATCAAATTCGAGCGGATCATGTTGTTGACGGCGTTGCCCCCGGCGCCCCCCACCCCGACCACGGTAATCCGGGGCTTCATCTCCTGCTCGTCTCTCGGGATGCTGAGATTGATCATGCGTCCTCCACTGCCTCCAAGCCTCGATCATGCCCGGACGGGACCGGGCTTCCCCCTCGTTTGGCCCGCACCGATGTAGCCGTTTTTCTCGTTTTCGGATAGCGGCACCGGGCGCCGGCGCCGAAAATCCTCAAGGCAAAACCGCCCCAGACGCAAAGTCGCCTCAGATCCAAAATCGCCTCAGATCCAACATCGCCCTTAGATGTTGTCCTTCAGCCAGTGACCGAGGCGGCCGAGGATGCTGCTCGGCGGGCCAGCGGCGGCGCGCCCGGCGCGCGGCGGCTCGGCGCGCTCCGAGCTCGCGAAGTGCAACAGCCCGACGGCGGCCGAAAACGCCGGGCCGGCGGTCGCCTCGGCGAGGCCCGCGACCCGCAACGGCCGCCCGATGCGGACCTGCTTGTCGAGAATGAGCCCGGCGAACTCGCGCACCCCGTGCAGCTGGGCAGCACCGCCGGTCAGCACGACGCGACGGCCGGCGACCTTGTCGAAGCCGCTCGCTTCGAGGCGGTCGCGCACCAGCTCGAAAGTCTCCTCGACGCGCGGCGAGATGATACCGACGAGCAGCGATTTCGGCACGTGGTTGACGTGCCCCTCTTCCTCCTCGCCGATCTGCGGCACGGCGATCATCTCGCGCTCGTCGGTGCTCGCCGAGATCGCGGTGCCGAACAGGGTCTTCATGCGCTCGGCGTGCGCCACCGAGGTCGACAGCCCGCGCGCGATGTCGTTGGTGACGTGGCCGCCGCCGACCGGCACCGAATCGGCAAAGATCAGGTTGCCGTCGAAAAAGACGCCGATCGTCGTGGTGCCGCCGCCCATGTCGACGACCGTCACGCCAAGCCCGATCTCGTCCTCGACAAGGCACGAAAGCCCGGCGGCGTAGGGGCTGACGACCAAGGCTTCGAGCTCGAGGTGCGAGCGCCCGACGGCGGCGCTGTGGTTGCGGACGTTGGCGCCGTGCGCGGTGACGACGTTCATGTTGACGCCGAGGCGCTCGCCAAACATGCCGCGCGGGTCGCGGATGCCGCGGCTGTCGTCGATCGAAAAGCCGACCGGCACCGAATGCACGATCTGCCGGTCGCCGGGCTCGCGCAGCTGATAGCCCTGGTCGAGCACCCGCTGCAATTCGCTCTCGCCGATCTCGCGGCCGGCGACCCCGATCTCGGCCTTGATGATGCGCGAGGCGGCAAACCCCCCCGACAGATTGGCGACGACGTGCTGGATCGTCTCACCCGCCATTTCCTCGGCGGCGTGCACAGCACCGGCGACCGACCCGCCGGCGGCTTCGAGGTCGACGATCGCCCCGTTGCGCAACCCGCGCGAGATCTGATGCCCGATACCGACGACCCGCGGCTGCTCGGGCTCGACCCGAGCGATAAAGCAGCACACCTTGGTGGTGCCGATATCGAGCGCCGCGACGAGGCTGCCGCGCGGCCGGTGGACGGGCTTTGCCGGGCGGCGCGGCTTGCCCGGCCTCGCCTTGCCGCGGCTGGCGCTGTTGCGAGCGGCCTTCGCCGGCTTGCGGCGAGCCCGCACCTCTTCGATGGCGGTCATGTATTTTTCGCCGTCGGGCGTCCTTTCTTGGCTGGCGGGGCTTCTTTTGCCGGCTCGGGGGCGACGCGGACCACAAGCCGGTCGGGCAGCCGCATGTCGATCGCCTGCACGTCGCGCTGCAGGATCGCGCTGTTGCGCTGCAGCCGGGCGAGGTCGGCCCACGCCGCGGCCGGGTCGTCCGACGGGAGCAGCACGTCGATCGTATTGTCGATCCGCAGGTTCCAGCGCCGGCCGCCGACATCGACCGCGGCGGTGACCCGTGCGGCGAGGTCGGGCTGGCTCGCCAGCATCGCCAATAAGTCGGCCGCGTGGCGCGCGGCGTCCTCGCCGACAACCATCGGCAGCTTCGCGAAGCGGTCGAGGCGGCTGACCGGGATCACCGCGCCGCTGCGGTCGATCAACTCGATCTTGCCGCCATGCTGCCACAGCGCCAACGGCTCCCGCTCGACGAGCCGCACATAAATCGTGTCGGGGAGGCGCCGCTCGATCAGCGCCGAGCGGACCCACGGCAGCGCTTCGAGCTGCTGCTTGGCGCGCCCCGGGTCGACCGCCAGGATCGGCGTGCCGGGCCGGGCGCCGAGTGCGGCGAGGATCGTGTCGCGATCGGTGGTGGCGCGCCCCTCGACGCGGATGTCGGCGACGCGCAGACCCAATTCGGCGCTCGCCTCGAGCAGGCGGTGCCGCGCATCATGCAGGACGGAGTCGCCGGCCGCCGAATGGGTCGCGAGCACCGCCGCGATCGCACCCGCCGCGAGCACGACCGGAACCCCGATCCACAACAGCGCGCCGCGCAACCGCGCGGCCCAGCGCCGGCGCAACCTGCGCGCCGCGGGGTTCACCCCTCGCATGCCGCATTCTCCACCATCCACACGACGAGCTCGTCGAAGCCGATCCCAGCGTGGCGGGCAATGTCCGGGACAAGCGAGGTCGGGGTCATGCCGGGCTGGGTGTTGACCTCCAGCAGATAGACGCCGCCGTCGCCATCGGCGGTGTCGTCGTAGCGCAGGTCGGCGCGGCTGACGCCGCGGCAGCCGAGCGCCAGATGCGCGCGCCAGCCGATGTCGAGCGCCGCCTCGTAGACCCGCGGCGGCACCGGGGCCGGGACCAGGTGGTCGGAGCCGCCTTCGGCATATTTGGCGGTGTAGTCGTAAAAGCTGCCGCGCGGCACGATCTCGCAGACGCCGAGCGGATGCCCGCCCATCACGGCGACGGTCAGCTCGCGGCCGGGGATAAAGCGTTCGACCATGATTTCGCCGCCAAAGCCCCAATCGGCAACCTCCTCGCGCCACGAATTGTCGCCCAGGCGCACGATCCGCACGCCGACGCTCGATCCCTGGTTGGTCGGCTTGACGACAAACGGCGCCGGCATCGGGTCCTGCGCGGCGAGCTCCTCGGGCAGGAACACACCGCCATCGGCGACCGGCAGGCCGGCGGCGCGAAAGAGCGTCTTCGCGGTCGGCTTGTGCATCGCCAAGGCCGAGGCGAGAACGCCCGAATGCGTGTACGGGATGCGCAGCATCTCGAAGACCGCCTGCAAGGTGCCGTCCTCGCCGCCGACCCCGTGCAATGCGTTGAAGATCACGTCGGGACGCGGCTCGAGCGCCTTCAGCAAGTCCGGCAGGTCATGGCCGACATCGACCGCCTTGACCCGGTAGCCGTGGTCGACGAGCGCCTTTGCGCATTCGCGCCCGCTCGACAGCGAGACCTCGCGCTCGGGCGACCACCCGCCCATCAGCAACGCGACGGTTTTGCTCATCCTGCGCTCTCGTCCGAACCATCGCGAACCGGCCCGAACCCGGGGAATGGCCGGCCGACGCGGCGGATTTCCCATTCGAGCACGACCCCCGCGGTGTTGTAGACCCGCCGGCGGACCTCCTCGCCGAGCCCTTCGAGGTCGGCGGCGGTGGCGTTGCCGGTGTTAATGAGGAAATTCGCGTGCTTCGGCGACACCATCGCCCCGCCGCGCTGGAGGCCGCGGCAGCCGGCGGCGTCGATCAGCCGCCACGCGGCGTCGCCGGGCGGGTTGCGGAACGTCGAGCCGCCGGTACGGGCGCGGATCGGCTGCGTCGCCTCGCGCTGCGCCCGGATCTCGGTCATTCGCCGCGCGGCCGCGTCGGGGTCGCCGGGGGCGCCGCGCAACAGCGCCTCGACAAAGACCCAGTCGGGGTCGACCGCGCAATGCCGATAGGAAAACCCCATCGCCGCGGCGTCCACGACATGGGCATGGCCGGACCGGTCGACCGCCGTCGCTCGGGCCAGCACGTCCTTGACCTCGCTTCCATAGGCGCCGGCGTTCATGCGCAGCCCGCCGCCGAGCGTCCCCGGAATGCCGGAGAGGAATTCGAGCCCGCCGACGCCGGCGTTGGCCGCGGCCAGCGCGACGTTCAAGTGCAACGCCCCGGCGCCGGCAACGACCTTGTCTTCTTCGGCCAAAATCCCGACAAAGCCGCCGCCGAGACGGATCGTGACGCCGGGGATGCCGCCGTCGCGAACGAGAATGTTGGCGCCGCCGCCGATCACTGTCACCGGCACCTCGCGCGGCAGCGCCGCGAGAAAGGCGGCGAGGTCGTCGCGGTCGGCCGGCTGAAACAAGATCTCGGCCGGGCCGCCCACCCCGAACCAGGTATGCCGGCCGACGGGTGCGTTTGCGGTGAGCCGGCCGCGCGCCGCCGGGAGTGCCGCCACCGGCAGGGTCGCCGTCCAGGCGCCCAGCGGCGCGTTCATCCGGCGCCACCCCGCCGGCCCAGCATCGCCAGATCGCCGGGCAGGCTGTTGGCCCAGCCGGTGATCGAGCCGGCGCCGAGGCACACGACCATGTCGCCGGGCTGCGCCAGCTCGGCGACGAGCGGCGCCAGCTCGGCCGGGCCGGAGAGCGCCCGGACGTTGCGGTGCCCGTGCTCAACGAGCCCGGCGACGAGCGCGTCGCGCGTCACCCCCTCGACCGGCTCCTCGCCGGCGGCGTAGATGTCGGCGACAAGCACGACGTCGGCGTCGTTGAAGCAGGTGCAAAAACCGTCGAACAGGTGTGCCACACGGCTGTAGCGGTGCGGCTGCACAACCGCGACGACCTTGCCCGAGACGATCGCGCGCGCCGCCTTCAGCACCGCCGCGATCTCGACCGGGTGGTGACCGTAGTCGTCGATCACGGAGACCCCGTTCCATTCGCCGGTCTTGGTGAAACGGCGCTTGACGCCCTTGAAGTTGCGCAAGGCCGCCCGCAGCGCGTCGTCGCCGAGGCCGAGGGCTTCCGACACCGCCGCCGCGGCCAGCGAATTCTGCACGTTGTGGCGGCCGAACATCGGCAGATAGAGGTCGCGGATGACCCGGCCGCGGTCGGACAGCGCGTCGGCGACGACGATGTCGTAGCGCGCGCCGTCGCGGCCGAGCCGCAGCTCGACCGCGCGAATGTCGGCCTGCGGGCTCATCCCGTAGGTCAGCACGCGGCGGTCGGACAGTTTCGGGATCATGCCTTGCACGACCGGGTGGTCGATGCACAGCGCGGCAAAGCCGTAAAACGGGATGTTGCCGACAAAAGTCTCGAACGCCTGCCGCAGCGCGTCAAACCCGCCGTAAAAGTCGAGGTGCTCGGGGTCGACGTTGGTCCCGATCGCGACCGTCGCCGGCAGCCGGGTAAAGGTGCCGTCGCTCTCGTCGGCCTCGACCACCATCCAGTCGCCGTCCCCGAGCCGGGTGTTGGTGCCGTAGGCGTTGATGATGCCGCCGTTGATCACGGTCGGGTCGAGCTGGGCGGTTTCGAGCAATGCGCCGATCATCGAGGTCGTCGTCGTCTTGCCGTGGGTGCCGGCGACCGCGAGCGACCATTTGAGCCGCATCAGCTCGGCCAGCATCTCGGCGCGGCGCACCACCGGCAGCCGGCGGGCGCGCGCGGCGGCAATTTCGGGGTTGTCGGCGCTGACCGCGGACGACACGACGACGACCTCGGCCGCGTCGAGATTGGCGGCGTCGTGGCCGAGCTTGACCGGGATGCCGAGGTCGATCAGCCGGCGCACGTTGGCGCCGTCGGCGAGGTCGCTGCCTTGCACGCGATAGCCGAGATTGTGCAGCACCTCGGCGATGCCGCTCATCCCGATGCCGCCGATGCCGACAAAGTGCAATGGCCCGATCGTCAGCGGCAACGCCCTCATGCCGCGCGCTCCCGCAGGCCGGCGCCGGGTTCGAGCCCCAATGCCAAGGTCGCGAGCCGCCCTGAGGCGTCGGGCCGGCCGAACCCGGCCGCGCACCGCGCCATCGAGCCCAGCGCCATCGGGTCGGCGAACAGCCGCTCGAGATCGGCTGTCAGCGTCTCTGCTCGTATGTCGGCCTGTTCGACGACCCGCGCGCCGCCCGCCGCGGCAAAGGCGCGGGCGTTCGCGGTCTGATGGTCGTCGGTGGCGTAGGGATAGGGGATCAGCAACGCCGGCCGGCCGGTCGCGGCGAGCTCGGCGACGGTCGAGGCGCCGGCGCGGCAGATCGCCAGGTGCGCGCGTTCGAGGTGCAGCGGCACATCGGTGAAAAAGCGCTCGACGACGGCGGAAACCCCGGCCTCTGCATAGGCCGCGACAACCGCGGGGAGGTCTTCGGGGCGGGCCTGCTGGCTGACGTGGAGCCGCCGGCGCAGCGCGGGCGGCAGCATCGCCAGCGCCGCCGGGACGATCTCGGCCATGACGTGCGCGCCCTGGCTGCCGCCGAGGACCAAAAGCTCGAGCGGGCCGTCAGGCGCGGGCGGAGCATAGCCGGCGGAACCCACCGCGAGAATCGCCGGGCGCACCGGGTTTCCGGTATGGACGGCGCGGGCAAGGTCGCCGCGGCGCAGCCCGGCGGTCTGCGGAAAGCCGGTCGCGATCCGCCCGACCCGCGGCGCCAAGAGCCGGTTGGCGCGGCCGAGCACCGCGTTCTGCTCGTGAAGCATGGTCGGCAGGCCGAGCGAGGCCGCCGCCAGCATTGCCGGCACCGAGGCATAGCCGCCAAAGCCGACGACCGCCGCCGGGCTCAGCCGGCGCAACAGCCGGCGCGCCTGCACCGTCCCCGCGGCCAGCCCGGCGAGGCCGTAGGCGGTGCTGACCGGCCCGCCGCCAATCCGTCCGGCGCGCACGTTGTGGATGTCGACCCCGGGTAGGTGCGCGGCCAACGCGTCGGTGCGCGAATCGGTCAGGAGCCGCACCTGCCGGCCGCGGGCGACCAATTCCCCGGCCAATGCCTCGGCGGGGAACAGGTGACCGCCGGTGCCGCCGGCGGCGAGGACGAACGGGCCGCTCATACCGCGCTCCCGGCGAGCCGGCGGCGGGTCAGCGCCAGCACCATCCCCATGCCAAGGCCGAGCGCCAGCATCGAAGAGCCGCCATACGACAGGAACGGCAAGGTCATGCCCTTGGTCGGCATCAGGTGCAAGGTCGAGGCCATGTTGATGACAGCCTGCAGCCCGAACTGGATCAACAGCCCGGCCGCCGACAGCAGCACAAACAGGCTGCCTTCCTGCGACAGCCGGGAAAACCCGCGCATCACGACAAACGCGAAGAGCCCGACGACGACAAGGCAGACGATCAGCCCGAACTCCTCGCCGGCGACGGCAAAGACAAAGTCGGCGTGCGCGTCGGGCAGCACGTACTTGACCGTGCCCTCGCCGGGGCCCCGTCCCCACAGCCCGCCATTGGCGAAGGCCTCGAGCGACCGGTTGACCTGGTAGCTGTCGCCGGCCGCCGGATCGAGGAAATGGTCGACCCGGACCCGGACATGCGGCAGGAAGGTGTAGGCGCCGGCCAACGAGCCGACCCCGCCGAGGCCGAACAGCACGACCCAGTAGAGCCGCAGCCCGGCCATGTAGAGCTGCCCGAACCACACCGTCGCGACCACCGCCGCCATCCCGATGTCGGGTTGTGCGATCAGCATCGCGACGATCGCCAGCAGCAACGCCAGCGCTATCAGGTTGCCGGGAAAGCCGCGCCGCAGCTTCTGCTCGGAAAAGAGCCACGCTGTGATCACGGCAAAACACGGCTTGACGAACTCGGAGGGCTGGATCGACAGCAGCGGCAGGTTGATCCAGCGCCGCGCTCCCTTGATCTCGGCGCCGACGACGAGGGTCAGGGCCAGGAGCACGATCCCGACCGCGAAGACGACAACGGCGATGCGCCGGACCGTGCGCGGCGTCTGTAGCGAAACCAGCCACATGACGCCAACCGTAAACGGCAGCAGGCCGAGATAGCGGCGGATGAAATGCCCGCCGTCATAGCCGATGCGCTCGGCGACGGCCGGGCTCGCCGCCAGACACATGACGACGCCAAACCCCATCAGGATGCAGAGTGCGGCAAGGCTCCAGCGGTCGACGGTCCACCACCATCGCGCCACCGGGCTTTGGTCGATGCGCGTGAACCTCATCGGGAGCCGCCCTCGCCACGCGGGGGCGCCCTGCGGACGGCCCCCCGATCTGCATCTGACGAGAATATCTTGTTGGGCCGGTCGCGCCTAGCTACTAATTGTGCGATTCTTGCGGTGCGCATCGCCCATCACCGCAGCTTCAAGGTGGCGAGCCCGGCGATCGCCAGGATCGAGGCGATGATCCAAAAGCGGATCACGATCGTCGGCTCGGCCCAGCCTTTCTGCTCGAAGTGATGGTGCAGCGGCGCCATGCGGAAGACGCGCCGCCCGGTGATCTTGAAGCTGGCGACCTGGACGATGACCGAGACCGCTTCGAGCACGAACAGCCCGCCGATGATCGCCAGCACCAGTTCGTGCTTGGTGACGACGCTGATGGCGCCAAGCGCGCCGCCGATCGCGAGCGACCCGGTGTCGCCCATAAAGACCATCGCCGGCGGCGCGTTAAACCACAAAAAGCCGAGGCTCGCCCCGACCATCGCGCCGCAAAACACGGTCAACTCGCCCGCTCCCGGCACGTGGTGGATTTGCAGATAGTTCGCGAACACGGCGTTGCCGACGAAATAGGCAATCAGCCCAAAGCAGCCGGCGGCGATCATCGCCGGCACGATCGCGAGCCCGTCGAGACCGTCGGTCAGGTTGACCGCGTTCGACGCGCCGATGATGACGACCACCGCAAACGGGACAAACAGCCCGTCGAGCGGGATCAGCATGTTCTTGAAAAACGGCACCGCGAGCGTGTTGGCGAGCGGCGCCGGGCTGAAATGGTCGACCGCGATGCAGGCCAGCGTCCCGACCCCGATTTCGAGCACGATCTTGGTTTGCCCGGAGAGCCCGCGATGCGAGTTGCTGGTCAGCTTTTTATAGTCGTCAAAAAAGCCGATCAGCCCAAAACCGACGGTGACGAGCAGCACGACCCACACGTAGGGGTTGGTCAAATCCGCCCACAGCAGGGTGGCGACGGTCACCGCCAAGAGGATCAGGAAGCCGCCCATTGTCGGCGTCCCCTTTTTGCGCACCAGGTGGCCGGCCGGCCCGTCGAGCCGGATCGGCTGGCCGTTGGTCTGCTTCGAGCGCAGCCAGGAGATGATCGGGCGGCCGAACGCGAAGCTGATCAGAAGCGCGGTGACGACGGCACCACCCGAGCGGAACGTGATGTAGCGAAACAGGTTGAATGCCTGAAACTGGTCGGCGAGCGGGTAGAGCAGCGCGTAGAGCATCAGGTCACGCCTCGCGACTGGGCGGGCTGGGAGAATGGGGCGAATTCGGCGAATTAGCGGACTGGGCGAACAAATGCTCGACGACGCGGCCGAGGCGCATGCCGTAGGAGCCCTTCACCGTCACCACGTCGCCGGGTTCAAGAAAGCTTAACAGAGCAGGGATAGCGGCATCGGCGCTGGGCCACAACCCGCCGCGGCATGATCGCGGCAGCACCGCGTGCAGCGCCGCCATTTCGCTTCCGACCAGAAAGGCGCGATCGACCGCGGCCGATCGCAACGGCCCGGCCAACTCCTGGTGCAGCCGCTCGCCGGCGCTGCCGAGCTCGAGCATGTCGCCCAGCACCGCGACCCTGCGGCCGCCCGGCTCGGGCATGGTCGCGCCCAGCACCGCGAGCGCCGCGCGCATCGCCGCCGGGCTTGCATTGTAGCTTTCGTCGATCAAGGCCACGGCGCCGCCCTGCCACGGCAGCCGATGGCGGCGGCCGCGCCCGGGCAGCCCGTCAAGCCCGGCCAACGCGGCGGCGGCGCGGTGCGGGTCGGCGCCGGCGGCAACCGCTGCGCCCAGCACCGCGAGCGCGTTCATGACCCAATGACGGCCGGGGACGCTCAGGCGAAAGCGGATGGTCTCGCCCATGACCGCTGCCTCGACGGTGCTGCCGTCCGGCCCCGTTGCGCAATCGACGAGCCGGACCGTAGCCTCGGGGTCGGCGCCAAAGCCGACGATGTCCTTGACCCCTACGGCGCGCGCCGCGGCCGCAAGCCGGGCGAAGTGCCGGTTGTCGCGGTTGAGGACAGCGGCACCGCCCGGCTCGAGGCCGAGAAAGATTTCCGCCTTGGCGTCGGCGATCTCCTCGACCGACCGGAAAAAGCCGAGATGCGCCGGCTCGACCGTCGTGACGACGGCGACATGCGGCCGCGCCAGCCGGGTCAGCGCGGCGATCTCGCCGGGGTGGTTCATGCCGATTTCAAAAACGCCGAAGTCGATTTCGGATGGCATCCGCGCCAAGGACAGCGGCACGCCCCAATGATTGTTGAGGCTGCCCGACGACGCGAAAACGCGACCGCAGGCGCCGAGCGCCAGCCGCAACGCCTCCTTGGTCCCGGTTTTGCCAACGCTGCCGGTCACCGCGACGACGCGGGCCCGGCCGCGGGCGCGCGCGAATTGGCCGAGCGCCGTCAACCCCGCGAGCGTGTCGTCGACCCGCAGCAGCCGCGCTTGCGGCGTATTTGCCGGGGGATGGTCGACGAGCGCCGCCGCCGCCCCGGCAGCGAGCGCGGCCGCGACAAAATCGTGGGCGTCGTGGTTCGGGCCGCGCAAGGCCACAAACAGGTCGCCCGACAGCAGGCTGCGCGTGTCGATTGAAACGCCGCTGGCCGCCCAGTCGCCGGTGCTGCCGCCGCCGGTCGCCCGCGCAGCGTCCGCCGCGGTCCACAGCGCGGTCACGAGCCGGTCCGGCGCCGGCCGGGCACTTGCCCTGCGGCGATTTCGCGGACGATCTCGGCGTCGTCAAACGGGAAGGTTTCGGGGCCGACGATCTGGCCGGTCTCATGCCCCTTGCCGGCGACGACCAGCAGGTCGCCCGGACCAAGCTCGCCGATCGCGGTTTCGATGGCGCGGCGACGGTCGCCGATCTCGACCGCGTCGGGGGCGGCGACGAGGACCGCGCGGCGGATCGCCGCCGGGTCTTCACCGCGCGGGTTGTCGTCGGTCACGTAGACGCGGTCGGCGGCACCGGCCGCAACCCGGCCCATCAGCGGCCGCTTGCCGGGGTCGCGGTCGCCTCCGGCGCCGAACAACACGGCGAGCCGGCCCGGCGCGTGCGGGCGCAACGCCGCGAGCACGGTCGCGAGCGCGTCGGGGGTGTGGGCGTAATCGACGACGACCCCGCCGCCGCCCTCGTTCTGGGCGACGAATTGCAGTCGCCCCGGGACCCCGCTCAGGGTGGCGAGCGCGGCAATCCCCGCTTCGAGCGGAACGCCGGTCGCGAGCGCGAGCCCGAGTGCGGCCAGCGCGTTCATCGCCTGGAACTCGCCGAGCAACGGAAGAAACAGCTCGTGGCGCCGCCCGAAGATCTCGGTCGCCAGATCCTGGCCGCGCCCGCGCGGCCGCGCCGAGACAAGCCTTAGCTTGGCCGCAGGCTCGGCGCCGTAGGCGAGCACCGGATGGCTGCGCTCGCGGCACAACCCCGCGAGCCGGGTAAATTCGCCGCTGTCGCTGTTCAGGACGGCCGGACGGCCGGGCGCCAGCAACGCCGTGAACAGCCGCTCCTTGGCGGCCCGGTAGTCGGCGAGGCTGGCATGGTAGTCGAGATGGTCGCGAGTGAGATTGGTGAAGGCGGCGGCCGCGACCGACAGGCCGTCGAGCCGGAACTGCGCCAGCCCGTGGCTCGACGCCTCGATCGCGACATGCTCGATGCCGCACGCGGCGAGCGCGGCGAGGTCGCGGTGGAGCGTCGTCGGGTCGGGCGTCGTCAGCGCGCCCGCGCGCCGCCCGGCCGGGGTGACCAGCCCCAAGGTGCCGAGGCTTGCCGCGGAGCGGCCCGCCACCGTCCAGATTTCGCGGGTGAAATGAGCGACCGAGGTCTTGCCGTTGGTGCCGGTGACGGCGGCGACGACGCCCGGCTGGCGGCCGTAAAACCGCGCCGCCATAAGGGCCAGCCGACGCCGCGGATTGGGGTCGGCGACGACCGCGACGGCGGCGCGGGCCTGCGGAGAAAGATCAAGGGCGGCCGCGTCGTCGGTCAGGATCGCCGCCGCCCCGCGGGCCGCCGCCTCGCCGGCAAAATGCCGCCCATCGAAATGCGCGCCGGCGAGCGCCGCGAACAGAAAGCCAGGGCGTACGGCGCGCGAATCGGCGGTGAGGCCGGCGATGTCGGGATCGCTCGCCGGGCGGTCGGCAGAGGGCGGGGCGTCGGCCCCGGTCAGTTCAGTAAGCTTCAACCCGCTTGCCTTGCATGCTCTCGGGCGTCAGTGATTGAACAATTTCGGGCGAGGATTCGTCCACCGGCTGCACCCCAAGTAGGGGGGCGATGCGCACGATCGTGCGGCCGACCGCCGGCGCCGCCGTCCAACCGGCGGTGGCAAACCCGTGGCTCGCCTTGTTCGGGTGCGGCTCGTCGACCATGACCAGCACCAGGTATTTGGGTGCCGTCATCGGGAAGACGCCGAGGAAGCTCGACAGCAACTTGCGCTCGGCATAGTGGCGGCCCTCGACCTTGTCGGCGGTGCCGGTCTTGCCGCCGACGACGTAGCCGGGCGCGTCGACCATCTCGCCGGTGCCGTACATCACGACCATCCGCAGCAATTTGCGCATGTGCTCCGAGGTTTCGGGGGAAATCACCCGCACCCCTTGCGGCGCGCCGCCCGGCGGGAGTTTCAGCAAGGTGGCCGGGCGCAGAATCCCGCCGTTGACCAGCGCCGACCCGGCGGTGGCGATCTGCAGCGGCGTCTCGGAAATGCCGTGGCCAAACCCGATCGTCATGACGTTGACCTCGCGCCATTTCGCCGGGTAGTGCGGCCTGCCGACCTCCTTGAGCTCGAAGCTCGGCGAGCTCAGCAGGCCGAACCGGCGCAGATACTCCTGCTGCCGGTCGGCGCCGACGGCAAGCGCGATCTTGGCCTCGCCGATGTTCGACGAATACATCAGGATTTCGGGCACGGTCTCCCAGCGGTGCTTGCCGTGATAGTCGGAGATCGTGAACCGCCCGATATGGATCGGGTAGGTGGCGTCGAAGCGGCCGGTCATCGTGGTGGCGCCCGAATCGAGCCCCATCGCGGTCGTAAAAATCTTGAAGACCGAACCGATCTCGTAGTCGCCCAACGTCACCCGGTTGAACATGCGCTCGGCAATCGTCCACTCGGGATGGCTGGGGTCGAGCGTGTCGGGGTGGCTCGGGTCGAAATCCGGCAGCGAGACCATCGCCAGGACCTCGCCGGTGTTGACGTTCATGATCAGCCCGGCGCCGCCCTTGGCGGTAAAGTCCTCGACGACGCGCTGCAACTCCTCGTGCAAAATATACTGCAGCCGCAGGTCGACCGACAGCTGCATCGGCTCGCCGCGGTCCCGCAGGCTCTTGTCGAGACCGCGCTCGATCCCGGCCTCGCCGTTGTCGTCGATGCCGGTAAAGCCGACCGCGTGCGACAGCAGCGCGCCATAGGGGTAGACGCGGCGTTCTTCGTGCTGGAACTGCAGCCCCGGCAATCCGAGCTGGTTGACGGCGTATTCCTGGTCCGGGGTCAGGTGGCGCTTGACCCAGACAAAGCCCTTGCCCGAGGAGAGCTTGGCCAAGAGGGCCGCGCGATCGAGGCCGGGCAAGGTGGCGACGAGCTTGTCGGCGGTGTCGGCGGGATCGGGGATCTGCCGCGGATTGGCGTAGAGCGACGGGCTGTCGAGCGTCGCCGCCAACAATTTGCCGTGGCGGTCGACGATGTCGGCGCGCAGGGGCGGGGGCGGCGGCGCCGGGTCGAACCGCGCGATGCGCGGCACGGTAATCCCGTGCGGCAGCAGCGTGACTTGCGCGAGCCGGACGCCGATCACCGCAAAGGCGACCATGAACAGGATGCCGGCGACGAGCAGCCGCGGGCGGCAGCCGTCCAGCGCGCGCCGCGCCGGGCCGTCCGGGACGACAGGCGTGCAGGGCGGCGGCTTGAAGTGCCGCGGCCGGCACGGGTTGTCGTCGAACTGGAAGGCGGCGCTCATCACCGGCTCTCCGCGATCTGCGCGATCAGCTCGTCAAGCGACCCGGCCCGGTGCTGCGAGGTCGCGCGCGCCGCCGACCGGACCGGCGACGGTCGCGTAAGCTGTGCGGCGCCGTGGGTTTCGAGCGCCACCGTGACGACCGGGCGCTTAGGTTCCACCGGCATGCGCGGTTCGTGCGGCGCCGGCGGCGCGCTCTCGGTGGGTTGGGCCGGCGGGCCCGCCACATCGAGCGGCATCGCGCCGTCCTCGACCGGCAGCGCGTCGGGCGGCGGCGCGACGATCGCCGGCCGAC
>Ga0210390_10001565_pt1 | contig 21695 bp, 17 predicted proteins | sample IncBWH11OmetaG_FD_161050 | JGI IMG/M metagenome (GOLD analysis project Ga0210390, IMG submission 161050) | Forest soil microbial communities from Barre Woods Harvard Forest LTER site, Petersham, Massachusetts, United States - Inc-BW-H-11-O ... | reverse complement strand
CTCGCCCCCGGACAACTGGCAGACCTCGCAGTTCTGTCGGCGGATTATTTTTCCATTCCGGAAGAGGAGATCAAGCATCTCGAATCGGTACTTACGATCGTGGGTGGGAAGGTCGTTTATGCCAGCGAAGAATTTTCAAAACTCGCGCCGCCCGCGCTTCCGGTTAGTCCGGACTGGTCTCCCGTCAAAAATTATGGCGGGTATGCGAAGGAATCAAAGCGATCTATCGGCGCGTCCCATTCTGCTGCGTGTTCACATGTAACCGGTGAGTTACGGGGCGAAAAGAGCTGGCACCTGCCGGTGCTGGGTGAGTTTGGGTTATGGGAATTGGGTTGCGATTGCTTCGCGTTTTGATTCGGTTGCGCCAGGAAGGAATCGAGATGAAGGCGTCGCTCATATCTTTCGCTGTCGGACTTGGTGTTGGCGCTATCTACGGGCTCATCCGAGTAAAGAGCCCGGCGCCACCTATCATCGCGTTACTTGGCCTGTTAGGCATGGTGTTTGGCGAACAGCTCGGGATATGGATTCACGCAAAGAAGCTTAACGTTTCAGACGCTGTCTCGGTGTGCCTTGTCGGTGAGCGCTATGATCGGCTGCCTCCATCCAAAGTAAAGTAGAGTAGCGCGGTAAAGCTCATACGCATTTCGACTCATTCGAGCGGTTGGCAACGAAGGAGATTCTCGTGCGTTTGAATAGAATTCTTGCCGCGACCGTGGTGGCAATCCTTCTGATTGGCGCTGTTGCGAGTCAATCGCCGCTTCCCATCGCACTCGCCCAGAGTGCGCAAACAGCTGGAACTGCGAACCTGGCGGTCGGACCGCAATATGATACGACCCACGTGTACGTCGCACCGGAAGACTTTGACCGATTTGTCGCTAGTCTTCTAGCCACATTCGGCGGCACCACTACCAAACGGGGCGTCGCCACTGTGACGCCCACTCCAAGCAGCACAATAACGCAGCTAGTGTTGACACCAGTTGGGAGCATCTCCGTGTTTGGTTTCAAGACACCGATCCCTTACCCCTTCGGCTTAGAGCGGACCGGGTATCTGGTGACCGACTTGGATGCTGCGATCGGCGCCGCTCGTGCGACTGGGGCGGACGTCATCGTCACTGCGTTCCCCGATCCGATTGGACGAGATGCCGTCATCCAATGGCCCGGCGGCGTGAATACACAACTTTACTGGCATACGACTGCTCCATCCTACGCGCCGCTTCAGACTATTCCGGAAAACCGTGTCTATGTGTCTCCCGATAGGGCAGAGGAGTTCGTTCGCACCTTCCTTACTTTCTCGCGCGGCAAAGTCGTCTCTGATGATGCGCACGCGCCCGGCGTCGAGATCGGGCTGCCGACTAACACCTATCGGCGCATCCGGATTCAGTCGAACTTTGGCAAGCTTACCGTGTTCGTGACAGATGGCCGTCTTCCATATCCTTACGGACGGGAGGTGACTGGATACGAGGTTGCAAACCTTGCGGATACTCTGGCGAAGTCCAAAGCAGCCGGGGTGGAGACTCTGGTCCCTCCCTACACGGCCGATCAACGTGATGCGGCCCTGGTGCAATTCCCTGGCGGCTATATCGCTGAGATCCACTCACCCGCGAGCAAATAGAGTTAGGTTGCCTCCTCCGAGGACTAGTAACCCACACCGGAGGCAAATTCGTGGTTGACAGCAATGACGCGTATGATACGCGAGTCCGAACTCCAAATCGGATATTCCGCCTGACAATTCGTGGCAGAAAACAGGTAATCAGCGTGAGCTTCTCAGAGCTAGTTTTGTTCGTCGGTCTTGGAGCGGTCGTGGGCTTCGCAGGCGGATTATTCGCGATTGGTGGCGCGTTGATCGCAATCCCCTTGCTAACGGCCGTCTTCGGCTTCACTCAACACGACTCGCAGGGAACGGCGATGGTGATGGCTCTCGCGAGCGCGAGCGTGACCTTGGTGATTTACGTGCGAAAGAAGCTCCTGCGTGTTCGCGATGGCCTCATCATGACAGCGTGCAGCACCGCCATGGGGCTCGTGTCTTCCCAAATGGTGCGGTACGTCAACGACCGAACGTTGCAGCGCAGCTTCGGGACGTTCTTGATTGTGCTCGCGGTATTCGTGTGGTTCGGACACCTCGGTGAGGGCGACAGGTCTGCGCCACTCCCGACTCCGGCGCAAGTCGGCATCGGATCCTTGGCCGGAGCGCTCAGCGGATTGTTCGTGGTTGGCGGCGCGCTGGTTAGTGTGCCATTGCTCGAACGCGTGGCTGGGTACTCGCAGCAGCGGGCGCAGGCGATGGTCCTGCTCATGCTCGTCCCCGCATCGGCGATCGGTCTCGTGGTCTATTCCTCGGCGGGATATGTGAGGTGGCACGAAGCGATCGCGCTCGCCGGGGGAGCCGTCGCGCTGGCGCCGCTCGGTACGCGGGCCGCACTAGTCATGAAGCCGCGACTGCTGAGGCGCTGCTTCGCCGTGGTGCAGGCAGGTGCGGGATTACTGCTCGTCGCAGGGCGCTAAGCTGTTGTAGGTCAGGTTGGCCTCTACCAGCCGGGCTTAGGCGAAGGCAGTCAGGTGGGAATGAGTTCGACCCGAATCCTCTCTATTGTTGCATTTGCACTTCTCGTGGGACTCCCGCCCGCGCATGCCCAGTCGGACGAGGCTGCGGGCCCTGTGCCGCCGAATCGCAGTTACATGTTATTGAGGGAGGACGAGGACTGGAGTTTCCTGCGCGACCGGTCTCTCCGTCAAGATTTCTGGGATCCGATCAAGTACATTCCGCTGCGCGGCGACGCCAACGACTGGTATCTCACCATCGGAGGCGAGGCTCGCGAAGTCTGGGAGCAGATTGGAAACGATAACTGGGGACAGCAGCCATTCATGAACGGATATTTCAATGAGCGGTACATGCTCTATTTCGATCTGCATTATGGCAAGCACGTTCGTACTTTTATCGAGCTGAAGAGCGGGTTGAATTCCTATCGGATTGGTGGTCCGCGCCCGATCGACGAAAAAAAGCTCGACTTTCAGGCCGGATTCTTGGAACTCGGAACGTCCACGGAGGATAAGTCCATAGAGCTTCGCGTCGGGAGGCAGGAACTCGAGTACGGCTCCGGCCGTCTGATTGATGTTCGCGAAGGTCCGAACGTGCGGCTCAGCTTCGACGGTTTCATGGTTAAGAGCAAAATCAATTCCTGGCAAATCGATGGATTCGCCATGCGCCCGGACCTGGACAAGCCCGGCTTTTTCGACAACGCACCGAATCACGCCGTTGGATTCTGGGGGGTATACGCCACCAAATCACTGCCTCGTAGGACTTCTCTAGAGATGTACTACCTGGGCCTCGATCGCAAGCAGGCGACTTTCGAACGAGGCACGGCGCAGGAAGTGCGTCATTCGCTCGGCGCAAGATTTTCTCGCGCGATCGCAACAGACCGGCCCGCATGGGATTTCGACTACGAGGCCTTGTGGCAATTCGGCACGTTCGGCTCGGATAACATCCGGGCGTGGACGGTTGCGTCGGAAACCGGCTACCGGTTTCCGACCATGCGATTGAAACCACGCTTCAGCACGAAGGCAGACATTTCGAGCGGAGATCATCCAAATTCGAAAACGCTCGGGACGTTTAATCCGCTTTTTCCCAAGGGCGACTACTTTGGAGTCCTGGCGACCACCGGTCCCGGTCCGATCAATTTCATCGATATTCACCCGCGTGTTGAGGGGATCTTTCCGCACGATGTGACCGCGTCGTTCGACTGGATCTTTCAGTGGCGAGAGAGCTTGCAGGATGGAGTGTACGCGGTGCCCGGATTCTTGATCAGGGCTGCGGATGGCAGTCAGGCAAGATTCGTGGGGAACCGGCCTGGCACGCAGATTCGCTGGCAGGCGACTCCGCACATGTGGTTTCAGGCCGACTATGGGATTTTTTATGCTGGCCGATTTTTGAAGGAGACTCAACCGGGGCGAAACCTGAATTATTGGGCGCTCTGGGCCGGCTATAAATTCTAGGAGGGTTGAACAAGAGGAGCGGTCACTCTGAGTGTGTGCGACATTGGAGACGAACTCAGTTCCGCCGTGACCCGCCAATAGCTGTAACATTTCCGATGTTCCAGGGCGATCTCCTGAACGGCACATCGCAAGCGTCGGTGTCGCCACTGCAAAGGATGGCTCGTTGCTCGTCACTGATGACGGCAGCGGCACGATCCGGCGCATTTCCTACAAGAAACCAACTCGCAACTGAACCAGGCCGCAACCTGAATTACTGGGCGCTCTGGACTGGTTATGAATTCTAAGAGGAATGCGATGGGCTCAAGCGACAGAACGTTGTGCCGAGCGAGCCACTTTCTTAGCTATGGCTAGCACTGTGATCGTCCCGGCGCTCGTCCTCGCGGAGGTAGACTACTTCCTCTGAGAATCGAGCCTCGGAATCTGCTAAGGTCCGAGTTGCCGCATAGGGTCTAAGCCACCCATTTCATTCTCAGTTTCTTGCGTTTTCTCGCGCAATCGACGAGGTAAAGGTCAATTAACTTTTGGTAAGGAAGTCCTGTCTCATCCGCCAGCCCCTTGAAATAGTCCACGACTTCCGGGCTTAAGTTGATTCCCACGGCTTGTTTCTTGGCGGTGTAAGGATTCTTGAGTTCTTTCATTTTGGAAAAATCATATTCCTTCTTCATAAAATATAAGCTCCTTCTTGATTGCCTTCCGCGCGGAAATAATTCGAATCACTGAGTCGGATTTCTTGTAGCAGTGAACGACGACCAGAGGTCTTCCCGTAGAACTCATTCCGATAAGGATAAACCGATCCTCATCGTCTGAGTGTTCTGGATCATCGAAGAGACGCGAATTCGGATCGCGGAAGGCGCTCTGAGCTTTTTCAAACCACACCCCATGCTTTCTCCGATTGCTCCTATTTCTCTTCTCATCCCACTCGAAGCGGAGCATTTCTAGATATTATCTAGATACAATGTAGATTGCAACGGCGGGATGAAACGGGCCTCTCCGGCGGGCCTGGGAGGTTGGTGGACGTGACCGGGATCGAACCGGTGACCCCCTGCTTGCAAAGCGAGTGGGGGAATTAGATCCAAGTCGTTGTTCAGGCTGCGCTTAATACGACGAATCCACGAGAGCCATACCCCTCTTCTTGCTCCAAAGCTGCTCCACAACAACACCTCTCGGTTGAGCGAGTCATGTCAGATCGACACCGAAAAGCTCGGCTATCATTTTGTTTAGGAGAACACGGCACATCCGTTCTCGGCTCAAAATTAACGACGACCAAAACAAGTGGGTAATTGACTCAGTTCGGATCACCCGTTTTTCAGCCTAGTAAACTGATGGAAGTTAGAGGAGAACGATGCCGCGTCGAATGCCGAGAGAGACAGCTTCGGTGCGGCTTCCAGCACCGAGCTTGCCAAGAATTGACGCCACATGAAATTTGACGGTGTGCTCCGAAATCGAAAGCCGCGCGGCGATTTCTTTATTGGCCAAGCCATTAGCCAGCATTTGAAGTACTTCACTCTCGCGAGGCGTAAGCTCCTCGGCGAGATCTGCAAGTGGACGCGATGATGGCTCGGCCGCCGGAAACATGGTGTCAACTTCGGTAGGATGCATAACAATGAGTCCCGCCGCCGCGGCTTCGAGTGCGGCGATGAGTTGTTCTGGTGATATATCGCTTGGCAGTACAGCCCGGACGCGCGCCCTCAGGACTTCAGAGATCCATCTGGGCTCAGAAAGTTCTGAAAGGAGCATGAAGGTAGCTTCGGAAGCAAGCCGGGACGCAGTGAGAGAATCAATCACCGTTTCGGACTGCTCGCCGGAAGCCTCAACGAGCACGATGTCCGCTTCCACCTCTGACCATCGATCTACAAGAGACTCGAAATTGGCGACGCTGCCGACTACTTCCACATTTCGTGACCTGATGACACTTTGCAGTCCCGTCCGAGTGAGCGGTGAAGCAGCGACGATGAACACGCGGATCACGCTGCCACGGAATCCCTCGACGATCGCTGGACGCCCAGTTGAACGGTTACGCGGCGAACGAGCGAGTAATCTCCGCGCAGAAATTCGAGCCGTAAGAGTCGAGGGCCGCTTCCTTGGAGAATTTTTGCGAGGTCACCGAGCGATGCGAAGATTTCTTCTTCGGTACCCAGTAAAATGTCGCCTGGTAAGAGAGAGGCAGAGGAAGCCGGACTATGCGGCTCCACTTCGCAGAGCAGCAAGCCAAACGCTGGCACGCTGACCCCAACGGCATTGCGTCGAGGAATTCGCACAGGATGAACCGTCACACCAAGCCAGGCGTCGGATGGACCAGTAGAAAGAAAATCTCGAACCACGTTACTCGGAATAGCGAGCGCGAGACGACCCGCGATCATTGTGTTAATTCCGATCAGACAGCCACGTGCGTCGGCAAGTGGGCCGCCCGAATTGCCAGGTGCCAAGCGAACATCGGCCTGCACCCATGATTGTGAGCCGAGCCCGCGGAGCGGGCCAACTGTATGAATCACACCAGTCGTGAGGGCACCGACGAAACCTAACGGATTGCCGATAGCAACGGCGAGTTCTCCGGGGCGAATCTGCGATGAGTCAGCAACAGAGACCGACGCGAGGTTCGACGCGCCGATGTGAAGGAGAGCAACGTCCAGACGAGCATCGCGCGACGCAATCGAGGCGCAAAACTCGCGCCCGTCCCAGAGTTGAACTTTAACCTGCTTGCCTCGGGCCACGTGAGCATTGGTGATGATGCTGCCGTCGCTCGACCAGATCACGCCCGAGCCATTTCCGCGGGCTCCTGACTGAACGACCACGGTAGAGCGGCGGAGTTTCTCTGCGATTTCGCCTAATCCTGTCACCACGTTTTATTCTCCCCCATGTGGGCGTTCCGCTACTACGATGTTCCCGTCCTGAACGGCGCCCCCTCGAATGAATTTCAGCGGGAGCGTTTTGCCGATCGCGTCCCCGGCCAGTAGAGACTGTACATCCTCAAGTCGAGTGATAGATTGGCCGCCGAGCGAAACCAGAATATCCCCGATGACAATTCCAGCCTTGTCTGCGGGGCCGCCAGGATGCACCTCCAGTGCAATCGCGGCGGTCTTCTCGTTCCGCTGCAACATCTCACGGAGACTATTCGGCAAGCGCACCGGTTGCAAGCCGACTCCGAGATATCCGCGAGGAATTCGACCTTGTTTCAGAAGAGTGTCGGAGATTTTGTTTATGGTTGAAGCTGGAACTGCAATCGCGCCGAAACGCGCGAAGCGCGGAGTCGCCAAACCGACTAGGTTACCACTCGCGTCGATTACCGCGCCGCCGATGGCTGTGGGTTGCAGGCCAATGTCGAGTCGGATATACGGAGTGAGCGACGCTCCCGTCCACGTGCGCCGGTCCGATGCTAAGAGGCTGACAACTCCGAGGGCGGCTACCGGGCCGCTCGCACGAGTGCGGCCCACTACGAGGGTAAGGGTGCCCGGCTTCAACGCGGACACATCGCCAAAAAGTGGCACCGCAGTATCGGCCTCAGAACATTTCAGGACGGCGATATCTGTTGAGGGGTCGCGGCCCACCAGGGTTGCTGGAACGACGCGCCCAATCGGCAGCGTTAACTGGATTTCTTCATCGTGGCGTAGCGCGTGTTCGGATGTGACGATCACTCCGGGGCGCCACACGATTCCGCTAGAAGATCCGCGTGTTTCCGTGTGGACTGCCACAACGATAGCGGAGGCGCGTTCCGTCACTTGCGCCAATGCGTTTGAAAACTCGATAAGTTCCTTAGACATATTGAATCCTCCAGCCACAAGATCTCTCAGAGGCGTTGGCTTCTACATCCGCCAATCGGCTAGGTTCGAACCTGGAAGATTGATCAGGTCTCGGCGCTGGCGCATCACCTACTAATTCACTCGAGCGAGCCGGAAGCCAAGAGTGTTGGCTTGGGGACAAGGTGCTCCCTGAGTGTGGCCACCAAAACGAGGCTCAATCGTCGCAGCCCGCCTCCACCCTCATCACCAGCAGGGTCGTATCGTCGTGTAGCGCCTGCCCGCTCGCGAATGTGGGCACTTGTTCCAAAATCGCATTGATGATCTCTTTCGGATCCTTGCGGCTGCAGGACTTTAGGAGAGCTTCTAGTCTTTGCTGACCCCAGGGTTCTTGTTGGCGGTTTTCCGCCTCCGTGATTCCATCGGTGTAGGCAACGAGGACATCATCAATCTCGAACTGAAAAGTCGTGGAAGCGAACTGAGAGTCGGCGGAAATCCCCAGTGGGATGCCGGTGGTGGGCAGTTGGAAGATTTCGCATGATCCCTTTTTCGGACGAAGGGCGAGCGGGGGATTGTGGCCCGCATTAACGTAATGCAATAGGCGTTTGGCCGGCTCATACTCTGCACAGAAAAGTGTCGCGAAAATGTTGGTCGGCGAGGATCCATAAACAAACCGGTCGCCATCACCAATCAGCGTCGAAAGTTTCAAATGCGGTTGCAATGCCTGGAATTTGAGAGCGGCCTGGAGACTGGCCATAATCAGAGCGGCCCCAATTCCTTTTCCGGATACGTCGCCGATGGCAATCCCCCAACGACCTCGCTGCAAAGCAAGTAAATCGTAATCGTCCCCTCCGATTCCTCTGGCCGGTTGGTACGAGGTTTCGCGGGAGACGCTGGGAATCAACATGGTCTGCTCAGGGAAAAAGGCCTGTTGAACTTCTTTGGCAGCTTCTAGATCTCTGCGGAACTTCCGCCGGACTCCGGAGTCTGATTCGGATCTCTTGACATACTCCAAGACAGTGTCGACGTGATTGCGCGGTAAGAGACCTGCTTCCCGTCCTCTCGGGCATTACCCGGCTGCGAAGGGTAACCTAGAATAGCTAAGCTCACTACTTTCGACTATTCCGGGGCGGATGGTCGGCAAACCGGAAATGGGAAACTGTCTGATTATTTCGGATTCGTAGCACGAGAAGAGTCCCCCGAATCCCTCAGTGGATCGTATAAGATCGCGTGCGGAGCGGACCGCAGCCACATGAACGTGCACTTGATTGACGGCACCTATGAATTGTTCCGGCATTTTTTCGCCGTGCCCGCTGCCGCAGATGTGAGCGGCCAGGAGATCGGCGCTGTGCGTGGTGTCCTCACTTCCGTTTTGTCCATGATCGAGCACGGTGCAACCCACATCGGGGTTGCAACGGATCATGTCGTCGAGTCTTTTCGGAACGACCTCTATCCCGGATACAAGACCAGCGAAGGCGTGCCCCCGGAGTTGCTCTCGCAGTTCCCGATTCTCGAGAAAGTGCTGGAAGCAATGGGAGTGGTGGTCTGGGCAATGGTCTACTTCGAGGCTGATGATGCCCTCGCATCTGCTGCTGGCAAAGCAGCGCAAGATGAGCGTGTCGGGCAGGTGTTCATTTGTACGCCGGACAAAGATCTGAGTCAGTGTGTTGTGGGCCCACGAGTCGTTCAACTGGACCGCAGGCGCGACGTGTTGCGCGATGAAGCCGGCGTTGTAGCTAAGTTCGGCGTAATGCCACAATCAATTCCGGACTACTTGGCTGTGGTCGGCGACAGCGCGGATGGATTCCCAGGTGTGTCTGGGTGGGGCCCAAAAGCAGCGGCTCTTACCTTATCTCAGTACCGCCACCTTGAAGACATTCCGAAGGATTGGCGGCAATGGCATCCGTCGATCCGCAAGGCCCGCCGCCTATCCGAATCGCTGATCAATTCATGGAACGACGCCTTGCTGTTTCGCAGGCTTGCCACCCTCCGACTGGATGTGCCGGTCTTTAATACCGTCGAAGATCTTCGTTGGAAAGGACCTCGCCCGAACTTTGAAGAACATTGTCATCGGATGAAGTCCCCTAATCTCGTTCGTCGCGCCGAAGCGGCAAGATCGGCTACGAAGCTGGAATCCGGCAAATAACTTCCGTGTAGCTCGTCATCCGACCGCAACTCAATGGACGAAGCTCGAGAGCAGCATATGCCGGGACCAAGTGCCTCGCTTGTGAGGGCCCAACACCCGTGATATAAGTTCACGACATGCGGCATTCTCCCGCTCGTTCTCTCATCTGTCTTTTCTGTTGTCTTTCGATTGTTCTGTTTGCCGACGCAGGCAGGCAATCAGGGTTAGTGCAAAGCAAATCGGAAGAGACCTTCCCTGGGAAGTCCTGGCAGCCCCTCTCTTCATCCGAAAAGGCCAAATGGTCCGCAGGGAAACTTGCCGCGGCGCAAGCCTATGCCAATGCGGACTCGATTCACACTTCCGCGGTGATGGTCGTCCAGGGCGGTGTAGTCGTTGATCAGTGGGGAGATTTCGACAAAAAGATTGACTGCTATTCCATCCGAAAGAGCCTACTGAGCGCTCTTTACGGAATTTATTCCGCTGAAGGTGTGATTGACATCAACCAGACGCTTGAGCAGTTGGGCATCGACGATTCGCCCGACCCGCTCACGAAAGAAGAGAAGCAGGCGCGCGTTGTGGATCTGCTGCGCGCACGGTCGGGCGTGTACCACAAGGTAGATTTCGAAACTGAGTCCATGCAGAAGAGCCGGCCACCCCGCGGGAGTCACGCGCCGGGCACGTTCTGGTACTACAACAATTGGGATTTTAATGTCCTGGGGACGATCTTTGAAAAAAAGACTGGCATGAAGATCGGCGACGCCTTTTATCAACGCATAGCCAAGCCGATTGGCATGGAGGATTTCCAGCCGAGCGACGTCTTCTATTTCGGCGGTCCACTTTCCATTCATCCCGCTTACCATTTTGAGATTACTGCGCGCGATATGGCGCGTTTCGGCTTGCTCTATCTCCGTCGCGGCCGCTGGAACGGCAAACAGATCGTGCCAGAGCCCTGGATCGAAAAAAGTAGTCACGCCAGTGAGATGGTGAAGTCCGACGGCGCGGATCACGGCGGTTATGAGTATCTCTGGTGGGTGGATTACGGCGGTGTTCATTTCCCGGAAGTCTCGCTTCCCGGAATCTATTCCGCGCGGGGAAATGGGGCTCATTACATTTTCATTATTCCAACCCTGGACATGGTCATCGTGCATCGCACGGACAACGATCCTCCGGTCAAGGATGCCAAGACCATTACGGAAATTGCGAACCGAGCGTCGCCAGCCAGTGAGAACCGGGCACAATTCGGTCATCTGGTGAAGTTGATCCTCGACGCACAAACTGGTCATTAATCTGCAGCAAGAATCTGCAGGAAGCGTTCCGTGAGGGGACCTCCTGTGATTCGATTCCCCGGCATTACGAGCGGATCGTCGGCAGGAAGTTATCCGGTTTCGACGGCGGGATCAGGGCTTGCAAAGCGAGTGGGGGAATTAGGATCCAAGTCGTTGTTCAGGCTGCGCTTAACACGACAAATCCACCAGAACTGAAGAATCAGCAGCGGATAGACTCCCAGGGCTAGATTCAAACTATCAACTCTTCGGTTAACAGCCGAGGCGGGTCAAAAAACTAAGTGCCGCATCTGGTGTCGCTAACGGACAATTCGGGGCCATTCTCGCCTCTTCCACCTGCACTCAATCCCCCACCCACACTCGATAAAGCGTTCTAAAGTAACGGTGACTCCCCGAACGGAACGCGCTGGCCTAGGGCCGGACGAAATCGCGTCAGTTCGCCCTTAAAGGTGCGGTCCCGTGTGAGAAGAGGAACGCCCCGTCCATGGTGCGCGTTGCCCAGCCTTCACGATTTGCGAACTTTGAGTTTCAGTTTCCGAATCCCGTCGGAAGAAAAGAGCTTGCCGATCGCTCGCAGTTGTCCCGTGGTGGAACCAGATCTGAGGTTCATCTAAGGCCTTGCTTCTGGCCCGTGCAAGCCCGTGTGCGGCAGCACGCGAAACGGTTTGTTCTTGCCCCAGCGGTAGATTGCGAAATCCCGATCCAGTGTCAGAATGTCCGCGGTCCCAAACTGGTCCGCCAAGCGAATCAGGCAGGCATCCGCAAGATCAATCTTCCGGTCCTTATATTTCCGCAACACTTGCTTGACACCAGCAGTATCGCGAGAGAGCTGAAAAGGAACCTGGAAAATCCCGGCGGCAATGTTCTCGATCACCGCCTCCGGCGCGCCCGACAAGTTCCGCAACAAATAGCAACTCTCTGTAATGACGGCTTCGCAAGTGACGAGCGGCGCCTCCACTTCTCGAACCGTTCGAGCGCACGCTTTGTGATAACTCTCGCTGCGATCCAACAGCGCAACGATGAAACCTGTGTCGAGCAGGACCGGCTTCATCGCCCAAATTTCCGTAGATGCTTCTTGTTCGATCCAAGGTCCCGCACACCAGATTCGAACTTACCCAAGCCGATGATTCCTGCCTTCTTGCGCCTCAAGTAGCTCGCTTCCAGAACACGCAACCCCTCGCGTACAACCCGCGAAGGAGTCCAGCCCAATTCTCGCACCAGAACAGCGAGCCTCTTCCGCGATCGGTCATCCAGCCTAGCTTGAATTACGAATCGCATGCACCAATTGTATTACAAACAGCTATTTGTATGACATAGAATTCGCAGCCTCGTGCAGTCCCTCGCCCACCGCCCTGACTTCGAACTTAGCGCGAGAAGACCCAGGGAGCCGGGGCGGCAGGAGAACCTCCGCAGATCAACAAACCAGCTTCGACCTGGTGACACAGCGCTGTGGCCACGATTCGTGGAGCGCGCGAAGCCTGTGCAGACGCACTTGATTTCAGTAGGCGTTCGGCCATCGCTTGCGCGCGGCAACAGCTAGTTGATGTCCTGCGAGTTGGCGAGTCTGCGGTTGTGACGACGTCTGGAGGGTAAACGGCGACTTCATCCCACTGAATACCTTGGCGGGTGCAACATTTCGGCTGAGGTTGACCTGGGTCAGACTCAACCGTGTGCCCCAGTTTTTCTGCAAACAGGTGGCCCTTATCCCAGTACTGCGTAACTCTTCGGTCAGACAGCCGCGCCAGTATAGCCGTGCCGGGACTGGAATAGTCCGTTGGAAGAATTGGTTCCCATACAGCAAACACACGGATGTGCGGATTTGTGTTTTGCTTTAAAACGTCTTCAACCGCGGAAGACCCCCGCAGACATGTTGGTCACGTTGGAGAAAGCAGGAGAACGATACGTACTTCCCCCGAAGCTGCGTTGAACGCTGTACGCAATTGGTCAAAGTTTGCTGACGTGAGTGAGGCAAGCGGCGGCTGACCTGCCGGAATGTATATGTCCTATAACTCCGAAGTGCACATGAACAACTGTTTCTCGGTGCGAGCCTTCCCCTTGATGCACATGCGTTTCGGGCCCGACCACGTTGGCAAAGAGTAGCGCCATTATGGCAAGCGATGCTTGGATCACTCTCTGCACGTGGAGGATTGTATCAAAACAATCGCTCTGGCGCGAAAGACGGTGTTGACGAAGGGCAATCGAATCGAGGCCACCAATAAGGATGCAGTATGGTATCCGACCGGGGGATAATTAGCGCACTTATCAGAGGTTCCCCAGGAAACCTCCGGAGGAATTCTCAAAACTCGAAATCTAGAGAGAACTGTATTTGGCGAGCGCCGGTTCCGGCAATTGGTTGCCTAAATCCGAGTATCGGAGTCAAACCTGAGCCAAACACACGATTGATCTCGGAGACGTTCGCGCTGTTGAACAGATTAAAGAATTCCGCTACCACGTCGAGGCGCTTCACACCGCCGAACGGGAAATACTTCAGAGCGCGGAAGTCCATCGTGGCCAGTGCAGGCGTGCCCAGAGAATCTCTGCCGAGGCCGAGCGGTCTTGGCGACAGCGGAAAGGCGTGACTCTGATTCGAGTCAAGCCCTGTCAACGGATTCACAGGCCGGCCGCTTCCAAGCGTCAAAATCGGCGCCACTTCAATGTGGCCAAAAGTTTGCGTGAGCCATCCGGTGTTTTTCTCTAATTTTCCACCCTTGTCCTCTTCGTCACCGATAGGCAACTCCCATAGCGCGTTGAAAACAAACCGTTGCTGCTGATGCTGGCGGGAGACCGCATTCTCCGCACGCAGATCGAAGGGATTTTGGGGTTGTTCGTCGAAATCTGAAGCATTGTCGAATGTTTTCGACAGTGTATAGCTTGCCGAGAACTCCAGCTCGTCGCTCATCCTCCGGTTTAGCGTGAATGAAACGCCGTTGTACGTTGAACCCGCAGAATTCTGGAGCTGATAAATGTCGTCAAATTGAGTGTTGAGCCGCCCAGGTGAAAAGACTTCTCGTCCGATCTGCTGCGGGGTTGGATTTGGAAGGCCAAGACTTGAGGCGTTTGCAAGAGTGAGGACGACTGGAGGTAACAAATTGACGTTAAGCGTTCGAGGCAGCTTGACTCCATGAACGAACAAATAATCAGCTCGCAGCGTAAGATTCTTCGCGAGCAGGTATTCCGCACCGGCGCTTGCCTGTAGGCTGTAGGGAGTCGCCATACGCGGATCAGGTCGGAAGACAGATGGCGCAACGCCGGATGCAGGTACAGCCAGTGGGCCGCCCTGCGCTGCCGCGAAAAGGCTGGCCGCTGCATTTCCATCGGCTATTTGCTCGAATGCCTGTGAACCATTTTTCTCGATGGCTCGCGTCAAATTGGCGAGAACGTAGCGGTCAAAGAAAACTCCATACCCCGCACGGAAAACCCATTTGGGAGACGGACTCCAGGCGAGACCAATTCGCGGGCTGACGTTATTCGTGGCTTGATTGAACCCAGCTGGCAGGCGCTCAAAATCGTAACGCACGCCCAGATCAACCGTCAGTTGGCGGGTCAGGGACCAATGATCCTGCACGAATCCGCCAAAACTGGTGACCGGAAAATCTACGTTCGAGTTTCCGAACGCCTGTCGAAATTGATCAGGGTTCCCCGCAAGGAAATCTGTGAGAGAGCCAAACAGATATACGCCTTCGAATCCGTCCGGCACGTCGGCCCTCAATGTGACGCGATTCACAGTTCCGCCGACCTTCCAAAGGTGTTTGCCTCGCGTGCGCGTGTATGTGTAGCCGGCTTCATAATGATTTTCCCGACGTTCGCTGTTTCCTGCATAGGGGCGCCCGAACGTAACCACTCCAGCGATATCAATCTCCGGACCGAAGGCCTCATTCGTGCGCAGCACCGCATGGCGGGTGGCAACCTGAAAGCGCAAATCGCTAACGGCCTCCGAGCCTAGGACCGTGGTGAGCGATCCCGAAAGAGCGTTGTCGCTCGTGAAGCTGCTGCCACGTGCGCTCGCGTCTATGAGGCCGCTCGTGTTGAACGCATCGCCTGATTCCTTGTTGTTGGTAAAGCTGTAGCGCAGCATCAGAACAGTATTTTGCGTAAGCTGCTGATCGAGCTTGCCGGCAGCTTCTGTTTCTGCACGCGCAATAGGAGAGAAAACTGTCGTGATCTGGCGCGTTGCTAGGCCTGGAAATGCTCCCCTCGCGAGGATGGCATTTATGGCTGATGCCACGGCAGGGTCGATATCCGAGCCGATTTGTCCTCGGTTGTGTTCTTGTTCGACGGCGGCGTAGTAAAACGTCTTGTCCTTGATGACAGGCCCGCCCACAGCAAAGCCGGCACGGTAGCGCCGAAACGATGGCTTGCCGGGCTCGGTTTCAAACGGGTCCCGCGCATTGAATGCGCTGTCTTGTGCAAATAGGAATGCATCGCCGTGAATCGTGTTTGTCCCGGAACGAGTGATTACATTAATCGAACCTCCGGATGCTCCGCCCGACTCCGCGGAAGGCCATTGTTGACCACTTGAAATTCCTGCACAATTTCCGGCGAAAGCTCGGTACGACTCGAACCCGTGTACTCGTCGTTGTTGTCCAGAGCATCGATCGAGAGCGTGTTGCTCTCCGATCTTAGTCCACCGAAAGTAAACCCGCTGCCGCTAAGTGGCGTCGAGCCGCTCGCGCCGGAGGATGACGATGAACTCGAAACGCCTGGTGCAAGCAGCACGAAATCCAGATAATTTCGGCTCCGCACAGGCAGTTCTTCAATCCTCTCCTGATCTACAGACGAAACGACGGACGACTGTGAGGGATCAAATGACGATGGCTGAGCGTGAACGGTCACTTGTTCAGACGCCGACGCCGGAACGAGCACGATGTCGAGATGAACGGTCTGTCCGAGACTCGTTGCAACGCCTTCCAGCCGGTAAGGTGCAAAGCCTGTCTGCTCCGCCCGGACTTCATAGGTGCCGACCGAAAGCTGCTCTGCTCGAAAGACACCCTGCTGATTCGTTGTTACAGTACGAGATTGATTGGTCAAAGGATTTTTCAGCGTAACCGTCGAGTTGGGAATCACAGCGCCGCTGGCGTCGCTCACAATGCCCTCAAGGGTTGCTCCAACCCGCGACGCTTGTGCGGCAGCGTCCGCCGCGCAAAACAACAAGGCAAACGATACGACAATCCCGACAGCAACATGACGCACGGACGACAAACTGCGAGTCAGAATCATTTCGGTCACCCATCCCAATCAATGAAAGAACGGAGAAATGTGCCTTGGTCGAACCTAGAGAATTCGCATAATTCGCGACAACAGGCGCACCTGTTCATGCGCACGCGTTAATGGTCAGCAATTTACGAATTCTAGATACGCAGTGGGAGAGGAGGGGGGCTTATAGGATGAAAAAGCAGCACCGTGAGACAGCATGGGGCGGGAAAAAGAATCTTTTGGGCGGAAGAAGCGGAGACACCGTTTGTAACAAAACTAAGCAACCTGGATTTGAAGATATATCGAGCAAACGAATACGACACTCCGACAGACAATGCAAGAACAACCAGCGCGTACTCGCTATCGTTACCCGTCTGAACCGTGCGATCCCATGTGTCGAACGTCTCAAGGAGTGGGCAAATAACGCATGTCAGAAGAACCAATAAGACGGTTATTCGAGACGCGCGGGATTGCATGGATTGGAGTATAGCGTATCCGGTTCGCAAGGAAAGCGTCAGAATGGGGTGGACAGGCCGACGTGTTTTCATGGCGTGAGCGAAATTCGATGGAGCGACGGCGCTTGAGCCCGCAACCTCTTGCGCGACGGGGCCGGCGCGCGCCAGCCGTCGGCTTGTACGAATTCCCCTAAAAATTCGGATGGTTGCAGGGCGCTAGAAACTTAGTCATACGGAAGGACAATTCCAGACGCCTGATTTGAACTAAAGAGCTTCCGCGCTTCATCTGCACACCTACTCACTAGGCAGGGGGTTCCCTTCGTCCAGTCGGAAGGACGACAACGAGAAGTAACACACAAGTAGGGAAACTTGGCTTAACCGAAAATTCCGAAGTGTGCACCATGAAACTGTCTCACTTTAGGGGTTCACTCCAGACGATTTCTGCGACAACGTGCACAGTCAACCCGTTGGTGAGACGACAGCGTGCACCGCCCGCATTTGGTTTAGAGACCTTATCCGCGATTACATCTCCGCAGGAGGCAGGAGCTTGACCAGCGCGCTGGTGCGGTTACGCGAGATGTTCAGAGACCCTCTCACGCTATGATTTCGTGGCGCTGTGCTCCCAAGTTTGTGATGCCGCACTCCAAGATGTTTCCAACCGCCATGTATCGATTCTTGCCCGTGCCCACACCAGGTCGAGTTCCAGTTTGCCAGGTTGTCGCCGGGAACCATTCGCATGTAGCGAGAAAAATAAGCAAGCAATTCACGACGGGAAATAACATGTCGCTCGCATTTCCTTGCTGCTCGTAGCACGATCTGCGAATACGTGATAAACACTCATTCGCTCGATAACACGTATTCCATAGTCGTATGTCGAGGAAGAAATGCGCTCCACGCGCGTAGTGGCCATGTCGCAGGCGTTCATCGCCGCCCTAATCGTTGTGGTTTGTTCGACAATCACGTTGTGCGCGGCGGCAAATGCTCAAGGAAGCACTCAGCTATCCGGAACTGTCGTTGACGCATCTGGCGCGGTGGTTGCCGGGGCTATTGTGGAGGTTCGAAACGCGAAGGGTACTGTGCAAATAGCAACACGGTCGGACACGCACGGCTCATTCATTATTTCTGGACTCTCGGCGGGTAATTATCGACTCGTGGTATCTAGTCCCGGTTTTGAGACCAAAGAAATCCCGGTCACCATAGGTACCACAGAGGTTCCGGCCCCGCTGCACATCTCTCTGGCTGTGGGCTCCGTCAACACAACCATAAACGTGCAGGGTCGCGAGGATAGCCTAATTGGAATTGCGGATTCCGCCACTCAAGGAACAGTGGGTGCAACGGAAATCCAAGATCGTCCAATCCTTCGTTCGGGAGAAATTTTGGAGACGATTCCCGGCGTCATCATCACGCAACACGCCGGCGGCGGCAAGGCCAACCAATATTTCCTGCGCGGCTTCAATCTCGACCACGGCACGGATTTCGCCATTTTCCTCGACGGTATGCCGCTTAACCTGCCGTCGCACGCGCACGGGGAGGGGTACGCGGACATGAACATCGTCATCCCAGAGTTTGTGGAGCGGATCGATTACGAGAAAGGTCCCTATTACGCTGCTGTCGGCAACTATGGCTCAGCTGGATCGGCCGAGGTGGTGTTTTTCGAGACTCTGCCTGAGAATTTCTTCGAGGTCGAAGGCGGCATGTATGGCTATGGGCGGGCGGTTTTCGGCATATCGCAAAAGCTCGGTTCGGGCAGTTTGCTGTACGGCGGAGAGGTGTATCACGATGACGGCCCATGGAAGCACCCGGATAATTATTACAAATTTAACGGCATTCTAACTTACAGCCAGGGCGGAGACGCCAACGGTTTCAGCATCACGGCCCGCGGTTACGATGGAAACTGGCACTCAAGCGATCAAATCGCCGCCAACGCCGTCCCCCTCGTTGGCTTCTTCGGCACGCTGAACCCGACTGACGGTGGCAATTCACAGCGCTATAGCTTGCAGGCTGAATGGCATCATCAAGGCGCGAATTCCGAGACGAAAGTCATGGTCTACGGATTTTATTATGATCTCGATTTATTTTCCGATTTCACTTACTTTCTGACTGACCCAGTTCGCGGCGACCAATTTGAACAGAAAGACAATCGCTGGGTGGCTGGACTGGACGCACGCCACACGATTTTCAGCCAACGGTTTGGCCGCAAGGTGAAAAATACGTTCGGCCTACAGGTTCGCAACGATTGGATCCATAACGGACTGTTTCAGACGGAAAATCGCGTGCGCGTGGACAAGACTGATTCTGAAACCGGCACCACTCTTCCAGCGACCACGGAAGCGGATCGCTTTACGGATACGCAGGTAGGATTTTATGTGGACACTAAAATCCAGTGGGCGGAAAAATTCCGCACGGACGTGGCCGTGCGCGGCGACCTGGACTACTTCAACGTCACAAGCTTGATTACGCCTGCCAATACCGGCAAGGCGAGCAAGTTCCTGCCCAGCCCAAAAGCAAGTTTGATTTTCGGCCCGTGGGCCAAAACGGAATTCTATATGCAGGGCGGATTCGGTTTTCACAGCAACGACGGGCGCGGCGCGACGCAAACAGTGGAACCGGTTTCAGCCGACAATCCTTTCCCCAACACGCCCGTCAGAAGAATTCCTGCGCTGATCCCAACCAAGGGCGCGGAATTCGGCGTGCGCACTTTGCTCGTCCCACATCTGCAAAGTACTCTTTCGCTCTGGTATCTCCACAGTGCTTCCGAACTGCAACAGGATGGTGACACCGGAGGCACGGTTGCTTCAAAACAGCCGAGCGAGCGCTATGGCGTCGAATGGGCGAACTACTATACGCCACTGGACCATTTGGCTTTTGATTTTGACCTTGCGGACTCGAAAGCCCTCTTTACCACAATCGACGGAGACGATGCAGCTCCGGGCAGCCCGGGTGGCACGAGTGTGCCCGAAGCGGTCCAGTGGGTGATCTCATCTGGCGTCAAACTGCACGATTTCAAAGGCTTTTCGGCGAGTTTGCGCCTGCGCTTCTTTGGCCCACGCGATTTGACGTCCGACGGAATTTATCGCTCGAACTCAACGTCGTTGGTCAACGCGGAGGTCGGTTATCAAATTAGCAAGAGATTTCGCGTTTCGGCAGAGTTTTTGAATTTGCTTGATCGCCTCGATCACGACATTGACTACGCCTATACCTCTCGCATTGCGCCAACTGCGGCGCCGGAATTCACAGACGTGTTCCACCCGGTCGAACCGTTTCAGGCGCGTTTCGGGCTAACCTACCGGTTCGATCTGCCTCAGTGATCTTCTGCGCATTCCTGTGTGCGGACTGCAGAACACTCGCAGAAGTGATGATTCGTCGAAACCGATAGAACGGGCGCGGGCACGCATAAGAATACAATTTCTGGTCTGATCGGTCGTACGCTCGCGGGTTGCGCGTGCTGCTTGCATGAGCCAGGCGCTCACCATCACGACGAATTTGTTTCGGATGCAGTCGTTGGGATTAGCACAGTCTTGCCAAAACCTGATCTGGCACAAATTGCTGAAAGTGAACCCCTGATTGAGACAGAGTGTGCTATCACACCTTTCTCGGGGACTCACCAACCCTTGGCCATTCCCCCTGGACGTCCGCGAAAATGCTAAGTCATGGTACCTACATGCCGAAAAATCTCATCAGCGGACCTTGTACGCCCCCTTCAACGCCAAGCGTTTGTGCCTCCTTCTCAAACCCTTCGGGCGAACGATAGTTCAACGCAGAGTGCAAGCGAGTTCGATTGTAGTAATGCTCAATGAACAGCTCCAGACATTGCGACAGATGTTCAAAATCGCGGTATGTACTGGCGCGAATCTCTTCTCGTTTCAGCGTCTTCAAGAAACTCTCGCAAGTGGCGTTGTCGTACGGGTTGCCCGGTCTGCTCATGCTTGGCAGCAGCCCATGCTCTCGAAGTGCCTGCATGTAATGGCGACTTCCGTACTGCACACCCTGGTCGGAGTGGTGCACAACCCCCGCAGGCGGCTGCTGACTGGCGATTGCTTTTTTTAGGGCGCGAAGCGCGAGCTTCGTTTGCAAAGTGCGTCCCAACGACCATCCAATCACCTTGCGAGAAAATGCGTCCAGTATCACTGCTAGATAGACAAATTCTCTGGCGAGCCGGACATATGTAATGTCGCCGATCCACAATTGATTCGGCCCCGACAGTCTCATCCGGCTCGCCAAATTGAGATAAATTCCTACGGCGCGAAGGGGACCCTGTTCAGATAGGGACTGCTCTTGTCGAAGAGCAAGCAAGTTATCCTCTAACGTGATTCGTGCTACTCGTTTGCGATTCACGATGATTCCTCGCTGGCGCAATTCGGCCGTGACCCGTCTATAGCCGTAGCGCCACCGATGCTCCAAAACGATCTCCTGAACGGCCGATTTTACGGCCAGATCCTCCTCAGCCGGCAGCTTCCCCGCCAATAGCGGTAGAATCCAGCTCTGCTAACTTGTGCCAGATGGCACATTCGCTCGATGCTCAACCCACCTTGCAACGGCATCCTTGCTCTTATTTCGTCGTGGATGCCTTCGCGCCAGAGACGCTGCTCTGACGACGTCGAGCCCCTACTTTTTGCAAGGCACGTAGTCGAACTACCGCAGCGAGATGCCAATCGCTGCATTCTCGTCAGGGGATGCAAGCCAGAATTCGTGCTTCTCTGCGACGCTGAAGAACCGCTGCATCTCCTCCGCAGTTGGCGGTGCGGGAGGCCTGTTCGGATCGAATGGCCGTGCGAGCTCGCGGAAGAAGCTGTAGAGTTCCTGCTTGGTCACGATAATTGAGGTCATCGGGCTAGGAGAAGTATTTCGGACTGCGTGCCTGACATTTCCGGGGATAGAAACGACTTCGGCGGCATTTACTGTTTGCCAGCCCGCG
>Ga0210390_10001563_pt1 | contig 21734 bp, 21 predicted proteins | sample IncBWH11OmetaG_FD_161050 | JGI IMG/M metagenome (GOLD analysis project Ga0210390, IMG submission 161050) | Forest soil microbial communities from Barre Woods Harvard Forest LTER site, Petersham, Massachusetts, United States - Inc-BW-H-11-O ... | reverse complement strand
GGAGCTTGCATGGCGAGGATTAACGCGATGGTCGCACCGTCGCTCCAGCCCACCAGGGTCGCCTTTTCAACGTGCAACCTATCCATCACCGCTAAGACGTCAGAGGCCATCCGCTCATAAACAAACCGTCGTGCGTCACGCGTGCTGCGGCCATGGCCACGGCTGTCTATCAGAACGGCACGATAACCATTCCTCACCAGCGCGGGAACTTGATAACCCCAGTTGCCACTATGGCCAAGCCCGCCATGTAGCAGGATCACCGGCGGGCCGGATCCGAAAGTGCCGTACCAGATCCGAGCGCCGTCGTTTTCGACGTAGCCTTGGTCATTTGTGACAGGCAACGCCGGAGCGCCTTCCGCTTCGAACCTGCTGATGTCATCGTCGTAAGGTTCCATCTTGATCTCCTTTGGATAGTCCTGCATTTCTTTAAGCATGCGACGAACCAGCCCCCCCGATCAGGACACTTCGCACCCAATTTCACCGAGGCGTTCCCGCACCGTCGCGGTGATCTCGAACGACCGGAGCCGGGCGTCGTGGTCATGGAAATGGCCTGTGACGAGTAGTTCTTCGGGTTTGGTTTGCTGGAGAATAGGCCGGAGTTGGCGTTCCACGCTTTCTGCAGAACCGACAGCGGAGTAGGCCAGCGCCTGCTCGATCTGGGCGATCTCGAAGTCGGCGGCGTATTTTCGGATGTCGTCAATGGGCGCGGGTACCGGACCTGGTGTTCCTCGCCGAAGGTTGATAAAGGCCTGCTGGACGGAACTGAATTGGCGGCTGGCCTCCGCATCGGTTTCGGCGGCGAACACATTCACCCCGATCATGGTATAGGGTTGCTCAAGTTGCCTGGAGGGCCGGAATTTGCGTCGATAAACTTCCAGCGCCTGGATAAGGGCACCGGGAGCGAAATGTGAAGCGAAGGCGAATGGTAGCCCCAGCAAGGCAGCAAGTTGTGCACTGAACAGACTTGAACCGAGTAGCCAGATCGGGACCTGGGTGCCGGCGCCCGGCACGGCCTGGATCTTCTGTCCTGGCTGGAAAGGTTCCAGGTAGGCCTGGAGTTCCTGCACGTCTTCCGGAAAGTGATCGGCGCTGGTGAATGGATCGCGGCGCAAGGCTTTGGTGGTCAGCATGTCAGTGCCCGGCGCACGACCCAGCCCGAGATCAATGCGATCAGGATAAAGAGAGGCCAGCGTCCCGAATTGCTCGGCAATTACGAGAGGAGAATGATTGGGCAGCATCACGCCGCCTGAACCAACGCGAATCGTTTTCGTGCCGCCGGCGACATATGCGATCACCACGGCAGTGGCGGCACTCGCGATGCCCGTCATGTTGTGGTGCTCGGCCAGCCAGTAGCGACGATAGCCCCAGCGTTCGGCGTGCTGGGCAAGATCCAGCGAATGATGCAAGGCGTCGGCAGGTGTTGTGCCTTGGGCTATCGGCGAAAGATCAAGGATGGAAAAGGGAATCATAAAGTTCGCATGGTTTAGCGTGATTCGCGGGCATTAGCCTCAAAGGAAAAACACCCGCAGAATACGCTAAAATACCCGAAAAATGGTAGAGAGGCCAACCCATGAGGTGACGGCGCAGGGCATGGCAACGAGAACGAGCACGAAACGATTGAAGAAGGCCGGAGGCCCTACGCCAACACGCCCCTCCCGCCGACACGCCGATACGTTTCTCCAGACGCCGAACGCTCCTACGCCGAAGCAACGCCGAGCGCGGTGTCGCGATAAGACTCCAAGGCATTGATCAGCCGGTCTAGTTCTCTCTCGGCAGACAGAATAAGATCGACGCAACTATCCGTATCGCCGCTCAGACCCGCTTGCTCAATGTTGGCGCACAGTTCGCGAAGCGGAGCGGCCCCAAAGTTACTGCAAGTGCCTTTGAGCGTGTGCGCTATGATCACCAAGTTTTCAAGATTAGACTTTTCGAGAGCCAATCGCATCTCAGAAATGCTGGCCGGAGCGCTGGCGACAAAAAGGTCAACCAACTCAGAGATCTCGAAGCCACCTTCTTCCACCAGGATGCGTAGAGCGTCATCTTCAAACGGCTTGACCGGTCGGAGCCCAGTTCGCTTCAGCGCGGCCCGCAGCTCCTCGCCGCGCAAGGGCTTGCTCACGTAGTCGTCCATGCCCGCGGTCAGGCATTTTTCGCGATCTCCCGCGGCCTGGGCCGTCACCCCAATAATCCAGGTATGGTGAACTCCTCGCTCACGCCGGCGGATTTCCTTTGTGGCTTCGTACCCATCCAGATCCGGCATTTGGCAATCCATCAGGATGATATCGTAGCGTTGTTCCTCGAGTGCGTTAAGCGCCTCAATCCCGTTCTGGGCAACATCGGCATTGTAGCCAAGCCTGTTCAAATTGAACAAAGCTACCCGCTGATCCGCGACACTATTTCCGCCCAGCAGAATTCGCTCTTGACGCTTTGCAGGGGAAGCGGTCGAGAGCAAAGAAGGCTCGGGTTGCAGGGCTTGGTGGGCGCGCATAGGCAGTAAATGGCTGTAATGGAAAATACTACAATTATAAGCGAAGACAAGATCTTCATCCTATTGCGCGATCTATCATCTACCAGTCCAAGACCCAGGCGAAGATCAGTGGGACCACGATCGTCGCGTCCGATTCGATCATGAATTTCGGAGTATCGAGTGAAAGTTTACCCCAGGTGATTTTTTCGTTTGGTACCGCACCGGAATACGATCCATAGCTGGTGGTCGAATCGCTGACCTGGCAAAAATAACCCCAGCGTGGAATGTTTTCGCGTTGCAGATCTTGATGGAGCATCGGCACCACGCAAATCGGAAAGTCACCCGCGATGCCTCCGGCGATCTGGAAAAATCCTATCGACGAATGTTCCGCCGTCCTGCTGTACCAATCGGCGAGCGCCATCATGTACTCGATTCCGGTCCGGACGGTATGCACATTTTTCACGTCTCCCGAGATGCAATGGCCGGCGTACATGTTTCCCAGAGTCGAATCTTCCCACCCTGGAACGAACATCGGTAAATCCTTTTGCATGGCCGCATACAACCAGCTGTCTTGCGGATCGATCTGGTAAGATTTGCGCAATCGATCATCGCGCAGGATTGAATAGAAGAATTGGTGAGGGAATAGCTGTCGTCCATCTCGGTCGGCGTTTACCCATTCTGCCAAAACGGCTTTTTCAATACGCCTCATTGCCTCTCCTTCCGGGATACAAGTGTCCGTCACCCGATTCAGGTGCTGATCAAGAAGCGCTTGTTCGTCTTCGCCCTTTAGCTCCCGCCAGTTCGGGATACGCTTGTAATGATTATGTGCGACCAGGTTGAACACATCCTCTTCAAGGTTGGCGCCGGTGCAGCAGATAGCGTGGACCTTGTCCTGGCGAATCATTTCGGCCAGCGAGAGACCCAGCTCGGCAGTGCTCATTGCTCCTCCAACCGTGACCAGCATTTTTCCGCCCTTCTCCAAATGATCGGTGTAACCTTGCGCCGCGTCTTTCAGGGTCGCCGCGTTAAAATGTCGAAAATGATGCGAGATGAATTCCGAAACGGGTTTCATGATGCCACAGGAGGGTACCGGTTTGGAGCATAGTTCAAGGGGGATTTTTGGGTTAGTGACCGAAAATACGACTTTGCATGCTTCCCTTCTGGAAATGGTTGCATGCTTCGGGAGGCGATTGTAGACAGATGGAAATGGATGCGAAGAGGATTTTCCACGTGATTCTCGTGACGTTGGTGCCCTTCTCCAGCGCTCTTGCCCAAGGGGCCGCCGAGTCGGCGAAGACCGAAGCGCTGGCGCTGAAGGCGGAGACGATTGAGCTCGAGGGTTTAAAAACGGAGATCAAAACTCAGGGGGAGAAGATCGACCGGCTCACTCAAGAGGTGGCGACGTTGAGTGATCTGCTCAAGCAGAAATCGGCTCCGACGGTAGCTAAAGCAGAGCCGGTACCATCGGCGACGCCTGCCGCCGCCAATCCAGCTGTTGCCAACCCGCCGACGGCGACAGCCGGAGTCGAAAACCCTGCTCCGGCCGATGTCGCAGGCGCGAAGACGCACACTGTCGCGAAAGGGGAGACCTTGACTCAGATCTCGAAGCAATACGGTGTATCTGTCGAAGAGATTGAGCAGCTGAATAAGATCGGAGACGCCAAAAAACTTCAGGCAGGACAGACGATTAAGATTCCGGCTTCGCAAGGGGCGTCTCCCTCTCCTACGCCTTAATTGTGCTCGTTATCGTGCTCGTGCTCGTCATCGATCTTGCCCATTTTCGTGTTTTTGACCAGGGCATCGCACAGAGGTCACAATAGGCCACAGAGGGACGGAAAGATAGGGGCATCAGACCTAACTTGTATTTTGTGTGACTCGGGCGCGAGTTTGGAAAGGCAATCCCCGAACATGATTTGCTTTCAACCGCGAAAATAAGTAATGTTGAGGATGCCCGAAAGGACGCAAAAACCACCAACTCCGGCTCCCTGGGAGCCAAAGCAGGGGGACGGAGACGGACCTCGATCACCCGATGTTTCCAAGCCGGATACCAAAGATCTATTGAAGCGGATGCGGAAGGTGGATCCAAACCAATCGAAGCGGTATCGGCAGCGAACGGGCGAGTAGCATGGAAGGATCGAACGGTTCGAACCCCGCTCCGGGAGACTTTCTAGCTCTGTTGAAACAGCGGCGACTGATCAGCGACATCCCGTGTGGACCTGCCACTGGATCTGAATTCAAAGAAACGGTAGCCACGACCATCCTTGGTTTTAAATTCGCCGGGGGCGTCTTGGTGGCAGGGGATAGAAGGGCAACCGCCGGAAATATTGTGATGTACGATCGTGCCGATAAGGTTTTGGAGATCGATCGTCATTCGGTGATGGCTATCGCCGGGTCGCCTGCGACTGCTTGGGAAATGGCCAGGATTCTGGGACATTCCTTTCAATTTTATCGCCGGAGCCAGCTACAGGAAATGAGCTTGGAGGGCAAAGTGCGCGCGCTTTCGAAGCTGTTGCGTGACAATCTCGGTATGGTGATGCAGGGCGTTGGAGTGGTGGTGCCGCTTTTCGCGACCTACGACAAGAAGAGCCCGGACCCGGCCAAGCTCTTTTTTTACGACGCAATGGGCGCCCAGTTTGAGGCAACCGATTTTGCCTCCAGCGGTTCGGGAGCTGCCGCGGTCAGGAGTGTGCTCTACTACGAAAAAAACTGGGGTTCCAAGCCTTTGCGGGAGCGCGGGCAGGAAGATGCGATTCAGCTGGCGCTTAAAGCGCTGGACACCGCCGCGGAAGCGGATACCGCGACCGGTGGAATCGATCGTCACGGCAAAATCTTTCCAATCATCAAAATTGTGAATGAGACCGGGATTGAAACCGTTCCAGACGAAAAGCTTTCCGAGCTGTTCCAGGCTCATGTCGCATGATTGAAGAACCGTATCGTTGGGTCGAAGCGATTTCCAATCGCCGTGAATATATCGAAAATGAGTTGGCCACCGGAAGTCCAACGGTTGGTGTGAGCTTTTCCGACGGGATCCTGCTCCTGACATTCGGGCGCGATCGTCGAAAAATCTTTGAGGTTTATGACCGGATTGCGATGGGCGCTATCGGGCATCCCGGGGACATCGAAAGATTGCGGATGACGGCGATTGAGTTAGCAGGCACCGAAGGTTTTACTCGCTCTGCCGCGGACGTTTCGCTCCGTCGGATGGCAACTTATTCTTTTAGTCCCGCGTTAAAACAGGCATTTGAGCAGATTTACGGGGCGCCCTATCTCGTAAGGATTTTGTTCGCCGAAGTAGGGGAAACACAAGCATCCGATCTTTTTGTCCGGCTCGACTATGATGGGGCGATGCATGCTAATTCCATGGGCACCGGGAAACCTAGCGAATATTTTGGGGCTATTGCGGGGACGCGCCGCGGGTTGGAGCAGGCGGAACGAGTCTTGAGTCAGGCAAAAATTTCGAATCTGCAAAGCGCTTTGGAAGCCAGTGTGCGCGCTTGGGGAGCCGGACTCTATGCGGCCGGCGAAGATAATGCGGACACTCCTGAAGACTCGGTGCTTAAGGATTTCATGAAATCGAGGCTGGAACAATACAGCGTGGAAGCAGCTCTTTTGGAGAGGGGAGGCGCCGGAGCGCGTGTGGCGTTCACCGAAGTGCCGGAGTCTGATCTTGAGGCGGTGTTAACTAAGTTCCGTTAGTCTGTTTATGAAACTTGCTCTGTTGTGTGCTTTGGGTTTTCTGGCAGCGAACTCGCTTTTGGCGGACGATCTCACCCAAGCAGTTCAACAGAGATTAAAAGACCAGGGTTTTTATTACGGTGAAGTCAACGGCCGCGGAGGCGACGAGACTTCCGCAGCGATCCGGCGCTACCAGATTCGTCGCGGGCTCAAAGTGACGGGTCAGCTGAACGACGAAACGCTACATGCACTTGGTGTGTCGAGTCGTGGCGCTGCGCGGCCTGCGCCTGGATACCAGGAGGAGGAAGGACCGGCAGTTGGCCAGCCGACCGATCCCTATGATCGGCAGCCACCCAGGCAGTACGACGGCCGGTCGATTCCGCGTCTCGGCGGACCCGAGGACTATAATCAGATGCAGCCGCCCTCGTCCGTTGTTCCCGAGGTCGTGACTTCGTTGCCGCGGCTTTTTGCCGGTACCATCTACGAAAAATCTCCGGATCAGATTCAGGAGAATGTGCTTTACGCTGTGCAAGGGGAGTTGATGAGAAGGGGCTTTTTCAGAGGCGTGATCAATGGGCGCCTGGGGCCGGCCACGTCGGCAGCCATTTTAAGATTGCAACAAAACGATGGGTTGCCTTTGACCGGAAGGCTTGACAACGAAACTTTGAATGACTTGGGAGCCTTTCCAGGCCAGCGGAACGGGCCGCCCGAGGAAGGCTAGCGGCGGAAACGGGTCGGCGTAGCACCCGCAAAGCAAACGAGGCCGAGACGTCTCCGCCCACGCCCAACCGCCGACCCGCCGACCCGTTTCCCCACCCCCCGGGCCTCCAAAATATATAATTCAGGCTTGCACCTTTCGCTCCGGTGGATTTCGATTTCTGCGGGTATGGAAGCGATCATTGAATCACTAGGGGAATGCCATTTTTTTTCGCCTTTGCGGCACCGGCATGCTGAAATAGACGGGTTTAGAACGGACGAGCATCGCGTCATCTACGACGATTCGATGGAGGGTGTGCGAGATACGTTCGAACGGGGGTTGAGTCCGCTCAGTTTTGAAATGGCCGGACCCCGGGAGAAGATTTTTTTTGATCCGGGAAAAACCTCCGCAGCGATCGTGACCTGCGGGGGCCTCTGTCCGGGTTTAAACGATATCATCCGGGGTGTGGTGATGGAGCTTTTCCACCGATACGGCGTCACCCGAATATTCGGTCTCCGCTACGGCTACGAAGGACTGATCCCGCGGCAGGGGCATGTTCCTTTGGCGTTGCGGCCCGAATCTGTTTCGACGATTCACACCTTTGGCGGAACTATCCTTGGGAGTTCCCGTGGTCCCCAGGATCCGGTTGAAATGGTGGATCATTTGGAGGAGTTGGGCGTGGATTTGCTGTTCATCGTTGGAGGGGATGGCACGTTGCGGGGAGGCGAGAAGATCAATGCGGAAATCCGCCGACGAGGCGGCAAGAAATGCGTAATTGGGATTCCCAAGACTATCGATAACGACATCATGTACCTCGACAAAAGCTTTGGATTTGACACCGCGTTTGCCGAGGCGGTGAAAGCGGTGGCCTGCGCCCATGTGGAGGCGGTCGGGGCCATGAATGGGGTTGGTCTGGTCAAATTGATGGGTCGTCACTCGGGCTTCATTTCCTGTTACGCGGCTCTGGCGGGGCAACACGTCAATTATTGTCTTATTCCCGAGGTGCCATTTGCTCTCGATGGCCCTTCCGGCCTCCTCGAGACACTCAGGTACAGACTGGCCAAGCGAAGGCACGCGGTGATCGTGGTGGCCGAGGGCGCCGGCCAGGATCTAATGAATAAGAGCTCGTCGGAAACAGACGCCTCCGGCAACACCAGGCTCGGGAATATCGGTGAGTTTTTGAAGGACAAGATTTCTGATTTTTTCAAGAAACGACGGATCGAGGTGAACCTGAAATATATCGATCCAAGCTACAGCATCCGCAGCGTGCCGGCGTCTGCACAGGATAACGTCTATTGCCTGCGGCTAGCCCAAAACGCCGTACACGCCGCCATGGCCGGAAAAACGGGCATGTTGATCGGCCAATGGCACAGCACCTTTGTTCACATTCCATTTGAGCTTGTCACCCAAGGCCGGCGTAGAGTCGATCCATCCGGGGATTTATGGCAGGCGGTTCTGGAATGTACCGGTCAGGCCGTCAGAATGTGGTGAGAGGGTCTTGACGTCACAATTCAAAGCATCCTAAGTTCGTCTCCTCTCGGTGACCTCTGTTTCCCTGAGCAGAATCGTATTAACCCCCACTAGACCCCCTAAGCATGAAACGTTGGATCCTTGCCTTTACTGCACTCGCCGCCTTCGGTCTGGTCGCCCCGTCGATGATCGACGTGGCTTCCGCCGCCGATAAAAAATTCACCATTGCCCTCATTCCCGGGCTCACGACCGATGCCTTCTATATCACGATGCACAAGGGTGCTGCAGCGGCCGCTAAAGCCCTGGGCGTCGACCTTGTGTTTCAAGGGGCCGCCGACTTTAACCCCGTGACGCAAGTCCCGGTATTGAACGCGATCATCGGCCGGAAACCGGATGCCATTTTGATTGCTCCGACCGATAAAGTTCAGTTAGTCGAATCTCTCAAGAAGGCTGTTGATGCAGGTATCCCTGTTATCACGGTGGACACCTTCATTGGGGACGGTCATTACCAGACCGGGAGCGGCGACGCTGATTTTCCACTCTCTTACATTGCCTCTGACAACATTCTGGGTGGCGAGATTGCCGCGCGCGCTCTAGCCAAAGCCATTGGAGATAAGGGGAAGGTTTACGTTTCAAATGTGAGGCCCGGCGTTTCAACGACCGATCAACGGGAGGAAGGCTTCAAAAATGAAATGAAAAAACATCCGAATATTACCGTCTTGGAAACGCAGTTTAATGAGGATGATGCGAATAAGGCGGCTTCCCAGTTTCAATCGGTTTACGCCCGTAATTCAGACATTAGCGGTGTCTTTGGCGCCAATCTTTTTTCCGCCATGGGTGCGGCAAACGGAGTCAAGCAGAGCGGAGGGACTGGGAAGGTGAAAGTGGTGGCTTTTGACGCACCTACTTCCATTGTGGGCGAGATCAAGGCTGGGAACGTGGACATTGCCATCGCTCAGCATCCGGCCGAGATCGGTTATTTTGGGGTGGTGGCGGCTTATGCGCATTTGACCGGTCAATCGATTCCGACGTTGATCGGAACCGGCTTTACCGTCATTGACAAAGACAACGTGGATGATCCCAACGTGAAGCGCTTTATCTATTCGGATTAGTCCGACCCCCCGATGAATGGAATCTGGCGGCGGTTTGCAAAGCGCGGCCAGATTCCTTTTTGTCCACGCTTTCTCTTTCTCCCATTTTAGCGACAACCACAGAAGCAGTGCCCGACGCGACCAAACAGAATCGGTGGCTGGATTTTTTAGCGACGTTCCGAGCGTGGCTTTTCCTGGGGATTCTTTTGGTCACTTTCGAGATCTGGGCTCATCTCGCATATAACAACACGTTTTTATTTAATCCGTTTAACGTCAAATCCATCGCGATCTTCACTGTTACTCCTCTCTTGCTGGGTCTTGGCCAGACTTTCGTCATCATTTCAGGGGGAATCGATTTGTCGGTGGGGTTTACCATGGGCCTTTCTGCGGTGGTGACCGCCCACGTCTTTAACTGGAGCACCCAATTTGGCAATCCGGTTGTGAGCCTGGCGATCGCGGTGTTGGCCGGCCTGGGGATCGCCGTAGTGCCTGGAGTGATCAACGGGTTACTCATTGCCGATCTCCGAGTCCCTCCTTTCATCGGGACGCTCGGGATGTACGGCGTGGCCCGAGGAGTGGCATTCTTGTTGGCCAGGGGTACCACCGTTCCTGTTCACGGTGGACTTCTAGGTGCACTCGGTAACGGCGAGATCGCGGGTTTTCCCAATCTGGTACTTCTCACCATTGTCATCCTCCTGGTGACGCATTATCTGCTGTCTCAAACGCGATATGGGCAGCATATCTATGCGATAGGCGGCAACGTGAATGCCGCTTTAAGGGCCGGGATCAATGTTCGGAACAATACCATCGCTCTTTACATTCTTTCTTCGTTGACCGCGGGATGCGCAGGAATTCTTTACACGGCCAAATTTTCCGCCGGCGCTGCTCAGGCCGGCGAACCGGTGTTGCTCGACAGCATCGCAGCTGTCGTCATCGGGGGAGCTAGCCTTTTTGGCGGTTCCGGCACGGTCATCGGGACTGTGATCGGCGCTCTGATCATTGCCGTGATTCAATACGGACTCGTTTTTGTGGACGTCGAACCATTTTGGCAGTTTGTCGCGGTTGGGGTCGTGATCATCATTTCTGTGCTGGTTGATCAAATTCAGAAGCAAGTTGGAAAGGATGGTGCGAATGGATAGCGTGCCTGCATCCGTGCCACTGCTGGAGGCTGATAATGTGTCCAAACGATTCGGCGGCGTCCACGCATTGAAAGAGGTCTCGTTGACCCTTCATCCGGGCGAAGTTCTGGCCCTGGCCGGAGACAATGGAGCGGGTAAGTCGACCCTGATCAAAATCATTTCCGGAGTCCATCATTCCGACGGAGGCAGCTTACGATATGAGGGAAAAGAAACAAAATTCGATAACCCTCACCAGGCACGCGATTGCGGAATCGAGACGATTTACCAGGATCTGGCGCTCGCCGACAATTTAGATGTAGGCGCAAATGTCTTTTTGGGGCGGGAGCCGGTACGCAGGGTCTTTGGATTGCCGGTCGTGGACCGCCGTCTGATGCGTGAGGAGGCGGAGAAAACGCTGCGGGCGCTTGACATTCACATCCATCGGCTCTCAATTCCGATCCGTTCGCTCTCAGGCGGCCAACGCCAATCGGTGGCTATCGGCCGCGCCATTCATTGGAAAGCCCGCGTGTTGATCATGGATGAACCTACGGCGGCACTTGGAGTGCCCGAGCAAAGAAAGGTGATGGAGCTCATCACTAACTTGAAACGGAGCGGGGTGGGCATCATTTTTATTTCGCATAATTTGCTCGATATCTTTCAGGTCAGTGACCGGATTATGGTGCTCCGCAGGGGCACGAAAGTAGGCGAAGTGCGGACCGCGGAAACCAATCCGGATGAAATTGTTCGCTTGATGGTGGGAGGGTAGGGGAATCGTGTCGGCGTGTCGGCGAAGGGCTGCGGCCCGCCGGGCGAGTTTTTGGATCATGCTTCCGAAGATCATGCTATGGATCGGGTAAAGCGCGTACCAATAAGCAAATCCTAAGAGTCCCTTGGGCGCGAAAAAAGCGGTTTGGTCGAGAAACGCGCGGCTGTCGTGGTCCTGGGATTTAAAACTTCGAATCGAGCGTTGATCGGCCCTAGCATTCCTCCATTTGTGCAATCAGTCCTTCGCATTTTTTTGGAAGCAAATACCATTAATACGGAAATTATCGTCACAGCCACCTTGAAGGCGCAATAAGTTTGTAGCGCTTCCAAAGTTCGGGGTAAAGTCAGTCACTTCCCCGGACAATGAACAGATTCGTCATGATGGTTTCTATGGAGATGTATCACATCCGTATGAAAGATTTTTCCTTCGATGGCCTGACCGAAGATGAGATGTTCACGAAGACCATAGCTTGCCCGTATTGCTCACCGATCAGCCACGCGAGTCCACGGAAACTCGAAGAATTGATTTCAGCCAGTCACAATCCGCGACAGTTCCTTGAAATGGTCCAGGCGTGGAACTTTCACGAGTGCCGGAAGCAGTTAGTGGAGCGATGGGAATGATCCGCAGACAGATCAGAACGATTTGATGAGAGAACGGTAAATCGGCCTCGTGGTCGTCGTCGTCCTCGGTTCGATCTTTTGAGATTTTGAGAGGTAACTAAGGAGGCGGGTGGTTCGCGGGGGGCGAATCTCGTCGACTTTTAAGCGCTTCCTACGTTTTGGCGTCGGCCGCGATTTCTGCGGCCCGCCGGGCGAGTTTTTGGATCATGCCTCCGAAGATCATGCTATGGATCGGGTAAAGCGCGTACCAATAAACAAGTCCTAAGAGTCCCTTGGGCGCGAAAAAAGCGGTTTGGTCGAGAAGGGCGCGGCTGTCGCGGTCCTGGGATTTAACTTCGAATTGCAGCCACGCCTTCCCCGGCAGCTTCATCTCCGCACGCAGGCGCATCAGGTGGTTTGGCTCCACAGCTTCCACTCGCCAGAAATCAAGCGCTTCTCCCACGCGCACCGAGTCGGCGTAACGTCGCCCGCGCCGGAGGCCTACTCCACCGCAGAGGCGATCGAGGGCGCCGCGGACATGCCACGCCCAATTCATGTAGAGCCAGCCACGCCTTCCGCCCAAGCCGGTAAAAGCCTTAAAAATCGCCTCCAACGGTGCATCGACCACCATCTGACGGTGCTCCATGATCATGCCTTCGTGCGTGGTCAGCGTGACCGAGGTTGCATCCAGCTGGCTTGTGGAAAGCGCATCGCTCCAGGAGGTCTCGACTTTGTCGGCGCGGAGCTTATCCAGTGCGATCTTCACCGCAGCCCGGTAATCCAGCGGCTGGATCTCAGGGAAAAGACGTCGAGCGAGATCGTCGTGTACGATGATCTCATTGCGCAGGCCGGCGATCAACGGCCTGGCAATAGTCGCGGGAATCGGTGTCACAAAGTGAACCCAGTACGAGGAAAGCTTGGGCGTCAGGACCGGCACGGGCACGAGCCAACGCCGCAGCCCGCGGACTTCGGCGTAGAAGGTCAGCATTTGGCCGTAAGTGATCACATCCGCACCTCCGATCTCGATCGTTTTCCCTGCGCTGGCAGGGACGCGGAGTGCCTTGATAAGATACTCCAGCACGTTGCGGACAGCGATAGGCTGGATGCGGGTATAAACCCAGCGCGGGCAAATCATCAGAGGCACCCGCTCGGTGAGGTAGCGGATCATCTCAAAGGAAACACTCCCGGAACCGACGATGACACCAGCGCGAAACTCAGTCACCGGCACGCCGCTTTCCCTCAGCGCATCGCCTGTCTGATGGCGGGAACGAAGGTGCTCCGAAAGGGCCTTGCCAGGTTTGCCCAAGCCTCCCAGATAGATGATGCGCTCGATTCCTGCCTTTTTTGCGGCGATTCCGAAATGGCGGGCCGCCTTCACGTCGCGTTCGGAAAAATCGGAACCCGCTCCGAGGCTGTGCACCAAGTAATAGGCAACATCGATCCCGGCCATCGCATTCTGGAGCGAATCTGGCCGGAGGACATCGCCCACTACCACATCGACATCGCCCCACCACAGCCTTCCCTCCAATCGCGAGGCCTCGCGCACCAGGCACCGCACGCTGGCACCCGATTCAAGCAGTCTGGGAACCAGCCGGCCGCCGATGTATCCGGTGGCTCCGGTGACCAGCACGGACGGGCGTTTAAGGAAGTTGTCAGTGTCAGTAGTCAGTTGTCAGTGGGGGACAGAGGCGGGTTCAGCGTTGTGTCCAAGCGTTAGCGTCGTTCATCGGCGCCTCTCTGTCTCTCTAAATAACTCCGCCGCAACTTTGCCGATATCTGGCGTCCGTCCAACGCCGAAGCCCCTTTCCCCACTGACAACTGGCAACTGACACTGACAACTCCCCCGCAACTGGCATTGAGAACTTCCCTCGCCCGAGAAACCGCTTCGCATCGTGGGCTGGTCGCGAGTATCCTTCAGGGCACACCTCTTTTATGGAACCTGATCATAGAAAAGAACTCGAAGCCGAAATCGAGCTTTTGAAACGGATCGGTCAGGGCGATCGAGGGAGTTTCGAGGAGCTCTACGATCGGTTTTCGGGCCCTTTGTTTGCCACGGCTTATCGGGTGCTGAATAATCAGGTGGCTGCCGAGGAGGCGCTGCAGGATGTCTTCATTCAGATCTGGGAAAAGGCGCCGCTTTACAATCCCGCCATCGGCAAGCCGTTGACCTGGGCGGTCACTCTCACGCGCAATAAGGCCATCGACCGACTACGTTCGACGCAGCGCCGCATCCGGTTGCAGGAGAGCGCACAACGCGAGGCTGAAAATCTTGAGCGATTCGACGACCAGAGTTCATTCGATGCGGTCGTGTCGACGGAGACATCCAAATTGGTGCGCAAAGCGATGGAGGATCTTTCGCCGGACCAGCGCCAGGTCATCGAACTCGCTTTCTTTTCTTCGATGACCCACACGGAAATCGCAGAGCATCTGAGCGTGCCGCTCGGGACGATTAAGACGCGGATCCGCCGCGGGCTAACGAAGTTGCGAGAGGTCATCAGCCCGGAATTGTAGCCACTGCTGCGGGCAACAGACGGTTTCTAAGGTTTGCTCAGGTAGCTTACGCCGGGATGGGGGCCTCCAGTTTGTGTTCGCGGGCAACCAGCCAGTGCGGCTGGCCCACTCCGTTCAAAATTGGAGTCAACGCGATCTGGACCCAATAGGGCTCGCCGTTCTTGCTATAGTTCAGAATCGTTTCCTGGCACGGGCGGTGTTCCCGCACCGCGCGGCGCATTCGTGCCGCTGTTGCTGGATCAGTTTTCTCGCCCTGTAAGATTGGGCCGAGTCTTTTCCCGTGCAGTTCCGGGAGCGAATACCCACACATTTCGATGAAGGCGGGATTAATCCATTGCACGAGGCCGTCCAGATTGCAAACCACCAACCCAGCCGAGGTCACTTGTTGGGAACGCTCTTGGATCATCCCCAAAACCCGGGCCTTGAATCCAGGCGAAGGTCCGGGTTCAGCTGGTCGCAACCCGGCGAGCAGGACAGCGGCGCCGGCGTCAGCCAAACCCTTCAAAAAATGCCTTAGTTCATCGTGGAATTCGAGCACCAATTCAAAATGCTCCCGTTCCAGCGGCGACAGGGCGCCCAGTACGTACATCTCTGCGCGTTCCTGAAGGAATTCATCAATCATTGAGATTCGAAGGGTAAAATCGGTTTGTTCAAATCTATTACGCCTGAACTCTCCGTCTGGATACAGGCCACTCCTCCTTTTTTGCTCGTGCGGTATCGCAATTCTCTCGGTCTCTAAGAAAAACGCCCTCTATTCAACCGACTCTTCCTGATTCGCTCTCAGAATAATCGGAGCAACCTTCCCAAAGAACCGGACGACATAGATGAGATACCCCAGCAACGTGACGGTTTGAACCAGCGCAAACACCAGATGACCACTCCCTCGGATGAAGGTTTCCGGCCAGAAATAAATACAAAGAACGGCTGACCAATTGAACAGAATAATGCCGGGCACGAGTAAGAAAATGTTCATGTTCTGATCGCGGTAAACAATGGCGTACAGCTCCTCTTCTGCAGGTCCGACCGCCTCGGCTTGCCGCTGGCGGATCAGACGCATATCGGTGCGGAACAATATCCATACCGCCATGCTGAACGTAGCGATTAAGGCGTACCATCGGATCGGATCGGTCAGATCAGTGAAAGTGATCGCTTCGATAAGGGTGCAGGTGATGTAAAGGAAGTTGTGAGCGAATTCCAACGGCCAACGAATTAAGGTCAGGGTGTGCGTTATGGACCTGGACCAAAACAACAAGATCACCAGCAAACCGTTGGCTACGTACGGCCATTGATCGAAACGGAGATCACCAATGGGCGCCCGGGAGCTCTCCGTCAGAACGGATAACGCCACTCCCTGAATGATGCTGACTAACGTCAGTTCGATGTTGACCACTAGTCCGTCCAATTGGCGTCGAGTCGATCTCTGGGCCTTCCGTTCGGCCCTGTGTTGCGGAGAATGCATTTTTTCAGGAGCCAGTGTCAGTGCGCGGATCCTAACAGCCGTGGCCGGTAAGGGAAAGAAAACAACGCGGGCCAGTTGTCAGTGTCAGTTGTCAGTTGTCAGCGGGGAAAGGACCACTTGTACGGCTCACGACCGCTTCGTCCACGCTCTCCAATCTCCTCTCGGATATTTCACGGGAGCGTTCTTTCATTGAGGTCTTTGCCGTGTTGTCCGAGAAGAGAAGGCAAGACGAAAACGAGAACGACGATGAGAGATCGATCGTGCCCCGTGCAAGCGGTCTTTTCCCGCTGGTATTGACTCCGACACTGACACTTCTTACTGCAGCGTCGAAATGAAAGGACCCCGGGCCTTGGGAGATATTTCCCGTAGGAATAGGTAGAAAAAGAAAATGCAACCAGCGGCTCCTCCGAGTCCTCCCAGAAAAAGAACGATCGCCGTGCCGACGTCTTCTTGTTGCGAAAGTAGCCCGCTTGCGAGGGTTCCGAAGCCGAGAAAAGCGGCGCTCAAACACGCCCAGAGAACCATTCGGATATACTTCCTGTTGGTTTTGACGTCGATCGGCGCGGTCCTTACGTCAGCGGTGAAGTACTCCCGCGGCTCTCTCACTCCGTTTTTTCGCGGTTGTTGTGCTTCGCCCTTTTTCGTAACTTTCACCTTTTTATACGGCGTTCAGCCCGGTGGCGCCGCACTCAAGCAGATGCCTTGTAAGCCGAAATCTAGCACACTTACGCATCACCTACTTCGTATAATTCACCATGGAGATGATAAGAATGCCGCGTGAATCTGAATTTCGGAGGAGCCGACGACATCTTGGCTGCTGAGCAAGATGGCGGTCTTCAGAAGATCATCTCGCGTCCAGGCATCGTACCGATAGCCGAAGGTATGTGTAAAACCTTCCAGCACCCGATTTAAATTGAGCCGCAGATCATCATATCTTTCGACGGGACCTCTGATTGGGGGCGCCTGGTAGTACAGATGATAGTTGTAGACCGGCTGTGGGCCGGCTTTGTAATAGACCTCTTCAAGTTCTGCCGACGTTGCCTCACCAAGGAGAAAGGTTCCTTCATAGATTTTTCTAACCCGGAAGAGTGGATCAAGACCTGAGCCATTCTCCGTCCGTTTGAGTTTCCCCCGCAATTCGAGGAATCCGTTCTTGGAAGCCTCTAGCAAGTGTTGGATGCCCTCTTTAAAAGGATCAGGTGTCGGGGTTGGGGTGGGCTGCGCCGGGGGAGGTGTCGCTGTCGGTACCGGTGTGGGGGTCACAGTTGGCGTCGCCGATGGGCTCGCACTCGGTATTGGTGTCGCTGTAGATGCGGGTGTTGGCGTGGGTGTTGGCGACGACACCGACGGTTGCCGATGACATTGGCAAAGCAGAAAAGCGGCGGCACTGAGGATGGCTGCCTTGACCCATTGCCGCGCCGCCTGAAAGAGTGAACTTTTGATCGAGGCCCTGCATGACGAGAGTTCTGGCTTCCCAAGCGGGAGGGGATCGCTTTCTGGAAAACTCGACTGTTTGGCATCAGGCATATGAATCGGAACTACTGATCACTACCTCGTACGGGAAACCGCATTGGTAAAGCAAGCTCAAGGCCCGGGACGATCTTGTGGATAACCTTCCTCTAAAGCCGGCTCTTCGACCAATCCTTGGATTTTAGCCTTGCCAAAATCCGGTTGTATCCTATGGTCCATGTCCGCAATAGAAAGCACCCGTAGCTCAACTGGATAGAGCGACAGTCTACGGAACTGTAGGTTGGCGGTTCGAGCCCGTCCGGGTGCAGTAAGTGCCTTAAAATGAGGTGCTTAGAGACGGGTATTTACCGATCGAGCCAAGCAGGTGTATAGTAGGTCGGACAAAACAAACTGAGGTCCAGCGATTTGCAGCGCACATAGGAGTTTAAGTGCGCCCATCGCACGAATCCGTTCTGCTTTGTCGAAGATTCGTGCGATTGTCCGGCGGAAGTTTGGCCGGAAAGGAGCGCTTTTCGGATGTCTCATGAACAACCTCACATCTGAAAAGCCGATCAACGTTCGTAAACTAGTCGACGTTGCTTATCTTGTACTCATACTCGCGGCTTTTGCCTGGGCGAAGGAATTTTTGCTCCCGCTGATTCTGGCGATTCTAATCAGTTTTTTGCTAGCCCCGGTCGTTTCTCGCTTGGAACGGTGGCATTTTCCACGTGCGGTAGCCGTTTTGAGCGTTGTCGCAGTTGCCTTTTTCCTGATTGGGGGGCTTTGCTCAACGCTTTCCCTCCAGGGCCTGGATTTAGTAAACTCTTTGCCGAAGTACCGCGACAACATTCATGCCAAGTGGGTGGCCATTCAAAAGGGGCCACCCGGCCCACTGAATCTGGCTTTTACCAACATTGGCTCAATGATTGCCGATCTCGGCAAAGTCTCAGAATCCGCCGGTGGCGCTCAAAAGCTGGAGCCAACCAAAGTCGAAGTTGTTAGTGCTACGGACAGCGTGTTTTCACTAGTGAAAAATAGCCTGACGCCCGTGCTGGGTCCGGTCGGAGAATTTGCGGTCGTCGTCGTGCTCGTCGTTTTCCTGCTTTTGGAGCGAAAACGATTCCGCCTGCGATTTCTTCGATTGATCGGGCACTCACGCATCGCCACCACAACACTCGCTGTCGATGAAGCTGGATCCAGATTAAGCGGCTTTCTCGTTGGACAGTTGATGGTAAACACCGGGTTTGCCATCTTGCTCGGGATTGGGCTTTTCCTAATAGGCATTCCAAACGCCTTTCTCTGGGCTGTTCTGACCCTGGTCTTGCGATTTTTGCCTTACGTCGGTCTCTGGATATCGGCCTTTTTCCCGGTGGTTCTATCGATTGCCATCTCGGCTGGTTGGAGAGAACCGGTACTGACTCTGGCTCTTTACGGGGTTTTGGAAGTGATTACCAATAATGTTGTGGAACCTTTTGTTTTAGGCGGGAGCACTGGAATGTCGCCGCTCGCGATTATCGTTTCCGCTCTCTTCTGGACTTGGCTTTGGGGGCCAATCGGGCTGTTGCTTGCTACCCCATTGACTGCTTGCCTGGTGGTGTTGGGTCGTTATTTTCCCGCCTTTTATATTTGCAGTGTTTTGCTTGCCGCTGAGCCGCCCACTTCCGCCGAAACAAAATTAATTCGATTCCTTACGGAAGGCCGTCTTCCGGAAGCCAGGGCGTTGCTGCAGGAATTAGCAGCGATGCAGCTTTCAATCCAAATTGTCGAAGAATTGATTTTACCTACCCTCCGGGCGATCGAAAACGATCTTTATCCTGGTGCGGGTGGCGGTGCAACAAAGTCTCGAATTTATGCGCAACTGCGCGAGTTGATCGAGGAAATGACTGTGGAGATCCCGACAGAGTTGGAGCAATCATCTGAACAGTCGACATCTGGACAGCCCGGAATCACGATCATGCCTTTTATGGGAGAAGGTGACGAAATTGTAGGGAGCGTTATAGCGCGCTTGCTGGCGGTCGAAGGGATCGGCACCCATTTGCTTTCTTGGAGAACCCTGCGCGCCGAGAAAGTAGCGCGGCTGAAGGAATTGAAATCAACCTGGATTTTACTCTCAGCGATCGAGTCAAGATCCGTCAACACTGTGGGGAAAATGGCCAATTCGATTGCCCTGGAAGTTCCCGATGCCCGGATTCTTCTGGGCCTTTGGAGCCTGCCGACCGAAGGAGCTTCGCGCTGGATAAGAAGAATTAAGGAGTCCTCCGGAAGCGCTCTTTACACCAATATCGAGCAGGCGATTCGAGGGATCGCGTCCCTGGTTCCGAAAGTAAACGAGGAGATCGAGACGCGCGCGGAAAAATAAAACAGAACACCGGGCGTATTTGAAATCTATTTAGCTACCGCATTTGCTAGTTCGTCCACTGACTTTTTATACCAGGCCGGTGTTTTGTAGCGCCTGAAGAAGAAAATTGCTTTGAGCACTTCCTCCAGAGCTCTTGATCCGAAGACGCCCCAGACAGAAAAGTGCAGGACGAACGATGAAAAGATGGCGGCCGGTACGCCGATCGCGTAGCTCCCGATTACATGGCCAATCAGGATGTACTTAGTGTCTCCCCCACTAGGTAGTATGCCATTTCCAAGTATGCTATTTAACACCTTCGCAGGCTGCACGCAGGCCGCGATGATCAAGCCCCAGAAAGTGAAGTGCAAAACTTCCTTGCCGACGTTCGGATAGATAAAGGGAACCAGGAAGCTGCTCCCGAAAAGGAGAACAGTAAATATAAGGCCGGCAATCAATCCCAGTCTGAGCGCCGCGTTGGCGTGCCGTTTGGCCTCTTTCAGAGAATCGTCCCCTAAAGCTTGCCCGATGGAAGCCACTGCGGCCGGCGCGAGGCCTGACGCGGCAACGATAAAAAGGTTTTCAATCGTCATGACAATCTGACTTGCCGTCAACCCGGCGACGCTAAGTCGGGTCAAGATGATGGTGTAAACAAAAGTACTGGTTCCCCAGAGAAGTTCACTGATGGCGATCGGATAAGTAATTTCCAAAAGAGGGCGAAAAACCTTGGCGACGCCCGTTCCGGGCAGCGGCCAATGCCACCTCAAGCCTTTTTCCTTGCGGTAGAGGCATACCAGTAATGTTAAGAAGCGAGAAAGTTGCGCAACCAGGGTAGCCACGCCTGCACCAATCACCCCCAATTTGGGAAAAGGTCCCAGTCCGAAAACGAGGAACAGGCCGAGAACGGTATTTAGGCCGACTGCCCCCATGGTGACAAACATTGGTGTCTTTGAATCGTTCAACGACCGAAAGGTCGCTGTGATGACAGCACTCATGACAATCAAGGGAGCCGCCGCAGAAAAAAGCTGAAAATAGACAGAGCCTGCCGCAACCAGTTCGTCCGGCGCGCCGATTAATTTCAAAACGAACCCGGGATAAAGAACGAGCGGCAGTGTCGTGAAAACGCCGAAAATGCCGGACAAAACTAAACTGAGCGAAGCAACCTTAGAAACGTCGTTCAGATCGTTTCGTCCAAAGGCTTGGGCCACTAAAACTCCGGCTCCTGTTCCAATGGCCGAATAAAGGAGCATCACGATGAAAGAAATGCTGTTACAAAGTCCCACCGCAGCAACAGCGGTTCCACCGAGAGTACCAACGATAATCTGGTCAACAAATCCAAGCGAGGTTTGAAAGACTGCTTCCAGGCTGACCGGAAGAGCGACCTTAAAGATCTTTTCCTGACTTTTGGCGCTGCCGATCGGATCGTTCACGTCTGATAAAGATGCACTATCCGAGCATATAAATGAAACTTGCTTTCCGATTCCGGAAATACGCGGGGAGATTGGCAACCCTTGTGCCTGTTATTCGCTTCATAACAGCTAGTTGGACGTACAGCAGGTCTCAAGCTGCACGCCCATCGAAGTCCAGGGTTTCCGCCATAAGCGCCTCAGAATTATCTTAGCGCTTATGGGGTCAAACCCCTGAGCTTTATACACAATTTGCCGGTGGCCGATCTTCCTCACGCCGCACCCCGCGGCCATCTCGTTGCACCCGAGCGCCGCTCAACGGTGCGACGGAACACAGGCTGGAAGCCTATGCTACATTAACGCTGTGGCGTCGTCACTCCAGGTGCACGGCGATAGCTTCCGGGATGGCTCTGGGAGATCGCTCGACAGTCCAGAAGGCCAATGTAGCATAGGCTTCCAGCCTGTGTTCTGTTCACACGTTGAGCAATGTCCCGGGTTGAAACCATGGGTTGAGTCCTCAAGCGCCGTCGCTGGGCAAATTTTCTGATACCTGATCTCCTGCAACTGTCCAAACTGCAGAAGCTTTCGTCCTTCCGGGCCAAAGGGCGATGGCCCTTTTGCCGATTTCGGCGTTGCTCGCTTCTCACGCACGGATTTAAGTATGACCGGCGCTCGCGCCTTGAAATCGGCA
>Ga0210390_10001561_pt1 | contig 21738 bp, 21 predicted proteins | sample IncBWH11OmetaG_FD_161050 | JGI IMG/M metagenome (GOLD analysis project Ga0210390, IMG submission 161050) | Forest soil microbial communities from Barre Woods Harvard Forest LTER site, Petersham, Massachusetts, United States - Inc-BW-H-11-O ... | reverse complement strand
CAGGGTCACCCCCGGCACCCCGTCCGCAAACCCTGCCGCAAACGGGGCCGCGCTTATAACCCCCCGCCAATCCCCAAGTCAACCCCATTCCATACCCAGGACTGCTTGGTGCGGGGGGAACACGCGTCGGAGGGCAAACATAGGAATCTCGCGCCCGCCTGTCCAGGGGAACGGCAACAAATCTTTCATGGCGCCGTCAGATCAGCCCGAGCTCGCGCAGCTCGGCGAGCATCTGCTCGGCCGGCATCTGCTCCAACGGCGGCTCCGCTCCCTCCGTGGCGCGGTCCGCCGGCGCCGCCGCGGCCGGCAGATAGCGCCAGCCCTGAAACGCGCGGCACATCCGCGGCAAGGTCGGCACCAGGCGAGCGTCGACCTCGATCCGGCAATAGCGGCGCCCGCCGGCGTCATGCTCGGCGCGAAACCCGGTCACCCGCTGCCGCACCGCGATCTGCCCGCGGATGACCCAGTAGATCGAGCCGTCGTCCGCCACTTCTGCCGCGCGCCGTGGGAAATTCCGGGTGAACACCCACTCGCCGCCGCGTTCGGCGGCGCGCGCTTTGCGCACCTCCCGAAGATGGTCGACCGAGGCGATGCCGACCGCGAGCTTTAAGAGATGCAGCGGCATGCGCGCAGCGCGGTCAGCGGCCTGCGGGCTCGGGCGCCGCCAGTGCGATCAGCTCCGCCCCTTCCTCGACCAGTTCGCCGACCGCAAACCGCACCGCGCTGACGACGCCGTCGGCGGGTGCGGTGATCGTGTGCTCCATCTTCATCGCCTCGATCACCATCAGCGGGTCGCCGCGCCGCACAAGCGCCCCGGGCGTGGCGAAGTGCCGCGTCACCCGGCCCGGCATCGGCGCCGTCAACCGCCCGGCGCCGGGGTCCTGGCCCGCGGGCGGCGCCAAGGGGTCGACCTCGTCAAATCGCCAGCTCTCGCCGTCGATGAAGACCGCGATTTCGGGGCCGCGGGCGAGCACCCGGACACGGCGCGAGACACCGTCGAGGCGCAAGGCGAGCGCGCCGTCGCCGAGCACGCTGCCGCCGACCCCGAGCTCGCTCCCGTCGAGCCGCATCAGCCAGCCGGCCCCGCGCGCCACCGCCGCGACGGTGCGCTCCTCGGCGCCGTCGCGCAGCACGACGTCCTGAGGGCTCTCGCCCATGAGCCGCCAGCCGTCGCGGCATGCCCACGGCGAAAACCGGTCGCCCGATTGCGCGCCGAGGGTCGTCGCCGCCTCCGCCCGGCTCCGCAGCCGCCACAGCGCCGCGGCGGCCAACGCCGCCGCGGGCGCCGGCCCGGGCGGCGGCAGCAAGGCCTTGCGATGGCGCTCGATAAAGCCCGTGTCGACCCCGCCGCCGGCAAAGTCGGGGTGTGCCGCGACCCGCGCCAGAAAGCCGAGGTTGGTGCGCAGCCCGAGCACCGCGGTCGCGGAGAGCGCGCGCCGCATCCGGGCGACCGCCGCCGGCCGGTCGGCGCCCCAGACGATCAGCTTCGCGACCATCGGGTCGTAGAACGGCGTCACCCGGTCGCCCTGCCGCACCCCGGCATCGACCCGCGCGAGGTCCGCCGGCGGCAGCTCGAGCCGGTGCAGCGTCCCGGTCTGCGGCAGGAAGTCGCGGTCCGGGTCCTCGGCGTAGAGCCGCGCCTCGATCGCATGGCCATGCCGCGCGATCTCGTGCTGATGCCGCGGCAGCGCCTCGCCCGCCGCCACCCGCAGCTGCCATTCGACGAGGTCGAGCCCGGTCACCGCCTCGGTCACCGCGTGCTCGACCTGCAGCCGCGTGTTCATCTCGATAAAATAGAAATTGCCGGCTTCGGCGATGAACTCGACGGTGCCGGCGCCGACATAGCCGACAGCACGCGCGGCGGCGACCGCCGCCTCGCCCATGCGGCGCCGCTGGTCGTCGTCGAGCCCGGGTGCGGGCGCCTCCTCGATCACCTTTTGATGGCGCCGCTGGATCGAGCAGTCGCGGTCGAAAATGTGGACCGTATTGCCGTGCCGGTCGGCGAACACCTGCACCTCGATGTGCCGCGGCCGTTCGAGGTATTTCTCGATCAGCACCCGCTCGTCGCCAAAGGCGGCTGCCGCCTCGCGGCGGGCGGCCTCCAATGCCGCGCCGAGCTCCGCCGCGCGAGCGACGACCCGCATCCCGCGCCCGCCGCCCCCGGCCGAAGCCTTGATCAGCACCGGAAAGCCGACCCGACCCGCCTCGTCGGCGAGCCGGCCGAGGTCCTGGTCGTCGCCATGGTAGCCCGGCACCACCGGCACCCCGGCGCGCGCCATCAATGTCTTGGCGGCGGCTTTGAGGCCCATCGCGCGGATCGCCGCCGCCGGCGGCCCGACAAAGACCAGCCCGGCGCGCTCGCACGCCTCGGCGAAATCGGCGTTCTCCGACAAAAAGCCGTAGCCGGGGTGCACCGCCTCGGCACCGCTCGCCCGCGCAGCGGCGACGATCGCGGCGATGTCGAGATAGCTGTCGCGCGCCGATGCCGGGGCCCCCGCGACGGCGGGCAGCGGCCACGCCTCGTCGGCCTCTTCGACGTGGAGCGCGCCGCTGTCGGCCTCGGAATAGACCGCGACCGTCGCGACCCCCACGCGCCGCGCGGTGCGGATGATACGGCAGGCGATCTCGCCGCGGTTGGCGATCAACAGCTTTGCAAACATGCTCACATCCGGAACACGCCAAAGCGCGGGGACGTGGCGTCAAACCGCGCGACCGGCGCGTTGAGGCTCGCCGAGATCGCCAATGCCAGCACGGTGCGGGTGTCGGCTGGGTCGATGACCCCGTCGTCCCACAGCCTGGCACTCGCGTAATAGGGGTGGCCCTGGGTCTCGTATTGGGCGCGGATCGGCGCCTTGAACTCGTCCTCCTCGGCCTCGCTCCACCCCCCGCCGGCCGAGGGGCCACCGCGCGCCTCGCGCGCGTCACGGCGGATTTGCGCCAGGACCGAGGCGGCCTGCTCGCCGCCCATGACCGAGATCCGCGCATTCGGCCACATCCACAAAAAGCGCGGCGAGTACGCCCGCCCGCTCATGCCGTAATTGCCGGCGCCAAAGCTGCCGCCGATGATCACGGTGAACTTTGGCACGACGGCGGTCGCGACCGCGGTCACCATCTTCGCACCGTCCTTGGCGATGCCGCCCGCCTCGTATTTACGCCCGACCATAAAGCCGGTGATGTTCTGCAAAAAGACGAGCGGGATCCCGCGTTGCGCCGCGAGCTCGATAAAATGCGCCGCCTTTAGCGCACTCTCCGAAAACAGGATGCCGTTGTTGGCGAGGATCGCCACCGGGTAGCCCCAGACATGGGCAAAGCCGCACACCAAGGTCTGCCCGTAAAGCCGCTTGAACTCGTCGAATTCGCTGCCGTCGACGAGCCGCGCGACGATCTCGTGCACGTCGTAAGGCTGGCGCGTGTCGGGCGGGATCACGCCATACAACTCCTCGGCCGGGTAGAGCGGCGGGGCCGGCTCGCGCACCGCGAGCCCGACCTCCTTCGCCCGGTTCAGGGTGCCGACGATATGCCGGGCGATGCCGAGCGCGTGCCGGTCGTCGACCGCGAAATGGTCGGTGACGCCCGAAACCCGGCTGTGCAATTCGGCCCCGCCCAACTCCTCGGCGCTGACAATCTCGCCGGTGGCGGCGCGCACCAGCGGCGGCCCGCCGAGAAAGATCGTCCCCTCGCCCTTGACGATGACCGACTCGTCCGCCATCGCCGGCACGTAGGCGCCGCCGGCGGTGCACGAGCCCATGACCAGCGCCACCTGCGCGACCCCGGCCGCCGACAAATGCGCTTGGTTGTAAAAGATGCGGCCGAAATGGTCGCGGTCGGGAAACACCTCGTCCTGCGCCGGCAAAAAGGCGCCGCCCGAATCGACGAGGTAGACGCACGGCAGCCGGTTCTCGCCGGCGATCTCCTGCGCGCGCAGGTGTTTTTTGACGGTCATCGGGAAATAGGTGCCGCCCTTGACCGTCGCGTCGTTGGCGATGACGACGCACTCCCGGCCCATAATCTGTCCGATGCCGGTGACGATGCCGGCGGCCGGCACCTCGCCGTCGTACATGCCAAAGGCGGCGAGGGGCGACAATTCGAGAAACGGCGAGCCCGGGTCGAGCAGCAGCCGCACCCGCTCGCGCGGCAAGAGCTTCCCGCGCGCCAGATGCCGCGCCCGCGCCGCGGCACCGCCGCCTTCCTCGATCTTCGCGAGCTTTTCGCGCAGATCCGCGACCAGCCCGCGCATCGCCGCGTCGTTCGCGCGAAACGCCGGGGAGCGCGGGTCGAGCAAGGTCGAAAGGACGCTCATCCTCGCCAAGCTTATCGGGGCGATCTCCCGCGGCAAGGAAAAAGCCGCATTTTGCGGGCGGCCTCGGCATCCGCACGGCGCCGCTGACAGCGCCTCGGCCGTCGTGCCGGGCTTGCGTCGATCGGGAGCGCCGTGCCAATAGTTTCCGGGGCCCGGGGCGGTCGGCCGAGGCCCGCTTGCACGACCCCCGGGCGGCCCGCGCAGGAGGATCACGACATGGCGAACGACCAGATGACGGCGCAACTCTCCGGCAAGCCCGGCTTTATCGCCGCACTCGACCAGAGCGGCGGCTCGACGCCCGGCGCGCTGCGCCTCTACGGCATTCCGGACAGCGCCTACAGCGGCGAGGCCGAAATGTTCCGGCTGATGCACGAGATGCGGGTGCGCATCATGACCGCCCCCGCCTTTACCGGCGCCAAGGTCATCGCGACGATCCTCTTCGAAGGCACGATGGACGGCGAGGTGCGGGGCAAGTCGACGCCGGCCTACCTGTGGGAGGAGCGCGGGGTCGTCCCGATTGTCAAGGTCGACAAGGGGCTCGAGCCCGAGAAGGACGGGGTGAGCCTGATGCGGCCGATGCCGGCGCTCGACGCGCTGTTGACGCGGGCGACGAGGCTCGGCGTCTTCGGCACCAAGATGCGCTCGGTGATCAACCTCGCCTCGAAACCCGGCATCGCCGCGATCGCCGCCCAGCAGTTCGAGGTCGGGGCGCAGATCGCCGGCCATGGGCTGATCCCGATCCTCGAGCCCGAAGTCTCGATCAAGAGCCCGGAAAAGGCCGGCGCCGAAGCCATCCTGCTCGCCGAGCTGAAACAGCACCTCGACGCGCTGCCGGCCGGCCATCAGGTCATGCTGAAGCTGACATTGCCCGATGTTCCCGACCTTTACCGGCCGCTCGTCGACCACGCGCGGGTGATGCGGGTCGTGGCGCTGTCCGGCGGCTACACGCGGGCCGAGGCGTGCCGGCGCCTGGCCGCCAACCATGGCGTGACCGCGAGCTTTTCGCGCGCGCTTGTAGAGGAGCTCAGGGTATCGATGAGCGACGCCGAGTTCGAATCAGCGCTCGCCCGCTCGATCGACGAGATCTACCAGGCCTCGACCGTCAAATCGTGAGGCGACGGCGCGGAAGCGGGCATCGGACCCCGACATTCGCCGGACCGGCGCGGTGCCCGCACCCGGTCCGGGCATCGACGCAGTGACGCGCCCGCGGTCGCCCGGAAATGGCTGAACCCGCGCCGGCCCCGACCGCGCCGGCCATAAGCGCCGCGCCGCACCCCGAGGAGATCAAGGCCAGCGTCGATCTCCACCTCGGCCGCAGCATCGCGCTCTCCGCGACGTTTCGCACGACGCCGGCCGGGCTCGTCGCCGCCGGCATCATGGTGTCCGCCATCGTCCTGTCGACGGCACTGCTCGTGCGGACGGCGCGCCGCCGCTGACCCGCCGCGGCTTACACCGCCTGCGAGGGCGTGCCGGGTTTGATCGAATTTGCTGAGGTTCTGGGTTTCGTAACACAATCGCAGTGTATTTCCGCGCCGCCGGCAAAAAACGCGGCGGCGTGTGATCCACTTCACTCAGTCGGCGGCCGTCTGCGCCCACCTGTTTTGGCGGGTCGCACAGATGGGCCGCTCACCGGGGGAAAATCCCCGGCCAGCGGGGCTACGTGATCCCAGGCGGCCCAGAAATGTCCGCGGCCGTTTTTCACTGGGAGCGTCCAATGAGCCTCGACGAAAGACTGATCGGCCGGAAGCCGGATGACGACATTCTAAAGAAAAGCCGCGCCCACCTCGACGCCGTCTTTAAACAGCGGTTCGAGCGATGGCAGGCGGTGGTGAAGGAGCAGCGCTCGGTCAATGACGCGTCCTTTCATGTGCTGCGCGGGCTGGCGAAGGAGAACCCGGCATTGTCGGCGGCCGTCAAGGATGCCCGGCGGTTGTCCACCGTCCACTACAAGCAACGTCCGCACCCGCCGCGCCGCGCGAAGGTGCGGGAGCGGGCGCGGCTGGGGTCGCTCGCCGTCACGCTGGCACCGCCCTTCTGGCCCTGGCAATGGGATGCCGAGACCGGCAGCGCCAGCGGAACCGAGAGCGTCGACGGCAATGCGGGAACCATGTCCTATGACGCCTGGACGGGCGACAACGGCAAGACGGCGTCGAGCCGGGTGGCGCTCGGCGGGTATTTCCAGCCGCTCGCCGACAACGGGATCATGGACGTCGTGTCCAATCCCGCGATCAGCTGGGACACCGAAACCTGGACGGTGTTCGACAGCGCGCATGCCGGCGGGTTTGTCGGGCTGTACGTCGGCGAATACACATTGCAGGGCGAGTTTGTGCAGGCGGTGATCGACCAACAGATCAACATTACGTCGGTCGGCTCGACGTCCGGGTTTACGCTGTTTGGCTCGACGCCGGTCGACAGCGATCATTTCTATGAAGTCTGGGTATGGGCGGGCGGCGACGCCGAGGCCGACGGCTGGTCGGCGTTCTGGGGCAGTGCCGCGCTGTCCTATGGCAATCTGACGGTGCCGTCGATTTCGATCTACGCCTATTGACCGGCGGCCAGGCATGGGCGGCGCGGGCATCCCCCGCGTCGCCTGCCGGCATTCATCCCGCCGTCGAGCACCTCGGCGCCGGCCTCCCGTCAATGACCACTGAGCCCCACATTCGCAAGTCTCGCGCGGCGAGAGCGGGCTAGTTGTCCCGTCCCGCAACCGACTCCGCACTTAGCGCCAGTTCGCGGTGATCCACGCCCTTCTCGAGCTCGATCCGGGTACGTGGATGGCCGGAACAAGACCGGCCATGACGACGGTGAGAGGTGTTAGCGCTGTTAATGCACGGTTAACTTGAATGCGGACCTGAACCGGACAGCCGTCGACTTGATCCCGGCATCCGCGCCTTGAACCCGATATAGCCTTAGCCAAGGGCGCGTGCATGCCCGGGCGGATCAAGTCCGCAGCCTGAGTCCTGTTGATCAAGCCAACCATGGCGGCGACGTGAATCTCAGGTCCGCGTCTACGCCCTCGATTTAATTTTAATCGATCTTGCCCGCCTTATGCAGGATGCCGTAAATCTCTTCCAGCAAGGCACCGTCGTGGTTCTGTTTGTTGTCGGGCTGGCTGTTGAGGCCGACGACGATGACGGCACGGTTCTTGGGGAAGTAGGCGTAGAGCACGCGGTAGCCCAGCGTCATCCCCTGATAGTACCAATAGGCACCGAGGGCCGGCCGGAAGCCCGCGCCGACGCCAAGCCCGAACGCGCCCGATTGGTCTTTGGAAGGGCCGTCGATGGGTTCCCCGGTCTTGTCGGAGACGACCGTCATCAGTTCGCGGCGCTGCTTGTCGGCCAGAAGCGGCCCCTCGTAGAGCGCCCGCGCCCAGCGCGAGACGTCTTGCATCGACGAGACGATGCCGCCGGCGCCCTGCATCCAAGAGACGCTGTCGTTCTTGACGTCGTGCCCGAGCAGCGGCGCCAGCGGTTTGTTGTCGGGATCGTGGTTGAAAAAATAGCCGGAGACCATGCGATCCGTGATCGACGGCGGATACCGGTCTTGTTCGTAGTAGGTGTTCTTCAGCCCGACCTGGTCGCACAGCTCGCGCACAATCTCGGCATACGGTTTGCCGCCGGCTTTTTCGACGATCATCTGGGCCAGAATGTAGTTGGTGTTGGAGTACGTCCAGCCGCTGACGGGTTTGGGCTCCCCGTTGTGCGGATACGCCGCCGCGACCAGTTCCTCCGGCGTGAAATTGTGGCTCGGATCGTTGCCCATGATCCTGGCGATGGACGGCTCGTTGTCGTAGCCCGGAATGGGGCTCGTCATGTCAAGCAATTGATGAATCGTAACGTCCTTCCACGCCGGATACTGCGGCAGCCACTTGCCGAGCTTGTCCTCGATCGTCAGCTTCCCCGCAGTCTCGAGATGCAGGATGGCGACGGACGTGAACGACTTCGTGATGCTGCCGATCTCGAAGAGGTCGGCCGGCGTGACCTTGGCACCCGCGTTCGGGTATTTCGTGGTGCCGGCGGCGAGGTCGATGTTCTTCTCGGCGCCGTTCAGACTGACGCTCAGAGACGCCGCGGAGATATGCTCCGGTTTCGCGCGCGTCGCCACATACGTGTCGAGCGCTTTCTGCAGGGAAGGCGTGGAAGCCGCATCGCTCGATTGGGCCGCGGCGGGCGAGCACATGCTCAGCGCGATCAAGGCGACGACTGCGATGGCCGATCGATCCATGCGCTCTCCAACAAGAGTGAAGGCTATGTGGCGTGTCCGTCAAAGGACCGATGAGCGGCCACCTTGAAGGCCCGACAATCCTGGCCCCGGGCGCCAAACCTGACAGTGTGATTGTCGGACGAGATGGCGGACCAGCGGCGCGCTCATTGATCTGGCCAACTCACTTCAAACAATTTCTGATGCACCACGGAGCGCTGCCGGGCAACGATCGGCTGCGCGCATTCGTGGGATCTCGACTTTGAGGGCGGCGGGTGCCCCCGGCCCGGCGACCCGGCGGGTGAGGGCAATGTGGCGAGGCGATTTCGCCGGCCGCGCGTCGCGCCGAGCCTAATGGTCCGATCGGAACGCTTGGTTCCCAAGCGTTCCGTGAATCGGCCCACCGGACTAATACGTTGGTGGTGCGATTCAGCCAACGGATGGGGATCATCCATTGGCATCGCACCACTAGCGGCCGCAACAACAGCCATTGCTGCCGCCGACAACAATAGAATAGGAGCGGCGCTCAGAGGATCTTCGAGCAGGTGCCGCCGGCGCTCGATCCTTGGAAGTAGCCGTCATGATTGAGGCAGCCCGCCACCCAGTCGTCGCAATTGGAGACCGCATCCTCCTTGCACGTAGCCTTGACGCACTCGCCGTTATTGGCCTTCACCGTGCATTCCGATTCGAAATACGGATCAGCTTTACCGTAATCTTTGAACGGATCGACGCCGGCTTTGGGGTTCATCACGCAACCGGCCATGATTAGTTGGCTAACGGCACAGGCGAACAGGATCAGACGCATTGTCTTGCCCTCTTTAAAGATCGTTTCGGGCGGTTTGCAATCGCGGTGCGACCCGCAATCGCGGCTGCAAGCGGGGCGACGATGCAGCCGGGCTTACTATCGCACATTTTGAACGTCGGGTTAATAAACGCCCCTATAATCGCGGACAACGCTAATGATGGCAGCGCGAGGGGCATGCTTCGCTGCGGTAAAATCGCCGTGTTCGCATTTTATGGTCGGGGGCTTCGCTGGGGCGAACGCTTGGTCGAGCGGACTAGGTTCCAGCCCGGCTTGCATGGAAACCAGGGTTCGCATGGAAACGGGGGCACGACCGACCGTGTTGGCGGCGCAAGCGTCCGCCTCGGGCAATTCTCGTCAATTCCCGGTTCAACGGCGACGCGAATTGGGTCGCAAATAGCTGATTGGCCTGGGGTTTCTCAGTCGGAAAAGCCGATCGGCGAACAGAATTCCCGATTGTTCCCGTCGACCGGGAAATCGCCGGCCAAACCTGGGAGGACGGCCCCCGGCGCCTCCTCGGCCGGGATGACCGGGTGAGGCGTCACGGGTTCGTGAAGCTCCCGCGGGCGGGCGCCGGTTGACCGCGGTGCCGGCGCCGGGCATGGTCGGCGCATATGCAGCAATCGAGGGAGACGTTAGGTGCGGCTGAGCGAGCTTCCGGCGGCAATGGCGAAACGCCTCGCCGAATTGGAGTGCCCTGATTTCAAGACGACACCCTGGGTCGAGGGGCCGCCAATGGCGCAGCGCCGGGTCGCGGTCGTCTCGTCGGCCGGGCTTGTCGTGCGCGGCGAGCCGCCGTTTCGCGGGCGCGACCCCGATTTTCGCGCCATTCCCGGCACGACCCCGCCCGACCGGCTGCTGCTGAGCCACATCTCGATCAATTTCGACCGGACCGGGTTTCAGGAAGACTGGAACGTCGTCTTCCCGCTCGACCGGCTGAACGAGCTGGCGGCCGAGGGCGCGATCGGCTCGGTCGCGGCGACCCACTACTCGTTCATGGGCGCCACCGACCCGGTGCCGATGGAGGGCTACGCGCGCGAGGTCGCGGGGCGCCTCCGCCAAGACAAGGTCGACGCCGTCATCCTCTCCCCGGTTTGACCGCTCTGCACGCGCGCCGTGAGCGCGCTCGGGCACTACATCGAGGACGAGGGGATTGCGACGGTCGCGGTGAGCCTGATCCGGCCGCAGACCGAAAACACCCGGCCGCCGCGCGCGCTGTGGGTCCCGTTCGAGCTCGGCCGACCGTTCGGCCCGCCGGGCGACCCGGCGTTCCAGCGGGGCGTCGTGCTGGCGGCATTGCGCATGCTCGAGGAGGATGGCGGCCCGGTGCGGATCGCCGACTTTCCGGACGACGACCCGCGCGAAGCCCCCGACCCCGGCTGGCGGCCGCCGTTCGCCGCGGCGCCGATCGCCGCCGGTTCGACGACGGCAATTGCCGAGGCGTTCGAAAGCGAGCTGGTGCTGCTCGCCGCAGCCTATGACCGCGCGGTCGCGGCGCGCCGGCGCACGACGGTCGGGCTGAGCGGATTAGGGGTCGCCGAGGCCGGCGGCTACGTCGCGAGCTGGCTGCGCGGCGAGCTGCCGGCGAGCCCGGTCGCCGACATGTCGCCGCCGCTCGCCCTGCGCTTCGCGCTTGACGATGTGAAGGCGTACTATTTGGAGGCGGCGCTCGCCCCCGGCAGCACGCCGTCGAGCCGCCAGCTCGGCGACTGGCTGTGGAACGAGACCGCCGCCGGCAAGGCGATCTTCGCGTTGCGCCGCGCCAATCTCGACGCCGCCGACGAGCGCCTGAAGCTGATCGCCGGCAACTTCATGGTCCCGGGGGTGCGCGTCGCGGCGGCGGGCTGAGGCCGGCCGCCGGGCCGCGGGCGGGCCGACATCGAGCTTCGCGCGCCGCCAATTCCGTGGCTTAATCGCGGCGCTGCGAAAATCTTAATCGCGGCGCGGCGAAATCTTGCCGGAGGCGGGTAGCATGGCGCGGGAGACGGTTCGGCTGGCCGAGTACGCCGCGGCATTGCGCTATGAAGATCTGCCGGCCGAGATCGTCGCGCGCGCCAAGGAGTGCATTGCCGACACGGTGGCGGCGATCGTGTGCGGCGCCGCCCTGCCGTGGAGCCGCATCGTCATCGGCTATGCCGAGCGCACCGGGCCCGGCGGCAAATGCCGCATCCTCGGCGCGCCCGGGCCGGCGGTGACGGCACCGGCGGCCGCACTCGCCAACGGCGCGCTGGCGCACGCCTTCGAGCTCGACAGCCTGACCCGGCCCGGCGCCGGCGTCCACCCCGGCGCCACCTTGCTGCCGCCGGCGCTGGCGTTGGCCCAGCAGCAGGGGCAAGGCGGTCGGGCATTGATCGCCGCCTTTGTCGCCGGCTGCGAGGTCATGGTGCGGATCGGCCGCGCCACCGGCCATACTAACGAGGAGCGCGGCTTTCACGCGCCGGGCAACACCGGGCCGTTCGGCGGCGCCGTCGCCGGCGGCCACCTTCTCGGGCTCGACGCCGGGCGCATGGCGATGGCGCTCGGCATCGCCGGCTCACTTGCCTGCGGATTGCTCGAATTTGCCCGCGCCGGCAAGGGCGGCATGGTCAAGCGGCTGCACCTCGGCCGCGCCTCGGAGGCGGGCGTGCTCGCCGCGAGCCTCGCCGATGACGGCTTTACCGCTCCCGACACGGTGCTCGAAGGGCCATTCGGGTTTCTCGCGGTGTTCTGCCGCGAATGGGACGTGGCCGAGCTGACCAAAGGCCTCGGCGAGCAGTGGGAGACGACGAGCATCGCGCTGAAGCGCTATCCCTGCCACATCAACGCCCACGCCGCGGTCAAGGCAGTGTCGCAGCTGCGGGCCGAGCAGGGCTTCGCCGGCGCCGAGGTCGAGACGGTCGCGATATCCGGCAGCGAGCGCATGGCGAGCCTGCACAACATCGCCGAGCCCGCCGATTTGATGATGGCGCAGTACAGCGTGCCGTTTTGCGTGGCACTCGCGCTCCACCGCGACCCGCGCAACCCCGAATCCTTTGCCGAGGGCGCGCTCGACAACCCCGAGATCCGCGACCTCACCCGCCGGGTGACGGTGGCGGCCGCACCGCGCGGCAGCGGCCACGGGGCGCCGCCGGTGACGGTGACGGTCGTGCTAAAAGACGGCCGGCGGTTTTCGGCGACAGTCGCGGACGGCACCTTGGCGCCCGCCGACCTCGAAGACAAGTTCGTCCGCCTGACCCGCGCCGCCCTCGGCGAGCGCCGCGCCACGGCGCTCTTTGCGCGGTTGCAGCAGCTTGAAAACGAGGCCAGCCTCGACTGGCTCGGCGGCGAATTTTAGGCGGATTTTAGGCGGCGGATTTAGCGGACGCGCCACAGGAGGTTCAATTGCAGCTGCATTTGCAAACCTGGCCCGAGGTTGAAGCCTATCTCCAGACGAGCCGCGGCATCATCCTGCCGATCGGCTCGACCGAGCAGCACGGGCCAACCGGGCTTATCGGCACCGACGCGATCTGCGCCGAAATCGTGGCGCGCGGCGTCGGCGAGACCGCGGCTGCGATGGTCGGCCCGACGATCGGGGTCGGGATGGCGCAGCACCACATGGCGTTTGCGGGCTCGGTCACGCTGCGGCCCAGCACCCTGATCGCGGTGCTGCGCGACATCGTCGAATCGCTGGCGGTGCACGGCTTTGAGCGGTTTTATTTCGTCAACGCGCATGGCGGCAACATCGCGACCGTCAGCGCCGCCTTTTCCGAGCTCTATGCGGCGCGCAGCATGGTGCCCGGCGGCAACGCCGCGCCGATCCGCTGCCGGCTGCGGAACTGGTGGCAGGGCGAGGGGGTCGGGCAGATCGCCAAGGAGCTCTACGGCGATTCCGAGGGCAGCCACGCGACCCCGAGCGAGGTCGCGATGACCCAATTCGCCTATCCCGACGCGGTCAAGCGGGCGCCTCTCGACCCGCCCGTCGCACCGCGCGGCGAGTTCGCCGACGCCGCCGACTACCGCCGCAATTTTCCCGACGGCCGCATCGGCTCGAACCCGGCGCTCGCCACGCCCGAGGCCGGCAAGCGCCTCTACGAGGCCGCCGTCGCCGGGCTCGCCAAGGATTACCAAAGGTGGATGGCCGCGTAGGGCGCGGTTGGCGATCCCGGCTGCGACATTGTGCGCCGCGGCACGCGGAGAGCCGGCCGGGCGCGCAATCTTGGTTCGTGGTAGGTTGCGGAATGCGCTATCGAATCGCGATCCCGCGGCGGCAGGCGCTGCTGCTTGTCTGCGCCGCCGCGCTCGCCGGCCTCGTCTACGCCGAAGGCTGGATCTGGCCGCTGAAAGCCGCCGCCGTCATGATCCCGGTGTCGTTTTTGGTCAGCTGACCCGTGTCCGGCTAACGGCGCAGCAGCAGCGGGTAGAGGCTCAGCAGCAATTCGGCGACGATCAGCGCCACGATGTACCATTCGACGCGCATACTGCTGCGCGTCTGCACCAGTCCAAGCAATGTCTCGACGGTGTTCGACACGATGTCGAGCTTGCGGTCGAGCGCGCGGTCGCGGTCGCGCAGCTCGTATTCGTCGGCGAGCCGCATGTAGAGGCGGTCGAGCTCGGGATGCTCCCACAACAGCTCGGGGGTTTCCGAGGTGCCGACCCGGCCGACCATCTTTTGCTGCATCAACAGCACGTCGCCGATATGGCGCAGCAGCACCTTGCCGGCGGTACCGGCGCGGCCTTTTTCGCGCAGCGCCGCGGCCAATGGCTCGATGCGGTCGAAAAGGTCGTTGATCCGCACCTCGTAGCGCGACAGCACCAGGCTCTTGGCGAGGATGTCGGCGACGAGCTGCAGCCGCTCGGTCGAGCGCTCGCGCAGGACAATGTTGCCGGCGGCATCGACATGCTGGTCGCTGTCGGGGCGGATCACCAGCAACACCTCGTCCTGCTCGGGGGCCGGGAATGCACCGACGACCGAAGGCGCGAGGCGCCCGACAAAATCGTCCATCGCCGCACACGGCGCGCCGAACAGCACGACGGCGCCGTAGCGGAACAGCACCGCGATCCCGCCGCCCGGAAAGTCGAGCGTCAGCGGTGCGGTGCCGAGCGAGCCGTCGCGCTCGAGCGCTCGCGTGTCGATCCGCTCGCCCAAGAGCAGCGCCCGCGCCTGCAAGGTCTCGGCCGCGGCCGGCTCGACCGGCGGCGGGTGCAGCTGCCTCGCCCCGCCCACGACTGAAGGCGCCGACCCTTCGCCGGAATTCATCGCGGTCCTCAACGTCTGCCGCCGAGACGCTTGCTCATTTGCGCCGGCAAACGGGGAACCGCAACCCCCGCCCGACTAGGCCGCACGCCGCTAATCCGCTAGCGGAGCCGAGCGTCCGTTGGCGCCGCCGCGACGGAATTGCGGGGCGACCTCAGTCATAAAGCGGCGCAGGCTGTCGAGAGCCGCGGCGTGCGGCAACGGGCCGAGGCGGAAGGTCGAGATCAGCCCGCCGACCCCGAGCTCGGCGATTTCGGCGACTGCATCGGCGACGCGGGTCGGCGAACCGCAGATAAAACCGTGCTCGGCGCTGGCGCGGGCCGACGGTAGGTCGCCCGCCGGCACCTCGATGCGCAGCCCGGTCTCGCGATAGATGCGGTTGCGCATCTCGGTGCGCGAGGCGACCATCGCCGCGAAGGCGGGCGCGCCGACGCGCTCGGCCTCGGCGTCGGTCGCGGCGACAAAGACGTTGCGCCACACCCAGCACTCGCCGAGGTTGCGCGCGATGTCGGCGTCGCCAAAGCCCGCCTCGGCCATCGCCTCGCGGTAGAGCGCGAAACGCCGGCGCGTCGTCGCGGCGGGCTGCACGTTCATCAAAAACGGCCGGCCCTGGCGCGCCAATTCGAGCATCGAGGCCTCGCCCGAGGCGGCGCGGACGATGGGCGGATGCGGCTTTGTATAGGGGCGCGGGCGCAGCATCGGCACGTCGAGGTTCCAAAACCTGCCGCGGTGGCGAAATTCGCCCTCCGTCCACGCCCGGACCATGACCCTTTCGGCCTCGTCAAGGCGCGGCTGAGCCTCGTGATGGTCAATGCCAAATCCGGTGTAGTCGTAGATGTTGTAGGACGAGCCGCGGCCGAGCCCGACGACGAGCCGCCCCTTGGTGATGTTGTCGAGGACGGCGATCTGCTCAGCGGCGCGGATCGGGTGGTGCAGCGCCATTTGCAGCACCGCGAAGCCAAGCCGGGCGTGGCGGGTCGTGGTGGCGAGCGCCCCGGCGAAGGCGATCGGGTCGGCGTAGGCGCAGATGCCGTCAAAGTGATGCTCGGCGAGCCAGATCGCGTCGATGCCAAGCTCGTCGGAAAGCCAAGCCTCGCGCAGAGTCTCGTCGATGACTTCGCCGTCATGCTCGGGATCGCGGCTGTCGGGAAACAGAAAATTGCCGAATTTCACATGCCCTCCCAAATCTGGTGCACCGCCGCATCCGCCACTGCACTTTGCCCGATCACACGGTTGCATAAAAGCATAAATATGCTATCTGATCAACATGCGGACGACTGTGGACCTTTCCGAGGATCTCTACCGGCGCGTCAAGGCGGAGGCTGCGTTGCGCGGGCGAAAGTTCAAAGACCTGGTGGAAGAGGCCTTGCGCCAGCTGCTTGCCGCGTCCGAGCCGGAAAACCTCAAGAAGCCGGCAACCGAGCCGTCGGTTCACGATTTGATGCGGGACTGCTGCGGCATTGTCGCCGATGCCCCGGAGGATTACGCGACTGATCCCAAATACCTGGAGGGGTTCGGCCGGTGAGGGTCCGGGCGGCGATGGATACGGGTCCTCTGGTAGCATATTTTTGCCGCACGGAAGCGCGTCATGGCTGGGCGGTCGAACAGTTCGCGATGCTCGCGCCGCCGATCTTGACTTGCGAGCCGGTGCTGACGGAGGCCTGCTTTCTGCTCCGGCGCGCAAACGTGCCCGCGGAGCGGCTTTTGGAGAAGGTCAAACCGGGCGTGTTGCAAATCGCCATTCGTCTCGACGAGGAGGCGGACGCTATTTCCGATTTCATGCACCGTTATCGCAATTTGCCGATGTCGCTCGCCGACGCCTGCCTGGTGAGGTTGGCGGAAATTTCGGGGCTGCCGATCTGCACCTTGGATTCGGATTTTACGATTTACCGCGGCCATCGCGGCGCTCGCCTGAGCTTGATCAGCCCGTCCCGGTAGCGAGCTCCAACGAATGTTCCTATCCGACAGTCGCGGCCTTGTGCGGGACATCGGCGAGAAACTCGTGGAGGTCACGCCGCGAGTTCCCACGGGTCAGTCCGCCATGGCGTCCGAGTGACCTTGGGGTTGCGTCCGAGCAACCGGCGGCGGCGTTCAGCGTGAGCCATCCGTTTCATCGTTTGTGTTTGCTGCGAGGGCGCCGTCACGCCTCGCGGTAGCCGCAATCGAGAATGCGGGCCGGGCCGTCGACCTCCGATTCCAGGACCCTGAGGCTCCATTCCCTCGGGCGGCCGCCACTTCGATGAAATTTCTTGTTCACTTCGTCGATCGCCATTTCTCTTGCTTGCTGGTCGTTTTCGGCGATCAAGGTCGTGAAATAGATTTCCTCGCCTAAAGACCGGGTGCAGCTGAACTTGTTCATGTCTTGGCCCTCGTCGTTTGCGGCGGATCGTATCGGACCGACAAATCGGGATCAACAGCCGCGCGACATTCCCGCCGCCAAGGCCGCTCGGCCCCTCCGCCAGCTGGCTCGATCGCCTGCACCCCGAAGCCCGCTTCACAGCGGACAGGTTTGCGTGTATCCTCGAGTGTTTGCCCCAAACAAACCAGCGGACCTGTCATGCCGTTTCTTGCCGACCGTCTTGCTCGCGTCAAACCGTCGCCGACGATGGCGATGACGGCCCTCGCCACCGAATTGAAGGCGACTGGGCGAGATATCGTCAGCCTGTCGGTCGGCGAGCCCGATTTCGACACCCCCGAAAACATTCAGGAGGCGGCGATCGCGGCGATGCGGCGCGGCGAGACCCGCTACACCACGTTTGACGGGTCGATCGAGCTGAAGCGCGCGGTGGCGGCCAAGTTCAAGCGCGAGAACGGCCTCGACTACGAGACCTCGCAGATCACGATCGGCAGCGGCGGCAAGCAGGTGCTGTACAACGCGATGGTCGCGACGATCAACCCGGGCGACGAGGTCGTGATCCCCGCACCCTTCTGGGTGTCGTACCCGGAAATGGTGCTGCTGTGCGACGGGACCCCGGTGCCGGTTCCGTGCCCGCAAAACAACGGCTTCAAATTGCGCCCGGAGGAGCTCGACGCCTCGATCACGCCAAAGACCAAGTGGCTGATATTGAACTCGCCGTCGAACCCGACCGGGGCGGCCTACACCGAGGCCGAGCTGAAAGCCGTGGCCGAGGTTTTGCTGCGCCACCCGCAGGTCTGGGTCATGACCGACGACATGTACGAGCATGTCATTTACGACGATTTCGAGTACCGCACGATCGCCCAGGTCGAGCCGCGGCTTTACGAGCGCACCCTGACCGTCAACGGCGTCTCGAAGGCGTATTGCATGACCGGCTGGCGGATCGGCTACGGCGGCGGGCCCAAGGCGTTGATCAAGGCGATGGGCGCCATCCAGTCGAACTCGACCGCCAACCCGTGCTCGATCAGCCAGGCGGCGGCGATCGAGGCGCTGAACGGGCCGCAGGACTTCATCCCGGTGCACAACCGCAGCTTTCAGGAACGCCGCGACCTCGTGGTCGACCTCTTGAACCATATCCCGGGTCTGTTCTGCCCGCGTCCGGAGGGGGCGTTTTACGTCTACCCGTCCTGCGCCGGGGTGATCGGCCAGCGCACCCCGGAGGGCAAAACGATCGCCAACGACGAGGATTTCGTCCGCTATCTGCTGGAGGCGGAGGGGGTCGCGGTCGTGCACGGCGAGGCCTTCGGCCTGTCGCCGCATTTCCGCATTTCCTACGCGACCTCGACCGAAGTGTTGCGCGACGCCTGCCAGCGCATCGAGCGCGCCTGCCGCGCATTGGCGTAGCCGGCGCGGGTAGCTGATCGCCGCTCCGCCGGGGCCGACCCGCGCCCGCCAGATTTCGATTGCGTTACAGCCGCCGGCCGCGCCAGATTGCCCCGATAGACCGGGCGCCGGCGACGGTGTAACGACCCGCGGGCGCCTGACAAAGATTGGCTGGAGGCGCCCCCATGGCGAGTACGCCCGCGAACGGAACCGCGGCCCCGCGTTGTGCCGCCCTGATCGGCCCGTATTTGTCGGGCAAGACCTCGCTTCTCGAAGCGCTGTTGTTCGCGAGCGGGACCACCACCCGGCGCGGCAGCGTGCGCGACGGCAACGCGGTCGGCGACCACTCGCCCGAGGCGCGCGCGCGGCAGATGTCGACCGAGGTCAACGTCGCGGCCACGTCGTTTCTTGGCGATCCGTGGACCATCCTCGACTGCCCCGGCTCGGTCGAGCTCGCCTATGAAGCGCAGGGTGCGATGCTCGCCGCCGACGTCGCGGTCGTCGTCGTCGAGCCCGAGGTCGAGCGCGCGCTGACGATCAGCCCGCTCTTGCGTTTCCTCGACCAGCACACGATCCCGCACATGATCTTCATCAACAAGATGGACACCGCGAATGCGCGGGTGCGGGACGTCTTGGCGGCATTGCAGTCGGTCTCGCAGCGCCCGCTGGTGCTGCGCCAGGTGCCGTTGCGCGGCGCCGAGGGCGAGGTCACCGGCTATGTCGATCTCGTCAGCGAGCGCGCCTACCGCTACCGCCCCGGCCAGCCCTCGGACCTGGTCCCGCTGCCCGACGGCTTCTGGGACGCGGAGCGCGAGACCCGGTCGGGGCTGATCGAAAAGCTCGCCGATTTCGACGACACGCTCCTCGAAAAGCTGCTTGAGGAGGTCGAGCCCTCCAAGGACGAGATTTACCAGCATCTGACGCGCTCGATGAGCCAGGCGCAGATCGTGCCGGTGTTTCTCGGCTCGGCGACCGCCGACCATGGGGTGCGGCGGCTGTGGAAGGCGTTGCGGCACGAGACCCCGTCGGCGCAGGAAACCGCGCTGCGGCTCGGCGTCGCCGCCGAAGGCGAACCCGTGGCGCAGGTGTTCAAGACGTTCCACCTGCCGCATACCGGCAAGCTGTCGTTGGCGCGGATTTGGCGCGGCGCGGTCAACGAGGGCATGGTGCTGAACGGCACCCGTGTGGCCGGCCTGTTGCGGGTGACCGGCGCGCAGCACGAAAAGCTCGCCACGGCGCAGGCGGGCGAAGTCGTCGGCATGACGCGCATGGAGGAGCCCGCGACCGGCGACGTGCTGACCCCGTCGGGCAAGGCCGACCCGATGCCGCGCCCCGAGCGCCCGCAGCCGGTGTTCGGGCTCGCGATCGCCTCCGAGCGGCGCGCCGACGACGTGAAGCTGACCGGGGCGATCGCCAAGCTGGTCGAGGAAGACCCGACCTTCGAGCTCGACCAGAACGCCGACACCCAGGAAATGGTGTTGTGGGGGCAGGGCGACATCCACCTGCAGATCGCGATGGACCGGCTGCGCAACCGGCACAACCTCGCGGTCAACGGCCGCCCGGCGGCGGTGCCCTACAAGGAGACAATCCGGCGCGGGACTCAGCAGCATTCGCGCTTCAAGCGGCAGAGCGGCGGGCACGGCCAGTTCGCCGACGTGACGATCGAGGTCAAGGCGTTGCCGCGCGGCTCGGGCTTCACCTTTACCGACAGCGTCGTCGGCGGGGCGATCCCGCGCAACTACATCCCGGCGGTCGAGGAAGGTGTCGTCGAGGCATTGCATCGCGGCCCGCTCGGCTTTCCGGTCGTCGATGTCGCGGTCACCCTGCTAACCGGCCAATTCCACGCCGTCGACAGCTCCGACCAGGCATTTCACACCGCCGGCCGGCAGGGCGTCCAGGAAGCGTTGCCGAAATGCGAGCCGATCCTGCTCGAGCCGATCGACGCGGTCGAGATCTCGGTGCCAAACGCGTTTACCGCGCGGGTGCAGCGGCTGGTGTCGGGGCGGCGCGGCCAGATCCTTGGCTATGACGCCAAGCCCGATTGGCCGGGCTGGGACGTGGTCAGCGCCCACATGCCCCTGAGCGAGTTGCACGATTTGATCGTTGAGCTGCGCTCCCTGACCCTCGGGGTCGGCAGCTTTGCGCACAGCTTTGACCATATGCAGGAAATGACCGGCCGGCCGGCCGAAAAGGTCTTGGCGCAGCGCACCGCCGACGCGGCGCAGTAGCCACGCGGCCGCTCGCGGCGAAGCTCGCGAAAGCGTGAGTTGGCGCCGCCGGCGCACGACCCAAATCAGCCTCGTCAGGATGTAGAGGAGCGGCGATGCTGATCCGGCGCAACAGGGGATGGGAGCTTCGCGACAGCGCCGCGACGCCGGAGCCGGTGTTCCTCCAGCGCCGAACCATGCTGAAGGCGATCGGGCTCGGCTCGATGCTGATGCCGGGCTTGACAGTTGCCCTCGCCGCGCGCGCGGCCGACGACGCGGCGGCGGATCCGTCGGCGGCGCTTTACCCCTTCAAGCGCAACCCGCGCTACACGCTCGACCGCCCGGTCACCGACCCGAAGTATTCCGAGAACTACAATAATTTTTACGAATTCGGCTCGGAGAAGTCGATCGCCGACGACGCGCAGGCGCTGAAGATCCGGCCGTGGACCGTCAAGATCGACGGCATGGTCGAAAAGCCGATCGAGATCGGCATTGACGACCTGCTCAAAAAAATGCCGATCGAGGAGCGGCTCTATCGCCATCGGTGCGTCGAGGCGTGGTCGATGGCGGTGCCGTGGAGCGGGTTTGCGATGGCGGCACTCGTCGCGTTCGCGCGGCCGCTGGGCTCGGCCAAATACGTGCACATGGAGACGTTTCTCGATACCGCCGAGGCGCCCGGGCAGAAGCAGTTCTGGTATCCGTGGCCCTATGTCGAAGGTGTCACGGTCGCCGAGGCCAACAACGAGCTCGCCTTTATGGTCACCGGGATGTACGGCAAGCCGGTGCCAAAGCAGGACGGGGCGCCGCTGCGCTTGGTGTTGCCGTGGAAATACGGGTTCAAGTCGATCAAGTCGATCGTCCGCATCTCGTTCACCGACAAGCAGCCGGTGACGTTCTGGCAATCCGTCGGGCCCGACGAATACGGCTTTTGGGCGAATGTCAACCCGGAGGTGCCGCATCCGCGGTGGAGCCAGGCGACCGAGCGCGTGCTCGGCACCGACGAGCGCGTGCCGACGTTGAAATGGAACGGCTACGGCGCGTTCGTCGCCCACCTCTATGACGGGCTGCAAGACCAGAAGCTGTTCATGTAGCTGCGTTCACGGGGCGAGGCCGAGCCGGTCGAGCGCCGCCGGCAACTCGGCGAAATGGTCGAGCAGCGCGTCGGCGGCGAGCAGGGCCGGGTCGACGCGGGCGTAGCCGTAACGCATCAGCACGAGCGGAATGCCGACGGCATGCGCGGCTGCGGCGTCGTTCTCGTTGTCGCCGATCATCGCCGCC